>Ga0181530_10000869_pt1 | contig 38931 bp, 29 predicted proteins | sample PEATcosm2014_Bin_42_FD_119769 | JGI IMG/M metagenome (GOLD analysis project Ga0181530, IMG submission 119769) | Peatland microbial communities from MTU Mesocosm Facility, Houghton, MI, USA - PEATcosm2014_Bin10_60_metaG | ecosystem: Environmental > Terrestrial > Soil > Wetlands > Peat | place...
ACAGGGTTCAGTCCCAAGACCACGCGGAGCTGTCTTTTCGCAATTTGGCGGAAGACGCCAATGAGCCCGGCCACCGTGGTCTCCTTCTCCGAGCTGTAGACCTTGGTTACGTGCTGACCTCCGCCCGGTGCCTCGCGGGCGAGTCGCGTCACGCCGGCCACAATACGTTTGGCTGCATCCTCCGCAAACAGGTAGTCGCGGATGGTGTCGAGCGATACGTAGATGCGCACGGGAGCACCGAAGATCAGACACCGCGACATGTGAGATATGAGTCCTTGCGGTTTGTCGACATGCTGGCCCGGTCCGTATAGATTCGAGATCCGGCCTACGAGCGTCGAAACGGTCGTGCGCAGGCGCGCCCAATCCAAGAGCACGCCCTCCTGGCTCAGCTTCGCTCGCCCGTAGTCCGAAATGGGCCGAGCGGGAGTTGCCTCGGTCGACGGATGCTCGGTGCTCCCGCCGTACACGCCGCCGGCGCTGCTCGCGAGGAATATTCGGCCGGGCGGAGCGACGTGCGGGTCGCCGAGCGCATCGCCGAACCGGTCGAGGAAGTATTGCAGAGTTGCGGTTTCGGCAGCGAGACGGTCAGCCGGCGTGCCCACCACACCTTTGCCCGCGCACCAGTACACACACCAGCCGTCCAGCGACTCTGTCATGAGACGATTTCGGAAACCGCACACGGCGTCCGCGATCGACTCGCGCAGCTGGTTGGGGTCGCTCCAGACAAGGGGACGTTCGGGCCGCCAGGCGGCCGGTCCAATCGTGCGCTCCACGGACGACCCCAGCAGCCCGCCTCGGCCCACAACCCAGGCGAGCGTGCTCATCGCTTTCGGCCGAGGTCCTCTGCCGGCCGCGATACGATCAAGTAAGCCGGCTTGCCCATGGCCATTGAAACCGCGACGCCGAGGTATTCCGCGATAATGCCGAGGGAAACCAAAATCAGACCTCCAAAAAGGCAGGTCACAATGAAAATCGAGGTCCAACCCTGAACCGGGATTTTGTCATGCAAGCGCTGCCAGGCCTTGATGGCGCTAATCACGACAGCGAACAGGATAGAGGCCGAACCCATGAGAGCGATGAAGCGCAAGGGCAGCGTACCTGAGGTCAGGACGAGCTGCCAGAAGTGCCGCAGGAGGCTGCGAAATGTGTAGCCGGAGGGTCGGCCGCGTTCGGCCCGCAGCGCCACTGGGCAATGTCCGGCTGTTCCGATTACCCAGGAGAGTGCCACGTCTAAGTAAACATTGGCGCCGCAATACGCGGCGACGCCCCGGGCCACCTCGCCCTCGATCAACCGGAAGCTGTGGAAGGCGCCGAGGCGGCTGCCGAGCATTCGCGCGATCCACTTAGCCAGGCCGGACAGCCAATTACGCAGAAACCCGTGGGGAGGCGGGTTGGTGGGCGCCGCGTAAACTAGCCGAGCGTTGCTCTCGAGCGCCGAGTCGAGCATCCGCCCAATGTCCCGCGGGTCTTGCTGGCCATCCTCGTCCAGCGTGACCACCCACTCGGCAACCGTACTTGCCATCCCTGCTAGAGTAGCCGCGTGCTGCCCGTAATTGCGGGAGAGCCATATGATCCGCAAGAAGGGATGCCGGGAGCCGAGCTCCCGCATAACGGCGGCGGAGCGGTCCATCGCGCCATCGTGCACGAGCAGCAACTCAATCACCCGGAAACGGCGCCCGCCCGGCGTCGTCTGAGCGAGAGTGAGCGGGGCGATTTCTTCGGCCAACGCTTCGAGCGTGTGCTCGCCCTGGTAGACCGGCACAACCACCGAGACCTCGTGCAAGGCCTCTTGCTCCTGAGTGTCGTCTTCGTTCATGCCGAGTGCATTCTAGCACGGGGTCGCCAACGGACGTGGCGCAGGCCCCTGATTCCACTGGACTAACGTCGCACAAGTTATCTGGCTGCGGCCTCGCAAACTATATAAGTGATGCTATGTCAGAGCAATGCAATTGGATCTGCAACCTCAAAACAGCTAAGAGCCAGGAATTGGATACGGGCCTAAGCGAGTTAGGTGCCACGTAGTATCCCTTCCCGTTCCCGCTAAACCTGACAGCTTGAACTCAACGGATCACCGGAGCTTGCGCGAGAGGCTGGCATGTCAGATTCTTATTCAGAAATATGAAAACTTCAACCGGGTCGAAGCGGCCCGTTCGAAGACGAACGGGCTCTCGAAAACGAGGGTCCCGCGAAAGACGTTCAGCCAATTCGGAGTTGTGTTGATTGTCAAGATCTTCCCTGTTCGAAGTTTGGCCGACATAAAAGGGCGCAGTAACTACAATGTCACTTTGCCCGGCTGCGTCCATCAGCTTTTGCCAATCGAGTGGTCCGTCTTCGTACCGCCAGAGCCATTTCACCTCAGTGGAAAGGCCCTGCACTGCCCACGGATATTCAATTTGGGGTTGATTGAAAGCTCGTCCGTCACCTAAGTACGAGATCCTCGGGTTATCGACACCGCAATTATCGCCTATCTTTTTCACAGACGCCCAGTCCCACTGATCGGAACGAACCATAATTCGCCAGGGGAGTGAGCCATTGACGAGCCCTGGGTCCACGGCGTGTTTGTTCGGAACTACGACAGGAGCTAAGATCATGAGTAACTGGCCGATAAAGAGAATGCTGAACAGCGCGATGGCTGCACCGGAACGCGTGCATCCTGTGGAATCGGCAAGCACACCAATGACGATGGCCAAGGGTATGACCGCCGGACTTATGTGGCGGAGCAGGTGATTTGTGCCGGACAATTGTGCGAGCACAATCGGCAATCCTGCGCAGGCACAGGCACCGAATGCCAGGTTCTGCAAATCGGTGAGAATATTCTTTCTTCTGGTTATCACTTTACGAACAAATACAATCACAACAAGTGCGATCAGAATACTGAGGCCGTAGCCCAGCAGGCCCTCCAGCACGGTGCCGAACCAGTGCATCCACGTCGCCGGAGAGGGTGAGCCCAAGGAATTCCGCACAAAGTCTCTCGCATATCCGGCATAGGCGATCGACGACTTGATATTCACTGCCCACCAGGGCCCCGCAATTATCAATGCGAGAAGCCCGGCCTTACGCAGCGGCAATGACGCCGAGATACCGAGGGGTCGCCAGCGATCTACGACGAGCGCGAACGCCAAGACAGGGAGTCCTATTAAAAAGAACGAGGTCTTGGACAAAAGGCCCAGGCCAATTGCAAGTCCCAGGCCGATCCAGTTTCTAGACTGTTCCGACGTGTCGGTCCAAAGCGCGAAAAGGTAGTACAACATGGCGGAAGTCGCCAGGTATAAAGGACCCTCAGAGCTGAACCAAATGCTGGCCGATACAACTTGAGGCGCAAGGCAAAAGACAAGAACTGCGAAAGCACCAACCGCCTGGTTTGCGATTCGCTTCGTCGCCAAATAGATGAACCACGCGGTCAAGCCAAAACAAGCCAGAGTCACCAGTCGCGCCGTGGCCGTGTGGAATCCAAAGAGAGCGAGGACAGGGACGGCAAGAAGACGATATGCAGGTGGACGCCCCCAACTCTTAAGCAGGATCCTCCCGCCGAGTTTGAGCAGCATGCCCGCCTGAAGGCGATGAGTGTCGATCGCGACTTCGTTGAGGTATTGAGCCTCGTCCCAATGGGCGCCGTAGGGATGATCGAGCGACCACCGGATCGCCGCCGCACTGATCACGATGAAGGTGGCGAGGGCGAAGACTTGCCAAAAGCGCACTTTAGCTTTGATTTGGTCCATGTCTTTGTCGGTTGGCACTATCTGCGGTAGCATTCCAGAATCGTTCCCGCCAGGCCCCAAACTTGAAGCTTGCAGGAGAAGCGTTGCGCGGGTTTCACACTAACCATCCATTGCAACGTCCACCTTAGAAGCCTGCGAAACAGATAGAGCGGAATCCCAGCAATGAACCACCGTGTATCGTGGGGAATCCCGAAGGCGCGTATGTCGGAGCGTGCTTTATCAAACCACCAATCCAAGAAATACTCTTTCCTGATGCGATCCGGCGGTGTGGCGTGATAGACGACAGCGGATGGTTCGTAATACAACCGCTCTCCAGCCGCGAGCAATCTTTGGCCAAACTCGCTGTCCTCGCTTTTTTGCGGATTTCCGCTGCCGAGCTGAGGTCCCAGGTCGGTTCGGAAGTTGCCGTGCTTTGCGAAGACCTCTTTGCGAAAAGCCATGTTGTTACCGAAGGGTGCTTCGGTTAACTCGCGCGGCTCCGGACCGCGGTCGAAGATTGCGAGCGGGGCAAGGGCGTATCGGCCTTCCACCGACAGCCAGCGCGGAGGGGAGACGCTGCGATCGGGAAGAACGCGTCCTGCCACACCGGCGCATTGGCCATTGCGCAGGCGGAGGGTCAGGCTCTCCAGCCAAGCCGGTTCGACGGCTACGTCGTCGTCAGTGAAGGCCAGCACATCGCCCTGAGCCCGTCGAATGGCGGCATTGAGCGCATGGGACTTGCCCTGCGTGGATTCGAACAAATAAACAAAACGCGAGGCATGCCGTCGCGAAAAGTCTTCCACGACACTTCGCGTCTGATCGCTCGAATTATTGTCCACGACCAAAACCTCCCATTTGACGGAGTTGGCGAGTGTGGAAGACGCAAGACTATCGAGCGCCTTCGCCAGATTCTGGCAACGATTGTACGTGCATAGAATGACGCTGATATCCATCAACCTACGCTACCGTTTCACCTTCGTCTTCTTTGACTTTATCTAGAGCTGATTGTGCCGGGATCGCAACCTCGCCCTCCGGGTTCAGGAAAGAGCGTTTATCCCACCGGGCCCAGAAACTCTCCCACGTCTTTTCGACTAGAGCGCGAGGAATCCACTTGGCTAGCAGTCGCCAATCAAAAGCATAGTTGATTGACGCCAGCAAGTTTCGATGGAAATCCCAAAACTCTGAATTCCTGCCACGCAACCGGCACCTGCTGAGATACAGAAAGTAGCGCCTCTCAGCGTCTTTCAGGCATGGCCCATACTCCTCGACAGACAGATAATCGCTGCCATGCGCAACCACAACCGCCAATCTAGAGAAATGTAAAAGACCAAGCGCTCGCGCTCGCGAAAGAATCGACTCATTATCACGGCGGGAGTACGTCAACACCTGGTGCACGAAGCCGAAGTTACACGTCCGAAGCAGATCGAAACACGCATGAGCGTCCTCGAAAGGCGCGTACCGCTCTTCATAAAATGGGGTCCGCGACCGAATAAGATCGGCCCGCAACAGTAAAGATGTAGGGGTACCGAAAATATACTTATCCTTCAAAAAATACAGGCGGCAAACATCCCGGCCACCCACCTCGGCGCTAGGATAGGGCAGGCCGTCCAGATCGACGGACTCGCCTGCGAGCTCGTAGGCGCCGACAATTCCAACGGAAGGATGTGCCTCGGCTAAGTCCACCATGCTGCTAACACACTCCGGGAAGATCCAGTCATCCGCCTGGACCATCTTGCAGAACTTGCTATCCGGCGCAATCGAGGAAATGGCAAAGTTGTAATTCTGCACTTGGGTGAGAAACGACTTCGTGTGCACCAACCGAATCTTCTCGGCAAAACGGGACGCGTACGCTTGCGCGACCTCGCTCGAACCGTCGGTGCTGCAGTTATCCACAAGAACGTATTCCCAGTTCTTGTAGCTTTGCCGCAACACGCTTTCGATACACTCTGGCAGAAATTCACGTGTATTGTAGAACGGCGTTACGACACTGACCAACGCTTCCTGTCCCAAGTTATTCCCCTGACTGCTTCCCTGCTCAGTGATATCAGAACCGGCCGGCATGATTATGAGAACTCGCCGCGTTTGAACGCCGCGACGATTCCGTCAGCCGTGCGCGCGGCCAGCGCCGAAATTGTGAGTGCCGGATTCACTGCCGCTCCGGTGACAAACACACTGCCGTCTCCGATGAACAGATTGGGAACGTCGTGCGTTCGACATACAGGATCAACCACCGACGTCTTCGGATCTTTGCCCATCCTGCAAGTGCCGAGATAATGCGAAGAGCTGCCGGGGACGATTTCTTCCACGTGTATATCTCGCGCGCCCGCCGCCTCCAGGATTTCGCGATGCCTGGCTGACATGGCATCGATCATCGCCAACTCGTTTTGAAAGTGAGCGTTGACGATCAAGGGTACAGGCAAGCCGTAGTTATCCTTAACCACCGGATCAAGTCTGACCTGATTGCGTTCGTCCGGCAATTGTTCCCCGTCGCAGGCGAGGCCGACCCTGTGGCCGAATATTTCCTTCATGCGCGCCTTGTGTTCGGCTCCCCAACCTGGAATGCTGTTGGCGGTCGCCAGCGGCCACTGGTTCTCATTCTCCACGGAAATTGTCCATCCCCGCGCAAAGCCGTTTTTCGGATTCGTGGCGTAGAAATCCTGAATTATACCGCCTGTGGGAACACCCCGCCAGGGATCCAGCCGCTCAGGAAAAATGCCATAGGCAAACACCGACAGATGTTCCATAAAGCGCTTGCCGACCAACCCGCTGGAATTGGCAAGCCCGTCGGGAAATATTCCGGACTTACTCAACATGAGCAGACGCGCCGTCTCCACCGCATTGCCCGCGACCACAATCACGCGCGCTGCAATTTCTTTTTCCTTGCCGTCGGTGTCGAAGTAGATTACGCTGCGCGCTTTACCATCGGGACCAACGGTGATTTCCCGAGCCATGCATTCGCTACGAATCTGTACCCGTTTCGTCTTTTCGGCCTTAGGAATATAGGTAACATCGATACTCGATTTTGCCTCAATCTTGCAGCCCAATCGGCACGTTCCGGCATTGATACAGGCGGGCCGGCCATCCCAGTCTTTGGTCGGAATGGCGAGAGGTTCGCGTACCAGGTGCAGCCCGAGTTTGTCGGCTCCGCGCCTGATCGTGCGACTGGCCAGGTTGAGCTCATGCGGTGGTGTCGGAAAGGGCCGGGAGCGCGGCGGTTCAAAAGGATTTGCGTCTGCCACATCCGGCCCTGACACTCCCAGTTCAAATTCAACCTTTGTGTAGTACGGTTCCAGATCGGCGTAGCTAATGGGCCAGTCATCCGCGACTCCATCCTCGCCGCGCACACGAAAATCGGACTCATGAAATCTGGGATTCATGGCATGGTAGGCCAGAGTCGAGCCTCCCACGCCCTTAACGCGGTTGTAGTTAAACGGATTACTACGCGGCGTCGTGTACCGGTCCCGGCGCGCATCCTTGGGCAAGAACACATCTGCCGTGCGCACTTCGAAATCGAGCGCATGCGTAGGGTACTCGTCATAGGGGCGGTAGCGTTTCCCGGCCTCCAGCACTACAACTTTGAGACCGGCCTCGCCAAGTTCCTTGGCAATCACTCCTCCGCCAGCGCCCGAGCCGATGACGATAACATCCGATTGGTCGTTTGAAAAAGACATACCGTACATTCAGGACTGAACCGGCACGATCATTCGGTCTTGATTCTCTTCTAGCCCGCAACCGGATTGAACTGTGCCCAGAAGCCGGTCGTACTGCGCATCAACCTGTTCACGATAAAGCTGGACGGCGCGTGTAAGGTGGGCCGACTCGCGTTCGCGAACTGCTTGAAGGGCACCAAATCGCTCAATGAGCAGGCTCGCGTCCATCTGATCGATGTCCACACAGTAATCGTGTTGTCCGACGTCGCTCATGTGAACATCGACTTTGCGGTCGTAAGAAATGGCCAGCACCGGCACTGAAATCAACTGAGACAGAATCACACCGTGCAGACGACTGGCAATAACTAAGTCCGCTTGGCAAATCCCCTGCAAAAGACCCTCGGTGGTTTGCTCTGGGGGACCGGGAAGTACTTGGACTGAACTGGCGTCCACTGAGCCATCGGAAATCAACGCTAAGAGATCCTTGATGGTATCGACGTCGGGACTGTCCGTGGCAAACAGCACGACCTGATGTTTCTGCCTAATCAGCCACCTTACCATCTCGGCCAGTTTATGGAGATAGCGTGAGTAGCGCTGCTCATCCTTCAGGGGCCACACCCGTGGGTCGCAATAGGAAATCGGGCTGACACCAACAACCAGGCGTTCGTCCGGAATGACGTGATTGAGCCGTATCGGCAGCTCGGGACACGAATAACTGTAGGCTAGGTCGGGACAAACCGGATCGCCAGACGAATCGAAGAACGCCTGCACGGCCAGTTTCGAGTCATGGTCCCGGTACGAACGGTACTCGGCCCGACTAAGTGCATTTCGCGCAAAGAAGCGGCTGAGCGGGCGCTCCAGAGAACATTTTCCGACACTCACGAACAGGAAGGGGGCGCGCCAAACTCGGCTGAGCACGGCAAACTTGAAGAGAGTCCACGGGTGCCCCCAAGGCCCGCCCCAGAATTCGTCTAATGCGCCGCCACCTGTGATGATGACCCGGTCGAGCTTTCGAACCAGGAGCGATGCGGCCACGATATGAGCGATTTCCATGCAGACCAGGCGAATCGCTCGCACCAGCCAGCGCAGAAAAGTAATTCGTTTCAAACCCTCCTTGATGCGCCACAACCCATTCGGCGGTTGCTGCTGGCGAATCTCCGAAATGTTTGGGTTCGAAAAGGAATAATTTGCACGGGAGGCGCTCGTAATTGGAAATGCATCGATCCCATGTCGACGGCGGGTGTCGTCAGGACTCAACGTAATGCCGGTGATTTCCGCATCCGGAATGCGCTTGAGGATGTTCGCGATCATCGACGACAGGATCGCGGCGTTGCCCAGATTGCCCAAACACGGGCTAAGCAGACCGATGCGATGAACTTTGCGATTGCGTGTCAAACTGTTGTCCGTAGGATCTGACAAGGGCTCATCGTTTCGTACATAATTTGTCGCGTGGAGCACGCTCCATAAGTCGGAAGATCAACCGGTCGTGGGACGCGCTGGGTTGTTACAGGTCGGCACTGCCCGGAGCAGGCAACTTCGCACCCGCGTCGTCGATGGTCAGTACCCAGTCATTTGAATCCGGTGGCGTGAAGTTTCTCGTTCCAGAATTAGCGTACGTTCCGATGAAGGTCACAGTCCCTGATGATGGGCGGAACCACCAGCATTTCGCCATGTGGCTGGCACTGGTGACCTTGTTCATAGCCACAGTCAGTGTTGTCGCGTTGCCGTTCGGGATATAGGCGAGGATGGTCTGTCCATCCTTAGTTCGAGAAGTGACCGTAACTGTGTCTCCCGACCCATAACCTGCAGTAACCACCCCATGGTTGATATCTGGAACCATCAGCCAGTGTTCCCGGCTGCGCATCAACCGACCCAAGTATTGCCTTCCAATCGAACCTGTAGAGCTCAGACGATTTTGCCAGGACTGACCGGGCTGTATGTTGCAATATTTATAGACAGCTCCAAAGGGCCAAATGACACAATTACCGAAGACGAACCCCAAATGCGCGCCTCCCAGAACTCCCTGATAGGCCTCGCTTCTCTCGACAAGGTCGCCCACCGTCTCGTTTTCCAAGTTGTCCTCGCCAATAAACATCGGCAGAGAATCACTGCGCGCGTAGTCTGCGTTGGCTTTTGCGGCCATGCCAGGGGCGTCTTGATAGAGAAAATTCAGGTTGATCCAGGTTGATCCGCCCATGTTGTCTTGTGACGCCCCTTTGGGCGGCTGAGTTTCAATCGTCATCAAATGAACGGGATCCACGGATCTGATGCCGTTAGCGATATCATCCATCTTGGCTTTGAAAATTGGATAATCCGTAAGATCGCAATCCCCACCCATCATCCAGATAATGTTGGGATACGACTTGTAACGGATGGCGAGGTGGGCACCATACGCCTTCATGTCGGCGTCCGAAGCAGTCTGCAGTTCTCGACACCACCCTGTGTCGTTGGCACACCATGATGGTCCACTCCCTACAAAGGCAGCATTCAGCAGTACCGTGAAGCCGTGGGCGGCCGCCCGCTGAATAACGTAATCCAGGTGAACGAAATACGCCTCGTTCATGTTTGTGAAGGCCCTGCCTCCTCCATCGGGATAGCCGATAAACGGGACTTGGCCGAGAGCGTTTCCCGGCGGATCCACGAGATAAGCCTGGTCCACTGCACCTACCCAAATCAAATTGAAGCCCATTGCCTGGCGGGTAGAGAGATAATACTCAATATCTGAGTTGCGGGAAATATTTGTTGCGAGGCTATAAGCTTGTTCCCCAGTGATAAAGACCGGCTTATTCGTAATCGTATTGACCAAATAAGTTCTGTCTGCGCTCAGCGCCATGAACTGACCTGTCCCCGCGCCGGATAGAGCAAATGGTGGATCAACCACAGGGGCGTCGTTTAGCCTCGGCGGGTTGGGCGCACGGTGCAACTCCCATAGGAGGAATGCTAGTATCCGACGGACACCGCTCGGCCGGATTGTCCGAAGTAGAATTGCACCTCCGATGAGCAATGTAAGTCCAACAGTCAATAAACTGCATTGAGCGCAAACCGAGCGGCGAGTAATCATTTAATCCTCGGCGCGAGACCGGGATAACCCTCGTCCATCGGAGGCCCGTCATATTCCAGCCAAATCCAACTCACCCGGCTTGTATAGAACACCTCCAAGCAGTCGCTTCGAATCTGCGGGTACAGTTGTCCGGCGAGAAACGGTATGCCTTTTGCCCGTGCGATGATTTTGAATCTGCGCCAGGCTTTCTTGATCGCCGGAGCGAGCGAGGTCCACTCCTCATAAATATGCTGCGAAGCCTTCAGTAGATGGATCTGGTCTTCCTGCGTCATTACAGCAAACTTGCATTGCCGTTCCCGTAGTGCCCAAGCATCGAACGACAACAGCCCCGCGGAATACAAGCTCTGGCGCTCTGCCGAGCCTGCAATCAGCTTGTCGAGTGACTCAAGGGTGGACGGGCCGAGAACACAGACCTCATCGATTCCAGGAGTGTCGTCGTCCGATGGGACGATCAGGTTCGCCAGCGCCTCCGCGACTAAGGCTTCATCCGCCGTAAACCATCGAAAACTTCCATGCCCGCGCTCGGCGTCCCGGCGGGCCAATTTCTCATCAAGGTCGCGCGATACTATTCGAAGACAGAAGTTCAGGAAACTATCGAAGCGCTCAGTCCAAACCTGTCTTGAGTCGCTGACTATCGCCTTCATTCAGTTCTTAGCCGGGGCCACGTCTGGGATCACTGCCGCCGCTCCCGGCATCTCCATCAAGTTAGCAACTTCGGCCCGCGTCTCCTGTCGGGTAACCTTTGGGAACAAGTGGGCGGCGCCACGCACATCTTCATCGGAACTCACATAAATGGTTGTCGCCGGCGCCCACCGATCGTATTCCGTCTGCGTGTCATACCTGTAAACGAGAATCGAGGGATGGAAAATGCCGTTGGCGAGATTTAGCTGGAGCTCGAACGTGCAAGTGAAAATCTCTCCTGCCTCCAGGCTGAAGTTGCTGTACCCAAGGCGCTCCGTCGAAGTATCGAAAATGCTTTGATACTGTTCATCGGTCACGTAGAGTGAAATTGACAACTTGCTGCAGCTTTTGCAGGCAGTCAGCTCAATATCAATCCACGCTTTCTCGCCGGAATGAAATCGCAGGCATTCTCCCGCAGGGTTACGCACTGCCACTTTTGAAATCACGACGGACTTGGATTCGGCAGCCTTGAGATGTGCACTTCGAGACCGGTTCAAATAGGATGAAATCACTTCGTGGGTTGGACCAATCGTGACTGTCTCACCATGCTCTAACAACAGGGATCGCTGGCAGAACTCGGCTACACTCTTCAAGTTGTGGGAAACAAACAGAACCGTGGCTCCGCCGTTGATTACCTCCCGCATCCGCTCCATACACTTTTGTTGGAAGACATAGTCGCCGACGCTGAGGACCTCATCCACAATAAGAACGTCAGGGTCTACGTGGGCCGCCACGGAAAAGCCAAGGCGAGCGTACATGCCCGACGAGTAGCGCTTGACGGGCGTGTCAATAAATTCTTCGAGCCCCGAAAAAGCGATGATCTGATCGAGCTTGGATTTGATCTCACGATTCGTCATGCCCAGAATCGTACCGTTGAGAAAGATGTTTTCTCGCCCCGTGAGGTCCTGGTGGAAACCGGCCGAAACCTCAATCAGTGCGGACAGGCGGCCGCTCACCGCAAGTTCGCCCTTCGTGGGCTTCATGATACGACTCAGGATCTTGAGGATGGTGCTCTTGCCGGCGCCGTTGTGGCCGATGATCCCCAGGGCTTCTCCGCGCTTGACCTCAAATGAGATATCCCGCAGCGCCCAGAATTCGCGCTTGTCCTTCTGGCTGAGTTCCTGCTGCCGGAACATTGTCCCGGTCAGGGCGGGAATAAGATCACGCAGAGAATTGAAGGTTTCTCCCTTGCGAAACTTTTTGTAAACGTGCTCCATACGGAGCGCGACGTCAGACATCAGATTTCTTCCTTAAATGCTCTCGGCAAACGAAGGTTCCAGATGCTTGAAAAAGACATAGCCGCCGAACAGCGACACTACTGCAAAACCCACGCTGTAAGCCAACCACGGAAGGTCCGGCCGTTGCTGGCGCGTAATGCAGGCGCTCAGCCCCTCCAGAATGGGAGCCACGGGGTTGAGCAGCAGCCACTTTCCTTTGTCCCCGAACATACCGGCATCGTAGAACACAGGGGTGAAAAAAATTCCGAATGTCAGCAGTACTTCGACGATGTATTTCACGTCCCGGAAAAAAAGGCTGCCGGCAGCCACCACCATGCCAATCCCGGAAGCCAGTGTGATGAGCGTCAACAACAACACTGGAACCCAAAGCAGGCTGAGACTCACATGGATCCGCAGCGCCGCGAGGAAAACAACCAGCGCTCCCGAAGCGATCACAAAGTCGAAAAGGCTCGACATCACCGCCGCCAGAGGAAAGATTTCTTTCGGGAAATAGATCTTGGTGACAAGATCTCGGTTGCTCAGGATCAAGCTGTTGCCCCCGAACCGAATACTTGAAACCAGAAACGCCCAGGGTAGCGATTTCACGGCCACGCTAGCAATGTCGGCCATCTGGAGCTGCTTATGCGCCGCCAGTGCGTAGGCATACCGGACCACGATGCCAGACATAACAATCAGGATCGGCATCAGGATGGCCCACATGAATCCCATGATCGACTGTTTATACCGCACCTTGATATCGCGATACGCGATCATGTAAAGCAGTTCCCGATACTTGTACAACTCCCGCAATTCTTCGCGCATGCAGTCGTGCCGCCTCGCTAGTTGAACTTTCGGTTCACCGGTTTCACCGGACGCCCTTCCAGGTACTTTTCGATGCCTTCGTCCAGCGCCTTGCGGTAAATCACCAGTGCCTCATGCACTGCTTCGGCAGTCCGCTCAATGTCGTTATCGCTGTGAGAGAAACTTACAACGAAGGATGGCGCGATCACACCGCGCCGAACCAATTCCTGCATGAACAGTGTGCGAAACGGCTGCGAACGCTCGCGATTCTGATCGCGCGTTCCGAATACCAGATTGCACGGCCGCCCGAAAACCTCAAACAAACCTTCGAGCCGATTCTCTCCGATCGACTTTTGGACCAGTGTCTGCAACCGCTCCCCTTGCCGCCACAGACATTCAACTACTTCGCGCTCACGATAGATCCGGATGGTCTCGAGCGCAGCCGCCAAGGCATGGGTCTCGGCACCGTGGGTGGTCGACAGCAGGAACACGCGCGGCTGATCATGGTCCAAGCCGCCCAGTCGCATGATTTGGCGTTCGCCGGTCAAAGCCGAGATCGCAAATCCGTTTCCCATCGCCTTGCCGAATGTGGATAGGTGTGGAATGACGCCGTGAAACTTCTGCGCTCCTCCCAGATGCCAGCGAAAACCGGTGATCATCTCGTCGAAGATCAGTACGGCTCCCCGCTGTTCGCACAGTTGCTTGACTTGCTTTAGATATCCGGGAAGGGGTGGGGTCGCCGCCTCGGCCTCCATCATCACGCAGGCAATCTGTCCTGGATGTTGGTCAAACAACTCGCCCAGGCTGGCCAGATCGTTGTAGCGAAATTTCACAGTCAGCTTGCCAACCGATTCGGGAATACCAGCGTTCATCTCGATCGTGCTGATGAACCAATCGTCCGTCGAGAAAAACGGTTGGTCACCGCAGATCGCGATCATCTCTCGTCCCGTATAGGCCCGAGCCAGTTTCACCGCAGCGGTCGTCACGTCGGAGCCGTTCTTGGCAAATTTCACCATATCGGCTCCATCGATGATTTCCAGAAACGCTTCCGCAGCGTCGACCTCGATCTTGGCAGGTCGCGTGAAGTTGGCGCCCAGTTGCATCTGCTGATATGCCGCCTGCACTACTGGTTCAAAAGCGTGTCCCAGAGTGACTGCCCTCAAACCCATCCCGTATTCAACGAACTCGTTCCCGTCCAGGTCCCAAACATGACAACCCTTGCCGCGCGCGATAAACACCGGTGCCTGTTCCGGATACTGATCATCACCCTTCGCGTAAGTGTGCGCACCGCCCGGAATGAGTTCGTGCGCCCTAGGCTGAAGGGCTCGGGACTTAGAAAAGTCTTTGGCATCCGAGGAGAGAGTCATTCGAAGCTTTTGAGTGCCGGGCATATGAACTCTTGTTTCACGCAACCGAATCAACGGCGATTTTTCGCGCGTAGAACGCCTCGGCATAACCGCTGGGCGCGTTTGATTCCATCCCGCGAAGTCTCATCAGCCCGAAAAAGGTCTCGCGTTCGAACCAGGGCTTCGCATGCTGAGATTCAAATGCCTCGCGCAAATTATCTACTTTCCTCTGGCACACCGACTTCTCGAGCGGAACGAAGACGTTGGGCCGTCCCATATCTCCGTCGTACTTCGGTATTTCATACTCGAGGATGAGATGGTTACGGAAGGTGTTCCACGTAAGCTCGCAGATCAGACGGTGATCCTGGTGCGCGTCGCCCTGCCAATGTGTAAAGATCAGATCGGGATTGACGCTGCCCTTAAGTTCTTCAAAGAAGTTCTTTACCTCGGCGCCGCCGTACGGCAAGAACCCATCCCGGTACTCCCTCAGGACAATTTCCTTGTCGCAGCCGGCGGTGAACAATTCCGCGGCCTTCCTCGCCTCCTCGCCACGTGTCCCCGCCGCACAGAAGACCACCCAGTGATATTTCACCTTTGTGTCATCTTGCCTCAGGTGCAGCAGCGTGCCACCGCAGCCGATCTCGATGTCGTCGGAATGCGCGCCCACGCAGAGTATGTTGAGCGGCTCCGGGCCCGTTTTTCCAAAACTCAGCTTCATCATGGGGTAACTCGTCCTTCGCAACCATTCTTCCACACGCACCACGGGGCCGTGCCCGAGGCTTCCAGTTCATCCAAGATTTGCTTGTCCTTGAACGTGTCCATGCATTGCCAGAATCCTTCGTAACGTTGCGACCATACCCTGCCTTCGGCGATCATCCGCTGCATGGGTTCGTAGACAAATTCCTCTCCGGGCTTCAGGTATCGGAAAACGTCCTTGCGCAGCACATAGTAGCCTCCGTTGACCCAAACGTTGGAGTCCTTCATGCACTTGATTGCCTTCACGGAACCATGTTCGTCCGCTTGCACTGTGTCCAGGCTGCTCGACCGCGGCTGGACTGAGAGAAACGAAACGTAGCCGTCACGGCGCGAAAAGTCGTCGATCATTTCAGGAAGGGGAAAGTCGGTCAGGCCATCGCTGTAGTTGGCGAGGAAGACTTCCTCCCCTTTCAGATGCGGCTCGACCAGCCGCAAACGGTCTGCGATGGTGGAGCGCTGCCCGGTATCGACGAAGGTAATCCGCCAGTCGTCGATGTCGCGCTGCATAAACTCAAGTCGCCGCCCGCCCTCGGAGAAAACAAAATCGTTGGACACCGATTCTTCGTATTCGAGAAAGTAGTTCTTGATGACGTTCGCCTTGTAACCAAGGCAGAGCACAAAGTCCTTGTGGCCAAAGTGGGCGTAGTATTTCATGACATGCCATAGCACGGGACGCGCGCCGATCGTCACCATTGGCTTGGGCACGTCTTCCGAGTAGCCCCGAAGCCGCATTCCCGCGCCACCGCAAAACAGCACCACTTTCATGCGCTCACCTCCGTGAACCGATCCCCAATCTCCAAAGACTCATTGCTTCTGAGTCTGCCACCGGCAAAAAGAAGTAACAAGCTCAGTACACGGTCACCCGCGGGATGGGCACTACGAAACGGCCACCCCACTCCCGGATAAACTGCAACTGCATCATAATTTCGTCTTTCAGATTCCAGGGGAGGACAACTACGTAGTCGGGCTTCGTTTCGCGAATCCGGTCGGTGTGGTAGATCGGTATGCGGGTGCCCGGCAGGTGCCGCCCTTGCTTGTATAGACTGCGATCCACCGTGTATTCGATCAGATCCTTGCCGATGCCACAGTAATGCAAGAGCGTGGCGCTCTTGCCTGGCGCCCCGTAACCGGCAACGTTCTTGCCCTGCTTGGCGGCCGTAAGCAGGAAATCGACGAGCTCTAGTTTTGTCGCCTTCACTTGCCGTGCGAAGCTCTCGTAGCCCTCGACCCTGTCGAGCTTTGCGGCAAGTTCATCGGCAATGACTTTTTGTACGTTCGGCGCAAGAGCATGAGTCTGGCTGCTGGCGCGGCACGCAAAGACGCGGAGCGAACCGCCGTGGGATTTCAACTCCTCTATATCGAACACCCGCAAGCCGTGCGCCTCCATAATCTTAATTGCGCTGATCAGTGAGAAATAGGAAAAGTGCTCGTGGTAAATCGTGTCGAACTCATTGAGTTCAATGAGCCGAAGCAGGTGGGGGAATTCGAGCGTGAGAACGCCTTCTGGCTTCAACAGAACCTTCAGGCCTTCCACAAAGTCGTTGAGGTCGGGCACCTGCGCCAGGACGTTGTTGCCGACAACGAGGTCGGCAGTGCGGCCTTCCGCCGCCAGTTCCTTCGCCAACTGCGTACCGAAAAAGCGCACCAGCGTGGAAACGCCTTTTTCGACTGCCGCCTTGGCCACGTTGGCCGCCGGCTCGATTCCGAGCACGGGAACGTCCATCCGCACGAAGTACTGCAGCAGGTAGCCGTCATTGCTGGCCACCTCAGCCACGAAACTCTGCCTGCCGAGGCGGAAGCGCGCCTTCATCTCACTACAGTATTTCTCGCAATGCCTGAGCCAGGAGTCGGAGTACGAGGCAAAGTAAGCATAGTCGCTGAAGATATTCTCCGCGCTTTGGTATTCTTCGAGCTGCACCAGCCAGCACTTTTCACAGACGTAGACGTGAAGGGGGTAGTAGACCTCGCCGTGATTCAGTTCGGCCGCAGACGGATACGATTCGCAGAGCGGCGACATGCCCAGATCGACAAACGTGCGCTGCAGGTCCGCGCCGCAAAAGCGGCAGGCCCTGGTCGCAGTCTGGTCATCGAGTCTCTGAAGAACGGTCGTGGTGGTCATGAACGTTTCGCACTCGCCGTCATACGATTGGCGTAGTCCCAGCACTCTTGCCAGTCCAGCGCAACGAACCATCTAGCCGCCCGGCCTGCTGTAGACGGCGAATCTCGCTGATGCGGACGTAGCGTCCTTGCTCCATATCCGCAGTCGTTAGTTTGACGCTGCGATACGCGTCGTAGAGTTCCTGCGCCCCTTTGCGCGCGGTCCATTGCGGACGGAATGCCGGGAGCATACGGTTGATCTTGTCGAAGTTGACGCGATAGCAGCGCAGATCCGGGCCGCCGCCAGGAGCGTACTCCACGCGGCAGCCGGGAACGACTTCGGCGACAATATCGGCCAGTTCGCGAATGCGGAAGTTCTCGTCGTTGCGGCCAACATTGAAAATCTGGTTGTGAACCGCTTCCGGTGGTGCATCGAGCACGGCGGCGACGGCCGCAATGATGTCGCGGATGTGAACGATGGGGCGCCATGGCGTACCGTCACTCTTGATGTAAACTCGCCCGGTGGTGAACGCCGAAGCGACCAGGTCGTTCAATACAATGTCGAGGCGCAGCCGAGGCGAAACACCGTAGGCGGTCGCATTGCGCATGAAAGTCGGGCTAAAACTGTCGCTGGTTAGGAGCGCGATGTCGCGCTCCACCATCACCTTCGACTGACCGTAGGGGGTAACGGGATTGAGATCGGAGGTCTCGTCCAGGAAATCGTCGCCGGCGGCGCCATACGTGCTGCACGAGGACGAGAAGACAAAGCGGGTCACGCCCGCCTCTTTCGCTAGGCTTGCCAACTTCACCGATGCGCGGTGGTTGATGTCATAGGTGAGCTGAGGATTAAGATTCCCCACTGGATCGTTCGACAACGCGGCCAAGTGCACGACCGCATCGAATCCATCGAGATCGGCCCGGTTAAGATCGCGGAGGTCCTTGCGGATTTCAGGGATGCCGGAAGTCGCGTCGCCAAAATCGCAATTGGCGTAGAGGTCTGTGTCCAGGCCAACTACATAGTGACCGGCAGACCGCAAGATAGGCCCGGCCACGGCACCGATGTAACCCTTATGACCAGTTAACAGGACTTTCATTTCGCTCTCGAATTTCCGGTTTCCGCGTGAAATTTACGAGCTGGAACGTTCGATCTTCCGTGCCAGCAGAATACGGGAAGGAGTTCCCAGTAGAGAATGCCTAATCATACTGGAACGAAAAGAGCTGGAGAAAGATTTGTACGTGATGGATTACACATTTGCTACATACCACTTTGTGTCGCCGATTTCTGCTATACCGGGCGCGAATCGATGTGGGCAAACCGCTTCTTCAGCTTCAGGAAGGGTGTCTCCAAGACCGCGTAAGAGATTGACGCCAGAACCATGGTGATCGCCAAAGCTACCACAGGCCGCAGAGCCAGTTGAATGAAGGCGGTGTGCACCGGGATCAACATGTTGGACAGGTCGTTGGCGAGCGCATGATAGACGTATAGACCATAGGAAATCTTCCCGAGATAAAGCAGCGAACGGGGCATGCGGAACCCGATACCGAGCACGGCCAGCATGATGAGAGTGCAGCTAAGCGCCACAACCGGAAAGCCGACGAGTGTCGGAATCCATTCCAGGCGCTCTGGCCCGTGTATCTTCCAGTAATTGGCGACCAGGGCTAACGGTATGGTGCCGCCAACCAGCATGCCCAACCGGACACCGAGTCTGAGATGCGGAATGCCCCCGCGCAACACGGCGGCCACGAGAATTCCTGCCGCGATGGGATCGAGGCGACCCAGGGTATTGCACCAAACAGAATTCGTACCGCCATGGAAGGCAATCATCACGATACGGGTCACGTTGGAAATCACCAGCATGCCGATCGCCGCGGCGGCAATGCTGTCGCGGGAAAGATTGCGCACGATCGGCGGCCACATCAGGTAGAACTGCTCTTCGATCGACACCGTCCACAACGGGCCAATGATGGAATGCAACGGCCAACCCCAGGCAATGACGCTCCAATTCCCTGCCAGCAGGAGGTAGGCTGCTGCGTCGCGCCAAGTGAAAACATGATTCGGATTAAAGATGGGAATCAACGCCAATCCGATGTAGAAGAAATACAAAGGCCAAATGCGTAAAATGCGACGCAGGTAAAAACCTTTGACGTCGAGCGAACCGCAAACATCCTTTTCGCGCAAAAGCAATTCGGTGATCAGATACGCACTGAGAACAAAAAACAGATCCACGCCGAAGACACCGCCTTCGATGAGACTGGTTACAGGCAACGCAATTGCTCGAGGGATTCCATGCTGCACATAGAAGTCCACCGGATGATTGAAGTGAAAAAGGAAGACCGCCAGGAACGCAAAAAACCGCAGCACATCGAGTTCGGGCCGGTAGAAGGACCGTTTTCCCGCCGTCGTTTGCGCGGGCACAGGTAGCGTTGCGGTTGCCATTCGGAAGTTTGCCTCGGTGGAGATATCTATGGAACGATGAGTGCGATCGCTACGACCTTGCCGCCACAACTCGCTCGGTATCGGGAACGACAGCCAGCAACCCACCTTCGTGCAGCAGTTTCGCCGCGTCGCAGATCGTCGAGAACGGCAGCCCGGAACGCTCGGCAATATCTAGCAGAGAGTGTTCGCCGTCGGAAAAATTCAGCGCCCACAGGCGTGCGTCGATCTCGGTGCCAATCGTGTCGCCCCCGCTTGAGCGATAGAGGTTTCGCTTCCCGAGTTGCGGTTCACAAAAGGGGATGAGGTTTTTGTAGCGGTGGTTGCCTTCGAGTACGTCGAGAAGCGCCGCACACAACCAAAGTGATGCGCTGAGCTGTGGCGGCTGGATAAAATCGAGATTGTCACCGGAGGTGTGGTATTCCGGATAGGTCCCCCAAACACTCCGCATCAGGCAACCGACCGGAAGATTGAACCCCGGAGAGCCATACTGTCGCTCGTCATAGCCGTAGGGTGAAAACTCAAGAATCTGCGACAAGTGTCCGTCGTGGCGCAAAACGTGAGCCATCGCCTGGTCGATTTCCGCATCTCCTCGGCGGCTCTTCTTGTAGTGGAATCCGCCCGCATCTCCAATGCCGGTTAGCACGAGTCCGTGACGGATGCGTCCAACATTCTCCCGGTTGCGGGCGAGCCAGGTGATAGCGCCAATCGTCCCGGGGACAAAGAGAAAACGATACGAGTAGCGAAGATCGCGTCCCGCGAGGAACGCAGCCAGAGCGGTGGCCACGGCGAGTCCGGAGAGGTTGTCATTGGCCAAAGACGGATGGCAAGCATGGGTTGAGACCAGTACCTCGTCGGCGGAACGACCGCGCACATAACTCTCAGCGTAAGTCAGGGAACCGTCGGTGAGCGTGGAGTCAATGCATACTTCGTAGTCACCGTCAGGAAGCGCCATCATCTGGTTGTGCGCCAGGCAGAATCCCCAGGTTTCCTTATAGTAGGAGGTGCGATAGGGAATCCAGTCAGGATGGTCAGGCAGCGTAAACAAATGCTGTTTGAGTTCGCTGAGCGGCATCGTAGCGTGTACTGGAGAGCTGTAGTTCAGGACGTGAAGATTGGAACGCTGAAAATCCACGATGCGTTTGCCACTCGCGTCCTTGATATACGCATCGCGGATATTCCACTCTTTCGGAACAGTCCAGTCGAAGACCTCCGTGCCGGTGGGAACTTCGGACATCTGAAGCGGAATGCGCTGCTGGATCCGCGCCAAGGTCTGGCGGAGGCCGTCACCGGTTATGCTGCGGCAGATCGGGTAAAGCTCCGACGCGAAGCGATGTAATTCCTCGCCGATTTTCGCTGGATCGTTGCCGTCGAATTCTTTCAGCAGGCTCATGCTTTTTTCGAATGCCGCGATTCGAAAGCTTTCATTTGAAATCGCGATAAGTTCTGTCGCGGTCGGAGATTATCAGAGGCTGCGTTGGCCACTCGATCTGAAATGCCGGATCATTCCAGCGTACTCCCCGAGATAGCTCCGGGTAGTAGAACTCCGACATCTGGTAGAAGACCTCAGTCCGGTCTTCGAGAGTCAACAGACCGTGCCCGCAACCTCCGGGCACGAAGATCATGTGGCGGTTGGCAGCACTCAGAACGACGCCAATCCATTTCTGGAACGTCGCCGACGCCGGTCGGAGGTCCACCACCACGTCGTAGATACTTCCTTGAGTGCACCGTACCAGCTTTGATTCCGGATGAGGTTCGGCCTGGTAGTGCAGGCCGCGGAGCGTTCCTTTTTTCTCGTTGAACGCGACGCTGCACTGCACGGTCACGGAACTCAGGTCGTGCTGCTCGAATTCGCGCTGGCACCAGGAGCGCGCAAAGAAGCCGCGTTCGTCCGCCTTCGGTTCGAGGTGAATTTGGTACACCCCTTGCAGTTTTGTTTCATGAAACGTCATGGTCTCTCGGGCCGGACTCGGGTTCCAACAAAGTATTGATCTTCGCAGCGCCGCCCCGTGCCTGGACTAACCTCGCGTGTACGATGCAGCCGCTGCCTTTCGATTGAACTGTGCATCTCTATCGGATCGAGGACAACCGTAAATGCTTAGTCCAAACATGGGAACGCTGAATCCACACTTCTCTCATTTAGACCTTTACGGTCTCATCCTCGAGTTGATACCTTAGTTGGCCATTGACGCTCCTCGCGAAAGCCAGGACGGCATTCTCAGCTCCTTCGCCATGAATCTGCCAAGAATCGCCGTTCTTGACTATGGACATCCGGCTCCGTGCGTTCCACCAAGCGCAGACTTCCCGCGGGAGAGCGAACCAGACCGGTGTAGTCTGACGCAAGCGCTGCAAATAGCTCAGCAGATCTGTGTAAACACGCCTGGTATCGCTGTCCATGATGTAGTCGGGGTGTACGATAAAGCTCGCCATTCCGTTTTTTCCCAAGATCTGCTTGACCTGGGTATCCCACAAATCGATGGATCGTTCGTTCAGCACATGAAACAGACTGTAGTCCTGTATCGTGGTCACCGGCAGTTCCAGCGTGTTCCCGATGAAATACGGCATGACCGTGCAACAACCCCCGAGTTGGGGATCGAGATGCGCCACGTTAGGTATCGACATGTCGAAAGAGAACTCAAGCGCGTCGTACCACTCCGGCTTGCGATAAAGTACCGCGGATCGAAAACCTTGGGCGCCATACTCCTTGGCATAGTGCCGGATACGCACGGCACGGCGGAGAAACTCTTTCTTGTTGTCAAAGAGACGCCCATCGTGATTCAGGTCCTGAATGACAATTTCACAACCTCGGTTCCGAATCTCCTCCAAGAGCTTCGCCGGGACCTGGTAGCGCTCCTCTGGGACGAATTCGAAGGACGATTTGATTGCAAAGAACTCATCGAGGTCAAGCAGATATGGGCAATGATTCCTCCCCACCTCAGTCTCGACATCGTGGGTCATCACCACGCACCCGCGATCACCATGCGGCCAAAACCACACGAATGGAAGACGGTCAATGACCTTCTCTTGAAGCACTAACAGCAGGATCGTTTCAAAGAGGCTTTCGACGGTGGTATCAACCGGCCAGTTCGGAAACGCCAGACCTTGCGACCGGCGCGCATGGAATCTCTGAACACGGCTTCGTATCCGTCGGCTGGTCAGCGGCCGCACCAGATAGTAGATTCGTTTCAGAACGCCTTCCCTACCGCCCAGCAAGCGGTGGGGATACCGTTCTAGCCGAAGATTGTCTATGATCTCGGTTAGGTCAAACGGCAACTCAAGCGTCTCGTCGCTCACGGCAGTGTCTCCCATCACATCACAGAGAGGAGACTCAGGGCTCTCTTTCGTATCTCCTGAACAAGAACGACCGTAGCAGATAGCGTCCGAACCAAATCGGAAGTAGCCCGCGTTTTGCGACAACGCTCCCGTCAGAGCGAAATCAAGAATCCCTTCCGGGCAACGATAGAATTCACTGAAGGCGCGACTTAACATTTCTTTCCATTGACGTTACACCCGAATGCCCTACCCCATATGCTTGTACAAAACTCTGCCAACTACAGGCAAAACCGTGTCCGGCAGGAGGGAGAAGATTCGTCCCATTGATCGTTGAGCCAAACCAGAGACAATCCTCGCTTCTTTCGCTTGTGGGTAACGGACGTAGGTTAACAGCAGTTTTCTGGCGCCGAACCGGTCCTTGAAAGTAACCAGTCCGTCATGGTCGAGATCGGATCGCCCGAAATCGAGTTCCTCCGCTCCCGTTTCCTTGCTCTGTTCGATGAGCTTCCAGAAAAGAAATGGCACCCCGCCGAGACTATGGGACTTTTCGTCCGAGCACCCATACTTGTAAACCACGGACGAGCGATGCCGCAGAGTCAGCATTGCCGCAATCGGGGCGCGGTCCTTTCGGGCTAAACTGATTTGACATTTTTCGCCCACACACTCCACCAGGTTTTTGAACCACAACCGCGGCTGAGGAGGCAAACGATGGCGCTTTCGCGTCATCAGCAGCAGTTTATAAAATTCGGCCAGGAGTTGGTCCGTGCGCCCACTTTCATAAGAGAGTTTTTCTCTGTCGGCCCGTTGGATTTTGCGCTGGATGGAATCTCGGTGCAATCCCTGGAAAAGCCGTTCGAGCGACGGCGTCAAATCGAGTCTGTGAATGCAGTAAGACTGGCTGGGCCAAAAGCGAGTCCTCGGGTCCTCATCCCACACGCACGGCCGAAGTTCTGCGTACTTCCAACGCTGGCGGTCACATTCGGCTGCCAGACGCTGCGTGAACTGCAGGCGTTGGTCTGGGCCGTTCAGCAGGAGTTCACAATGGTCCGAAAACGGCAACGATACGGCGCGGGTCCCGGTCATCCAGCTTGAAACTCGACACAGAACAATGCCGTCACTCAACGGCCGCCCCGCTGGTGCACTCGTCAACGCGAACAACCGATAGCCGTACGTGCGAGCCAGCGCCTCCAGCCATCCCGGTTGATGGAAGACCGAGGCCTTTGGGTGAGTCGCCGCCAGGTCAGCCCAACGACGGTCGGCGAGCGGATCGGTTATGTACAGTTCCAACGGAATGGAGATCCCTGCGCTGCCGAACTCTCTAGTCCAGTTTGCTTTTCGAGTCGCTAACTGGACGATACTCGGACTGACGCACCCTGATGTTTCGCCAAGCGATCGACCACGTCCAGATATTCGCTCTTTCTAACGTCCCAATTGTTCAGCCGAATGAAATCCGCCGCCTCGGTGCACACGGCGCTGCGTTTGGCAGGATCGCGCACGAGTTCGAGGATCTTGGCGGCCAGGTCTTCCGCGCTCTCCGAATCGAAAAATTGCACCAATCGTTCGTTGAAATAGTACTGGTCAATACGGGTACGCGATGCGACGACCGGTACGCCCATGGCCATAAACTCCATGATCTTCGTGCTGAATGCCTCGTTGCCAAAAGAATCCTTGCGCTTCGGTACCACGCCGAGGTTGATGGCGGCCATCGTTCCAGCCACCTCTTCGATGGGAACGAAGCCTCGCAACTCCACGCGGTCCTCCAGATGTTGCTCGCGAACCATGGTCTTCAGTTTCTCCCGGTCGGGGCCGTCGCCAATAATGAGGAACTTCAACTGGGGCACCTTGTCACGGAGCAGCGCCACAGCGTCAATCGCAAGGTCCAGCCCCTGATGCCAGTTGAGAGTGCCGGGGTAGCACATCACAAAATCGCCGTTGGCTTGAGCCTTTTCCCCGCGAGACGCGAAAATCGACAGATCCGGATAGTTGATGATCGTTGTACACTTCTCCGGTCGCACCGATCGCTGCGTGATCTTCTCGTACCAGAGATGATTGGAAATAATCACATGGTTGGAGTACGCGATTGACATCTTCTCTACCAGCAGCAGCCAGCGAAATACGAAAGACCGTTCGCTCACCTTGAACTTGCTGGCATAGAACTCAGGCACGATGTCATGAATATCGAGGATTACCCGCGCGCCCATGAGCCGCGGAATGAGCGTGGCGAAAACCTCAAAGTCCGGCACCGAGTGAACATGGATGATGTCGTACGGCTCCTTCAGGTGACGGACCGTCAACATCCAAGCCGAGCGAAAGAAAAACATTAGCAGCTTCCGAAGGTAGGTAAACGGCCCTCGTTCGTCGATCAATCGCTTCTGAATGCGATGGACCCGTACACCTCTGATAACTACAAACGATGATTGCCCGGCCCGTCGCAGCACGATTGCGTCGACCACGTCGCCGCGCTTGGCGAGCGCCTCGGCATAGCGCCGGACGCGGTTGTCGGCTTCATAGAACGTATAGGCAACCATGCAAACCCTCATCAATTCGCGGCTCCGATTCGCTGCCGTTCTTCGGCTACATCCGGATTCTGAAACCGGGACCTTTGCATGTGGGCCTTGTTCGCATGTGCGTGCAAGCGCGCATTCGTGGAGTCAGCTCGTGGCGCGATGTTTAGACTGCCAGTTATGGGAACTTTCTTGTAAGCTTCAAAAACAGCTTCCGCGATGACCTTATATCCGTTCTTGCCCGGATGCATGTCAGCGGCGGTACGAGCATAGAGTTGGCGCTCCGCGGCGTTTCTCAAAGCCGGCAACGGATCGGCATACGCAATACCGGAATCGCCGAGAAACTTGAAGGTCTTGGCTCGTGCCAGACGTTCATTCTCCAGCAGCCTGTCGAGTACCTCACTCAGGGGCAATTTGGGATTGTGCTCAAGATAGCCGGAAAAAACTGCTTCCTTGATCGGAATCACCACGACCATAAACTGAACATGGTTCTGTTGGCAGATTGCGTTCATCTGCTTTAATAGTTCGAATGTAATTCGCATACCTTCCTGGACCGCCGGGCTTTGTTGGTCGAGTCGGCTCAGCATGCCCTTTGGACGGAAGGCCTCGAGAATATTCTTTTCCGGAACGCTCACGGAAGTAGCTTCTCCCGGATAGAGTTGCGCGGCATTTCGTATCTGCATCTCGCCTTGGACACGCCCTCCCCACCCACCATGAAATGTCAATTGATAGAGGATGCTGTGTTCCGAGAGCCAGACTCGCGCGTTCTTGAACCAGCCCGTACTCTGAGGCTTCTCCCAAATGTCGAAGTCAACTTTGCTTACCGGTTGTCCTCTCAGGTAAGCCCAATGATCGAGCCCATATGTGATCGTATACGCATTCTCAAAGTCGTCGCCCATGTAAAGACCCCAGACGATCATGCGCGGCTTCAAAGTGAGCGCTTTAGTCGTGGACAGATAGAAATACTGGTTCGGCCCGTAGCCTCCCATGCCCATGTTGTAAACGTGTTTCCCGCTGAGCTGCGCCAACACGTACGGCCAAGACTCGGACATCCGCGCGGTGTTCCCGAACGTATGGGAATCCCCAACCGCAACGATGTCCGCCGATTTGGGCACGTCGGGGTTCCGGAACCCCCACGCATCAAACCCGGCTTTGGCCGTTTTCGAAGGGACGGCCCCCAGGATGTCGTCGCTTACCATCCCGACGCCAAGATAGTCAGACGGGTTCAGAACTTGGCGCGCGGCAAATTCCGCCAACAACAGGCTAATAGCGGTCGAAAGCAGGAACAGACTGAGGTTGATAACGTACTTTTTTGTCTTCATCGGAATTAGTCGAGCTTGAACTCTGTCCGCCAGTCGCCTTTTTCCGCCAATTGTGGCTGCTCTTTCTTGTTCAACAGATAGTTCCCCATCACCAGATAGTCCATCTCCGTTCGCATGAAGCAGCGATAAGCGTCGTCGGGCGTGCAAACAATCGGCTCGCCGCGAACATTGAAACTGGTGTTCACGATCACCCCGTAGCCGGTGAGCTTCTTGAATTCCTGGATCAACCCCCAATAGCGCGGGTTGGTTTCGCGGTTCACGCTCTGGATGCGGGCCGAGTAGTCGATGTGGGTTATGGAGGGAAGGTCCGAACGCAGGAAGTAAAGCCGGTCATACAACGGTTTGTCGTGATACGCGGGCGGCAATGGGATTTTCCTGTCCTCGCGTATCGGCGCGACCAGCAGCATGTAAGGAGAGGGCCGGTCGAGATTAAAATATTCTCCGATATCCTCCTCCAACACCGAGGGTGCAAACGGCCGGAACCCCTCGCGATACTTTATTTTGAGATTGAGCTTTTTTTGCATCTCCGGATTGCGCGCATCGCCGAGGATGCTGCGGTTGCCGAGCGCGCGCGGCCCGAATTCCATACGGCCTTGGAACCAGCCGACCACGCTCCCCTGGTCAAGCTTCGAGGCCACATCGACCGCCAGTTTCTGAAAGTCTTCGAAGTAGTGCCCGTTCGCGCTGTGTTTTTGCACCGTGCGCCGGACGTCTGCATCCGAGAATTCCGGCCCCAGGTATGACCCGCGAGTCGCGTCGCCTTTGCCGTTCGTGTGACGTTCGTTTTTTTGGTGGATGTGCCAGACCGCATAGGCCGCGCCTACTGCGCCACCTGCGTCGCCCGCCGCCGGCTGGATCCACAGATCGTCGAAGAGTCCGGCTCTCAGGATTTTCCCGTTGGCCACGCAATTGAGTGCGACGCCCCCCGCCAGCACCAGGTACTTGCTTTTCGTCAGTTCTCGCGCGGTGCGCACCAGGCGCAGAACAATTTCCTCGGTCACCTGCTGGATGGCGAGCGCCATGTCCATATAGACTTGCGAGATTTCGGATTCCGCCATGCGCCGCGGAACTCCAAAAAGTTGCTCCCACTTCGCCTCGTTCGCCATCTTTAATCCCGTGGCGTACTCGAAGTAGTCCATGTTGAGCACGATCGATCCATCCTTTCGGATGTCCACCAGTTCGTCCGTGATCTTCTTCTTGAACTCTACCGTGCGCGCGGAATCAGGATTCCCGTAAGGCGCCAGTCCCATTAGTTTGTATTCGCCGCTGTTCACTGCGAAGCCCGTGTAATAGGTAAAGGCCGAGTAGAGTAATCCAACCGAGTGCGGGAAGTGTAACTCCTGGAGTAACTCGATGTCCTTCCCATGGCCGTATCCGATGGTCGTCGTTGCCCACTCTCCGACGCCATCCACCGTAATGATCGCCGCCTCTTGAAACGGCGAGGGATAGAAGGCGCTGGCAGCATGGGAAAGATGGTGCTCGGGGTAGAAGACTGGGACCTTCCCCTCGCCGAGTTCCGCCAGGTGCTCAGCGAGCAGTCGCCGCATGAACAGCTTCTCTTTGATCCAAACCGGAATCGCCGAAAGGAAGCTGGTGAAACCGCTCGGCGCGAAGGCGTGATAGGTCTCCAGCAGCCGCTCGAACTTCAGAAACGGCTTGTCATAGAACGACACCGCCGCCAGATCCTTGTATTCGAGGCCGGCCTCTTCGAGAACATAACGACACGCATGGATCGGAAAAGAGGAATCGTGCTTCTTCCGCGTAAAGCGTTCCTCTTGCGCCGCAGCCACAATCGTCCCATCGATAAGGATCGCCGCTGCACTATCGTGATAGTAAGCGGATATGCCCAGGATTGCCTTTGTCATCGCCATTCCCTCTTTGTTGTCCTTCCCACGTTTCGAGCGCCGCTTGCGTTAGAACAGCGTGTAGATAAACGGCGCGATTGCGCTCCCGCTGGCCAGCACGATCAGCACGCCAAAGGTCAACAGAATCATGATCAGCGGCAGCAGCCAGAATTTCTTCCGGTCCTTCAGAAAACCCCACAAGTCTTTTAAGAAATCCATACATCGCTCCTTTGTTCGTTTAGTATGGCCGTTCGAGATCCTGGCCGACAAAAGTGTGATTTCGTTCCAGCATGACTGAGTCCTGGCTCGCCTTGAATGCTCGCAGCTTCAAGCTATCTTTGCCCGCGAGACGGCGTAGGATGCCAATCGGGGTTACTACGGCAAAGAACACAATCGACATCAAAATTTTCGAGACCACGGTGCCCAGCAAATCCGATAGGCCCAGCCAGAGCACCGCGAAGGGACGGTAGATCTGCGGCCAGATCATGTTGACGACATGCAACGCCATCGCTGCGATCAAATACCCTTCCCGCTTCCGGGAAACTGCCGCGATCAAAAGCAATAGAACCATAGCCATACCGGTATCCCGGCTCTGGTCCTTGGTAATCTTTCTCTTAAGGATTTTCATCTTGGCCTCAATGGGAGAGGATTGAAGTGTTAAAACATTGTGGGGAAATATCGCGGCGACTTTCAGTTTCGATATCTTGAATCGACCAGAAGACTGCTTCGCCTTTCCGCCAAGCGCGGCTTTGGCTCAAATGCCAGGCTATTGGGAGCAGCGAATCTACTATGGCGGCCCCAGAGGCCGCTGTGTTATAGAGCTGTTAACTCACTCCTATCATGGAGTTCTCGACATGGGGCAACCGGCTCCCCCAGGTTTGTAACAACAGTTTCCACCGCCGGTCGGGCTTAGATTTGACGTTCTTAATCGGTGAGCGTGAACCGCATGTCTGTTATCGTCTCAGGTGCGCTTCCTGCTTTTCGACTTTCAGCCACCGCAATCTCCAAGCAGCTTAGGATCAGTGAACAACCGCCGCCAGACCTGTCGGCGGCGCTGGTGCTTGCGTGCTGCCGTAGCAGGCATTGGCGTCGAACTCCTTTGCCCCAGTTGAATCCCGCGACAATCCGTTGTAGCAGAGTTCGGCTGGGATGTAGTTCGCGTGTCCAGCCGTTGCGGTGTCCGGCCCGCCGCTCACATCCGGCCCAATCGCAGGCCACGGAGGGGCAGCGCCAAAAGCGTTTACCCACCATGAAGGCTTCGCGGAAAGAAAGAACGACTCGGGCAGTGCTGTGTTTGGTGAGCAATTAATGTTGTTGATCGTCGACGCCGAAGCGATGTCGAAATTCTCGTGGTAGCAGCTTGTGGTGTAGCCCTGATTCGACCAGTACCCTTCCGTACTCGACGGTCCGCCGGGAAACGTCATCCAGATGGAGCCGCTTGAATCCCCCGACGTATCATAGTTCCACGACGAGGTTGGCGCCTTAGCACCTGCGCTCACCAGTGAAGCGGAGTTTTGCGTGTAAATGCGATTCGTCGCCACCCGCATACAAGCCGAGCAACCCGAGCCGGAATTGTCCAAGTTGCCGCTGCCTGTTACGGATTCCATTGCGCTGGAGCCAAGCACGTTGCCAATGAAGCTGTTCCCAACCGAGAAGGCCGGAATCGCCATTGGCCAGAGGGCTTGGTAAGTTCCGTAGTTGTTCGTGAATACGACCGCTCCTGTTCCTGTGTGTGAAATCGGCGGCGTGAGAGGTTTCAGATCGAGCGTAAAGGCGTTGCCGCCCGTCCAGCTTGTGCAGGGGCCAGACGCGAAGGTATTTGGGCCTGTCATTGCCCAGACGCCCCATTGCCAAGGCGTGCTTGTGGTTCCAGCACCGCAGCCTGACTGGTTCGTTCCATCGAGAACTACGTACTGGCCGGTAACAAACGGACTTGAGCCAGAGGCCCAAGTAATCGTGCAAGTGCCAGCCGCACAAGTTCCCGAGGTCATGGCTTTCGGCGGATAGGTCGCAATCGAGAAATTTCCTTGGAACCAGTTGCGAAACAGCGTGTTGTAGCCGTTGTTGCCGTGCCAAGAGTCGGGGTTGAAATCCGCCCCGACGTTTCCTTCCCAGAGATTGAACTGGGGGAACGCTCCATGCTCGCTAAAATCCATCAACTGGCCGCCGGAGCCTACAGCATCAACCGCCCCGGTCGAATAGTTGTAGGCGACGACGTTCCCCGCCGCCCCTTCACTCACCATAACGTGAGCATGTCCGCGCTCGAAGATGTTGTTAACGATCAGGCTGGCCGTGGTTTCCAGACGCGGCGAAACGTCGGCATCCGAGCCGCCGGCCCCATGTCCGTAGGAGTTGAAGAAGTAGTTGTCATCGATCTGGCACCGATAGCACCAGTTCATGTCAATCCAGTCGGCGTCGGTGTAGTTGAATTCAACATTATGAACCCAACAGTAGGCGCACAGCGTCATGTCCATATCCGGCGTTCCTGCCGAGAGGCTGTAGCCGTTAGCATAGAGTTGAAGATTCTCGACGCCGCAGTATTTACAGTCCGGTACGCCTGCGCTATCGGCCCCCATCGGCGTAGCGTAAGCAGGACTCGTGCCCGTCGCCACGCCGTAGTTCGTGTAGAGCGCTGGTGAGATAGTCACCGTGTAAGGTCCGCTTCCGCTGACCGACTCCATTTCAACGATCTGCTCGCGTTCCCGTGTGCCACTCCAGATGCCGTCACAGTATCCACAACCACCAGGATTCTGTGGGCTGGCGCTTTGCACGTAGACCGGATCGTTAAGTTCAGAGATGACCAGGTAGCCGCCCACGCCGGCCCCGCAAGGATTGTTGTCAAGGCCCTTGGCCGATAGCGTGATGGTGGTCGAGCCTGCCGTGTTTCCCGCCGTGATCGTGCAGGTCCCGTTCTTGTAGGGACCGTCGTTAAAAGAGCCCAATTCGACGTGCGCCCCGGATGCCGAAAGATTCAGGACCGTACTCTGGGGACCATTGCCATTCAGAAAGCAGTTAGTCTTAACAGTGATCGTCCCCTTAATGACAAATGTTCCCGTACCCAATTGGACAAAGTGATTCGTCCCGCAAGAACTAAGGGCCGAGTTGATTGCGCTGGTTTGGTCTGATCCGGTCGCCGCGATGGTCGAGCCGGATTGCGTCCACGTGGCCGGAATGCCGCCGGGAATGCCAACGTTCGTCCAGTCCACCGCGCACTGTCCCGCGGAGGTAATTTGTCCGTAGCTGCACGCACCCGAACCCGACGTCGGCTTGAGAATGCCAGTCCAGAGCTGGGCTTGGGAACACACGGAAAGAAACAACAAAACGAATAAGATCAGGAACGTATGGCTCTTCATTTAATTAGACCTCTCGCCGGCACCGCGGAAAACAAACCCGAGGGCTATAGGCTGCCACGGAACTCTGGGGCTTGGCCATAGTTGCACTCGTTGGCCCCCAAATTGCTCGTTTTGAGGCGGCCTACAAGATGACTGTAGCCAACAGAGGTATCAAACTCAAGACACGGAAGTGCAGTTTAGAATGCGGATTCGGCCTTCGTAGGGCGGAGCCATTGCTGTTCCTTCAGCCATGCCCTTCGGAACGTCTCGACCTCCCTGGATCGCCCGGTGGCAGACTTTACTCCCAAAACACTACGGTCTCTCGGAATTGAGCCTGACTCACGGGCGGATCTGAACAATGGATTGGTCCAGCGCCGACTGGGCCGGTACTCCCGCGATCTCGCCGTTCGCCCTGGCTAAGACCATTCGTTTTTCCATCCGATAAATTGCCTTATCCACGACCTTCGCCACCTGCCATCTAATCTTCCGCAGCAATACTTGGACCTTCTTCGCCAGCCTCCAGCCGAAGGCGGTCTTGACCCAGCTATATTTCCAGGACAAGCTTGGTTCTCCCAGCAGATCTCCTATTTCTCCGGCGACTTTCCGCGCCTGTTTCACAATATCTTCCTTTTCCGGGTAGAAATAGATCAGGCAATTTCGGAGATATCGCAGACAAGCGGCGCGGCTCCGGGCGCTGTCATCGAGCGCACGCAGATAGCCAATGTGCAGTTGCATGGAGAGCCAATGCGCTTCGCATTTTCTCATCGACAGCCCAACATAGCTCAGGCTGTCGTACCCGAAAGACCGGTAGTACACTTTCGATTCCGGCACAAATCGGACGCTATCGCTGGACCGCAGAACCCGGCAGAAGTACTCGCCGTCGTCGTCTCCCAACAATCTCGTATCCCACGGACCAGCGACTTCGCTCAACTCCCGGCTGACCAGCCACGTCGCTGTCTGCATGTAGATGTTCTGCTCCAGCTTGCGTTGCAGCCATTCCACAGGAGACAAGTCGCACCACAGTGCGGTCGGGGTGAACCTGGCTCGCCAGGGCCGGTACATAAACTTGCCCCACCGCCCCGAAAGCAGCGTCCGTTTGCCTCCAAGCTTGCCCAAGACCTCCATTTGCCGGGCGATCTTGTCCGGCGCCAGAAGATCGTCGGCATCCAACCACTGGATGTAATCTCCCCGGCTCAGAGAATAGGCCGTATTCCTGGCGGCGGCAGCGCCTTGATTCTTCTGGGTAACGACGCGCACACCGTTGGCTTCAAACTGGCGCGCAATGGCCGCCGTCTGATCGGTCGACCCGTCGTCAACCACAATGATCTCTTTGCGTGGCCAAGTCTGGGCCATCGCCGAGCGGATGGTGTCTGCGATCCACTCTTGGGCGTTATAGGCAGGGATAAGAATTGACACCAGAGGCTTTGCCACATCGCTTGCGGCCGTTTGCGGACTCTTGACAGCTGAATCGTCTTTCGGGGGGTGGCGCCTCGTCTTTCCCAGGGCGAGGCTCTGCTTCACAAGTCCACGAAGTTTCCACGCCTCCAAGTCTTGGGCCAGCCGCCTCCGCACACGTCCGGTCTTGACGCGCCAAGTCCCCTCCATTAAATGAATCCCCAGATCGCCGAAACGGTTCCATTTGTTGAGGTCACACACATCGTCAGGAAAAAGAATCGTCACCGCCTTGGCCAGTTCCGGATCCTCGGCCAGTGTCCGGGAAACCAAGCCCGGTCCGGTTGTGTTCAGGACATAGAACTCCCGCTTCGATAGCCGTGGCAACCGGCGCATCATAGGCTCGACCCACGCAGGGTCATTTTGCGCGCGTACGCAGTTCTCAATAACCGCCCTAATAAAAGGATGCCCAGATGCAGCGCCGAATGCGTAGTTCCCAATCTCCCAATCCATTCTGTGCCGAGAGCGGAGAAAATGACTGAACGTGAGCCCTTCAAATGGAAAGACGCAGCCCGACTCCAGCAGCCCCGAGACGCTTGAGGCCAACAATACGTCGAGATCAAAGTAGAATCCACCGTACCGGTAGACGGCCAGATAGCGGAAGAAATCGTACCGTTGGATGGGAAAGCGAAAAGAATCAAACACCCCGCGGTATTGCGGGAATTCCTGGTCAACGAACTTCTCCACATCGTCATCATCAAAAAACAAGTACTCGTAGTCCGGTTGCAGAAGTCGTAGGTTCGACACCATGCCCCGAACCCGCAGCGACAGCGGAACTTTGCCGGTCTGGATGATACGTTTTGGAATTCTAAACTCCATTAAACGCTCGCCCCACTTTCGCCGAAGCATTCCCTCGAAACCTCCGCGGTCACCGGGATATTCTGCGGGGGATTTTCGGAATCGGGCCTCCCGTGCTCAGGACCGGTCGCTCGCTCCGAAAGCTTGCCTCGAGAAGTCATCTCCCGCAAAAGCCCGGCCACCCGGTAGAGGGGAGCGAAGCTCCGATGCAAGGCAATCACCGCGCCGAGATACAGCACGAGAAACAGCAGAGAGACCGCAACCAAACGGGCAAATGCCCACATCGGACCTGGAGCGGCCACGAGAGATGGAGCCGCTCGTACAATGAAGAAAGCAACGCTGCCCGCCGTCAGGGAAGCGGCGATGTACTTCCAGATGACCGCAATTACAGAAGAAACTCCCAGCTGAATTGGCCTGCCGGCGTACCAGAATGCTGGTAATGTGATCACGTAGTAAGACGCGACCCAAGCCACTGCAATCCCCTCCGCATGCCAATGCAAGCCCACGAACAGGAACACAGTCGTTACCACCAGGTCCACCATACCCCAGCGAAACCATCGGTCCGCCTTGCCGAGGGAAAGGTGGATCCAAATGTGAGTGCAATAGAGAAGCATGAAACCGATTCCGGGTGCGAAGATCGTGAAGAGCCGCCCCGACTCGCCCCACTTGGGTCCCAGCAACACTAGAATCAGGTCCTTACCTACCAACGTCAGATCGCCGCTGATCCCCATGCCAATAAAGGCCATGACCCCCAAGGCGCCCAGAAGATAGCGCTTGTATTGAACCACATCCCGTTGCAACCGGCTCAGGGCAGACACGGCCACAATAGTCAGGCCGGTCGAGAGTTGATTGGACGGAAGAACGAACAGGTCGTATGCCTTCTTGTAGAAGCCCAGGGGCGTCGGTCCCAGCCTCCAGCCGACGAGAAAGTTGTCGAGGTTGTTCGTGAAATAGCCTGTAGAAAAACGTCCGTAAGTGCTGATCGCATACCGGACCAAGGAACCCGTGCCGGCGGCCCGGCGCGGCAGGCCAGGTGTCCAGCGGCAGAGCACCCATGCCCCTATGCATGTACTCACCGAGAGTGCGATCGCTCCAGCCACCAGCGCCCAGTATCCCCAGCCTGCCCAACCCAGGCAGATCGCTACCACGACCGAAATCGCCCGGGCAAGCATGTCGTTGGCGGAAACCGCCGTGAACTTCATCACCCGTTTCAGCAGCGCCAAGTGGACCACCGTGAGCCCGGTGAAGAAAATGGTAAGAGCCATCCAATCGGCGACGCCGGCGACTCGTGGGTCTCCAAACAGCCGCGCCAGCAGAGACCCTCCCGCGGCGAATCCGATTGCCAGCAGAGTGCTGCCCGCCACATTGATCCAGAACAGATTGGTGGCAAGCGTGTGATTGACGTCTTCGCGGTGACAAATCGCCTCCGTGAATCCGTTCAGCCCGAAGTTCAAGAAAAGCAGGCTGAACGTTGTTACCATCGTAACCAGCCCGAAATCCTTAGGTGTGAGCAGCCGGGCCAAGATTACTGCCGAAACGATCTGGATGCCCAATCCCATGCCCCCAGACAGCAGGGTAGCCGCCACACCTCGAACCGCGACCCGGCGCAGACCCGCACCTTCGTCCGGAACCGCGTGCTGCAACACTCCAGCGGCATCAAAGGGTTTCAAATACGCTCCTCACGATCGTAAGTCGGGGTCGTCCGCGGGTCGACGAAGGCCCCTTGTGGAGGCGCCTGTCGCACTAATGTTCGGTCTCCCATGGAACGGAGTCGGGGCACCGCGAGGGTCGCCCAGAGGAAGGCGATCCATACCGGAGACATCATCCTGAACCCCGCCTCCGTAAAGCTGTAGACCACCGCGACGAGAAAAAACGCTAGTCTAATTTGGCCCGCGTCCGGATCCCGGCGAAATACACCAATAGCATTGCGGTACCCGGCTACGATCAAAGCAGCCAGCAGACTCAAACCGATCCACCCGAGATTCAAGTAGATTTCGATGTATCCGTTGTGAGCCTCTTGCAGGCCTACGGCGGTCAGGTCCCACACCTTACGGAGCCGCTCACCGAGCCAAAAGCTCTCGAAGCCGGTTCCGAGCAACGGGTTCACCTTCATCGACAGAACCGCAGTCCAGATTGCAGTCCGACCTGTGAGGGTAGGGTCTCTCCCCATTGCCCCGAGAGTGGCCGCACCAACGCCGACGAACAGGGCGGCGATGGAAATGCCCACCATCGCAAATATGATGAAGTGTACAGACGCAGGCCTTCGGGCCGAACGGAATAGGCTGGTTATCACGATTAAAGTCCCGGCCATGACGAGGCAGGAGATCGAAGTCATCGAATTGGCCGCCCACAAGAGATATAAAGCCGTCGCGAGAAGAGCGCCGTGAGTAAACAGCCGGCGGACCCGGTGCGGATCCCCTCGGCAGCCATAGGCGCCGAGAAGACACCAGATGGACACCAGCCCGCAGATGAGGCAGATCGTCCCGAGACCGTTCTTTCCCTGTGCCGCACCAGTCCAGTAAAGCGTCCCATCGAGACCGTACGAGCGACCCAAATCGGGGTAATACTTATAAAACAGAATGGAGAGCGGCAGGATGACGAATCCCGGCCGCGAAAAGAGCCGCGTCACTGCGGGCCCCGGGTCGGGGTCAGTCAGTACAATCAGGACCATCACGACATCGCCCGCGGCCTTTGTCCATCTCTTCAAGGCGACGACGGGGTAGTCCGACCAGAGGATGCTAAGGGCGCAGTACGAAAAAAATAAAAGGATCGGAGCGTTCGCACGAAGGACCACTCCGATCCGCCGTCGCCTGCCGAAAAGCACAACCAAGCCCACCGCTAACAGTATCCCAAACACGAGGGCATCTAGGGGGGTCCCCTCGATGTACTGGTCGGCCTGCTCGGCCGTCGACTTTAGCTGTAGCCACTGAGATACAGGCCGCGATGCCACAAGGAACACCCAGATCACAGGGATCCAAAGTGCCTTTGAAGTCCGTACGGCCCGGTCCCGATCAAGCAGGAAGAATCCACAGATCACGAGGGCACATCCGACAGTGGCAATCCAAGTCATTTCGAATCAATAAACAGCCGGTGTAACAGTTCCAGAGTCAATAGCTCGTGGATCTCGCTGGTGTAGTTCCTGACTCCCTTCACATGGCCATGTACAACCGCTTCGACAGCAGTGGCATTGAGATACGGCCGAGCCAGCGTCCGGGGATCGAGCAGGATCTGGCGAACGTACTCGGCAAGCGCATCCCGGTACCAGACGCGGAAATGAGCAAACTTGTGCCGGCCGAGGAAGAGCCGTTCAAAATGAAATGCCGAGAAGAAGTGGTCCGTCCTGGCCACCCACTGCGGCATCCCGTAGTCGTAGGCGTACTCCGCCTTTACCGTAAACTCGATTAACGCCTGGGTAACTGCGGCGATCGCCGGTCCGCTCTTGCCCCCATAGCCGCGGTCGGTTGGCATACTCCGAAGCACGGTATCGCCGTCGGCGATCAACCTCAGTGAGATATCGTTATTGGTCAGGGCCGCCTGCGGCGCGCAAAATACCGTACGCACAAATTCGTTGTCCAGAAACGGCGAGCGCAAGGCAACCTGCGTCTGTTCCAATGCGAGCAGTCCATAGTGATGCCAGGGAGCCTGCCGGAACACCGCAAAGGAAAGGGGATGCGTCCGCAGAAGTTCCTGGTAAGTTCCCTCGGCCGCATTGACGTGCGAAAGAAATTCGGGACGGAACAACCCTGGAGCGGGTGAAGTGGCCTTAAATGCCACCACTCCTCGCAGCACCTCACCCCCGTAGTTCCCCGTCATCCTGACCGGAGCGATCTCGCGGGCGCGCTCATTCGCGTATAGATCGGCCGCGCGGTTCACCGCGGTGCAGCCGTCCGTCAGATAGACCGCGCGCTCCGCATAGTGAGAAAAGCGGGACAGAAACTCTTTTCCAACCGGAATTACCTGGTGGTTTTGCCCGCAAACTTGAGCGATCTTGCGGGCGATGACCACGTCTTGACAGTCGCGGTACGTGCCCCCAAAGGAATAACAGGGCAGCGATCCGGGCGCAGCCTTGTGCCACGCCATAATCATTCTGGTATCGAGCCCGCCGGTCAGGGAAACGCCGGTCGGCTCGGTGCCATCGAAATAACGCGGAAGATTGCGCGCAAATATTTCTCGCAGTCTCAAGTAGTACGCATCGAGATCTAACTCGGGTTGCGTCTCCCACTCTGCGGGCTGGAAATAGTTGCCCTTTTGCGCAACGCAGCCGTTTCGAAACGTCCATGCGGCGGCAAGCGGCAGCACATGGACACCCTCAAAAAGCGTGCGGTTCTCTAAAACGCACCCGCAAGCAACGAACTCGCCCAGGCCGCGAGCGTCCGCTTTCCGGAGTTCCGGACGAACAGCCAGGATGGCCTTGGCTTCGGCCGCAAAATAGAACGCGTCTTTCGCCTCGTGATAGTAAATCCGGTGCATGCCGTAGCGATCGTTGAACAGCGTCGCCATGCCGCGCCGGCGGTCAGCCACCAACCCATGGAATCTGCCGTTCAGGCTGGCGAAAAAGTCAGCATCCTCTTCATACCGATGCACAAGATAAGACGGCCCGCCGGGATCGAAAACATGGCCACGGTCTCTGAGTTGGCCCTTGATTCCCGGCTTTGGAAACTCCTC
>Ga0181530_10000870_pt1 | contig 38918 bp, 35 predicted proteins | sample PEATcosm2014_Bin_42_FD_119769 | JGI IMG/M metagenome (GOLD analysis project Ga0181530, IMG submission 119769) | Peatland microbial communities from MTU Mesocosm Facility, Houghton, MI, USA - PEATcosm2014_Bin10_60_metaG | ecosystem: Environmental > Terrestrial > Soil > Wetlands > Peat | place...
CGCGAACGTTAAGTTTTGTGAGCGTCATGCGGCCAATCTTGCCGTACCACCGATACCGCTCATCTATCGACTACTATTACCGTTTCCGTGATCAAGAGTTCCGGAAAGAAAGCGATATCCGGCGATTCCACACAGATTAAGAATTCCTGCTTTCGCTTTTTGCCGTAAGAACAAACGCCACGGCGAGGACCGTGGCGTTGTCACAAATGTACTTCAGGGAGAAACTTACCGGCTGAGTAGCGCCTCGGCAGCAGCTACCTTCGCCCGGTCGGATACTCTTTCCTTCTCGCCCACTTCGTCCAGCTGGAGCTGTTTGGTCTCTGGAGAATAGAGCAAGCTGCAGAAAGTCATGATCGCGCCAATCGTCAGGATGACGGCGGGCGAAAGCCAAATATCCTTGCCTTCAATAGCACGGATAAACGGGATGTTATGGGCCCAGACTGTATACAGCGGGAACCATGCTCCAAGGATTGCGCCTGCGGAATAGCCGAAACCTACTCCCGCTGCACGCCGCTTGGTTGGGAATCGTTCACAGAGATAGGCCGGGACTATGCCCCAGGCCAGCTTCAGCATGCCGGCCATGCAGGTTCCCAGAATTGCCATCCCAATGTTCCGCTCCAGCGCTGCATGGTACAACACGTAATAAACCGGAACGCCGAAGACCACCAGAAATACGCAGTACCATTGGGTCAGAATCTTGCGGCCCGTCCGGTCTGAGATCCAGCCGTAGAAGTTGTATCCCAGGAAAGACAGGAACAGCGCAAATCCGTAAATCAGGCTGTAGGTCGTGGTGTTAAAGCCGCGTCCATCGAGAGTGAGAATCTTAGGCAGAAATCCGTAGACCGAGTAATCCGTCAGGAACAGGCCTGTCATGAAGAAAAAGACTTGCAGGAAGTCCCACACCTGGGGGCGCCGGAACAGGCTGAAGAAAGGCGCCTTCTCGATCTTTCCCTTTGCCTTGGTCTTCTCGAATTCGGGTGACTCATGCAGATTGCCTCGAATCCAGAGTGCCAGGAACACGGGAACAACACCGGTCATGAATGCTATACGCCAGCCATATTGAATAAGGATGGCTTTGCCGCACAAGTAGGAAATCAATGCAAAAACCAGAGACGCCAGCACGTAGCCCATGGGGAAGCCGGATTGAATGAACCCGCTTACGGCTCCGCGACGAGGCTGCGGAGCATATTCGATGGCGAAGGTGTGGCCCACTGCGTACTCGCCTCCGAAGAAGCACCCCATGAAGAACCGCAGCACGCAATACAGAACATAGGCCGTCACGCCAATCTGTGCATAGGTGGGGAGGAACCCGGAAAGCAGCGACATGACACCGACGCCGGCTATGGTGAAGATCAGTAAGTAACGGCGGCCGATCTTATCGGCGTAGGCTCCAAAGAATGCGGAGCCGATCGGACGAGCGGCCATGGTGATCGAGTATCCAAGTACGACCGCAATGTATTGCCATAGCACGCTGCCCTTGGGTGAGATGAAAATCTTGCCCAAGATCGGAGCCATGACGATGACCATTGCCATGTCATACGCGTCCAGCATGAATCCCAGGAATTGGGAACTCATGGCCATCTTTGTATCTTTAGAAAGTTGTTGCTGCGCCGGCATAGGGAACTCCTGGAAGAAGAAGATAGGCCGTAATGGAACCTAGATTAACCAGATCTTGCAAAAACCTTGGCGACACCCGTCACGGACGGTTGTGATGCATAACCATTATCCGCCGATGGTCAAGTCAGGCGGACGGTTCGACCTTCTCCCACCAAAGTTGCAAACCTCGGGCCGGAGGCGTTTTCTTCCTTAGCTCGGAAGAAAACGCTGAGGGATCGCTCCCCATACATACACCAGGCTTTGGTTGTATCGCGACCCGCGTTTCCGGCATCTACCTTGTCGGGAGCACTGTTATGAAGCCCAGAATAGCGTTATTCGTGCTCATCATGGTGTCGTCAGCAGCGGCTGTGGCGCAAGACATTCCAGCCGGAACGGCCCTTCCGGTGATGTTGAGCTCCGCACTCGACGCCCGCCACGACAAGCCCGGGCGAAGGATTACCGGCAAAATCAAGCAGGACGTGCCGCTGCCTGATGGCTCGATCATTCCGAAGGGCGCTTGCATAATTGGACATGTGGTCAGTGCTAGTCCGGCCAGTGCGGGCTCGCCATCACATCTCGCCGTCAAATTCGATCAGCTTGTCGTCAAAGGCCGCCAGGTCCCAATCACGACGCACTTACGCGCACTCGCTTCAATGAACGAAGTCTTCGAAGCCAAGATGCCCACCAATGCCTTGGATGACTATGGGACCTCGCCCAGCGATTGGAACACGGTGCAAGTAGGGGGCGCGGGAGTGTATCGCGGCAATGGCCAGGTGGTTTCCGCCGATCAAGTTGTAGGCCACGCCACGGACTATGGAGCGGTTACCGCCAAACTGATCGCCGCGCCGGAAGCCGGATGCGGTGGTGGCGATAGGGAACAGGCTCTCTGGATCTTCTCCCCGTGGGCGTGCGGCCTGTATGGATTCAGCGACCTGAAGATCGCGCACGCTGGAAGGACCAGTCCCGTTGGCGAGATCGAGTTGCAATCCAGCCGCAATGTTCACGTGATGGGCGGAAGCGGATGGCTGCTCAAGACCGAATCACTTGCTTCCGGATCGCCGCCGAAGCCATAGTCTTTTCCCGGCTGTGCCTGCCATCACAATCGCTTGTGACCTGCTTCCGCGTCGGACGCCCGCAGGTGTTCTAAAGTCAGCTTGAGCGCGGTTTCTCTCGGAACTCTTCTTCCGCCAGGACACCTGCGCGTCTCTCGATGGCCTGGCCAACAGGTGAAGGGAAAACAATGGCCGCAACTCTTCTTGCTCCTACGGAAATCTCCTCGCAAGACATCCGCTTGGCCCTGGAAGGCTTCGTCGCCCGGGACCGCATCCTGGTCCGGCCGATCGATGTGATTGCCTATGCTTCCGATGCCAGCTTCTATCACCTGATACCCAAAGCTGTTGTACTGGCGAAAAATCTGGAGGAGGTTCGCGCTCTGTTCGCGCTCAGTCAACAAACCCGCATTCCACTGACGTTCCGCGCTGCCGGAACCAGCTTGTCGGGCCAGTCCATCTCCGATGGACTTTTGGTGGAAGTGGCTCGCCACTGGCGTGAGCTGCAAGTGGAAGAAGGTGGCAGTAAGATCCGCGTGCAGACCGGCGTGATTGGATCGCGCGCCAATCAGGCGCTGGCGCTCTATGGGGCGAAGATCGGACCCGACCCGGCCTCCATTGCCACCTGCACCATGGGCGGAATCCTCGCCAACAATTCCAGCGGCATGTGTTGCGGCGTCGAACAGAACGCCTATCACACTCTGCATTCCATGACCTTCATGTTGACCTCGGGAACGATTATCGATACTGCGCTGCCGGGTGCGGACGACGAGTTTCATGCCCGCGAACCAAAGCTGGCGCGCGGTATTTTGGAGTTGAAGGCGAAGCTGGAGCGGAATTCAGCCTTGCGCGAGCGCGTCCGCAACAAATACCGGACCAAGAACACGACCGGGTATTCGCTGAACGCCTTCCTCGACTTCGACCGCGCAGTCGATATCTTCCAGCATGTGCTGATCGGTTCCGAAGGCACGCTGGCCTTCATTGCGGAAGCGGTGCTGAACACCGTGCCCGATTTGCCGGTGAAGTACACCGGCCTGCTGCTGTTTCCTGACCTGTACGCGGCTGCGGCATCGATTGTTCCGCTGCGGCAGGCGGGAGCCAAGGCACTGGAGATCATGGACCGTGCTTCGCTCCGCTCCGTGGAAAGCAAGGCTGGCGTTCCCGCCTCGCTGCGCTCCCTGCCGGAAGCTGCGGCCGGATTGCTCGCGGAGTTTCAGTCGGCTGACGAAGCCGAACGCGCCGACCTGGAGAAGCTCGCCGCCGAAGCCATCGGCGGACTCCAGCTGTTCGAGCCGGCACGCTTCACCCACGTTGCCGGCGAGCAAGCCCTGCTGTGGCAGATTCGGGCAGGAATGTTCCCCTCCGTCGGCTCGGTGCGCAAGAGCGGGACGACGGTCATCATCGAGGATGTCGCTTTCCCCGTTGAAACTCTGGCCGACGCAGCCCACGATCTGACAGGGCTGTTCCGCAAGCATGACTACGACAACGCCATCATCTTTGGCCACGCCAAGGACGGCAACCTGCACTTCGTCATCACCCAGACCTTCAACAGCCAGACGGCGATCGACCAGTACTCGTACTTCATCGATGATGTGGTCAAGCTGGTGGTCGAGCGCTACGACGGTGCGCTCAAGGCCGAGCACGGCACTGGACGCAACATGGCGCCCTTCGTCGAGACCGAGTGGGGACCTGAAGCCTACGAGATCATGCGGCGGCTGAAAGAACTGGCCGACCCGGACAATCTGCTGAACCCGGGCGTCATCATCAACCCCGATCGCCAGGCCCACCTCGCCAACCTGAAACAACTGCCTTCCGTGGAGCCCGAGATCGATAAGTGCATCGAATGCGGCTTCTGCGAACCCAAGTGCCCCAGCCGCGAACTGACCCTGACTCCCCGCCAGCGGATTGTCGTCCGCCGCGAGATGGCGCGATTGCAGGAAGGCAACAATCAGTCCGCGCTCTACGGCAGCCTGGAGCGTGAGTTCCCGTATATGGCGCTCGACACTTGCGCCACCGACGGCCTCTGCGCCACTACCTGTCCCGTAGGCATCGATACCGGACAACTGGTCAAGCGCTTCCGCAGTGCTCGTGTCTCCGCCCGAGCGCAAGCTTGGGCGGTGCGCATCGCCAACAACTTCGGGTTGACCGAGCGCCTATTGCGGACGGCCCTGCGGCTGGGACACTCGGCCCAGAATGTGATCGGCGCCGGCGGAATGCGCTCGCTTACCGCTGCCATGAAGCGTGTCCTGGGCGACAACCTTAGTGAATGGATGCCGGACACTCCTTACGCGGCTGCTCCCGTTCCGCAGACCCAACGGGCGCGAGCCGCCGCCGTTTACTTTCCATCCTGTATATCGCGCGTGATGGGACGTTTGCCCGGCGAGCCGGCTGACCGTTCGCTGATGGAGGTGATGGTTGATGTCGCCCGCCGTGCCAACCTGCCGCTCTACATTCCGCGTGACGTTGCCGGCACCTGCTGCGGCACGCCCTTCTCTTCCAAGGGATTTACCCGCGCTCACGCCATTGCGGTCAATGCTGCGGTCGAGAAATTCTGGAAATGGTCGGAGCAGGGAAAACTGCCCATCGTAATCGACACCAGCCCTTGTACCTATGGCTTCAAGAACGCCCGTTCGTACCTCACGCCGGAGAACCAAAGTCATTTCGACAAGATGGTGTTTCTCGACAGCATCGAATTCGTGCATGACGAGCTGCTGCCCAAGTTGCCCATCAAGTCGAAATCGCGTTCGGTCGCACTGCATCCCGTATGTTCGGTGACGAAGATGGGAATCGCCGCCAAGCTGGAGGGGATTGCGCGCGCCTGTAGTCGGCAGGTCACCATACCGCTGGACGCGGGTTGCTGCGCTTTCGCCGGCGATCGCGGATTCCTGTTTCCCGAGCTGACCCAGGCGGCTACGCGGCACGAGGCTGCCGAGGTCAAGGCCATAGGTCCGGACGAGTGCTACTCCAGCAGCCGCACTTGCGAGATCGGTATGACTCGCGCCACCGGACAAATCTATCGCTCCTACATGTATTTGCTGGAAAAGGCGACGCGATAAGTCTGGGTTAGACTCGATCCAACCATGAAGACAGTTGGCATCCTCGGCGGCATCGGGCCGGAATCTACGGTGGAATACTACCGCGGAATTATCGCTCGCTATCGCCAGCGGAGGCCCGACGGAAGCTATCCCTCCATCCTTATCAATAGTATTAGCGTGACGAAGCTGCTGGACTGGATGGGCGCCGGCCAGCTAAGCAATGTCGTTGATTATCTGGCAGACGAGTTACAGAAGTTGGTCCGTGCCGGCGCCGACTTCGGCATTATCGCCGCCAACACTCCGCACATTGTCTTTGACGACCTGAAGCGGCGCTCGCCGATTCCACTCATTAGCATTGTCGAAGCCACCTGCGCCGAAGCGAAGAAGCAGGGGATTCGCCGCGCGGGACTGCTGGGCACCCGCTTCACCATGCAGGCTTCTTTCTATCCCGAAGTCTTCCGGCGGGAAGGCATTACGGTGGTTGTGCCTGACGAAGTTGAGCAGGCCTATATTCACCAGAAATACGTCGGCGAGTTGCTGGCGAACAAGTTCCTGCCGGAGACCCGAGAACGGTTGCTGGAGATCATTCAGCGCATGAAGGAGCAAGAGCAGATTCAGGCTGTCATTCTGGGCGGAACGGAACTGCCTTTGCTCCTGCGCGACGACACGGCATGTGGCATCCCGTTGCTGGACACAACCCAGATTCATGTCGAGGCGGTGGTAGCGGAGTTGCTGGCGTAGTATGCGTTCAGAATAGCTCTTGAGTTACTTCGAGACTCTACAGTAAACTTCGTCAACCTGCTGGCGAGAATCTCTGCCGCAGGGATGCCCCATCCCACCACGCTGGACAGGAGAAGCTTATGGACCGCGTTCGGTTCGTGACCCATCGCGACCAGCGAATCCTGCTGTTGGATTTTACGGGTTGCACGGCGGAAGAGGTGGGAGCACTGTCCAGCCGCGTTCCCGACATCGTGACCCGCGAGCCGATGGGCTCGGTGCTGGTGGTGGCCGACTTTAGCGGGGCCGAGTTCAGCCGCGATGCGGTCGAACGCATCAAGATCGCCACTGCACTCGACCGGCCGCATATTAAGCGCGCGGCATGGGTCGGCACCGAGAACCTGCCCAAAGCTCTTTATGATTCCATCCGCAGATTTTCCGCCCGCGAGTTTCCGGTTTTCGATACTCGAGACAAAGCGTTGGACTACCTGGTCAGCTAAACAAGTTCCTATTAAATCGAGTTCTCGGAAGACTTGGCTTCAGGGCGCTGTCCGAGGCAAATATGCTCCCCTGCACTCGTCCTTTACTTCTTGCTATAATGTAAAGGATGGCTGAAGCTAAGCTTTCCGCAAAGAACCAGATCGTGATCCCGTGCGAAGCCCGCGAGGCCTTGCAACTAAAACCCGGCGACAAGCTCCTGGTAGTTGTGCGTGGAAATCGAGTGATTGTTCTCCAAAAGCCCAGGTCGTTTGCCCGCGCCATCCGAGGCCTGGCTAAGGGCGTCTACCCCAAGGATTACCTTACGAAGGAAAGGGAGAGTTGGGACTAGCGGGTCTTGCTGCGTTCCTGCGGCAACACCGTAGAATCGGGCTGGACACAAGTGTGTTCATCTATCAACTGGAGGCCAATGAGCGATATGTTGCGCTAACCCATTACATTTTCGAGTGGCTGGAAGGCTCCGGCCATGCGGCCATAACCTCCACGATTACGATGACGGAGCTATTGCTTCAGCCCTATCGACTGCAGAACCGCCAGTTGCTGGATGAGTATTATGGCCTCCTCTCCCGATACACCCACCTGGACTGGATCCCTCCTGACCTGAAAGTCGCCGATATTGCGGCACAGCTCCGGGCCAGATACAAGTTGAAAACTCCCGATGCCGTGCAAGCCGCCACAGCCGTCTATGGCAGAGCCACAGCTTTCATTACCAATGATGCAGTATTCAAGAGAGTGGCGGAACTTCAGGTTGTGGTACTCGAGGAACTGATCTAAAGACATCGACCGAGCCGCATTCCGCCTGAGCAGGCGCTATCCTTCTGCAACCCCGCCCGTCCGCCGGCATCGAACACCCATGGTTTCCCGCCCACAACCTCTCAGCGAGCAGGACCTGCGCGATCTCGGCTTTGGTTCGGTGGTCTCCCGCGAGAGCCACCAGCGCCTGCTCAATCGCGACGGCAGCTTCAATGTGGAGCGCAAGGGGCGCAGCTTTCTGGAGTCGTTGAGCCTCTACCATCTTCTGCTGACCATGCCGTGGTGGCAATTCGCTCTGCTTGGTACCTGCGCCTACGCTCTCGCCAATGCGGTGTTCGCGCTGGCTTATCTGGCCTGTGGGACCCAGGCTCTTATCACCACAGCTCCCGGCATGGAGCAGCACGCCTTCTTGCGCGCCTTCTTCTTCAGCGTCGAGACCATCTCCACCATCGGATACGGAAACATCGTGCCGGTCGGCATTGCTCCCAACGTACTGGTTGCGGTCGAGGCGCTGACCGGCTTGACCGGCTTCGCCCTCGTGACCGGCCTGGTGTTTGCCCGCTTCTCCCGTCCCACCGCGAAGGTCTTGTTCAGCCGCCACGCTATCGTTGCGCCCTACCAGAACATTACAGCCTTCGAATTTCGCGTCGCCAATGCCCGCTCCAATGAGCTGATCGAGATCTCGGCCAAGGTCATGCTCAGCCGCTTTGAGCAGGTGGATGGCGTGCGCACTCGCCGCTATTATCCGCTCTCGCTGGAGCGCGACGGGGTGGTCTTTCTCCCTCTTACCTGGACCGTGGTGCATCCCATTGACGAACAAAGTCCGCTGCACGGCGAGACCCCGGAATCGTTGCGCGATTCGAGGGCCGAGATTCTGGTTTTGCTGAAGGCCTTCGACGAGACCTTTTCCAGCATCGTCCAGACGCGCACCTCCTTCACCCTCAACGAGATTATCTGGGGAGCGCGCTTCGCCAACGCCTTCATGCTGGATGCGGCCGAGCGGCTCGCCGCTGGCTCGCGAACCGACAAGAAGGTGGCCGTTGATATGCGGCTTTTCGATAAAATCGAACCGGCCGGCAATTTATTAAAGCGTTGAAAATCCCCGGTCGGTCACGCACAATATTCCTCGGCTCTCTGGTCGACTCAGTACTAAGGCTCTGTTGTCGGTTGTTGCAGTTCAGTTTCAGCGCAGGCAGTTCATGCTGCCTGCGCCCCAAATACAAATGGAGGAGTTATGGCTGAAACAGTTCTTGACGGCATGAAGAAGGCCTCGGGCTGGTCCATCGCGCTGGGCATTCTGATGATCGTGGCGGGGATCATCGCCATGTTTGCGCCTTGGGAAGCCGGACTGGTCATTACCTTGGTGATCGGATGGTGCGCCATCTTCAATGGCTTTGCGCAGATCGTCTACGCCTTCCGTACTCACGGTGGATGGCATGTTGCCTTGGAAGTCATCCTTGGGATTATCTACATCATCGCCGGCCTTTATTTGCTGATGCATCCCGGGGCGGGGTTGCTGGCGCTGACCTTGATTCTTGCGTCCTTTCTGCTGGTGTATGGCATCTTCGCTCTCGTGCTGGCCTTCCGCATGAAACCGCACAACGGCTGGGGATGGGTGCTGTTCGACGGCATCATCACCCTTCTGCTGGGGATTTTGATCTGGGCGCACTGGCCGTGGACTTCCGCCTGGGTGGTGGGGACGTTGTTCGGTATCAGCATCTTCATCTCCGGCATAACCCGGCTGATGGTGTCGCTAGCCATCCGGAAGGTTGCGAGCACGATGGCCTGACAGGTGGAGAAGTTTCGAGTTTCCAGTCGGGTGCCCCGTTCTAGCCTTCGCTTTGCTAGGGCGGGGCAGCTCGCTCGAAGCTCTAGGCTCGCGGCTCGAAGCTTCTTACCCGCTCTCCTGCTGTCGTCTCAGCCTTCTGGTTTCCGCCAGCAGCGTCATGCTGTGCATCAGGTTTTGCATGGTGACGATCCCTACCAGCCGCTGCTGATCGACCACGGGAATCATGTTGAGCCCTTGCCGGCCGAGTTTGCGAAACGCCGAAGCCAGCGAGTCCGTGCTCTGCGCAATGTCGAAAGCCCGCACCATCGCCGACTGCACATAGCCGTTGCCGCCCCGGCGCAGCGCTTCCACGATGCGCTGCTTGCTGATGATGCCCACCATGTCGCTGCCGCGCACCACAGGAAAGTCATCCTGCAAGGTGTGGACGGCTTTGTGCAGCGCGTCTTCCAATGTGTCGGCAGGCGATAAGGTCGAGAAGCCGGTCAGCATCACGTCTTCCATGCGCACGCTCTCCAGCACCGACTGGAAGACGACGGAGCGGTCCTCAAGCTGCGCGCCCACAAACAGGAAGAAGCCGATCAGCATCAGCCAGGTATTCCACACGCCGAGAAAGATAAACAGCATGGCGAAGCCCTGGCCGACGGTGACCGCCAGACGCGTGGCGCGGACGTATTCCATGCGCTCGGCGAAGAGCGCGCGCAGCACCCGGCCGCCGTCCATGGGATACGCGGGCAGCAGGTTGAAGCCGCCGAGAAACACGTTGCCCCAAAACAGCGCGCGCGGCAGGTTGGCGGCGTTGACCAGGGGCCGGCTCCAGAGATTGACCTGCGGCGCAAAAAGGAGGATCACAGCTCCCGATAGAGCGGCGATGGCCAGGTTCACCAGCGGACCGGCGACGGAGATGCGAATGTCGCGCGCGGGATCGGCATTGCGCTGGCCCGTGTCTTCCATGAGCGTGACGCCGCCAATGGGTAGCAGGATGATGGAGCGCACCGCCACGCCGCTGCGCCGCGCCACCAGCGCGTGTCCCAACTCATGCAGCACGACGCATAGGAAAATGATGGCGACCAGCGCCAATCCGCGCATGGCGCCCATCGTCCCCATCGTGACCGATTGCGTGAACCAGACAAACGCCAGCAGAAACAGGAACGTCAGGTGGATGCGGATGTCCACTCCAAACAAGCGTCCCGCCGGTATCGACCAGCTTCTCATGTGCGAAGGCGGCTCCTTGATACATTCTATACAGGATTGCGATTGGCAGTTGGCACTTAGCATTTGGCAGTTAGCTTGTGAATTCGTTCTTCGACCAAATGCCAATTGCTAATTGCTAATTGCCGCTTCTTCTTATGCGCGTCATTGCCGGACAGTACCGCAGGCGTCCTCTGCGATCGTTGCCGGGCCTGGATCTGCGTCCCACCAGCGATCGTCTGCGCGAAACTTTGTTCGATGTCCTCACCGCCGCGCGCAGCCTGACCGATAGCGTCTGGCTTGATCTATATGCCGGAACCGGCGCGGTCGGGATCGAGGCCCTTAGCCGCGGGGCGCGCGAAGTGTATTTCGTGGAGTCGGCGAAGAAGCATGCCCGCCTGCTGCGCGAAAATCTTGCCGCGCTCGGGATCGAGGCCGGTTACGAACTGCACGAGCGCGAGGTCGCGAAAGCATTGCCGCTGCTGGAGAGCACGGGCGTAGTTTGCGATTACTGTTTTCTCGATCCGCCGTATTGGATGCGGGGCACATATGAGCAGACGCTTGGCTATCTGTCGCAATCGCGGTTGCTGCAACCCTCCAGCGTGGTTGTTGCCGAGCATGAAAAGAAGTTCGATCTCGACGAGCGCTTCGGAGCGCTGCTGCGATATCGCCGTCTGGATCAGGGAGACGCCGCGTTGAGCTTCTACCGGCTGTCGTAGCCGCGGTCAATGTAGCACGCCGACTCAGACCACTTGCGAGATGGGGATATACCGCCAACTACGACCATTTACAAACTCATTCAGCTATGGCGTGATCTGCCAAAGCACACCGCAGTAAGTTCCGTGACCTTGGCAGCCTGCGCCGTCGCCGCCCTCACTGGAAGTGCCGTATAGAGCCCCGTCCGGGCCGACCCCCAGGCCGCTAGGGAAATACCCGTCATCACCGGCAACGAAATCATGCAGATTTGTATAGGTCCAACTTCCGCCTGAAGGTGAGAGCTTAAAAACATTGCCGTTTCCATAAGGCCCGCCAACCCTCCTGGCGCCATAAAGATTGCCGGCATTGTCTCTTGCAAGGGCCCGAAATTCAGAGGTGAAGTGGAGTGGGGTCTGGTCGAATCGGAACAACGTTGTTAATACCCATCCACCTTGTGATGGACTTAACTCAAACACGTTAGGAGCGTCGTCGGTCCCACCATACAGGTTACCGGCTGCATCAAGGATCAAATCTACGTACGGTTCGCTTCCGTCCTGCGGCTGTCCGAAGTTGTGCAGAATTGTCTCGATCCAACCGGAGCCGGATGGCGACAGTTCGTAAGCGGTTCCCCCGTCGTAAGTTCCACCCTCCTGTGTTACCCCGTACAGATTTCCGGAGCTATCTATGACAACGCCGGAAGACGGGAGCTTGCCGTCGGAGCCTTGCCCGAAGCAGTGCAGCATCTCCAGAGGCAAGTCGCCGAGCGGCGCTGGCAATTCGAATGCTTCTCCCCAGGTACATCCACCAAACGCCGTGCCATACAGGTTCCCGCCTTGGTCGAACGCAAGCTTGTTTAGTGGCTGTTCTCCATCCGATCCATTGAAGGAGAGCAGAGTAGTTTCGGTCCAGGGACAGGGTAGAGTCGTGCAGCCATGTGCCGGAGGGGCTACTCGAAAAATAGTGCCAAAGTTGTGGGCGCCTCCACCTGAAGCCGTGCCATACAGGGCGCCGTCGGGACCGAATATCACGCCTGCATTGGGAAGCTCGCCGTCGTCACCGTCAAGGAAAGTGTACAGGGGCATCAGCGTGTCTGATGACGGGGAATATTTGTAAACAACACCGCAGCCAATACCGAAGTAACACCCCTGCTCCACGCCGCCACCGTACAACGTCGTTCCGTAAATGTTTCCGGCCTGATCGAATACAAGAGATCCTGTCGGAAATCCGCCATCGGCGCCGCCTGTAAAGCTATGGAGAACTGTGAAAGTCTGGGCTATTCCGGTCTGCGCTGAGAGCATCCATCCGAAGACAAATAATTCCATGATTGCGATAGCTGTCTTCCGCATGATTCACCTCCACAGCTTGATTTCCAAGCAAACAGACCCATCAACCGACCGGACGTCTATCACGTGTAGTGCGCACCCGTCGGCCCGATGTCTTGGCCCGCGTACCTAGCGCGATGCACCTGTCCTCTCATCGTGAGCGCAGACGTGTGCTAGCTGGATGTAAGAGCCATCACATTCGTCCCACTGTCGCCTAAATAAGCTCCGCTGAGGCCGGGTACTTCACCCGTCATTTCGCCAGTTGCGAACAATGACCGGCGACCAGCTTCCATGTACCCTGCTTCACCCAGGTATCCGTACACATGACGGTGCGCATACGATGCTCGCCGTGATAGAGGGAGTCGTAGGTTTCCGTGAAGGTCGCGATAGCGGTGTTGCCATAGGCGCGAACCTTGAGGTCGCTCATCTCCTCCTTGTTGGTCTTGTTGGCTTTCATGTCCATCATGTCCTTGAGGACAGACGCCTTGGTGTCCCAGGTTCCCCAACTGCTGCCGCCGGTGTAATCCTCGGCGTAGTATTGCTTGGCGAATGACGAGTCATTTTTGAGGTCGGCCTTCACCGACTCTTGTTCCAGGCGCGTGACCTCCGCGATCGCGCCACTCCCTGATTTCTGCATCTCCTGAGAAAATGCCATGGATACAAAAGTAACGGCAGTCAGCAGGACTGCGAGCAGGAATACACTTTTCGATCTCATAGAAATATCTCCTAATTGCAGCAAGTAGAGTCTTACAGAGGAACGGGTGGATTGCGCCGCACAGCCGCAGATTGCGTGTGTCAGACGAATGCAGTGTACTCCCCTGAGATAAAGGGAGCAAATCTGACCCAACTTGCGGTCGGGTCTGGCCTTTGGACCAGGCGAGGTTGAGAAAACAGGTGCCAGGACCCGGCCAGACGTATATAGTGTTGGCCGTTGGCGGCGGACGAACGTTGTTAATATTCCACGTTCATCTTCAGTTTGAGGACCGAATATGTCTGATGAAGCGCTATTTTCACCCCGGCGTTGGATAATTTGGCTCGTCGTTGGAGTAATAGTCATCGGTATCGCTGTTACGGCATTCCTGCTTAAGCACAGGAAGCAATCTCCTAACCTTCAGGCCAACCACCCGAGCGCACCTTTTCAGCAGGAGACCGCTTCCACAGCTACGTTGCGCTCCACGCAATCTCAGAATGTGACGACTCCTGCCGAACCGCATCCCGAACCAAGACGAACCAGTGAGCAAACCGAGACCGAGGTCCTGGTCAAGTACTTGCCGAACTCAAATGCGACTGGAGTCGAACTCACCAAGTTGTTCGCCAATGCAGATTTCAATCATGGGCTTTCCAACATTATGCTTTCGGTCGCCTATCTGTGCCCGGGACATAAGACAAGCTGCCCCGGCAACACTAACGCCGGTTTCGCTTTGAATGCCGAGTCCCTCGGTAGCGACTGGATTTTTCAGTCCCAACAACCGCTCAAACTCAGCTTTGTGATCGACGGGAAGCGACTGGATCTCCCTTATCCCGTGCAATGGCGTGCGAACGAGGGAAATCCGAATGTTCGTGCAGAGTATATGTTCACCCGCTTGCCCAATTCAGTGTTTGTTCGTGTATGCCAGGGACAAACGTTTTCCGGACAAGTCGGGGATGTCACCTATAAGCTCTCCGCCAACCAATTGCAGCAGCTCTGCACCTTCATCAAGCGATTTGAATGATCCTTCCGTTTAAATTCGGGTAACGGCTGCGAACAGGCCAAGTGGTAACCCCACCCGGGCGAATAAACAAAGCTCGGGTGGGGTGCGCGGAAACGTTGTGAACTTACAACTGACAACCCCTCTAGGGCGAAAACTCCCAGACCGTTCCCTGGTTGTTTGTTCCACAGCTGCTGGTAGTGCCGTACAGATTACCGTGTGCATCCCAAGCTAAAGCGCCCCCGGTGGGAAAGTACGTGTAATCCCAAGCCACCGGAGTGCTGTATTCCCAACCATTGCCCCGCGCCAGCACAAAAATGTAGCCAAAAGCCTCGGGATTTATGCAGCCAACGTCGACTGATTCGGTTCCCCAGAGATTTCCGGCTGCATCCAGCGTCATGTTCGGAAACACGTCATTGCCATCCAGGTTTTCGTTACCATGATGAAGCTCGGTGAAAACCCAGTTGCCACCGGAAGGCGAGAGCATGAAGATCAGACCAGTGGCGCTGTCGCAGCAGCCTGGGTATTGATATATCCCGTACAGATTACCGGCGCTGTCCTGAATCAAGGAGTGTGGATCAGAGGTCCCATACTGTCCGGTTGGTATGTTATACAGAACTGATTCCGTCCAGCTATTTTCGGAGGGCATTAACCGGAAGACTACGCCGTAGCCGTAGGCTCCGTCCGATTCTGCCATTCCATACAGATTGCCGTCGTTGCCGACAAGAAGAGTCGTGGGGCCTCCGCCGTCGCTACCTCCGGTGAAGCTGTAAAGGATGGTTTCCATCCAGCCTCCGATGGATGGGCTCAGTTCAAAGACAGCCCCTTGTTGCTGCGCGCCGCCGGCCCCCGACACACCATACAAATTGCCGGCCTGGTCGGAAACCAGACCGCCGCCCTGATAGGCATCGGTGGTCCCAGTAAAGCGATAGGGCACGTTTTCCATCCAACTGCACGACCCTGTGAGGCAGGCGGTGGGCGCCGGCCTAAGGCCGAAAATCAAGCCGCAGTACCCTCCAGAGGAGCAGTTCTGGGTTCCTCCGTTAGCCCCGCCGTACAGAATTTCATTTTGTCCGACGATCACTCCCTCGGGAGAACTTCCGTTGGCGCCGCCAAGGAAGTTGTATAAAGTGCTAAGCAGCCAATCGGAGCCTGCTTCTGCCAGCTTGAAGACCGTTCCGGCTCCGCCCTGGGTTCCCGCTGGTCCGTAGAGATTTCCGGCGCCGTCAATGGCTACCCCAGAAGGACCCGTTCCATCTGTACCGTTGAAATCGTGGATCACACTGAAATTTCCATACTGCTCGGGCATGCAGCTATTGCCTGTGGTGGTGGTGGTGGTGCTGGCGTTGCCGAGAATGGTGAACGACTCCGAAGGAATCGTGCCCACTGAGCTCTCCGAAGCGGAAGAAGGCCCGCTGTTCTCGTCCCAGTAAACCGGCTCGCCCTCAGCGGTGACGGCGTTCTGGAGGTTCAGCCAGTAGGTGCCCGCAGCCAGGGCCGGGCTATTGAAGCTGGTGGCGTCAGTGCAGACGTCGTACCCGTACTGGTTTGCAGAGCAACCGTACTGGGCGAAGCTCACCGTCTGATTAAAGTAGCTGGTGCCGCCGTTTATTCCGGAGGTGATGGACAGTTGAGCCGACTCCAGTGTGTCGCCCTCAATCAGCCACATCGCGAAGCTGGCACCCGTGATGGTGGCGCCGCCGGCCGGTATCGGGAAGCTGTCGCTAACCACGAACCCAAAGTTGATGGTCCAGGCGTCAGTGGTGCCGTTGGTCGGGCCGTTGCTGTAAAGGGTATCGTCGTCCTGTAGCCAGCGGGCTTGTTTTTGCGAGCACGCCTGAGAGCTGGACCTGCTTGACGCACGCAGCTTGGGTGGACGAACCGCTCGCGATGCATTGGCGGGCGATACGGCTTGGCCTGGATGGGCGAGGCGCGACGCAAACTGCGGCATTTTCGCCGCCTGCACCGCCGTCGGTGGAACCGAATTCTGTGCCCAGGCGGGAAGCATAGCCAGCGCCGCCGCCGACAAGATTATCGCCGCCCATGAAATTGTACTGACGATCGAACTCTGAAATTGCCTTTTGCGGTGCATCGCTTTATCCTCCTTGCCCATACAGTTCAAAAGGAATGTGGGGCCACGTGAAAGAAACAGGGCGCGCAGGGTCACTTGGAGGAGGAACTTGGCAGGTCGTATTTCTCGCCGCTCGAAACCGATAGCAGTGGGCGGGAAAAAGCAGACACCCTCCCCGTCCCAGCAAGGTTCGCACTTGCCGCCATTCCTTGTCAGTGACCGCTGCCACACCGGCAGGTGACAATCGAAGAAACTACAAGAACATTGCGATTATGGAAAATGCGGACTGGGGTGTTGACTGCTTCGGAATAACGCGTCAGTCAGAAACGATCTCTGCCGCAATCAGGCTTTGTGGTAAGCGACCGGACCCCAGCGCGAATCGTTGATTACTCCAAATGTCTGCTAGTCCGCGTGCCGGCGCGGTACGCGCTTGGAAAGATTGCACAAGGTCTCGTAGACCACCGTGTCGGAGCAGCGGGCCAGGTCCCAGGCGCTGATCTGCTCTTCGCCGCTGCGGCCAATCAGCACCACTTCATCGCCAATGGCGGTGCCGGCGATTCGGGTCACATCTATCAGGGTCAGGTCCATCGAGATGCGTCCCACCATGGGAGCGCGCTGGCCGCGTAACAACACCTCGCCCCGGCCTACCGCCGGATCTACATCGCAAGCCGATTCACCATGTCCGTTACGCACGGATACTTTGCGCGACAGTCCGTCTCCATATCCCACCGACACGGCCGCAATGCGCGCGGGTTTGGGAGTGACGTAGGCGCCGCCGTAGCCCAACGGCTGTCCGGCGGGCACATCGCGCAGTCCCAAAATATGCGTCTTCCAGGAAAGCACCGGCTTGAGCGGCAGGGCAGGAACATCGGTTACCGGAGAACCATCGTGCCGCGACGGCGCATACTCATATCCATAGAGCAGGAGTCCAGGCCGCACGAAATTGTGCCAGGTGTTTGGCCGGGATTCGACGGCGCCGCTGTTGGCCAGATGGCGCAGCGGCGGATGCAGCCCATGATCGGAGAGAGTGCGCAAGGCAGCTTCATAGCGCTCGATCTGGCGCGCCGTGTCCCCGTCATCCAGCACTTCGGAAGACGCCAGATGACTGAACACGCCCTCCAGTTCGATCTGTGGCAGACGCTTCAAGCCTTGGGCGAACGACTCCAGTTCCGCCAGTGGCAGTCCGAGCCTGGCCATGCCGGTATCGATCTTGAGATGGATTGCGACTCTTTGTGCCAGCCCGAGGCGCGTGGCTGCGCGCGCGATGCCCTCTGCTTGCTCCAAACGGAAGACGGCAGGCGTCAGCGAATGCCGCAGCGCTTCTTCTTCCTCGCCAGGATAGAGGCCGCACAAGACCAGGATTCGTCCACTAACGCCGCACTCGCGCAGCACCACACCTTCGTCAGTCGAGGTGACGCCAAACCACTTGGCGCCCGCCTGCTCCAACGCCGGCGCACACTCTTCCACTCCGTGCCCATAGGCGTTGCACTTCACCACCGCACAAATGGTAACGTCCGCACCCACGTGCTTCTGCACCACGCGAAAATTGTGGCGCAGCGCGGACAGCGAAACTTCTGCCCAGTTGGGCCGGGTCTCAATGCGGGAGGATGTCAGAGTTGTTGCCAAGGTTCGATCATACAAGTTGCGCTGCTGGCTGACGAGATGCCCACGTCAACTGGGAAACTTCCTCGTCAACGGTGTTGAGCCCATCTGTCTTGCGTAAGGTGGCCTTGGCTAATTCCCGAAATGGCTCTCTGGCTTCTGCCCACTAAAGAGGTATTTCATATATCTCCGCCTTGGTATATAAAGGGTGCTTCCGGGCGCCTATCGGTGTTAAGACCCCGGCGTATTCTCAGCAGCGGCCTCCTGACGTTTTCCGGGCCACGGACTTATGATCAACGTCATCATCGCTGATAATCAAGCCATATTTCGTGCAGGTATTGCCAAAGTGCTGGCGGTGGAAGAGGACATTCGCATTATTGGGCAACCGCCGATGCCGGAACAGATCCTCAATGCACTAGACAAACTGCGGCCGCGAGTCGTACTCCTATCGACCGGCTTCTTGGCGTTGCTCCCGCAAATCCAGCAGATTGCAGATCGGCGGCAAATTGCCGTGCTGGTGATCTGCGATAACACCGAAAACGCGCCCGACTTCATGCGCATGGGTGTGCAGGGCGTAATTTATCGTTCGGCCAGTGCCAATATGGTGGTGGAAGCCGTCAGGCGGCTGGCGCAAGGGGAGTCATTCTTGCAGAGTCCGAATTCTGCGGAAATGGAAGTCAACGAAGACTTGGTAGGAGCGCGGGTACGCAAGCGGCTCTCCGAGAGAGAGCTGCAAATCATCGCGGCCATTGTGGAAGGCTACAAGAACCGGGAGATCGCAGACCAGCTCTACACCAGCGAGCAAGTCGTCAAGAATGCTCTGCGCAACATCTTCGACAAGATCGGCATCTCCGACCGATTGGAGCTGGCGCTTTTCGTCGTGCATCACCGGATTCTGGCACAGGCTACGGCCTCGGTCCCACTCGATCAGCCGCCCTTGCGCGCTGTTGCGGCAGCCGCTTCGCGCCATGAGCGAGTCCGGAGCACTTTGACCCTCGCCTCCGTTAACTGACTGACAAGACCCGCCCCATCTCGTGAGCCCATCTTGTGGAAGTCCATGGGAAGGTCAATTATTCGCTGCGTAGTGGCTGGTCTTCAGCAGCTCATTCACGATGGTGACAAGCTCCTCCGGATTAACCGGCTTCTCCAGGTACAGGTCGGCAAGCGGTTCGGCCGCTTGGAAGGCTTCGGCTACATATCCCGAGACCACTACCACCGGCATAGTGGAGTTGGTCTTTGCGGCTTGCACAATGGCACGGCCGTCCGCATCCCCCAGGCGCCAGTCCGTGACCACCGCGTCGTAGCTGTTGTGCTCTAGTTTTTCGATGGCATCGCCGGCCGAGGTCGAGGCGGTTGCCTCATGCCCGGCTGCCTGAAGAATGGCACACTTCAAGGAAACGATATTGGGTTCGTCGTCCACACATAGGATCCTGGCCATATGGTTTGTCCTTGGACCCTCAGGGCTGGGATTTCGGCCAACCGGCAAATGCACGTGGTTACGGCCCGACCACTTCTAACTTGTCCGCTATTGTTGAGCAGGGTTGTCGTGATTGTCAAATCACAGCGGCTGGAGCTTAGCCCTTTGCAATTCGCGGTAGGCCTCGCTCTTGGAGAGGCCGAATTCCTTTGCCGCCTGTTTCAGGGCCGCCTTTTCCTCGAGTCTTTCCGAGCCCACTAATTCCTTGACCCGCTTCGCGACAGTTTTGCTGGAAGCCAGCAGGTGAGGAATCTCCTCCGCTTTGCCGATCAGCAGCGTGATTTCACCTCGTATCTCGTCACGTCTTTCCAGGTGCGCCAGGATGTCTTCGGCGCGGCCGCGCAGGAATTCTTCGTGTAATTTGGTGACTTCGCGTGCGACTACCAGGTGACGTTCGGGGCCGAGGATGTCCACTACATCGCGAACGCTCTCCACAACACGATGCGGGGCCTCATAGAAGATTTGTGTCCGGGGCGAATTGCGGACAGCCTCCAGCGCAGTTCGTCTCGCTCCTGCCTTGGCCGGCAGAAATCCTCCGAAGTGGAAAGAGTCGGTCGGCAGGCCGCTGGCGACCAGCGCGGAGAGAAAAGCTGAGGCTCCGGGAATCGGCACCACGCGAATATGATGGCGGATGGCGAGCGCCACCAGCCTGTATCCCGGGTCGCTGACTCCGGGCATCCCCGCGTCGCTGACGATGGCGACGTTGTCGCCGCCTTCCAGATGCACCACCACTTCGGCCGCGCGCGTCAGTTCATTGTGCTCGTGGTAACTGAGGGTGGGCTTTTCAATGCCGTAATGATTCAGCAGCTTGGCTGTTTGCCGCGTGTCTTCGCAGGCGATCAGGTCCACTTCCTTCAACGTCCGCAGGGCCCGCAGCGTAATGTCTTCCAAATTGCCAATGGGGGTTCCTACCAGGTACAGCGTTCCCCGAGTAGTGGAATCAACTTCAGGATTGGCAGTATTGGCGCCGGAATTCTGCATTGCCTTTGCCACCAGCCAGTGTAGCACTCCAGCAGCGGGGTCACAGTGCGCATTCGTGACCCAAGCAGTCGCGCTCTTCCCGTTTGTGCACTCGTCCCTTTGCTAGACCATGCTTAAGGGGCAAGCCGGTTTTGCCGATCTGCTATGCAGGTTCCCGTGCGCCTGGTTCGGAGGCTCAATGCGCTATTTGCTATGTGCACTCTTGCTCAGTTGTTCCTTGTTTGCCCAGGACGAAACCTTCGCTCCCCAGAAATTGGCCAAGGGACAGTTCTACGTTGACGGAATCGTCTATCAGTACGTTACCGGAACGGATTCCACCGTGGTGGCGGCGGCCCATTCGGTCATCAACCACAAGTTTCTTGCCGTGAAAGTGCGGGTCTATAACGCCAGTCGGCGCTCGGTCACAGTCAAGCCGGAAGACATATTGGTGGAAGACTTTGTTGCCGGGCATGCCGCAGCCGGCATCTCGGCGGCGGAACTGGCGAAGCGCATGCGCAAACCCTACAACATGGCACGATTTAGCGTGGGCGCCATGGGCGCCGGCGATCCGGCGGCTACGCCAATCACCAGCGACATGGTGAGTCCTCAATTCCTGCAGATGATGAGGGCGATGGCCGCGCGAACCAATGGCGGCGCGGGCACAGGAAATAGTCTCCTCTACACGGATACGCCCGGCGCCCTGGAGTCGGGTGAGGAGACGGACTTGGCGGTGGAATGCGACCAGGTGTGCCGCCTTCGCACCCGCGAGGCCCAGGGTGCGGATGCCCTGGCGCAGCTACAGCGCCAGGCCTCGCCTGACGCTGTGGAACGGTGGGCATTGCTGGCCAACACCATTCCGCCGCGGGCCAATGTCGTAGGTGTTCTCTACTACCCGCTTGGCAAGCTGTCGGAGAGCGCGTCCGCGTCAAATAACGGCAAGAAGGGTCGAGTGGTGCGGGTAACCGTGCCCGTCGGCGCTGAGAGCTTCCAGTTCGTGTTGCCGGCGGAGTAGCCGGCTATTGGGACATTTGAAGGATTGACGATGTGCCACATTTTGTGGCACGTTGTTCCTATGCCGTCCGTTAACATTCGTCAACTCCGCGACACCCGCCGTCTGAAAGCCTGGCTGCAAGCCGGGAAGACAGTGGAGTTGCGCGAGCGAGATCGGCTGATTGCCCGCATCGTTCCCGCCAATGGGGACCAGCCCCCAGCCGAGATGCCTGACTTCGCCGCTCGCGCGAAGAAGATCTTCGGGGACCGCGTGCTTAACTCCGTGGACATGCTGATCGAACAGCGCAGACGGGCGCGTTATTGAGCATCTACGCCGACTCGAGTTTGTTCGTCTCGCTCTACTTGCCCGACCGGCATTTCAAGCGAGCGCAACGTCTCGCAGCGCAGCACTCCCGTGTCTGGCTAACGCCACTTCATCGAGCGGAGTTGGCAAATACTGTCGCACAGCAGCTTTTCATGAAAAAGATTTTTGCCGGTGAGGCGCAGAAGGTGTACACGCAATTCCAGCGCGACCGCGAATCCGGATTTTGGGTGGAAGTGAACCTGCCGGAGATGGTGTTCGATCGTTGCATCCAACTCGCCCAACAATACGCAGGCCGCATTGCAGTGGGAACGTTAGATACCCTGCACATCGCGTCAGCTTTGGAGCTTGGCGCCCAGCGGTTCATGACCTTCGATGAGCGGCAAGCAAAGCTGGCGAAGGCGGCAGGGCTGAAGCTCTAGGGATAGTTGCGGCTCAGAGAGCCTGAACGGCAGAGGCATAGCGGAATTAACTGACGGCTTGACGGCTGATAGCTGACGGCTCGCTTCTCACGCAAACGCCGTCTCCGTGTACGTCCCGTACACCTCGCGCAGGGCATCGCAGATTTCGCCGACGGTTGCATAGGCCCTAACCGCATCGACGATGAACGGCATAGTATTCACCGGCGAGATCTGGCCGTTGTCGCCGGCCTTCGGCTCTTGCGCAGCGGCCCGCTTCAGGGCGTCGAGACGGCGGCGCACTTCATCGTTGGAGCGGCGTTCGCGCAGCGCCTTCAGCTTCTTGTTCTGCGCCTGCGCGACCTCTTCGCCGATGTAGAGAATGTTCGGCGACGGCTCTTCGACCACAAACTCATTGGCGCCGACGGTGATCTTCTCGCGCGCCTCTGTCGCGCGCTGGAACTGATAGCTGGCTTCGGCAATCTCCTTTTGCGGATATCCCTTCTCGATGGCCGCAACCATGCCGCCGAGTGCGTCGAGCTTCTCAAAATAATCGAACGCTCCGTTCTCCATGTCGAGGGTGAAGCGCTCGACAAAGTACGAGCCGCCGAGCGGATCGACGGTCTGCGCCACTCCCGATTCATACGCGATGATTTGCTGGGTGCGCAGCGCAATGCGCACCGCTTCTTCGGTAGGTAGCGCCAGCGCCTCGTCGTAACTGTCGGTGTGCAGCGACTGCGTGCCGCCCAGCACGCCGGCCAGCGCCTGAATGGCCACGCGCGCGATGTTGTTCATTGGCTGTTGCGCGGTCAGCGACACACCCGCCGTCTGGGTGTGGAAACGCATCAGCCAGGTGCGCTGGTGCTTCGCGCCGAAGCGGTCCTTCATTAGGCGATACCAGATTTTGCGCGCGGCGCGGTACTTGGCGATCTCTTCGAAGAAATCGCTATGCGCGTTGAAGAAGAAGCTGAGGCGCGGGCCGAACTCGTCGACATCGAGGCCGCGACGGCGCGCCCACTCGACGTATTCCACGCCGTCGTAGATGGTGAAGGCCAGCTCCTGCAGCGCCGTCGAGCCGGCTTCGCGAATGTGGTAACCCGAGATGGAAATGGTGTTGAAGCGCGGGGTGAACAACGAGCCGAACTCGAAGGTGTCGATCACCAGCCGCATCGACGGCGCCGGCGGATAGATGTATTCCTTCTGCGCGATGTATTCCTTCAGGATGTCGTTCTGGATGGTTCCGGAAATCTTCTTCCAGTCCGCGCCCTGCTTCTCCGCGACCGCCAGATACATCGCCCACAAAATCGACGCGGGCGAGTTGATGGTCATCGAGACCGTGGTTTTCTCCAGATCAATGCCGTCGAAGAGAATTTCCATATCCTCCAGCGAGTCGATGGCGACGCCGCACTTGCCCACCTCGCCCTCGCTGAAAGGATGATCGCTGTCGTAGCCCATCAGCGTCGGCAGATCGAAGGCGACGGACAGACCCTGGCCGCCGTGCGCGAGAAGATATTTGTAGCGCTGGTTGGTCTCCTCCGGCGAGGCGAAGCCCGAGAACTGGCGCATGGTCCACATCTTGCCGCGATAGCCAGAGGCATGAATGCCGCGTGTGTATGGCGGCTGGCCTGGATAGTTCAGATATTCGTCGTAGCTCCAGTCCTCGGGAAGATCGGCTTGCGTATAGAGGCGGCGGATGGGCACGCCGGAGATCGTCGTGAAGCGAGCATTGCCATGCTCGTCGAGATTGACGCCGGTGGGCGCGCCGATGGGCCGCTCGGGGGCCTTCTCCAGTGTGGGCGCGAGCGTCTTTTCGGCCCAGTCTTTTTCGGACTCAGAGGGATGACGGCCGGCCTCGAACAGATCGGTGACAGGCGATGCGGATACAGCTTTCCCGTTGGACTTGCGGCTATCGGCCATGAGCTACCCCACTGTGAGACGAACTCTACATGCTAGTAGATGCGAGGCTGAGCGGCAAGCAGCAAGGCTCACTGAGCAAGAGAGGTTTAGATGGCCGCAGAACAGGAATAACCTAGCCGGTTCCGGGCAGGCGCGAGACTTTTAGCCTCAGGTTTATTCGCTGGAACGTAGAGGCAACAGCCCTGCTACTCGAAAAAGCGATAGTTGCGGCCGCCGCTTTTCTTGGCTTCATACATGGCAAGATCAGCGCGGTTGACGAGAACCTCCGCCAATCGGCCGTGTTCCGGGTAGATGCTGATTCCGATGCTGGCGGCGACGTGCAGTTCGCGACCCGCGATGAAGTGAGGCTCTGTCAGGCTGCGTAGGAGCTTTTCCGCCACTAAAGCAGCGTCGTCGGCTGCCTCGATCTCCGGAAGCAAAATCACAAATTCGTCTCCTCCGTGTCGGCTGACGGTGTCCATGTCGCGCAAAGTCTCCTGCATACGCTTTGCGACGGACTTAAGGACTGCGTCGCCCATCGCGTGGCCCAGCGAATCGTTGACCGCTTTGAAGCGATCCAGGTCGACAAACAGCACTGCGAGCTTCTTATGGTGACGCACGTCCATCCTGACCGCCTGGTTAAGCCGGTCATTCAGCAGAACGCGATTGGGCAATTCGGTGAGCGAATCGTGCAACGCCAGGTGAAAAAGCTTATGCGCCAGGGCGCGCGCCTGGCCCACATCACGAAAGATAAGGACGGCTCCCACCACCCGGCCGGCATGATCGCGGATAGGAGCGGCAGAATCCTCAATGGCTAGTTCGGATCCGTCGCGCCGAATGAGCAGGCAGTCTTCCGAAAGACCCACCATGTGGTCTTGTTCAATGGCGAACTCCAGCGGGTTGGCGGCTGCCTCGCGAGTTTCCCGGTCGACGATGTGGAAGACCTCGGCCAAGGGCCGTCCCAGCGCCTCGGCGAGTGTCCAACCCATCATTCTTTCGGCCACTGCATTCAGATAGGTGATCCTTCCATTGTTGTCCGTGCTGAGTACAGCATCGCCAATCGAGTCGAGCGTCGCATCGGCGCGTTCCCGGTCACCTACCAGCATCTCGGCTGCGAGCTTAGAAGCAATCATGGTCTGAACGGCACGCGGAAGCGAATAGGCATCCAGACGATCCTTGGGAAGGTAGTCATGGGCGCCATGCAGCACGGCCTCTTGGGCGACTTCTTCTTGGGCCGAGTCACTTAAGACCAGGATGGGAACTCCAGGTGCGGAGATCGACACTTTGTGGAAAGTCTCCATCCCTTGGCTGTCAGGGAGGGAGAGATCGAGAATGACAGCCTCAATGCTCAGGGTCTTCAACCGGTCAAGGCCCTCGGACAGAGTTCTGACCCACTCCACCGCTAACGGCTCCGGTCCCATAGCCAGCAAGGAATCCCGGATGTTCCTGGCATCGCCGGCATGGTTGGTGACAACCAGGATATAGCCAGGGGATCGTCGCCTTGACCGTTCGATTGCCATCACCAGCCCCTCGCGAGTGGCCCTTTCTTCGCAAATCGTGACGACATGCACTGGAAAGAATTCACAAAACCAGGAATGCTCTCCTCACCAGCTCTCATGATCGGTCTGTGGTGGGCAAACTCTATCGCGCCCGGACAAAAGCGTGAATCTTGACGTCCGATACCAGACATTATATCGGCTAAACCATATCTAACAACGTAGGCGCTCGGCCAGCCCGCAGTTGCTGTTTTGCCAGTGATGGCGACCGCTGCGGATTCTAGGGCTGCGGTTTCACCTGCATTTGCGTTTGCGGCGGCGCCGGTTGTCGCGGCTGCGTCTCCGGCTGCGGCGCCATGGTCGGACCGGTCTCCGGACCTCCCGGCCCAAGCGGCACAATGTGCGGTGTGGTTAGTTCGTTGGGCGCGCTTGCCGGAACCACACCCGGAACCTTGGGCTCGTGTTTTACCTGACCGCCTTCCGCGTCTGTCATATCGATGCCCAGCCTGGCCAGCGTGTCGGCAGTGGAGAGATCAAGCTGAACTTTAGACTTTTCATAATTGGTTGCGGCAGCCAGGACGTTGGACTGGGCTTGCGTCAAGTTGCTCGAGGCTTGCAGGACGAGAGTGTTGGTGGAGGCTCCCATGACCAGCTTCTTCTGCTCCGCATCCAGCGCTTCAGCGGCATAGTCCCGAGCAGAAATGGCCGCTTGCAGCGCGACCCAATTTTGGGTCAACGCGAACTGCGCCTGCCGGACCTGTAGCTGGATGGTGTTCTCAGTCTGGAGCAAGCTCAATTGCGCCTGGCGGTATTCCAAGTCGTTGCGCGCCTGGTCGGCTTGCACCTGGCGGTCGCGAAGTGGGATGCTGATGTTCACCCCAACTCCCTTATCCGGAGCGCTGCTATTGAAGAGGTTGCCGAAGGCGCCCGCGTAGCTGGTGGGAAATCCAGGCGAGGCACAGCGGCTCGGGTCGGTACACAGCGGATTGACCGGCCCGGCCAGCGCCGTCGCACCATAAAAGGCGTACAAATCCACAACTGGCTTCAGCTCGTTGCGAATGGATTTTCTGGTGACCAGATTGTTAGTGAGGTTCAAGCGCGCCGTGGCAACCTCCGGACGTTCGCGCAGAGCTTCGGCAATCAAGTCGTCAACCGAACCAACCTCGTATTCCGTTGTGGTGTTGAGCGTGTCTGTAGGAATTACCGGCGCCACGGCGAGCATGGGGTCCGCCATGTTGCGGGTGATCGCGTTCTTCATCAGTAATTGCTCAAGCTGAAGGTTCACCTGGGCTGCAATCAGGTTTTGCCTGGCCGTGGCGACCGCGCTTTGCGACTGGACTACGGTGAGCGGCGCCATGGTTCCCTGCGCAACCTGCTTTTGGTTGTCGGAAAGCGTCTTGTTGGCCAGGTCAAGCGCGCGCTGTTGAACCGTGACATTCTCGTAAGCGTTTACCAGGTCCCAATAAATGTTCTCGATCTGTGAGACGGTGGTGATGATCTGGTTGCGGAAGGTGACCTCGGTAACCATCCTGTTATTGCGCGCGATTCGGATGTAGCGCAGATTGGGATCGTAGCCGAAACCCTGTAGCAAATGCTGCCGCACCTGGAATGTGAAGCTTGGGGTCAGAGTTGGATTGATGGTATTGAATAGCGAGCTCTCCCACAGGCGGCTGTTATTGAAGCCGACAGTCATCAGGGTCCCTGTAGAGAAGCCTTGCGAGTACATGAAATTTGCCGTAGTGGTGTTCTCGTACAACTCGTTCGTACCGGTGAACACGGTGTTGGATTCCGGCGTAATCGAGTGCCCGGCGGATATCGTCCCGGTGATGACCGGATCGTAGCTATCGAGCGGCGGACCTTCGCCTTGGGTGGAGGCGACAATGCCGGCTGCGCCTGAGCCCGCCCCGCCAACGCCGATCGTAGTTCCTCCCACTCCGCCGCCCGTCGAGCCGGTCGTGGATGTTCCCGTACCTCCAGCGGACGTCGTGCCGGTAGTGCCGCCCGGTGTGCCCTGGATCAAGCCAGTATTCACGCCGAGTGCGACCGCACCGGACGACGTGCGCAGAATGTCCGCGTCGGCAATCGAGAGGTTGTAGCGCTGGATGCCGATGTCGAGATTGTTCTCCAACGCCATCGCCACCGCGTCGTTGATCGACAAGTACATCTTGCCGTCCTTGAGCAGTTGGTCGACACGGGGAGAGTTGGCTACACTCAAGGCGCCTACCTCGCGTGGCGTGTAGATGACAAATGGATTGGGCCATTGCCGCTTCCCGCGGCTGTAATCCTGGTCCGCATAGGGATGGGCATTGCGTTGCGGCGCCGGCGCTTGCGGAAGCGGCGTCAGCGTCGACGCGTCCGGTTGGGGCGCTGCGGTGGACTGCGCCGTATTCGGCTGGGTTGCGGCGCTTACATCGGACGCGCTCGGCTGCGTCGGCGGCATGTTCGGCTGTGGCGTCGCGTCTTGGGCCAAACTCGCCGCGGCAAGCCCGCAGATCAACAACAGCGAAAATAGCTTTGCCGCAGTGTAAAGAACACGATTCGACATTGGGTTGGGAACAGACATTCTGCTTCTCCTGGATCAGGACACTAAGAGTTCTAGATGCCTTTGCGGCGATTTCCTGTCGCCTACCATAAATCTGAGGCAGTTGGCGGAGATTCGATCTCGAGCTGTCGTCACAGGGGATGGAGTTTGATCTCACTCTCGCACATTGCAGGAAATTAGTATAGCTGACACACTGCCGCGACAAATGGACGCTTTACGTAGCTTTACACTGCTTAACAGATCGAAAAGCTGGAACCAGGAATCGTTAATATTGAGGAGCAAGTGGGCCGTAATCTGAAAATCACGCTGGCGTATGACGGTTCCGAATTCCACGGATGGCAGGTGCAGCCGGGGCTGCGGACCGTGCAGGGCACCCTCGCCGATTGTCTCAAGCGGTTGACGGGTAAAGGCGTCCTGCCGCAGGGGTCGGGCCGCACCGATGCTGGAGTTCACGCCCTGGCGCAGGTCGCTTCCGTGCAGTTGGAGAGCTCGATCCCGGAGCGGAATCTGGTCATTGTGTTGAACGACATGCTGCCGGCATCGGTGCGGGTGAATGCGGTCGAGATTGTGCCTGACAGCTTTCATGCGCGCCACTCCGCAAAGGCCAAGACCTATCGCTATCGCATCTATCGCGGAGACATCTGTCCGCCGTTTCTGGCGCGCTACGTTTACCACGATCCCTATCCCATGGATGAGGAAGCTCTAATACGGGCGTCCGAGCACGTGGTCGGCACGCACGATTTCACTTCATTCGCGGCCTCCGATCCCGACCGCAGCGGGCGGATCGCGGAAGCAAACACTCTGTTGTGTCATCCCGAGCGGAGCGTAGCGGAGTCGAGGGACCTGCTGTTGTCCGCCTCTGTCGACCAGGGCGGGGGAGTAGAAGAAGCCGAATCTTCCCATTTCGGCGCCGTGACCAACGTCCGCACTATTCATTCCTCGCAATGGGCTCGCACCAGGGAAGAATTGATCTACACTGTGCGAGGCGACGGATTTTTGCACCACATGGTGCGGAATCTGGTCGGAACCTTCTTGCTGGTCGGCAAAGGTTCGCTGAAGATTAGCGACGTGCCAAGCATCCTGGAAGCCCGCAATCGCAGTGCGGCCGGACCCACAGCCGCCGCTTGCGGCCTGTATCTCGTCAGCGTCGAGTACTAGTCGTCGATATGGCAAGCGAAGCGAAGATTATCGGCACTGCAACCATCGCCAGCCTGAATCCCGCGACTGGCGAAGTCCTGGCCGAACTGGCCTGCGCATCTCCCGACGACGTTCGCGCTGCAGTCCTGCGCGCCAAGTCTGCTCAGCCGCAATGGCAAGCGACGCCGGTGCGCGAGCGGATCGCCTTGTTGCGGCGCTTCCAGCAGCTTCTGAGCGAGTGCCGCGACGACGTGGCTCGCCTTATCTGCCGCGAGGCCGGCAAGCCCACTGCAGAAGCTCTTGCCACCGAAGTCCTGGTCGTGCTCGATGCGGCGGAGTTCTGCATTCGCAATGCGCACAGCTTCCTTCGCGACCAGCCGCTGCCCCACGGCAATCCGGCCATGAAGACCAAGCGCGGCAAGTTGGTGCGCGAACCGTATGGCGTGATCGGCATCGTCGCGCCCTGGAACTATCCCTTCTCTATCCCTGCCATCGAGACGCTGGGCGCGCTGGTCATGGGAAATGCGGTTGTGCTGAAGCCTTCGGAGTTCACACCCCTGATCGCGCTGGAGCTGGAGCGGCTGTTGCTGGCTGCCGGTTTGAATCCCGGCCTGATGCAGGTGGTCGTCGGCGAGGGCCCGGCCGGAGCGGCGCTGGTCGAATCTCCGATCGACAAGCTGATCTTCACCGGAAGCGTTGCCACCGGCAAGCGCGTAGGCGAAGCTGCCGCGCGTCGCCTCCTGCCGGTGGTGCTGGAACTGGGCGGCAAAGATCCCATGATCGTCCTCGACGACGCCGATCTGGAAATCGCCTCAAGCGGCGCTCTTTGGGGCGCGTTCATGAATGCCGGTCAGACATGTCTCTCGGTGGAGCGCTGTTACGTTCATCGCAGCCTATATGAGCCATTTCTTGCCATGTGCCGCGACAAGATTGCCAAGCTGCGCGTTGGCAATGGCATCGATTCCGAGGTCGAGATCGGGCCCATGATTCATGAGCGTCAGTTGAAGATTGTTGAGGCACAGGTGAACGACGCCGTGCAGCGCGGGGCAGCACGCTTGCTGGCCGGTGGTAAGCGGCTGACGGAGCTCGGTCCGAACTTCTATGCTCCCACCTTGCTGGCCGATGTCACCAACGACATGCGGCTGATGCAGGAAGAAACATTCGGCCCGGTGCTGCCGGTCGCGCCGTTCGACAGCGATGAAGAAGCAATTCGCCTCGCCAATGACAGCGACTTCGGGCTGGCGGCCAGTGTCTGGACGCGCAGCCGTCACCGTGGCGAGGCGATGGCCGCGAGGATGAAGGCCGGGACCGTAATGCTCAACGACACGATTTCCTGCTTCGGCATCGCGGAGGCGCCGCACGGTGGCTTCAAGCAGAGCGGCATCGGCCGCACCCACGGCGAGCTTGGGTTGCAGGAGATGGTGCAAGTGAAATACGTGGATGTTGACCTGATTCCCGGAATTCCGAAAGTCTGGTGGTTCGGTTATGGCAGGCAGTATCAGCAACAGATGAACGGATTTGTTGATCTGCTTTTCGCGAGGAGTTGGGCGAAGAAGCTGACCGGCGCGCTGCGATCCGCAGGACTGTTCCGGCGCTCGACCAGAATCTGACTTGTCATCGCGAGCCGAGCCTCCTTTGCGAAGCGTACGACTCTAGCCGCGGAGCTCTGCTTCGATATTGCGATAATTGCAGCAACCATGGATACTGCAAACATGCCCGAGGCCACTCCCGGCGAAGCTCCTCAGCTCCCCAAACATAAGGTGAAGTATAAGAAGCCGTTTCAACGCGCCTGCAACGAGCTCGACGACAAAAAAAAGCTGTGCGGCGGCCATTTGAAGCGCTGGTCCTACTGGGTCGACGTGCTGGAGCAAACTTGTGGCGACGTTCAGCAGGCCTTTGGCGACAAGGCGGAAATCTATCGCTGCGAACATTGCCGGACCCTATATTTGCCCAGCGACGAGGAGCCGCGAGGACTCAATGTCGCCGGTCTGGGCCGCCAGTCCGTGTTCGGGTTGACCATGACCTCAAAACCCGGCCCGGACGAAAAAGACAAGCAATAGCCCTTGTTTGGGCGATAATTTAAACAGAAGTGGGTTTTCCGGCGGGCGATGTCCCGTATTGCTTCAAAAGGGCGGCGCTGTGGGGGTGCCGCATGATGGGGTGCCAATTACGTGTCTGCCGATGTCTCTGAGTTGATTTACGACTGGAACACCATCTATGCCCGGTCGATGGTCCCGGCGGGCAGGGTGTTGTTGAATGACGAATCGCTGCGCGACGGCCTACAGTCGCCCTCGGCGCGCGATCCTTCCATCGAAGAGAAGCTCGAGATTCTTCACTTGATGGAAGCTGTCGGCATCAATATGCTCGACATCGGGCTCCCCGGCGCCGGCCCGCGCGCGCAGGCGCACTGCGAGGCGCTGGCCCGCGAGATTGGCCGCGCCAAGCTGAAGATCAAGCCCAATTGCGCTGCTCGCACCCATCAGAACGATATTCGCCCTATCGCCGAAATCGTGGAGAACACCGGCGTTCCCGTCGAGGCGGCAACCTTCATCGGATCCAGCCCCATTCGGCGGTACACAGAAGACTGGAGTGACGATTTCCTCCTGCGCACCACGGAAAATGCGGTGAAGTATGCGGTTTCGCTCGGCCTCGATGTGACCTACGTGACCGAGGACACCACGCGCTGCGATCCGGAAACCATCCAGCGCCTGTACAGCACCGCAATCCGTTGCGGCGCGAAGGCCATTGTGATTTGCGATACCTGCGGGCACGCCACGCCCATGGGTGTAGTTGCACTCATGCACTTTGTGATCAATGAAGTTGTAAAGCCTTCAGGAGAGAACATTCGCGTCGAGTGGCACGGCCACTGCGATCGCGGGCTGGCGGTCGCGAACTCGATTGCGGCGCTGGTGGCCGGAGCAGAAGTGGTCCATGCCACCGCCTGCGGAATTGGCGAGCGCGTCGGCAATACTCAGATGGACCAGATGCTGGTCAATCTGAAGTTGCTCGGCGTGGAGCCGTGGAAGAGCCAGGACCTGACCAAGCTGAAGGATTACTGCGAAGCAGTCTCCAAAGCGACCGGCGTTCCCATTCCCAAGAATTATCCCGTGGTCGGCGATGACGCCTTCCGCACCGGCACGGGCGTTCATGCCGCGGCTGTCATCAAGGCTTATCGCAAGAATGATGTGATGCTGGCCAACAGCATCTATTCCGGCGTGCCGTCGCACTTCTTCGGCATGGAACAGGTCATCGAAATCGGCCCCATGAGCGGCAAGTCGAACGTGCAGTTCTGGCTGGAACGCCACGCGATTGCTCCCAGCGACGAGCTGATTGATCGCATTTACCAGCGCGCGAAAGCCTCCGACCGCACCCTCACCGACGACGAGATCATGGAATGCGTGCAGGCCGCAAATGGAGAGCAGTCGGAGCTGGCATCGTAGGGCCGCTACGGGCATCATCGCAGAATGCCTGTAAGCTGCCTAGTTGTTCTTCTTCAGGCTTGCCAGCAGCTTCGCAGGACTGACCACCGTCACAATTCCCCGCGACGGGCGGCCTTCATGGCGAAGGCGGTCTTTGCATTGGGAGCTTCGATTTTTCGCCGCTGACTCACTGACGCCATATTTATGGCACCTGTGAGATAATCCTAGCATGAAGCCGGAATCGGTTCGCACAACAATTGATATTCCAGCTCCTCTCTATCGCAAACTGAAGGAGCAGGCTGCCGCGCGCGGAGAATCTGTCCGCGAACTCGTCTTGGCGGGCGTCAAGAGTGTTCTGCTGCAAAGCTGTCGATCGCGTCATATAAGAGTTCAGTTCCCCCTCATTGTGTCGGAGGGTCCTAAGGTAGATCTGACGAACGAGCGGATTTATGAATACGTTGAATTTCCTTGATGCTAATGTCTGGATGGCGCTTTTATGGACTCGGCATTTGCACTCGGAAAAAGCCAGGCTCTGGTTCGACAAAGTGGGTGATGAACAGTTCTTTTTCTGCCGTTTTACTCAGATAACTGTTCTTCGACTTCTGACAACCGAGAAGGTCATGGGCATAGACACCAAAACCATGGCGGAAGCTTGGAGACTTTGGGACCAGATCTGGGCAGATGAGAGAGTTGCTTTTCTCCCTGAGCCGCAGGGCTTGGAAAGAGAGTTCCAGTCTCGCTCCCGACTGTCCAGTCGATCGTCGAAAATTTGGGCCGATGCGTATCTCGCCGCATTCGCCTTAGTTGCCGGGCTAGAACTGGTTACCTTTGACCGCGCTCTCAAGTCGCTTGGCGACTTTGTAATTGTTCTTTGAAATCAGTTTTGCCCTCCTCTTCTCTCCACCTCACCGCCGTATTACCATTGAGCATCCTCCATGGGCCCGGTTCCTCCAGTTCGCGCCGCTTCCACGGAAGCACTCTCCGCCAGCGAATCGCGAGGTTCGCGCTCGGCGCAGCAACAGGTTTCGCGAATGGCCGAGCTTCGCCAAGTGCATGAAGCCTTCGCCTGGTTTCGCTCCCACGCTCGTGAACTGGAAGAGCTACAGCTCCAGGTAACTTCGATTCCCGCTCCGCCCTGGGGCGAAGCCGCGCGCGGCCAATGGCTCGCCGAACGCTTCGACGAACTGCGCTTGGCGGATGTTCACCGCGACGAACTGGGCAATGTTCTGGGCATCCGTCCCGGCAGCGATCCCGGTGCTCCGTTTATCGCGCTGAGCGCTCACATGGATACGGTTTTTCCCGCGGGCACGCCCATCGCAGTGCGGCGGGACGGCGATCGGCTCTACGGCCCGGGTGTGTCCGACAATGCCTCAGGTATCGTCGCCTTGCTGGCCATTGCCAGTGTGCTGCAAGCCGCGGAAATCGCCAACATCGCCCCCATCCTGTTCATTGCCGACGTCGGCGAAGAAGGCGAAGGCGACCTGCGCGGCATGAGGCACATTTACCAGCAGCCGAGATGGTCGGCGACCATCGCGTCGCTGGTGGTGCTCGACGGCGCCGGCACCGATACCATCATCGCCGAGGGCCTGGGCAGCCGCCGCTATGAGGTTACGGTACGCGGACACGGTGGTCACTCGTGGAGCGACTTTGGCGTGGCCAATCCTATCGTCGCTCTGGCTCGGGTTATTGACCGCTTCAGCCGCACTCCGGTTCCGGTCTCTCCCAAGACGACATACAACATCGGGATCATTCAGGGTGGGACGTCGGTGAACTCCATTCCGGAGTCGGCCACGATGCGAGTGGACACGCGCTCGGCCTCAGTTGACGAGCTTGACCGGCTGGAGCGCGCTTTGCATGAGGCCGTTGACCATGTCATTCCCGAAATCACCGGCCGCAAGAAGCAGGAGCTGCTGACGGCTGAGGTCCGCGTGATTGGCAACCGCCCGGCGGCGGACCTGCCTACGGGTTCGCAGTTGCTGAAAATGGTCCGCGCCGTGGACGCTCAACTGGGCAACACTGCCCGGATTCAGCGCGCTTCCACCGATGCCAACATTCCGCTTTCGTTGGGCAGGGAAGCCATTGCCATCGGAGCGGGCGGCAGCGGCGGCGGCGCCCATACCATTCACGAATGGTACGCCTCTGCCGGGCGCGATCTCGGGCTGAAGCGCATTCTGCTGCTCGCGCTGGCGCTGGCGGGTGTGTCGGAGGAATGAGGCGGTGGATCGTGATAAGGCTTGCGGCTGTTGAAAAACTCTTTTCAAGGAATTTCAACAATAAAATTCGCCCGTAAGTCGGTCCGTGGCAGACGCCAGAATTCGGTGAAATTACGGTCCTGGTTCCTTTTCCAACAGCCACGCCTGTTCACAGCAGTTCCTTTTCGGGGGTGGTAGCAACCGGGAGCAGATCGCGATCACCTCCCATTAGCCGACTCCTCGGTATGAATACGTTTAGCCTCGCGCCAAACGGGCGTTTCCGAAGACTTGGGGATGCTGCGCCAGTAATCGGGGACAACCTTTTGGAGATGGTGGCCGGATTCCTGTTGTGCCCAACGCAATAGTCGACTTGGCCAGCGGTCCACTGACCAGCTACGACTGAAAAGTCTAAAGGCGCGATCTCTCGCGCCTTTGACGTTTCCACAGCGGTCGCAGATTCGTGATATTGCCGTTTCCAGCCAGCGGTGTTTCGGTCGGTGTTCGCGCCGGATAATTATAGGACTGCACCCTGCCTAGACTTGGCATCAACGGAATTCGGAGCGTCAAGCGGTTAGCGCGTTGGAATCGAGAATGTAACGAGTCTGTAGAGGATGCTCGGGATTACGATGTTGACGTTTACAGGCGCATCTTGTTCAGCAATTCGGTATAGCGGGGGTCCTGATGCAAGGTCTTTAGCAAGGGATCGATCTTCAGGTCCGGTAGGGCGGCATCCCGCTGTCGGTAGGCGCGTTCGAGCCAGACGAAAGCCTCATCGTTTTCCTTGCGATAGGCGTAAACCTGAGCGATCTGGTACGCCGCACCTTTCTGATACTTCGTGATCAGGGCATTCAAGGCGTCGTCCGATTCCCGGCGGCGACCTGCCGCATAATACGCCAGCGCCTCACCCGGCAATCGCCAAGGCTCGAACCCTTCCTGCTGCATTTCCGGGAGCGCCTGATCGGGACGGTCCTGCGCCAGCAGAACCACGCCTCGATAGTAATGGGTGAGCGGTGATTGCGGGCTCAGCTCCACGGCTTTCTGCAAAGCGGCCTGCGCTTCGGCATATCGCCCTGCATCGTACAGGGTTGCTCCCAGCGTCCGATAGCCGCGCAGATGCTCCGGATCGAGTGCGATCGACTTCTTCTCTAATTCGATTGCCTCGTCGAAGCGGCCGAGCCGTGCGGTCAATACGGCGCGGTAGAGATAGACGGCAGCATTTCCGGGGTCGATCTTCGTGGCCTTTGCGAAATTGTCCTCTGCGCCTGCCCAGTCCCAATCGTAATTTCTCTGGATTAATGCCAAGGCCAGGTAAGCTTCAGCCAGCGTGGGATCCAGCGCGATGGCAGTTTGAGCGCTTTCCCGCGCTTTGCGGTAACCTTCCACGTTGTCGATGAGACCTCCCTGGGAGAGCTCGCTGAATATCTGTGAGCGAAGCGCCCAGGCTGGCGCATATCGGGGATCCAGCTTTGTGGCTTGGTCAGCATAGGCTAACGCTTTATCCATGTCGCCGGATTGATGGCGCCGTGCAAAGTATCGTCCTTCTAAATAGGCCTCGTAGACGTCAGGGGTGGTGACCGCGGTGGTGGTCAGCGGCGCCCTATTGGCGGCTGTCAGCTTTAGCTGTAGCTCTCTAGCCACGGCACGTGCAATTTCGTCCTGTACCGCGAAGATGTCACTGATCTGGCGATCATAGCTCTCAGACCAGAGCTGAAATCCGTCGGCAGCTTTCGTCAGCTCCGCCCTTATGCGGAGACGATTACCTTCTCTACTGACGCTGCCCTCGAGGATGTTGGCGACGTTCAACTTTCGACCCAGGGTGCGAGGGTCCACGGTCTTGCCTTTGAATTGAAATGCCGAGGAGCGCGCCACCACGTTGAGACCCGGTATTCGGGCAAGCTCGTTGATCAATTGCTCGGTAAGACCGTCGGAAAAGTACTCTTCATCTTTACCCGGACTCAGATCGGCAAAAGGCAACACAACGATGGAGGCGTTGGCATCGACGCTCGGAGGGTTTCGCCAGTGGAGATATCCAAGGCCCGCGAGGATGAGAATCAAAACCAGAGTTCCCGCCGCCAGAAGACGGCTTCTCGCGACCGCTGGCCTGCCTACAATCGACCCCGGTTCAACCGGAAGCTTCCCGGTTTGAATTGTCCTGGGAGGGACGGCCGCGAGATCCTTCCGCAAAGCTGCCGAGCTTTCCAGTCGGAGCTCTTCAAGGTCACCACGCAAGTCGGAGGCGTGCTCATAGCGCTGGTTGCGGTCCTTCCTCAAACACCGGCTGATGATCTGTTCCATTCGTGGCAGGACTTCGGGATGCAATTGCATCAGCGGCGCAGGTGCACGGTTCAAGATTGCCTCGTGAATCGTTGCTACCGTGTCCCCGCCGAAGGCGCGCTGTCCGGCCGCCATCTCATACAGCACAAGCCCAAAGGAGAAGATGTCGGTACGCACGTCCAGGTTCTCTCCGCGCACCTGCTCTGGCGACATGTAGCCTGCCGTGCCCATTGCCGCTCCAGTACGGGTAAGACTCCAAGCCCCTGAGGCGGGCGGCAACGCCATGGCTGGGGCTGGCTGTGCCGGACGTTCGTCTTTCTCCCCCGGCTCCAGCAATTTTGCCAGCCCGAAATCCAGAATCTTGGCTACGCTATGGTTGGTGATAAAGATATTGGCGGGCTTGATGTCACGATGAATGATGCCCTTCCCGTGTGCAGCTTCCAGGCCTTGCGAAATCTGCAGTGCGAGATTCGATACCTGGTCGACTGAGAGTGGCGCCGCTGCCGAGGTCGCAGCCGCTAATCGGTCCCTCAGGGTTTGCCCTTCCAATAACTCCATGACGATGAAGGGCTGCCCATCGTGCTCTTCAATCTCGTAAATAGTGCAGATGTTAGGGTGATTCAGTGCCGAGGCAGTACGGGCCTCGCGCTCGAACCGTTCCAGAGCCCGCGGATCGTTGCCCACTTCTTCGGGCAGAAACTTCAGCGCCACGGCGCGGCCCAGCTTCAAGTCTTCCGCCTTGTATACCACCCCCATTCCGCCGCCGCCGATGAGCTGCAGTACGCGATAATGCGAAACCGTCTTGCCGATTAAAGCCGCTGATTCAAGCTTTATTTGCCCAGTGGTTTCATCTTCCCCGCTGGAAGCTGCCTCAATCGCTAGCCTATCGCCAGAACTGGAGTCCACTGGCTCCACCGGCACCATCAGCCGGTATCCTCGGCGAGCCACGGTCTGGATGTAGCTTGGTTTGTCTGCCGAATCGCCAAGTGCCTGCCGCAGCTTCTGAATTGCGGTGTTGATGCCGTGGTCAAACTCCACCACCGTGTCATTGGGCCACAGCTTCTTCTGGATCTCCTCGCGGGTTACCAGCTCGCCGGCGCGGACCACCAGCATCCGCAGCACCTGCAAAGGTTGTTCTTGCAGCAGAACGGTTTGCCCGGCCTTGTGCAGTTCCCCGGCCTTTAGGTCGAGTTCGAAGACCCCGAATCGCGCACGGTCTGTCTGTGTGCCTTTCATGGAAGAGGCTTGCTTGGCGAGAGTCTACTACGGCCGGCTTCCGCCTCCAAGCGGAGTCGACGGAAATACAACCTGGCTTCGGACCCTAATCCACAGTTCCCGCAACAGCTTTGTATTCAGCTGGTTATCCAGTCGACTCACAGAAGAGTCGCAATCTGCCGCTGGTGCATTGTCTCCGCCAGCCACTTGACGCACACTCAGCACGATTTTGAGGGCGGACCCAGGTGTTCGCACAGGAGGAGGCACCATGAAGCTAACACTCGCAGCACTCGTCGGTGGGTTGACGTTCGCGCTCTACGTGGTCGCGATTTCGACGCCACTTCACCAGATCGAGCAGAGCTTCGAATCATTGATTCGTTGAAAGCAGCGGCGCCGCTAAAGAACACGCCGCCGCAGATGGAAGGCAGAAGGAGTCGCGATGAAAACACGGACCGTAATGCAAATCAGCCAGATCGGAAAGTTCGCCCGCTTTCTCGAAGAGCATCCCGGGTTCTCACCCGAGCTCTTCGGCGGGAACGCTGATGTCTATGGCTTTCGCGTGGGGGAATGCGTTCTCTCGGTAGACGAGATGGAAA
>Ga0181530_10000874_pt1 | contig 38874 bp, 38 predicted proteins | sample PEATcosm2014_Bin_42_FD_119769 | JGI IMG/M metagenome (GOLD analysis project Ga0181530, IMG submission 119769) | Peatland microbial communities from MTU Mesocosm Facility, Houghton, MI, USA - PEATcosm2014_Bin10_60_metaG | ecosystem: Environmental > Terrestrial > Soil > Wetlands > Peat | place...
CAAGCGCTTCCCAGTCGTCCGGCTCGATATGCGCCTGGCTGAGGATGCTGCGCAACGTTCCTATCGGAATCTCGTGCTTGCGCGGAACGATGGCGACATCGGTCGCTCCTTTGGTCTGGCGAACAAACTTGACGTGACTGCCCTTCTGCGTGGTTTCGATGAAGCCGGCTGCCTCCAGCCGCCGCTTTATCTCGCGAAATGGAAGAGGCCTAAGTCGCCCCAACCTCCACCTCGATGGTGCGAATCTTCGGAGGGCGCGTAGCGTTGGGCGGCTCGAAGTAAAGCTCGAGTGCTTCCTTTAAGTTCTCCAGCGCCTCTTCCTCGGTTTTGCCCTGACTGGCGACGTCGACCTCAAGACACTGTGAGACATGCCAGCCGCCCTCGCGCCAGACCGACGCTGAAAAAGTACGCTTCATAGCGCCATTATTGCATAAGGCGCAGAAGGAGCTGAGGCATCCCTATCGGAATCGGAAGTTTGGGGGCGCACGCGAGAGAATGAACCACCAGCCGGCGCTGGGAATCAAGCCTGAGGGCTTGTTCTACTTGTTATTTCGCCCCGACCGGTTCAGCCTGGAGCAGTTGCCTATTCTGTTGCAGCCGCTCTTTCTCAACCACGAAATTTCCCAGGAACAGCATGTCCATTTCGCTGCGCGAAAACGTGCTGAAGGCATTGGCGGGACTGTTGACGATGGGCTCGCCCTTCAGGTTGAACGAGGTGTTGAGCACCGCCGGAATGCCTGTCGCCTGCGCGAAACGCTCGATCAGCCGGTGGTATCGCGGACTGGCATCCGCAAAAACTGTTTGCAGGCGTCCCGTCCCGTCCACATGCGTAATGGCCGGCAGGGCGCTGTGCTTCGATGGCCGCACCGGCACAACGTACAGCATGTAGCGCGCCGGATATTGCTCCGTCGCATTGGGGAGCTCGAAAAATTCTTCCGTGCGCTCCGCCAGTACCGACGGCGCAAACGGCCGGTACGGCTCGCGGAATTTGATTTTGGTATTGACGATGTCCTTCATCTTCGGATTGCGGGCATCGGCCAGGATACTGCGGTTGCCCAGCGCTCGCGGTCCCCACTCGAATCGTCCCTGGAACCAGCCAATTACGTTGCCCTGTTGTAGCCGCTCGACCGCCAGATCCAGCAGCTTGTCATCATTGTCGATGCGTTGATATGGGATCGAATTCTCTTCCAGAAACTGCTGCACCTCCGCGTCCGAATAGCCCTTGCCCCAATAGGCATGGTCCATGCGAAAGCGCCGCTTGTTACCCAGCAGCATGTTGTCGGCCCACAGCGCGGCGCCCAACGCACCGCCGCCATCTCCCGCGGCCGGCTGGATGAAGATGTCCTGAAACGGCGTCTCGCGCAGGATGCGATGATTGGCCACGCTGTTCAGGCCAACACCGCCGGCGATGCAGAGATTCTTCAGACCCGTTTCTTTGTGGAGCTGGCGCGCCATCGAGATGAGCACTTCTTCCGTCACCTGCTGGATGCTGGCCGCAATGTCGGCATAGTGCTGGTTCTGCTTGCAAAGCTCGTTGAAGTTCGAAGGCGGATCGCCGAAATATGTCGGGAAGCCCGAATCGGCGGTGAAGAACAGCGTCTTGGGCGGACGCGGCGCGCCAAACAACTGCTCAAAGCGGCCGTTGAAGGTGCGCTCGGTCGAGTGCTGGTAGCAGAAATAATCCATGTCCAGCGAGAACGATCCGTCCGATTCCTGCCGGATCAACTTCCACACCTTCTCGACGTAACGCGGCTGCCCATAAGGCGCCATGCCCATCACTTTGTATTCGCCCTCGTTCACCTCGAAGCCGAGGAACGCCGTGAACGCGCTGTACAGCAGTCCCAGCGAGTGCGGGAACATCATCTGCTTGCGAATATCGATTTGATTGCCGTGGCCCGTCCCCCATGTCCCCGTCACCCACTCGCCCACGCCATCGACCGTGAGAATCGCCGCGTCCTCGAACGGCGAGCACAGAAATGCGCTCGCGGCGTGCGACATGTGGTGCTCGCTGTACAGGATCTTTTCCGTCGGAATGCCCAGCTCAGCCGAGATCTTCGAGCCCACCCACAGCTTGTCGATCATCCAGGTAATCATCGACTCGCGAAACACTTTGTACGACTGCGGATAGGTTTGCAGCACGCTCATCAGGATGCGGTCGAACTTGCGGAACGGTTTCTCGTAGAAGACCGCATAGTCCAGGTCGCCGGCCTGAATTCCCGCGCTTTCCAGGCAGAACTTGATGGCATGGTGCGGGAAGCCGAAATCGTGCTTGACGCGGCTGAAGCGCTCCTCCTCGGCGGCGGCACTGAGCTTGCCGTCCTGCAACAGCGCGGCTGCGGCGTCGTGGTAATAACAGGAGATTCCCAGGATATTCATGTCAGCCTTGGCGTCGGGCCTCGTCAAGTGTGTTGGGGATTGGCGGATGCTCGAACCACTTCTCGGGTCGCTTCTTGGTATGGAAGGAATCGGCAAAGAAGCGGACGGCCGCGCCAAAGGGCAGGATCAGCACCGAATAAATCACCGTCAGCAGGATGCGAGCCTGGAAATTGCCGATCGCATGCCCAATCTTCTTCCAGCGCCCTGATATCTTTGCCCTCAACCCAGCAGGCAAGCAAAACCAGATCAGGACAGCCAGAACGACGACGGCCAGGATGGTCCGCCAATGTAGCTTAATGAAATGAAGCAACATGGTGCGTTTTTCCTTAGAAGAACGAGTAGATGAACGGTGCAATAGCCGAGCTTTGGGCCAGGATCAGCAGCACCGCGAAAACCACCAGCGTGATCAGGATGGGCGTCAGCCACCAGCGTTTGTTGTCCCAGAAGAAAGAAAATAGTTGCCCAGCCGTGCTGAAACGCTGACCCGTTGTCCTGAAGATCCCCATATCGCTCTCCCCAAGTCAAGCCTACCCGCGCAGACCAAAGGAGGGTCTGAAACCGCGCGATGACCGTGCCTGATTCTACCCTATATTGTAGGGGATTCAGCAACCCGACCCGCAAGGTACGGTTCCAAGTCCGTCCCTTGCTGACGCCCTGTAGTGTCCTAACTTCATCCGGCTTTGAAAGGGCACGGATTCATCCGTGCCGTAAGCGCCCTCCCACCAATGCGGCTTTAGCCACTAAGGGAACCTCCGTATCGAAATCAGAACACTACCTGACGCCCCCAAATGGGGGACTGGTCGCATCTCTTGTTACACTGAAGGTTATGGCTGGTAGCCTTGTTGCATAAAGGAGAGCAAAGGAGAGCTTTGTGGGCGCAAAAGAGAAAATGACCTCGATTGGCCAGCCGGTGCCGGAGTTGCCGGTCGCCGATGTCGAACGCGCACAGCAGCATTACAGAGATGCCCTCGGCTTTGAGATTGGATGGCTTTACCCAGGCAAAGAGATTGGGGCCGTTTCACGCGGTAATGTGGCGATATTCTTCCGGAAGAGGAAGCTGCCGTTCGAACCAGCCGTTCACTGGGTGTTCGCTGAAGATATCGATGCGTCGTACCAGGAACTGAAGTCGCTAGGTGCGAACATCGTGGATCCTCTGGAAAGAAAGCCTTGGGGATTACGGCAGTTCACCGTAAAGGACCTGGACGGAAATCTCTTCTATTTCCACCATGACTAACCAAACGTCGCATGACAAGCGGCTGCAGCGGGCAAATTAGGACACTACCTTATGGCCGAATCATTTGACATTGTCAGCAAGGTTGATTTGCAGGAGGTCTCCAACGCCATCCAGCAGGCGCTGAAGGAAGTCCACACCCGTTATGACCTGAAAGACTCCAAGTCCGACATCCAACTGGATGGCAAAGAAGCGCTGGTGCTCACCTCGGCCGACGAGTTCAAGCTGAAGGCGGTGAACGACGTGCTACAAAGCAAGTTGGTGAAGCGCAGCGTGCCGCTCAAGGCGCTGACTTACGGTGCGATTGAGCCCGCCGCCGGTTCCACCGTTCGCCAGCGCATCACCATGCAGCAGGGCATCCCCATCGAGAAGGCGCGGGAAATCGTCAAGCTGATCAAGAACTCCAAGAAGAAGGTGCAGGCTGCGATACAGGGCGATTTGGTTCGCGTCAGCGGCAAGGACCGCGATACACTTCAGGAAATCATCGCCCTGCTGAAGCAACACGATTTCGGCATCGATATGCAGTTCACGAATTACCGAAGCAACTAGGGACCCGGGAGATCGGAATCACCACAGAGGCACAGAGACACAGAGTTTTTTGAAGTCCTTCCGTGATCTTTATCTGAAATCTTCTCTGTGTCTCTGTGTCTCTGTGGTGAACACGATTTTCAGGTAGACGAAGGGGCACTGCTGCGGTGGAGACGCACAACTATTGAAGGCCGTTATCCGCAACGCCAAAGAAGTTTTTGACCTGCTGCACGACGACCTCGCCGCCATCGAGCGCGAGTTCGGCCGCGACACGGTCTCCGGCGTCTGCGCCATTACCGAGATCGGCGAATACCTTCGCGCCGGCGGCGGCAAGCGCCTGCGTCCTGCCCTGCTCCTGCTCTCCGCCAAGCTGATGAACTACACCGGCCACGGCGCCATCAAGCTGGGCGCGGTGGTCGAGATCATTCACACCGCGACCCTGGTCCACGACGACATCATCGACGAAGCCCAGACCCGCCGCGGGCGTCCCGCCGCCAACACCCAGTGGGGCAACGCCAAGTGCGTCCTCGCCGGCGACTGGCTCTACATGCAGGCTTTTAAGATCGCAGTGCAGGAGCGCAATTTCGCAATCCTTGATGCGCTCATCGATCTCACCCAGGCGATGGTGGAAGGCGAGCTGCTACAGATCGAGCGCCTGGGCAAGGCTATCTCGCTCGACGAACACTTCGAGCTCATCTATCGCAAAACGGCCTGCCTGTTTTCGGTCTGCATGAAGCTCGGGGCAATTCTCGCCGGAGCCAGCGATGCCGACCAGCACCGCCTGGCGGAGTACGGTCGCAATCTCGGCATGGCTTTTCAGATTGTGGATGACGTGCTTGACCTGACCGCGTCCGAAGAAGTTCTGGGCAAGCCAGTGGCCAGCGATCTGCGCGAAGGCAAAGCCACTATGGCGGTGCTGCACGCGCTGGAGCATTGCACTCCGCAAGACCGCGAGATCATTGAATCTGTGCTGGGCAATGGCGGATTCAATGGAATTACGCCGGCCGATATTGTCGCCATCCTGAATCGCCACGGCTCCATCGATGCCGCTTATGACCACGCCGCTAATTTCGCCAACCAGGCGCGCGAGGCCATCTGCACCTTTCCCGACTCGGAAATCAAGCGCGTGCTGCTCTGGGTGCCGGAGTTCGTGGTGGAGCGGGAAAGTTAGCTGTCAGCTATCAGCCCTCAGCTATCAGCTACCAAGCGCCCGTCGGTGTTGGGGCACCGGCTGATAACCCGATTCACAAACGTCGGTTAGGGCCCATAGGCTAGGTCTGGTTCTAGCTGAAAGCTGATAGCTGAAAGCTGATGGCTGAGAGCTGATAGCTCATGGCTGACGGCTGACAGCTTGCTTTACACTCTTCCCATGTCCACCCCGCAGGAAGTCGAAATCAAATTCATCGTCCCTGACCTCAACGCGCTGGAGAACAAGCTTCTCGACCTCGGCTTTCGCTGTGAAACTCCCTCCACGCACGAGATCAACACGCTTTATGACCTGCCCGGACAGAAGCTCCGCCGCAAGGGCGAGCTGCTGCGCCTGCGCAACTACGGCGGCAAGTGGAAGCTCACGCATAAAGCCAAAGGCATACCGGGCCGCCACAAGTCACGAGCCGAATTGGAGACCGGCGTCTCCGATGGCAAAACAATGGACGCTCTGCTACGCGCTCTGGGCTTCTCGCCCTCTTTCGTCTATGAGAAGTTTCGCTCGGAGTGGAGCGACGATGAGGGCCATGTGGTTCTGGATCGCACTCCCATCGGCCACATCGCCGAGATCGAAGGCAAGTCGCGCTGGATCGATCGCACCGCGCGCGCGCTGGGGATTGCATCCAAAGATTACATCACCAAGTCCTATCCCGAACTTTTCCTGGAGTGGAAACGTAAAACAAAATGCAACGCATCGAATATGACATTCCGCGAGTGCGAGCAATGCAGGGGCTAGGAAGAGAACTGGTGTAGTCCAGCGAGTAAATGGGGAATTGCTCTAGCCGGAGCGGGGTCCGGGTTGGAGTGAGCAAACGACTGAGCCACGTATCGACGGCGCAAAGCAAGTTCCGCGGAAGCCTGCACCGGCTCCGGAGTTTAGACCTCGCCGGGCCTGAACCGGAGCCGGCAGCAGCGGCCAGCATCCCCAGAAAGCTGCTGTGGCCTCGAGGTGGGTAGCTATATTATGTTAAGCTGCCACACCGGTGCTATCTTTCATGCGGGGTGCCGTCTTTGCCGGAAAGTCCTGAGCAAAAAACGTCTGTGTTAGACAAGGTCGGGGAAGGCCTCAAGACCGTCCTGGGGCTTTCGGGTATCGCCTACATCGCCGGATTCGTCATCGTCAATACGCGCTTCCTCGGCTGGGGCGTCGGCGAAGGGGACCTCATTGACGCGCGCTATGTCGCTGCCGGCGCCATCTTTCTCTTCATCGCGACACCGAGCACCATTTTCCCCTTCTTGCACGGCTTGGCATCCATGAATGACATGCACCAGCGCATTGCCGGCGATTACTTTTCCGAGCCCCTGCACCTGCTTTACGACGCCAACCGCCGCTTCATCGACCGGTGGTTCGGGTCGTATGCGGTATTTATCGTTTTGTTCGTCGCCCTGCTCGAGTTCTATGCCCCAAAGGGAGGGCAACGGGAGATTTGGACTTTCGTATGGGTCTTTACGCTCTGGTATTCCGGAAATCTCGTGTTTTCCCGCTTGGCCGTTGTTGTCTTTAATCTGCGTTATTACTGGCGGCTGAGAATGGTGCTTGGCGAAGGCGCTTTCTGGTCCAGCTTCGGGCAATCCTTCATCGCAAAGTTTCAGTCCACGTTCAGAAAGAGCTTCAAGGTATCTAGAGGTCGCGACCCGGCTGACAAGGAGGTTAGCGACGCCTTGTTTCAATCTGTAGTGGGCGGCATGGGCCCGGAAGGGTTTCTGGCGTCTGCACTTTACAAGGGCATCGCCTTGTTTCTGGTGAGCGCCACGGCCTTTGGCGCCTTTGTCTATCCCACCCTGCCGGCATCGATCGGCGGCGGTAAATCGCAAAACGTTGTGCTGCTGCTCGCGGGCGACAAATCTCCCGGGCTTGCGGAGTTGGGCCTGCCCGGATCGCGAATCCCGGTTGCGCCCAAAGCAAGCCAGCAAACCGATCAAGCGGCCGGCTTTCAGCTATTGACCGCGCCTTTGCCGCTGCTGGCGAAAACTTCTGAAGGTTACTTCGTGCTGGTTCCGCGTGCCAACGGGACCGAGGTGGTCAAGATTCCCTCCGCCGTCGTCGACGGCGTCTCCTACGGAGAGAAGCGGTAGGTTTGTGAGTTCCCTCACACCTCCCAGTGACTCCCGCACTTCTAATGCCGTCCCCGTAAAGCCCATGCTCAATTACAGGAAGCCGTTCCGGCTGACAAAATAGTTCGCGTGGGGTCGCAGAAAAGGCAAGATTCTTGCCCTTGATTTCACTCTAAGTGCAACCCTGGCTGCCGCGGTCGTAACCGCGCCCTGGCGATTGTGCCCACACGCGACACAAGTTCATGCGGAGGCATAACATGGCCATCACCAAGCAGGATGCTCTTGACTATCACAGTAAGCCACGCCCAGGAAAGGTGGAAGTGGTTTCCACCAAGCCTTGTCGTACCCAGCGCGATCTAAGCCTTGCCTACACTCCGGGCGTAGCGGTTCCCTGTCTCGAGATCGAGAAGGACCCGCAGGATGCATTCCAATACACCAACAAAGGCAACCTGGTCGCGGTGGTGACCAATGGCACGGCCGTGCTCGGACTCGGCGACATCGGCGCCCTTGCCGGCAAGCCCGTGATGGAAGGCAAAGGCGTCTTGTTCAAGAGATTCGCCGGCATCGACGTCTTCGACATCGAGCTCGACACCAAGAATGCCGACGAGATCATCAAAGCCTGTCAGTTGCTGGAGCCCACCTTCGGCGGCATCAACCTGGAAGACATCAAGGCGCCGGAGTGCTTCTACATCGAGGAAACCCTCAAGAAGACTCTGAAGATTCCCGTCTTCCACGATGACCAGCATGGCACTGCCATCATCTCCGGCGCAGCGCTGGCAAACGCCGTCGAGTTGACGGGAAAGCGCCTCGATCAGATCAAAGTTGTGGTCAATGGTGCCGGGGCCTCAGGCATTGCCTGCGCCGAGCATTACATTTGCATGGGCGTGAAGCGCGAAAACATCACCATGGTCGATACCAAGGGCGTCGTCTACAAGGGCCGCAAAGAAGGAATGAATCCTTACAAGGAGCGCTTCGCCAAAGAGACTTCGATGCGCACCCTGGCTGATGCCGCCAAAGGTGCCGACGTGCTGCTGGGGCTTTCCAAGAAAGGCGCTTTCACGCCTGAAATGATCGCCTCGCTGGCGCCGCGTCCGGTGGTGTTCGCTATGGCGAATCCCGACCCCGAAATCACCTACGAGGAAGCGCGCGCCGTCCGCGACGACATCCTCATGGCGACCGGCCGCTCCGACTATCCCAATCAGGTCAACAACGTTCTCGGCTTTCCGTTCATCTTCCGCGGCGCGCTCGATGTGCACGCTACCACCATCAATGAGGAAATGAAGCTGGCGGCAACGTACGCGCTGGCTGCCTTGGCCAAGGAAGATGTTCCCGACTCCGTCCGCCGCATTTATCCCGAAGAGTGCCTGAAGTTCGGCGTGGACTACATCATTCCCAAGCCGTTCGATCCTCGCGTGCTGGTGTGGGAAGCTTCAGCGGTTGCCAAAGCAGCGATGGAAACCGGTGTCGCGCAGAACCCAGTCAACATCGAGGAATATCGCGAGCAGCTTGAGAAGCGACTGGGCAAAGCCCATGAGCTGATGCGCCTGATGATTCGCAAGGCGCAAGCTAATCCCAAGCGTGTGGTCTTCCCTGAGGGCAGCCACCAAAAGATCCTGCGCGCCTGCCATGTGCTGATCGAAGAAAAAATTGCGATTCCCATCCTGCTGGGCCGCAGCAACGAGATCCAGCGTACCGCGGCGGAGCTGGGCATTGCTCTTACCGGCGTCAGCATTATCGAGCCCGAGACTGCGCCGCGCCGTCAGGAATACGTCAACGAGCTGTATCGGCTGCGGCAGCGGCGTGGCGTCACTCTGGGCGCGGCCCATGAACTCATGAACGACCGCAACATCTTCGGCTCCATGATGGTCCGCATGGGCGACGCCGACGCCCTGGTCTCCGGGGTCACCCAGAATTATCCCGACACCATTCGTCCCGCATTGCAGGTCATCGGAGCGCGCGAGGGGATCCATAAGGTCTCTGGTATGTACATCATCATCACTCGCACTGGCGACTTGTACTTCCTGGCCGATGCCACGGTCAACATTGAACCAACCGCGGAAGACCTGGCGGAGATCGCACTCTGTGCTGCGCAGGAAGCGCGCCGCTTCGAGATCGAACCGCGCGTGGCCATGCTGTCGTTCTCCAGCTTCGGCAGCACGAAGCATCCGCTGTGCGACAAAGTACGGCAGGCAGTTGAGTTGGCCCGCTATGCCGATCCGACCTTAATCATCGACGGCGAACTCCAGGGCAACGTCGCGGTCAGTGCCAGGAAGCTGGAAGCCGCGTTCCCGTTCTCCGCGCTGAAGGGCGGAGCCAATGTGCTGATCTTCCCCGACCTGCAATCCTGCAACATCGCCTGCAAGCTGCTCGGTCCGCTGGGCGGCGCAGAGGTGGTTGGCCCCATTCTGGCTGGCATGGCCAAGCCGGTCCATCTGTTGGACCGCGCCGCTGAAGTGGAAGACGTGGTCAACATCACGACCATTGCGGTGGTCGACGCGCAGGACAGCTCGATCCCCGAGGACACTCCCGTAGCCAGCGCCATCGCCAGCGTGGGATAAGTCAACCCGCAGTTCCTAAAGTTAAAGGCGCGTCGGCGATGGCGCGCCTTTTGTTAATCAGCTTTGCACAGCCCTTTGGGCGATGCTGGTGAGACGGCGATTCCAACATGCCGGCCCAGAGCGCTTGCAGAGTTCGGCTACGGCGAAAACTCCCACACCACGCCGTGGCCATAAGCTCCGCCCTCAGTGGTCGGGCCGTAGATGTTGCCCTGCGCATCGATCACCGGAGCGGCTGCGGGGAACTCGCCATCATTGCCGACGAAATCATGCAACGGAGTATAGGTCCAGCAACAGGTCAGCTTGAAGACCTCGCCGTATCCGGCGCCTGTGTTAACCGTGCCGTAAACATTACCCGAAGCATCCGGGGTTAGGCTGGCATTGAAGTATTCGACGTTCGACCAGGTCTTCAGAGTCACCAGCGTCCAATCGGGGTAGGTCAGCTCGAAGATGGTGCCGAACGTTTCGTAATAGCAACCGTTTATCAGATAGGAATACGTGCCACTGCCATACAGATTCCCAGCCTGATCTGCGGCCAGGTACAAGAGCGAAGCGGGCTGGCTGTTGTCGGAGTTGTAGATGATGTTGTAGCCTCCGGCCAGCGTGTACACTGTACCCGCGCCATAGGCGCCGCCGCCCCCGGTCATACCATATAGACCGCCTGCGCCACTGACCACGCCCAGTGGACCGTAGCCGTCGGGGCTCCCGGAAAAGGCGTGCAGGACCTGTATGCCCCCATTCGTGAACTCATAGAGTGTACCGCCGCCATTCGCGCCTCCCCGCGAGGCGGTTCCGAAGATATTGCCGGCATTGTCGAGCACAAGACTGCCCCCTGGCTGCGATCCATCACTGCCTCCCGTGAAGCTGTACAGCAGCCTTTGCGTCCAGTTGCTGAAAACGCTGGGCAAGACCTCCCCGGAGGAAGTCAACCCGAAGAGCACCCCGACGCCACCCCCGCCTCCGTGGTTTGTCGTACCATACAGGCTGCCGTCGGAAGCCAGCACAGGCGGGCTGTCGGGGCCGTTGCCATCCGTGCCCGAGAACGAGTACAGACGAGTGAAGCGCCAGCCGGAAGCGGTGGGGGTCAGCTTGAACACCGTACCTAGTCCCGCAGAGCCGCCCTCGTAGGCAGTTCCATAAAGATTTCCCGCCGCGTCCATCACCATACTGGTTTGGGGATAGGCCCCGTCCGCGCCGCCGGTGAAGTTGTAAATCACGCGGAAAGTCTGGGTTGGCGACCGCGGGACGGTCTCAACCCTAGCCTCTTCCACCGGTGCTCCATCCGATTTCGGAGGATTGGCGCACGTGATGGTGGTGGTAGCGCCGAGAATGGTGAACGCTTCCGAAGGAATCGTGCCCACATCATTCTGGGAAGCGGAAGACGGCCCGCTGTTCTCGTCCCAGTAAATCGGGTCGCCACTGTCGACGACGGCGTTCTGCAGGTTCACCCAGTAGGTACCATTGTCCAGTGCCACGCTGAAGGCGCTCGAGGTCTCCAGGCAGACGTCGTACGAATACTGGTTCAGCGAGCAACCGCTCTGGGTGAAGTTCACCGTCTGATTAAAGTAGCTGGTGCCGCCGTTTTCGCCAGACGTGATGGACACCTGAGCCGACTCCAGTGTGTCACCCTCAATCAGCCACGCTCCGAAACTCATGCCGGTGATACTGGTGTTGTTGCCTTGCGTCACGGTGAAGCTGTCGCTGGTGATAAATCCGAAGTTAATCGTCCAGGCATCGGTGGTGCCGTTGATTGGGCCGTTGTTGTAGATCACATTGTCTTGCAGCGGGCGGAAATACCCCTTTGTGCGTGCAAGAACGGAAGACTTGGGTGCTGCGTGCGCCTTGCCGGGATGGGCTAGCCGCTGGGCAAACTCCGGCATCTTCGCCGCCTGCACCGCGGTCGGTGGAACGGTATTCTGTGCCCAGGCGGGAACGATGGCCACTGCCATCACTAACGCAGCGATTATCGCCAGTGAGATTGTGCGGAACCGTGAACTGAGAGATTGTCTCTTGCCGTGCATTGGCTTGTCCTCCTTGCCATACCGCTCAAAAATGAATGTTGGCCACGCGAGAGAAACGGGTACGCGTGGACATTTGGGAGAAGTCGGGCCGGAGGTCTTATTCTCGTCGAGTGAGCGCGACGGAATTGGGTGGGGAAAAGGCCGGGGAGTCCTCTCCCACAAGCATCTAACGCCTGCGGCGGGGCTTTGTCAGTGACCGCTGCCACACGTCCGGGTGACTAACCGAAGCAGACACGAAGTCCGGTCCATAGCTGCGGTTCTGGAAAGCGACTACTCAGCAGCTAGCCGGCTTGGGCGGGGTACCCGCTTTCTGTTGTTTCGCTTCAACTAAGGCGTGATCTCCCAAACGACGCCGCAGCCATTGGAACAATTTTGGAGGTCTGATCCTCCGGCAGCGGTAGTACCGTATAGATTCCCGCTGGTATCCATGGTCACGCCGCCGTAGGGGCCGCCTCCATCGCTGAGACCGTCGAACGTGTGCAAAGTTTCATACGTCCAACCGCTTGACCGCACCAGTTCGAAGGCCACACCGTCGCTGCCCGTGCCGTCGTCGTAGGCCGTCGTGCCGTAGAGGTTCCCCGGCGTATCCATCGTGAGAGTGGCATAGGGCCAGCCCTCGTCGAAAACAAAAGTGTGGAGAGTAGTAAGCGTCCAAGCGCCGGTCGCGGGGCTGAGCTGAAAGACCGTTCCTCCGCCTTGGATGCCACTTCCTTGTGTGGTGCCGTAGAGTTTGCCGGCTGCGTCGAAGACCAAGCCGCCCCAGGGAGACGAGCCATCGCTTCCGTCGGTAAAGCGATACAGGACCGTCTCCGTCCACCCGCTGCCGGAATGGGTGAGCTTGTAGACCACACCATAGGTCTCTCCTCCCGCTTGCGTGGTGCCGTAGAGATTCCCAGCGCTGTCCAGGATCACACCCGAATCCGGGAAACCGCCATCGTTCCCGCCCATGAAGCTATGCAGAACCATTTCGTTCCAACCGCCATTGGAAGGCGACAGCTCGTACACCGATCCATAACCCGTAGACCCTCCGTCGTAGGTTGTGCCGTAAATGTTGCCTGACGCGTCGAAGGTCAAGGCTCCGGTGAAGCTTGGCTCGCCGTTCTCGAAGTTGTACAACACAGTCTCGATCCAGGGGCAGAGTACGCTGCCGCAAGCTGTGGCCGGAGGTTGCAGCCGGTAGACCACCCCAAAACCGCCGCTGCCGCCAGCCTCGGTTGTGCCGTACAGACTGCCATCCGGCCCGAAAACCACTCCGGCCTCGGGATAACCCCCATCGCTGAGGCCGGTAAAGATGTAGATGGGCGTCAGTTGCCAACTGGAATCTCTGTGGACCAGCTTGAAGACTATGCCGCAGCCGGAGCCGCCGCAGCCGGTCCCGCCGCCACTAAAGGTCGTTCCATAGAAATTGCCGGCTCGATCGATCGTCACCCCGCTATAGAGAGTTCCCCCGTCATGTCCACCACTGAAGCTGTGCAGTAAGGAGAACGTCTGTGCCTGTGTGGATTGCGTTGCGGCCATCGCCAGCCCACAGAAGAGCGCCAGCGCTAAGGCCGGTTTCCGGAAGCCCATGCCAGAGGTAATTAGGGAGCGGTGTGCCCGGTTCGTCATGACGGTCTCCTTTACTGGAATGTCGGCTTTGACGATTGCCACTGCTGACGGTCGAACTTTACACCCGAACCCTGCCGGAGTACCAGCCGATCGCAGGTCTAATCTTGCTGCGCAAGAACTCTGCGCAGCCGCCACAACGTGGCCGCCAAAGCCGCAAGCGCCATGCTCCACACTGCGAAAGCAAGCCGCACGACCCACGCCGGCGCTGCGCCCACTCGCTTCAGCAGGCAGGGCAGAAAATTCCACGCGGTGATGTGGACGTAGTCCCACGGGTCCCAATGCATGGCATAGTTATTCAGGCCCCAGGCATCCATCTTTCCCAGCGCGAACGCAGTGATGTTCTTCAGGCGCAAGGCAATCACAAACGTCGGATGGCCGAGCGTCTCCATCTGGTAAATCTCCAGCGGCAACCAGAAGGCGAGCGACGCGACCTGTATCACGGCACTGATCGCGCACAGCGCGATTCCTACGACCCAAACCGGCTTTCCCACGGCGTCGCGATGACGCAGCAGCAGCGGAACGGCCAGCAGCGCAGCCAGCTCGACGCTGGTCGAAACATAGCGATCGCCCCAGGCGAAGTCGCCGCTCCACACCGTATAGCGCGCATAGAAGCTGATGTAGGCCAGTAACAGCAGCAATCCGCTTACAACGTATGCCTTGACGGCAGGGCTGAGCCGTTTCCAGGCTACGGCGGCAAGCAGAATCATGAGGACGAGCAACGGATCGAAGAGAAAGATCGACTTCTCAGGTGCGAACAGCGCCCCGAAAAACCCGGCGTGGAAAGGCGTCTCCCACGGATAGTTGGCAGGCAGAGTTGGATCTCGCAGCTTCGCTTCGCGGGCGACCACGCTCATGTAGGTGTTGAAGAACGAGCCAAAGCGATAGTACTGATAGAGGCGATCGATCAGGCCGAAAAGCACATACACGGGGAGAGCGGTCGCGATGTAAGTTCGACAGCGATTCCAAAGCGCCGGTCCATGAATGCCTTCGAACCACAGCACCAGCAGCATGAAAACTACCCCGGCCACCAGGTCCATACCCGTGGTGAGCCGTGTGAGCAGATTGAGCCCGAAAGCAGCGGAGCCAATCAGCAGAGTGCGCCTCTTGCCCGCGCGCAACCACTCGTATTGCCAGGAGAATCCAACCAGCGTCAGCAGAAAGATGTAGTTGTTCTCCATCATGTTCTGCGTGTAATGGAGATGCGTGGTCAACAGCAGGAGAGCCAGAACGCCCGCGACAGAGTACTTCACGCCGAAATCTAATTGCCGCAGGAACCGGAAGCAAACCAGCGCCGTCAGAACAGTGACCAAAATGTTGATGGTGTAGCTGACGAATATGTCCTTTACGCTGGGATCGTTCCCGTTGTAATTCGCGAAGGCAGCCAGCCGCTCGATGTAGGTCCCAATCACGTCCGCGGGCAGCAACAGCAGCGACTGTCCGATGCCATACCAGCTCTGCAATTTGCCGCCGCGGCCATGCACCCCAAACTCGGGATACTCTTGCGGAAACACCGGCGGTTCCGCGGTCCACAACGCGTGGGCGGACTGGAGACGATGTTGGGTGTCGGCGGTGCCCAGTTCTCCCGATTGGACTACGAATGCAATGAGCGCTGCGGCCAGCGCCAGCAGGAAGAACGGATCACGAAACCAGCGGCGAATGTGATGGATCACGATGGGTTCAGCATCGATTCTACTCACGCGCTACGCTTGCTCATCGGCGGCGACTCGCGCACGCCCCCATCCAACCGCGCGTCGCGTGACGTTCTCGCCTGCTCCGCGTATTCCATCGACGGCACCGACACCACGCGCGATTCGCCGGTAATCAAGCGCGCGCCCCGCTCGTACGTGAGATAGCTCCAGGCCCACTGAATCATCACGATGATGCGGTTGCGGAATCCGATCAGGAACAGGATGTGAACCGACAACCATGTCACCCAGGCGATAAAGCCGGAAAGGTGCACTTTTCCAAACTGCGCGATGGCGGAGGCTCGTCCGATGGTCGCAAGCGATCCCTTATCGAAATAGTGAAACGCTTCGCGCGGCCCCCCCGCCAGATCCGCGGCGATTTGACCTCCAACGAACTTGCCTTGCTGCATGGCCACCGGTGCAACTCCGGGCAGCAGATTGCCATGCTTGTCCTTCATGGTGGCCAGGTCGCCGATGACGAACACCTCGCGATGTCCAGGAATGCTGAGATCGGCCTCGACCAGGACCCGCCCGGCACGATCGACGGGAACTCCCAAGGCACGGCCCAGCGGTGAAGCCGAAACTCCTGCGGCCCACAACACCACCTCGGCTGGCAGGACCTCATTGCCGACGCGGACTTGTCCTGAGCTGACATCGCTCACCGGCGAGTTCGTCCGCACTTCCACTCCGAGATGTTCGAGTTGCTTTACCGCACTGCGGCGCAAGTCTTCGGGATAGGCGTTCAGGATCGACGACCCAGCTTCCACCAGCAGGACACGCGTCTTCGCGGGATTAATGTTGCGGAAGTTCTCGGCCAGCGACTTGCGCGCGATTTCGGCCAGCGTACCGGCCAGCTCCACCCCGGTCGGCCCCGCTCCCACGATGATGAAGTTCAGCGGCCGGTGATTTCCCGTTAGCGCAGCCTCGCGCTCGGCAAGCTCGTAGGCCAGCAGAATGCGGCGGCGCATCTCCAGCGCGTCCTCGATGGTCTTCAGACCAGGCGCGAGCGGCTCCCATTCATCGTGCCCAAAGTAGGCGTGGGTGGCGCCGGCGGCGACGATGAGATAGTCATAACTCAGCTCGAAGCCGTGCACTTGCACCTTGCGCCGCTCCAGATCGAAGCCCTGGACCTCGCCCAGCAGCACCTCGACGTTCTCGTGTTTGTGGAGGATCTCGCGGATGGGCGCGGCAATTTCCGCCGGCGAGATGCCGGCCGTGGCGACCTGGTAGAGCAGCGGCTGGAAGGTGTGGTGGTTCTTACGATCGACCAGCGTGATCTGGACCGGCAGCCGGGCCAGCGATTCGGCAGCTTTCAGGCCGCCAAACCCGCCTCCCACGATAACGACCTGCGGGCGAGTTTTCGCGCTCATGGCCATACATCATTAGGATGCTCGGGCAAGCGCGGCGGCGGCAATTTCACGCCGGGAACTGGCCGACCGTTAGTGTGTCAAACTTTGATTCTGGTTTCGGCTATGGGACTCTTGCAACCCGAACGGCCATCAACTTGACCTTCCGAGAACGATTCATCGCGTGCCGAATCGAAAAACGATTCCGGCGCTATACCGGAAGCTATTCTGCTGGTTGCTTGCACCGTCGGTGAATTTCGTCAGCAAGTATTCGGCCTGAACCGGGCGAATCGCGAAGTGCTCGGAGATCTTGAAATCAACGCCCCCGCCTGCGGTCATCGCGAAGGCGTTCAGGGGCGAGTTGTCGATGCTACGGGCCCCGCCGAACAGGACCTGTGCAAACGGCGTCACCTTCCCGTGTCCGCGAAGATTGATCCGCGGCCCGAACAGGTAGGAGAAAATTCCCGCGTGGAAGCCATTGCTGGTGTAGTAGCCGCCAAAGTCTCCCACTATCCCGAGCCAATGGTTGGCATTGTAAGCGAGCTGACCGCTGCCTCCGTTGAAGTTGAACGAAGTGCCGCCAGCGTTCACTCGAATATAGTCGTACCCAGCGTACAATTCCGCTTTCGGCGTTTCATCCTGCGCTTTGGCCAGCGGGGCGAACGCAAATATCGCCAGCCAGGCTAGAACCCAAAATGACTTCCGCATTTCCTGTTCCTCTTGTATTAAGCAATAAGGGGAGGCTACCGCAAACAACTCGAGCAGTTGTCAACAGCCTGTCAACAATGTTCAATTTTCCTAATCCGAGCAATATGACGACATTTCGGCCTTCCATAAGACGGCCGGCCTGTTTGGAGGAATCACCCTAGCGACTCTGGTTCTGGGTGAGGCTGGCGGCGCGGGCCTTAGCGCGCTCCGCATCCGCTGAGCGCCCCTGGGATTGATAGATCTCCGCCAGGTTGAGCCACGGTTGGGGAGCTTCGGGAGCAAGCTGGACCGCCTGCTCCTGAAAGGCAATGGCCCGCTTTGGGTCGCCGATTTTGCTCCAGGCTTCCGACCGGCCAGCCGCCACGTTGTAGGCGAACGAGCCTCTGCCGGTTGACTTCTTTTCACTGGCGGAAGCGCTTCGCACCGCTTCGTCGAACGCCTCCAACGCATCGTCCGGATGTCCGACCTCGAGCGCATAGTAACCCATTTGCATCAGGTTCGACGTCGGATCGGTTTGCAGTTTCACTGACTTTCTCATGGCCGCGATGGCCTCGCTGCCGCGGCCTTCCTTGCGATAGAACTCCTCCAGGTCCCACCACGTATAGGCGCTCGGGCTCAGCGCGATTGCGGTCAACAATTCCCTTTCCGCTTCCATCCACCGATTCATGCCGAGGAGCGCACCGGCGCGGGCCAGCCGGGCGTCAACGCTAGTGGGAAAGATCGCCCGGTTAGACCTGCACTTGCGCGGTGACCTATCGCGCCGCTGGCAGGCATGCCGGCCAGGTTCCCAAGGGTACTGACTTATGTAGCTCGCTCACCGCTGAGGGTGTGCGATAATCTAGTCCTTTCAGGGACCCTGCTCATGGCTGATCGACCGCCGCGTCGTGATCTTGCGGTTTACATTTTCTTTGAGTCCTTCGCGCTTGGGTCTGCTCTGGCAGCGCTCGGCGCTTTGGTACACGACATTGATGATTGGCAGACCTGGGTAGCATGGGCAACGTTAGCTTTCGTGCTTTTCGCGGCTGGTGTCAAGTGGACTCGAATCAAGCCAACCGTAGTAGAAGTAAGGGTGATGGGATATGTCATATTCGGCTCGGCGGGAGCCATTCTACTGATGGGTGGATATTGGTGGCTAGCAGGTCTATATGTACCGCCATCTAATGCAACTGGATCCCATGCTTTACTTAACGTATCCCGGGGGTTGCCTTCCTATACTCCTGATCCATTCCCACCCAACCAAAATCTCAAAATCAAGATAGAGTATGTAGATAATGGCAGCGAAGCAGCCAGGGATATATACGGGGCCGGCAGGATTTTCCTTTTGCAGGATCACAGCGACGCAAGACAAAAACGGGCAGTTGCTACATTTGAGAAGGGCTGGCAACCATTGTTGGCGCAACTACGCAAAAAGAGTCCGGGGCAAACCATGCAGCCATCGCGACCGGGACAGCCTGTGGATGAACAAGACTTGGAAGCAGCAGGCCCGGTAATTAATGAGCAACAGAGGCAGTGGATTGATGAAGGTCAAAGAATTGTGCTGGTGGTTGCAGCGGTGCGCTATGAAGATAGCAACGGTGAATATGAATTGCAGATGTGTAGATATCTACAACCGCCAATCGCCCGCATGGACAACTGGGCAGCCTGTAAATGGCACGATGGTCTGGTAAAGATTGGATCGAAACCCTCTGAGCCGCCAGGAAACCAGGACACAAACCAATCCAGATGATCGCGCACTATGCTCACCTTGCACCAGAACTCAGATGGCGGTTGTCGAGCGGTTCAGCTCGATACCGAGTACTTTAGAGCGGTTTCATAGTTGATGTAGTCGCGCGAGGTCGGGTAGAGCGGCGCTTCAGCGCCGCGTTCGCTGCGGATAAACGAATCGCTTGAGCCGCTGCGGTCACAGAAAATGACCGCAGCGGCTCAAGCCTTGTAGGTGGGGCGGCCTTGGATCCCAGCCTCAAGGCTGGCTCTACCCGGTCTACGGCAACTCTGAAACTGGCATAGAGCAGCCAACGGACACCACTGACAGCGCGCAACATCGGGTCGCGGAAGCGGACAAGGCTGTTGTCCAGTGCCTCGTTTAGCCTGTGTTAGATTAGTTGTTGTGGGCCCGTAGCTCAGTTGGTAGAGCAACGCACTTTTAATGCGTGGGTCGCAGGTTCGATTCCTGCCGGGCTCACCAAGGCGGCTATTAGCATTTGGCGTTTTGCGTTGCAGATACCCGTTGAGGCAATCTGCGCCCACGGGGTTGTGAGTGCTAATTGCTAGCTGCTAATTGCTTCTTTCCACATACACCGCCGTCCCATAGGCCAGCACTTCGGTAACGCCCTGCATCACTTCGGTCGCGTCATAGCGCATGCCGATGACGGCGTTCGCGCCCAACTCCGCTGCATGTTCCAACATCAAGTCGAAAGCATGCTCGCGGGTCTTCTCGCACAGGTTGGTCAGCAGCGTAATATTGCCGCCGATGAGCGTCTGCAAGCCCGCGCCAATTGTGCCCACGATGGAGCGCGAGCGCACGATAATGCCGCGCACCAACCCAAGATTCCTCACGATCCGGTAGCCGTCGAGAGTAAAAGCGGTGGTCACCATGTTGTGGGGAACGGTAGGAGAAAAAGAGGTGCCTGCTGCCGCGGTGCTGGTGCTCATAGAGCCTCCTCAGAGGATTCCGCGGGCAGAATATCACGGAGCTGCGTCCTTGGTCAGTGCGCTCTTGAACCCGGCCCACTACACTGAGAAGGGAGACCGAAAAGTGGCGCAGCGGGCTGGAGCAAAAGAGCAGTACCTGGTGACAGTACTTTCCATCAGCTTCGTGCTGGGGATGGGCGTTGCAGCCGGGGTATATTCGGCGTGGAAGTTCGGCGTTATTGCGCCCGGATTTTACAATGTGTTGAGCGCGGTCGCGTTGCTGGTTTGCCCGCCGTTCGTATTGTCCTTTGCGGTCGGCCCCGCACCCGACTCCGATCTCGCCCTGACGTTGATTGTCGGCACCATCGTCTTCGCCAATGCATTTCTTTATGCTGGGGTAGCGGCAGGAGGGTACTTCATTGTCACAACCTTGGCCAAGAGAGATCGGTCGCGATGAACCTTATCCCGCCGGTTGCTGCTGCGTCATGCAGTGCAGCGCTCCCAGTCCCCAGATAAAATCACGGCAGTAGATGCCGACGATCTCCCGCTCGGGAAACACCTCAGCGAGAGTATCAAGCGCGGTGCGATCGTTCGCATCGCCGAAGACCGGCACCAGCACCAGCTTGTTGGCGATGTAGAAATTGGCATAGCTGGCGGGCAACCGCTGTCCCTCAAAGTACACCGGCCTCGGCATGGGCAGCTTAACCACTTTCAGCGATTTGCCTGATTGGTCCGTGCTCTTCTTCAGCCAGCGAAAATTCTCGCTCAGCGGTCCATGATTGGGATCGTCAGGATCGGACTCGTACGCGGTGACCACGGTGCGCGGGCCGACGAAGCGAGTGATATCGTCGACATGCCCGTGGGTATCGTCGCCGGCGATGCCGCGCTCCAGCCAGATGACCTTCTCGATGCCCAGATAATCGGCGAAAATCTCCTCCAGATGTTCGCGCGACAGTCCCGGATTGCGTTGCTGAACGTCGCTCAGCAGGCATTCTTCCGTCGTGATCAGCGTTCCGCGGCCATTGACGTCGATACTGCCTCCTTCCAGCACGATGCGCTGCATCTCGCCATTTACTCTCAGCTCCGGTTGCCATGCCGGCAGCCGCAGTCGCATCGCGATCTCCGCGCCCGCAAGTGTGTCGAGCTTCCAGTCGCTGTACTTGGCCCAGGCGTTGAAGCGCCAAACGGTCGCGGCGACGGCTGGCAGGCTGCCTTTGCGCGAGCCGCGACACACGAAGATGGGACCGTAGTCCCGCGTCCAGCCGCGATTGGTAGGAATCCGAAAGAACCGGATATTGCCGGCAGGCTTTCCCGGCGCGCAGGCTTTCTCCCGCAGCACATGCGAGCGCACCAGTATCTGCCGAGCTTTCGCTTCCGCCGCCTCGTCGTTCACCAGAATGTTTACGCGCTCGACCCGCGCCAGATGGCGGACGATCTCGGCATAGATCCAGGGAACGGTTTCGAATTTCCCTGGCCAGTCGGAGCGATTGTGCGGCCATGCTATCCACGTAGCTTCATGCGGCTCCCATTCGGCGGGCATGCGATAGCCCAGCGCGGCCGGCGTTTGCGACAATTTTTTGGGAGTCTTCGGCACGGGCTAGACCATGAATCGCTGGGTGATGGCCGCGTAGGCATCGACGCGCCGGTCGCGCCAGAACGGCCAGTGGCGCCGCACATTCTCGATGCGGCGCAGATCGACCTCGGCCACCAGAACTTCTTCTTTGTCATGCGAGGCCTGCGCGATGACCCGCCCGAAGGGATCGGCAATGAACGAGCCGCCCCAGAACTCCAGACCCTTGCCGGGCGCCTGGTTGCCACGAACATTGCCGGTCTCTAAGCCCACGCGATTGGGCACCGCGACGTACACTCCGTTGGCAATGGCGTGGGCGCGCTGGATGGTCCGCCACGCATCGTACTGCGCCTCGCCGTATTGCGCCTTCTCTTCGGGATGCCAGCCGATCGCGGTGGGATAGAACAACACATTCGCGCCTTGCAGCGCCGTCAGCCGCGCACCCTCGGGATACCACTGGTCCCAGCACACCAGCGTGCCGAACTTTGCGAAATCGGTCTCGAAGCTTTTGAAGCCAAGATCGCCGGGTGTGAAGTAAAACTTCTCGTAATAGAGCGGGTCATCGGGAATGTGCATCTTGCGATAAATGCCGGCGAGCTTGCCGCCTGTATCGAGCACGGCGGCGGTGTTGTGATAAATGCCAGGGGCGCGGCGCTCGAAGAGCGAGGCAATAATCGTGACCTTCAGCTCGCGAGCCAGGTCGCCGAGACGCTTGGTCGCTGGGCCGGGGATCGGTTCTGCAAGATCGAACAGCGCGACATCTTCACGTTGACAGAAATACTGGGTCTGGAACAGTTCGGGCAGGCAGATGATCTCAGCGCCTTGGCCGGCGGCGGCGCGAATGTGTTCGACTGCTCGCTCCAGGTTCTGCTCCGGCTCAGGCGTGCACGACATCTGCACCACGCCGATGTGGAAGTTTCGCTCTACCAAAACCGCGCTCCGCTGAAATGCATTGCTAGCATAGCATCCCGTGCGCAGCGTATCAGCGTCCGGCGAGTGTTAACAGACGATGACAGCGATCAATTCACGCCTGCCTCGCGTTGACGGGAGCCGCGATGAACCTGTAGCTTCGATTGTTCTGTATTCTCGCAGTATCATTCCGGCCGAGCCGGCGTGCCGTTCGCCGGCGAGTGGAGGACCCTGTTTTTCGTACCGTGACAAAGCAGCTCTCTCGACTTGGCCCTGAAAGCAGGCTCGCTCGGGATGACACCGGTGGATAGGTGAGGTGAACCTTGAACGACGAACATGGCAAGAGTCATGGCGAAGGCATCGACCGCGTACTTCACGATCCCATCTCCGACAAGCTGGTGCCGCTGGCGCCGCTGGACCTCACCGCGATTCACAGCATCGACGACCTGGTCCGAGCCATGGGCCGCACTGCATTCACCGGCCGGCAGGTCGGCGAGGGCACCGACGTTTTGGAAGCGATGGCGCGCGACAAAGAATGCTTCATCGTGATGACACTGGCCGGCGCGATGACCGTCGCCAAGCAAGGCCTGATCATCACCGAGCTTATCGACCGCGGCATCGTCAAGGCCATTATCTCCACTGGTGCGCTGATGGCTCATGGTCTGGTGGAAGCCGCCGGCCGCTCGCACTTCAAGTATGACCCGCGGATGGATGACACTGAGCTCTACGAAGCCGGGTATAACCGCGTGTACGATACGCTGGAGCCGGAGAGCAATCTCGACTTTGTGGAGACGATTGTTGCCCGCATTCTGAAAGCCTGGAACCACAACGAGGTGCTGTGCTCCTACAAGCTGAACCGCGAGATTGGGCGCTACCTGAGCGAGCACGTCAAGGAGCGCGGCATTCTGAAATCGGCATTCGAGAAAAACGTGCCGGTGTTCGTGCCTGCCTTCAGCGATTCGGAAATTGGCCTCGATGTGGCGCTGCACAATCGCGCGCGGCGCAAGAACAACACCCTGCCGCTGCACTACGACCCGTTCGAAGATCTGGAGTACTACGCTGAGACGCTGCTGAAGCAGGAGCGGCTGGGAATCTTCACCATCGGCGGCGGCGTGCCGCGCAACTGGGCGCAGCAGTTTGGGCCGTACATCGAGCTGCGTCACCGGCGCGGCGGCGAAGACCTGCCGCTAAAGCGCTTTCAGTATGGCGTGCGCATCTGTCCTGAGCCGGTGAACTGGGGCGGCCTATCGGGTTGCACCTACAGCGAGGCCGTGTCCTGGGGCAAGTTCGTTCCTCCCGAGGAGGGTGGCCGCTTCGCCGAAGTACTGCTGGATGCCACCGTCGGCTTGCCGCTGATCGCGGGCGCGGTGCTGGAGAGGATGAAAGCGAAGGGCTAGCATGCCGTCCCGCAAGTTCGTGGATAAACTCGATGCTGTTTTGAAAGGGCACGGCTTCAGCCGTGCCGCAAGAAGGCATGGATAAAGGCGGCTTTAGCCGCTGAGGCGAGGACGTTAGCCGCTAATCACGAGCCTCTCTTTGCGCTCGACGGCAGCGACCGCAGGGGCTAAAGCCCGGGTCTTTCTGGGCATCGCTACGGCACGGCTGAAGCCGTGCCCTTTCAAAACGCTTTTACTTATCGTGCGAAATTCGTCGTTGCTGACAAGTCCGTCGCAAACCTTACTGCTGGTTCTGGCTTGAAGAATTGGGCCCCGGTTGCTGCGGCTGAACCTGTTGCGGCGTGTTCTGCTGTTGGCCGAAGCTGTTTTGCTGCCCGAAGCTGTTCTGCTGGCCGAAGCTGTTCTGCTGGCCAAAGCTGTTCTGCTGTTGTCCGTTCATCTGGCTAGCGGGAGTTCCAATCTGTGCTCCGCCGATAGTTGTCGGCTGGTAAGGCCCGCGCAGCAGGACATTCTGGACATCCATCATCGGGTTGTAAATGAACTGCCACTCGTTGTAGGTTTTTTTCTTGTTGTAAATGCGAATCGTCTTGTCTTTGCTCATACTGGCGACGCCAACAATGGCGCCGCCGCCAAACGCCTGATTGCCACCCGTGGTGTTCTGTGCGAAGGGCGAATTACCCTGCTGGTTGTTGCCCAAACTAAACCCCTGATTATTCCCCGACGGGTTATTGAATCCAGAACTGGAACTGCTGCTGGGCTGTGCCTCAGAATTCGTACCCTGGTCGCTGTTTACAGAAGAGCTGACGACATCGCTTGTGGTACTTTGCGGGTTGTAGCCCTGGCCCGAGCTGACAGGAAATCCGCTGGTGGATCCAGGCTGCTGGGACTGCTGTTGTTGTTGAAACGTGGAACCGAAAGCTGTTCCCTGGCCAGGAGAAGGCACGCCGGAAATGACCGCGCCGCCTGGGGTCAAGGTGCCGCCCTGCGAACCTAGCGCGGCAGCAGGCGTACCGGGCCCAGCCGCATTCAACAATGTGGCAATGTCGCCATAGTTCAGCAGCTTCCATTTGCCGTCCTTGCTGAGCGGGTCTTTGAAGCGCTGGCGGAGAAAACGAATCTGGCCTTTGTCGAGGTCGTCCAGAGTGGCGGGATAGCGCCCGTTCTTCTTGTAGAACTTCTTGATGGCGCGCGCGTACTCGGTGCCGCGGTGGATCATCTCCTCTTCACGGTCGCGCTTGATCTGCTGCACCACGCGGGGCGCCGTGATGTAAGTCGCGGCAATGATCATGAACGCCATCATCAGCAGGATGGCCAGCAACAGGTATCCACCGTCGCGCTGGCGGCGCGCCGAGCGGATTGGAGTCGAATTGTGCTGGTCCTGCTGCATCATGTTACGGGTTGATCAAATTCAGCGTACCTTCAAGGCTACCACCCCGGCGTCATCCCGCACTGAGCGGAATGGTTTGCGTATTGTTGGTCAGCACGTCCTCCACTTCCACAGAATTGGAGCTGATGTGCTTAATCTTGTAACGGCGATCGACAATATCGCCCTCTTTGGCCAGGAAGATATCTTCGCCCTTTAATAGAAAGACGCGCTTGCTGCCATTCTTGGGGCCGGCAAAGCCGTAAAACTTCAAATCAATGGGCGGAGGAGGCGGCGGTGTATTGACCTGCGCCGGTTGCTTATCGGGCGGCAGAGGCGTGGGAATCGGCGGAGGAGGAGGCTCGGAGCGGAAGATATTGCGGCCCGTGCCCTTGTAGGTCAGGTCCTCACTCGACTTGAGCAGATCGAAGCGCAAGCTGGGGTCGAGCGAGTGTGCCAGCAGCGGGCGCGGTGCTTTGCGGCCGGGCTGCGGTCCGTGCTGGGCGGGTGCGGCAGCCGACGTCGCAGGCGCGGCGGCGTCCTGGCCTCCACCCATAAAGTTGTGCACCAAGAGGGCTGCGGCGAAAACCACCAGCACGCCCGCGATGATGGTCTTCCTCTTGTTCTCGGTCCCCAGCTTCACGACTTTGCCGCTCCCGCCCGCAGATAGGTTTCCAGCTTTAATTGCAGACGAACATTTCCCTGCTGCTCACCCAGGGCGACCCCGTCGATCAGGAAAAACATCCTGTCGCGCTCCAGGCTGTTGATGAACTTGACTTCCTGCAAGTAGTCGCCGGAGAGCGCGATCTCGATGTTCAGCTTGCGCAGGCCTTCGATCGGTGCAGTCTTTTCTTCATACTTAATGCCGGACAAATGCACGTTCGTATCGGCCGCAACTTTGCCCAACTCCTCCGACACGGCGGAATACTCGTCTGGGAAACGATGGTCGTAGAAGCCAGTGATGTCCTGCGACGCCCGCACCAGCTTTTGGTCCATGCCGCGGGTGGGCAGGACCTCCTGCTGCTTCTCCACCAGATGATCGCGCAATTTGTAGTAGTCACGCTGCCGCGCCTGGCGCGAGCGGCCCGCAGGGGACACCAGATATCCAATACAAGCCAGATCGAGCACCGCCAGCGCAATCACGACGGGCATGAGCTTGGTGCGAGTCTCGCGAATGCTGGCCATCAGTGCGGCCTCCTCATGGGGCCCGGCGCAACGGGCCGGTTCTGCGCCGCACTGTTGATGTTGGGCGCTGCGGCAGCGTTCGCATTCGGCGGCATGTTACTGGACGGCGCAGCCGATGCCTTCTTGACGGGAGCTGGGGTTGCCTGCGGCGCAGCGGTCTTCTCCTCGCTGCCGCTGCCGGCATCCGGGGTTTCTTCATTATCGGTATCGGTCACGGGAGCATAAATCGCGACGATGTCGAATTGGATGCCACCCGCTTGACCTTGCTCGCTGGTATTGGCCACTACGTTTTCCGCTACCACTTGCGGCTGCCGGAAGTGGCTGGACTTCTCCATGTTGCGCACTAACTCCACAGCGCGGTCGCGGGAATCGGTTGCCACCACCACATGCAGCACCAGATCGTTCGTCTTGCTGAACTCCGGCTTCATGGACACGACATGGAGTTCCGGCGGCACAATCTTCTCCATCACGGTGAAGATGTGCGTCCAGGACATGGCCTTGCGGGCAAACAACTCGTTGAGAAACTCCGACTGATCGGCAATCACCTTGTTGGCCGGCTTGTTGAGAACGGCACGGGCCTGCGACTCCTCATGATCGAGCGCGTCAATCTGCCGCTGCACGTCGGCCAATTGCCGATTGATACCGCGAGTATTCGCCCGCTGATAAAGAATGTAGCCGACCAGGACAACCGCGGCCACCGCCAGCCCGGCGATCAACATTGTCATCCGGCGCTTGTACTCCCGCGCGACTTCGTAGGGCTGACTGGCGAGATTGATGTTCAGCCGCATCAGGAAACCAACGCCCCCATAACCCCGGCCAGGGCCGACCGCGCCACATTCCCCGCCGCGGCGCCCGCTGCCATACTGGAGACCAACTCTTCCACCCGGATGTTGGCACTGCCGTTCAGTGCCTGCTGCAGCGCCTGTACCGATTGCACACCGGTCACCAGCACGCGATCGACTCCGACCCCGTAGCGATCTTCGAAGTACACCAGCGAGGTGTTCACGTCGTCGACCAGCGACTCACCGGTGACCGCGGCGCCCCCGTTCTCCAGCGCGCGATACAGCAGCAACTGGTCCCGGTCGACAATGGCGAAAGTCGTAGTACCGTGCTCCACCTTGATGATCATCGTGGGCCGCGAGGCATCGGCCAAGCCCAAAGCCGCAAGCATTGACGGCACCACCGTCCCTGAGTTGTAGCCAGCCTCACGGACCAGTGACTCGTATTCCTCCAGAACGCTGCGCGGAGTGACCGCAGCCACTACTCGTATGGGATTGGAGGTCCCCTGCCGATCGAACGAAACCGCCGCCTGTTCCACTTCAAACGGCAGGGACTTCTTCAGACGAAATCGGACGACGGCGTCGGCTTCCTGGTGCTTCTCCGGAAGCGTCTCGAAATCGAGCAGCATGACGCGTGTGGTCGCATCGGGAATGATGAGACAGATGTCGCGCGAGCGACCCGCTACCGCTGCCAGCGAATCACGCAAAACCGGGACCACCTGCGCCCGCTCGGGGATGTTCGCCTGTAGCAATCCCGGGGTCAGCAAGCCCGGAGGCAATGCTGCCGCAGCCGCCGCTTCCAACGTGGTTCCACCCTCGGCAGAACGCGCGGTTACAATGCGCTCGGCGCTAATCTCGCAAGCAACGCGGGGGCGGGGGATGTGGGAAGTGGTGGGCACAGTTGTTAGTTCTTACATCCCAGCTTTCAGCCGTCAGCCATCAGCCGTCAGTTAAACCCGAACCAACTCAGTTTCTGGCTGAGAGCTGACGGCTGATAGCTGACAGCTTCTACCTCGTTGTCTCGATAAACGTAACTTTGTTGATCTCTTTCAGCGTGGTCAGGCCACGTTTCACTCTATCAATTGCCGACTCGCGAAGGAAATGCATTCCCTCTTCCTTGGCAGTGCGGCGGATTTCGCTGCTCGGCTTCTTGCTCAGAATCATTTCGCGCACATTGTCGGTGAGTTCGAGCAGTTCATGGATTGCAGTACGGCCACGGAAGCCGGTGCCTGCGCACTCGATGCAGCCGTCCCCTTCATAGAAAGGAATAGTTGCCCACTCTTTGGGATCCAGACCGCTGGCTTCCAGCTCTTCGTCCGAGTAATGCACTTCTTTCTTGCAGAATTCGCAGATCAAGCGCACCAGCCGTTGCGCCAGAATGCAGTTCAACGCGGAAACAAAGTTGTAGGCCTCGACACCCATGTTGAGGAAGCGCCCCAGCACATCGACCACGTTGTTGGCGTGGACGGTGGTGAACACCAGGTGTCCGGTGAGGGCGGAGTTGATGGCGATTTGTGCGGTTTCGGTGTCGCGAATTTCGCCCACCATGATCTTGTCCGGGTCGTGACGCAGAATGGACCGCAGTCCGCGAGCGAAGGTCAACCCCTTTTTCTCGTTGACAGGAATCTGCGTGATGCCGCGAATCTGGTATTCGACCGGGTCTTCGATGGTGATCAGCTTGTCTTCGTCGGTCTTGATCTCGTTGAGCGCGGCGTACAGCGTAGTCGTCTTGCCGGAGCCAGTCGGCCCGGTGACCAGCACCATGCCATACGGCTCCTTGATGTAGCGGCGGAATTTGCGCAGGTCTTCGTCGCTGAAGCCGACCACGTCGAGCGTGAGCTTGTGAAATTTCTCGCTCATCGACTCTTTATCGAGGACGCGGAGCACGGCATCTTCGCCGTGGATCGACGGCATGATGGAGACGCGGAAGTCGATGGAGCGCCCGTTGTAGCGCACCCGGAAGCGGCCATCCTGCGGCACACGGCGCTCTGAGATATCCAGCTCGCTCATGACCTTGACGCGCGAGATGATGGTGGAATGATGCTCTTTCGCGATGGGCTGCATGGCCTGCTGCAGCACGCCGTCGATACGGTACTTGATGACAACCGAGTCGTCGCGGGTTTCAATGTGAATGTCGCTGGCGCGCCGCTGCAACGCGGTGAAAATCGTGGTATCGACCAGGCGGATGATGGGACTGATGTCGGTCTCGGCCGTCAACTTCTCGATCGAGATGGTCTCGTCGGCGTTCTCGTCTTCCGCGATGACATCGAGCGCGAAACCCTCGCTGGCTTCCTCCAGCACGCGCTGTGACTGCTCGGTCTTTTTCAGGATGTCGTTAATCTGCGACAGCGAGGCAACCTTGATGGAGATGCGGCGCCCCAATAGCAGGCCGATCTCGTCGATCATCATCAACTGGCTGGGATCGGCGATGGCGATCAGCAGGCGGCCGTCCTCTTTGTCTTCCAGCGGAACGAAGTTGTAGCGGAACATCAGGTCCACGGGAATCTTGCGGAACAGTTCGTGCTGGATGTGGAAGTTCTTCAGATCCACGAACTCGCAGCGATAGCGCCGCGCCAGATCTTTGCCACGCTCAATTTCGTCGCCCGTGGCCAGGCCGCCGTTGCCGCCTACGAAAATTACTTTTGGTGGTTCTGGCATAAATACCTCAAATCAGCAATTAGCAATTAGTCAAACCCAAAACCCGTTGCGCCGTTGCTAAGTGCCAAATGCTAAGTGCTAAGTGCCGCCTTTAATGCAGCGTCCCGGCGCCCAAGCTGAAGATGGGCAAGTACAGCGAGATCAGCACAAAGGCAACAACTACGCCCATCACGATCAGGATCACCGGTTCGATCAGCGACATGGCCGTGGCCAGCGCGTTCTGCACGTCCTCTTCATAGAACTCGGCAATCGAGTTCAACATCGCCGGCAAGGCCCCCGTGGACTCGCCGACCTCAATCATCTCCACCGACATCTCGGGAAACACCTTGGTCTCTTCCAGGCTGCGCGCCAGACTTTGGCCCTCGCGAACGCCACGCGTCGCCGTGCTGATTCCGTGGCTCATCAGGCGGCTCTGCATCGACTCTTCCGCCGTTTCCAGCGAAGGCACCAGCGACAAGCCGCCCGACAGCAGGGTGGAAAGCATCCGGGAAAAGACCGCGACCTGATATTTCAGCCAGATGTCGCCCAGCATCGGGATGCTCAATTTGATGCGGTCCATCTGGGTCGAGCCGCTATCGCTCTTCATCCAGCGCCACAGGAAGAACCCGGCCACCACCAGCACCGCCAGCGTGTAGAGAAAATAATGCTTGGCATTGACGCCGATGGACAACATGAGTGAAGTCATGGGCGGCAGGTCTGCGCCCAGCGTGTGGTACAGGTTCGCGAACTGCGGCACGACAAAGGTGATGAGGAAGGTCATCATCACGATGAGCACGCCCACCAGCAATGTGGGATAGACCAGGGAAGAAATCAGCTTCTTGCGAAAAGTCACGGCCAGGCGTTGAAAGGCAATGTAGCGGCCCAAGACTTCTTCGAGGTTGCCGCTCTTCTCACCCGCCAGCAGCGTGGTGGTGTAAACCTTGGGAAACACCTTCTGCGCCTCGAAAGCATCCGACAGCAATTCGCCGCCGCGCACGCGGTCGCGGACATTCTGCAATATGGAACGAAAAAAAAGATTGCGCTGGCGCTTGATCAGCAATTCCAGCGACTGGATGATCGGCAAGCCGGCATGGATCAAGGTCACGAACTGCTGGTTGAAGATAACAAACTGCTCCTGCTTGATCTTGCGGCGCCGGGGCAGGTTGATCTCACCCGCTAGCAGGCCTTTCGACTTGATCGAGTAGATGAAATAGCCCTGCTGGGCAAAACGATCACGAAGCTCCGCCTCGGAGGCTCCGTTCTCGATCTGCTCCAGAACGTGGCCCCGCTCGTCAGCCATCTTGATGGTGTATTCGGCCATTATCGAGAGATTCCCTTAGGGAGAGGCGTTAACTATAGTCTAACATTGAAGCCGTCGTTGTTCGCTGTTCGCTCTTTGCTGTTCGCCTTTAGCTCTTAGCAATCGCCTTGAATTGTTCCCGCTCTGGCGAAGAGCAAAGAGCGAAAAGCGAACAGCGTCCTTCCGCTACTCCATAAACTCCGTTCCTGACACTACCTCGACGCCGGGCGGAGGCACGAAGTGAAATCGTGCGTCTGGTATTTCGACGTTTTGCTTCGCCTGAAGAAAGCGAAATTCGGTCAGCGACCCATCAAGTTCTTCGACCACGATGCGCACGATCAATCCATCGGGAGCGATCTCCAACAGAGTTTGCGCCACGCGCTCCTGCATTCCTTTGGGGATGCCGCGCAGCACCACGTCGCCGGCGACCGCCGGCTTCTGATCGGGCGCGAAGGAAAGTCCCTCCAGCTCTTTTTCCAGCCTGGTCTTGCCCAGCAGATAACGCAGCGGCGAGCGCAAATCGTCAAGCTGCTTGACCGGAGTGCGGCGCGCCTGGCGCTCGCCTGGAACGTAGAACCACGCCGTCTGTCCATCGGCGAGGAACAGCTTGGGACGGGGCTGCTCGTAATCCCATCTCATGCGGCCAGGCTTCTTCAGCAGCAGGGTGCCGCTCTCGGTGCGCGACATGCCGGCGCCGCTGTAGGTTTCGGTGAACTGAGCCTCCAGGGTGTGCATGTGGTCATAGCGCTGGTCTACCTTCGCCGCCAGAGCGTGGACGTCCGGCTGCGCCAATCCAATTGAGCCCAGGGAAAGTGAGATCAGGAGGACAAGGCTTAACCTGCGGACAGACGGAGGAATACACATGAGGCTTTTTCGTCGATGTGACAAATACCGGGGCTGACGAGCTACGCGCATCAAAGGCGATAAATGTGAGTCGAGGTAGTCTTCCGGCTTGAGAAGGCGCGGAAGTGGAGTTACGCCGCAGCGCTTACGCCATTAGCTCAAATTGCGGCACATCTTCGTTGAGCCTTTCCCGTGACACTGGTGGCTTATGGAAATTTATTAGCAAGCCGCTGCTTATGTTCAGGGTCTTCATGTACTTCTTCAACTGCTGTTTTTCGCCAATGCACAGGCCACCGGGTGCCGCCTTCAGTTCCACGACAAAGGTTTCATCTCCGTGCCTGACAATCAGGTCTGCGTAGTTCTCGCCTACGTAGTGGTCTTTGTATCTCAGTTCCAAAACGCGTTCGCTGTCGTACTTGATACCCCGGAGGCGTAAATCCACCTCCATCGCTCGCTGGTAGACCTTCTCATCATGACCGCTCCCAGCTCGGCGTACACTTCGCAGGCGATCTGGCGGAGCACATTTTCCAGTTCCGTCATAACGGTGTCCCTCACACAATCTCGGCGGCTGGCCCCTGAAGGCGGCCAAACCACTGAAGCGTCGCGATCGAGGACAAGACGAAATTGTAGACAGCGTGCACCAGCGCGGCTGCCGCTCGCCGTGAGAGATGACTTGCCATGAATCAGTTACTGATCACCGGACTGGCGGCATCGGCCGTTCCGTCAGCATTGTAGTGAGTGTCTCCCGACTCATCGGAGAAGAACCGGCGCTGGCCGGTCGTGCCCACCTGGTCGGGTACGGCGGTGATGGTGTAGGAGCGAATCGCCCCGTTGACTTTCTCACCCGGCGTGTAGGTGAAGGTATAGCCGCTCTTGCGGCCGCTGGCCAGCACGTTATCGATGGTCTCCTGGCCGCCGCTCTGCGCGGTGCCGCCCAGCATGGCCAGGTCGGGCGTAAACCCAAGGTCGGGATGACTGCTGGCATAGATCATCTCAGCTTCATTGATGGCCTTGATACTGGCGATGGCCGAGGCCTCGTGCGCCGGAATGGTCGACTTGGTGAGCTTCGGGATGGTGAACGCCGCAATAATCAGAATGATGGTAACGACGATCAACAGTTCGATGAGGGTGAATCCCCGCTGCCGGTTACGTCTACGCATATGGGACCTCTTCTTCGTCAGCTCATGAGGGCTGGAAATTCCCGGGCTGTCCGCAGGGTTCGCGATCTTGGCGGGATACATGGACAAAAGAGAAACTGCGGCTGAGCCGGAGCTGACAAGCCGATTATTCGTCAGTCGCACGGCGATGTCAAAGGAGCCGGTGGGAGTTGGACGGATGGGGTGGGAAAAGGTGGGGTTGAAAGCTCTCAGCTGTCAGCTATCAGCCGTCAGCCAAAACCATATCAGATCCCACGCCATCCGCGGGCAACTGACGGCTGAAAGCTGATAGCTGCTCAGCACGCCAGCGAGTCGCGGGTGATCTTCAAGCCGTTGAGATTGCCCAGCACGGTGACGGCGATCAGTTCGGGCTGAAACAGCTCGTTGGCGGACTGCAACAGATCTTCGGCGGTAACTGCCTGAATGCGGTCGATGATCTCGTCCATGCTGAAAAAGTGGTCATAATACATCTCCTGCCGCGCCAGGTTCGACATGCGCGCCGTGCTCGATTCCAGGCTCAGCATCAGGCTGCCTTTTAACTGGTCTTTGGCGCGCTTCAACTCTTCCTCGGAGATGGGCTGCTTCTTCAGCTCGCGGAACTCATTCACAATCGACTGCACCACCTTGGGCGCGGACTCACGCGAGGTACCGGCATACACTGAGAGCATCCCGGTATCGCGGAAAGGATTCAACTCAGAGAAGATGGAATAGACCAGCCCCTGCTTTTCGCGCACATTCTGGAAGAGCCGCGAACTCATTCCGCCACCCAACAGGGTACTAAGAATGTAGGTCACATAGCGGCGATCGTGGCTGATGGGATAGGAGGGAACGCCGACGCAAATCTGCACCTGCTCCAGCGCCTTCTTGTTGCGCAGAATGATGCGGGAGTTGATCTTCGGAGGCGTGTCGTGCCAGCCGTTGGAGCCGGCCGCCAAATGCTCGAAGCGCTGCCGCAGCAAGTCAACAAACTCATGGTGATTGAGGTTGCCGGCAGCCGAGATGATCAGATTGCCGGGAGAAAATTTTCCGCCGTAATAAGTCCATATGGCATCCTGATCGAAGCGACGGACGGTCTCTTTCGTCCCCAGGATTGGCTTGCCTAACGGATGCCCTTTGAAGAAGTTCTGGGTAAAGATCTCATGGACCAGGTAATCGGGACTGTCCTCGTCCATCTTGATCTCTTCCAGAATCACCCCGCGCTCGCGGGCGATCTCTTTGACATCGAAGATGGGGTGCAGCACCATGTCGCTGAGAATATCGACAGCTACCGGCAAATGTTCATCTAAAACCTTAACATTGAAGCAGATGGTTTCCTTGCCCGTGAAAGCGTCCATATTGCCGCCGATGGAATCCACCTGGCGGGCAATGTCCTCCGCCGAACGGCTGCTGGTGCCCTTGAACACCATGTGCTCGACAAAATGGGAGATGCCGTTGACGTTGGGATCTTCGTGACGCGAGCCGGACTTCACCCAGATGCCCATCGAGACCGAGCGAATGTGATCCATCTGCTCGGTGAGGATGGTGAGCCCGTTGGGGAGCACCTCGCGTTGAATGTTGCGCAATTCTTCAACCATGATTACTGCTCGCTACCTGATCGTCATAGGTCTCGGCGAAGATGGTACGTCCTGACGCGGCCTTGGGGCATCTACAGCTTGGGGACCCGCAGGATAAAATACCTACGCTGAAACGTAATGGCGAAATAACCCCGAAGCGACGTGGGGCGACCGGGAACCTAACCAGATACCATATTGGATGCATGGAGCAACCGCAACAGACCGAACTATTGGGCCTTTGTCTTCAAGAACTTACGGAAGTTGTTGACAGATTTGGAGAAGCCCCTTACCGCGCCCGCCAGCTATTTGACGGTCTGTACCGGCAAAGGTGGTCGAGCTGGGAGGACTTCACGACGTTGCCGATGGGCCTGCGCCGGAAGCTGAGCGAATCCGGCTTCACGATTGGCCTGCCACACATCGAGAAGAAGTTTGTTTCGCGCGATGGCACGGTGCGCTATCTGCTTGGCTTTGCCGATGGGCAGAGCGTCGAGACGGTGTGGATGCCGGAAGGCGATGGCGGCGAGGCCGGTGATGGTTCGCCCAGCGGAGATGAAGAACTGGCCAAGGGACGGCGTCGCGCCACCATCTGCATCTCCAGCCAGGTGGGCTGTGCGGTCGATTGCGCTTTCTGCATGACGGCCCTGCTGGGGCTGCACCGCAATCTGACCGCCGGTGAAATTGTCGGCCAGGTACTGGCGGTGCTCAGCGATCAGCAGGTCGACATGGAGCGCGACCGCTTGAACCTGGTGTTCATGGGGCAGGGCGAGCCGTTCCTCAACTACGACAACTTTATGCAGGCTGTCCGACTGCTGGTGGAGGGCGTGGGAATTTCCGAGTCGCGCATGACGGTCTCGACGTCGGGGATTGTGCCGCGCATTGCCGACTTCGGCGCCGAGGCAGTGCGGCCGAAGCTGGCCGTGTCACTCAACGCTCCTAGTGAAGTGCTGCGCACCCAAATCATGCCGATCACGAAGAAGTGGACGATTGCGACGCTGATGGCGGCCTTGCGCGAGTTCCCTCTCCGCAATCGCGAGCGGCTGACCTTTGAGTACGTTCTGCTGGGCGGAATCAACGACGATGTGAAGCACGCTTGCGAGGTCGTGGACTTGATTCGCGGCCTTCGCGCCAAGGTTAATCTGATCGCGCTGAATCCAGGGCCCGAGATCCCGTTTGCCACGCCCTCCGATGAGCAGGTGCTGGCGTTTCAGAGTGTACTTACGCGGGCGGGCATTCCAGCATTCATTCGCCGTCCGCGAGGCCGTGACATCTACGCCGCCTGCGGCCAACTCAAGCACACCACCGACCTGGTGCAACTTAATCCCTAGGGCTTTTGCTGGTGCTCCGCTCGGTGGAGCAACTTTACTGCGACCGGCTTGGTAGCATCTCATCGGGGGCGGTTGGGTCACAGAAGTTTAAACTGCGGAAGCCGCAGCGCTTTCTGGTCGAAGGTGAACGTATGCGAACAGTCCGCTTTGGCGCCGAGCGCCGCAATGAGCGCATCCGCGAATGAGCCCCACTTCTCTTTGAGGGCGATCATGGCGTAGAAGACTTCCTGTTCGCTTTCTACGACGAAGACGTCCGCCTGAAGCACGCGCTCGATGGCGGCGGCGATTTCATGGCCGGTGAGGCGGTAGGCGCGCTCCAGCACCCATACAGTCTCAACCATGGCCACAACGCTGATGAAACCGGGGTTTTGTTGCGTCAGCCGCCTTTCGATGAGTGCGGTCGCCTTGGGCGATTGCACGGGATCGTCCTGCACGAGGTAGCGGACCAGGATGTTGGTGTCGAGTCCGATCATTTTCGCCGCGCGCGCCGGTGGTATCCGACGGCCCCGGCAGCGGCGGCTTCGCGCATCTCGTCAATGGCAACTGGCGCCCGCCGGGACTTTAGCATGCCGCGCAATGCTGAAACCGGAATTTTAGGCAAGAGAACTACTGTGCCGTCCGGATGCACAAAGAACTTGACTCGGTCGCCGCACTTCAAATGGAGATGATCGCGGACGGCCTTTGGAATCGTGGCCTGACCTTTGATAGTAATTGCAGATTCCATGGTAGCCCATTACTTGTCTAACAAAGTAATACATATTTATGTGATCTGTCAATTGGAGACTGTGTCACAACTGGTACGAGAGTTTTGCGGTGCAACACACCGTTCGAAAATCGACCAGCGCAGCCGCGAAGCGGCGAGATGATGTTAGGCGTGGGCGTCAGCCCACGCTCAAAGCCGAACAAAACCCGAGCCGCAGAGCGGCGACAGAGGGTTGCGACGCGATCTCTAAAGCCCGCTCGGGATGACAAAGATAAACGTGCTGTGCGGCAACACTGAAGTCGTGCCCTGACACAAAGCGATCCAAAAGCGATTTTTGCGCCGTGTTAGTATCGAAGGCAAAACAGAATGTTCGGCCACGCTAATATCAATCCGGTTGATATTTTTTTCCAGATCATCGTGCTGCTGTTCGCCATTTGCGTGCACGAGTCGGCGCACGCCTGGATGGCCAACCGGCTGGGCGATCCCACTGCCAAGATGCTGGGGCGGGTATCGCTGAATCCGCTGGTACACATCGATCCCTTTGGCACCATCATCATGCCGCTGCTCTTGATTGTGCTGGGCTTTCCGCCCTTCGGCTGGGCCAAGCCCACGCCGGTGGACACGCGCAACTTCAAGAACCTGGTGAAGGATGACATTCTGACTTCGGTCGCGGGGCCGGTCAGCAACTTCATCACCGCGTTTCTGGCGGTCATTGCGCTGGCCATAATCTGGCATGGCTCGGGCGCCGCGATCGGCAGCCAGACTCGCAGTGCCGATATTGCTACGCCGCTGGCCAAGCTGTTTTACGATGCAATGTACATCAATGTGATTCTGGCGGTATTCAACCTGATCCCGCTGCCACCGCTGGACGGCAGCCACGTCATCCGCCATTTTCTTTCTTACAACGCGCTGCGCGTGTATGACCGGATGGGCTACGCCGGCCTGGTCGTGATTATGTTCGTTCTTCCGATGCTGGGAATCTCGATTATCGGGGCAATCATCGCACCGTTCATGGCGTTCTACGAGATACTGCTTGCACTATTTCTGGGTCTCCGATGACTGATAGCAGAACCACTAAGAAGGGCCGCATCCTGAGCGGCATGCGGCCAACCGGCAAGCTGCATCTGGGCAACTATGTTGGCGCGCTGCGCAACTGGGTTGGTCTGCAGGATGACTACGAGTGCTTCTTCTTCATTGCGGACTGGCACGCGCTGACCACCGACTACGCCGACACCAGCGCAGTGAAGCAGAATTCGCTCGAGGTGATTCTCGATTATCTTGCAGCGGGCCTGGATCCGGAGCGCAGCACACTATTTATCCAGTCGCATGTGCCGCAACATGCCGAGCTGCACTTGCTATTCAGCATGATTACTCCTTTGGGCTGGCTGGAGCGCGTGCCTAGCTACAAAGAACAGCGCGAGAACCTGAAGGACAAGGACCTGGGAACGTACGGCTTTCTGGGATATCCGCTGCTGCAGGCGGCGGACATACTGATCTATCAGGCGAACTTTGTGCCGGTGGGCGAAGACCAGGTGCCGCACGTGGAGCTGACGCGGGAGGTGGCGCGGCGATTTCATCAGTTCTATCCACGCAAGCTGCGCCCGGGATGCCGCGATCCCAAGCGCGAGTTTGTCTTCCCCGAGCCGCAGCCGTTACTGACACCAACGCCTAAGCTGCCAGGCACCGACGGCCGCAAGATGTCGAAGTCCTACGGCAACACGCTGCTGATGAGCGAGCCTGAGCCATCGCTGCGGCAGAAGCTGAAAACCATGGTGACCGATCCGGCGCGCATCCGGCGCAGCGATCCGGGCGATCCCGATAAATGTCCGGTCGGCGATCTGCATAAAATCTTCAGCAGCTCAGAGACCATGGCGAAAGTATACGAAGGTTGCCGGACGGCAGGCATCGGCTGCATCGAGTGCAAGGGTTGGGCGGCAGATAGTTTGTGGCGCGTGCTGGGGCCTATGCAGGAGCGGCGCCAGAAGTACGAGGCCAATCCGAAGCTGGCATGGGACATTTTGGAAGCGGGATCGGCGAAGGCGCGCGCGGTGGTCGAGGCGACCATGGTGGAGGCGCGCGCGGCGGCGAATTTGTCGCACGAATATGAGAGGCCGGCGCAGAGTGCGGGCAACAAGACATGATTCACCGCAGAGACACAGAGGCACAGAGGAAAGCTTGGGCCTTTATTAATTCCGACTGATAA
>Ga0181530_10000875_pt1 | contig 38811 bp, 33 predicted proteins | sample PEATcosm2014_Bin_42_FD_119769 | JGI IMG/M metagenome (GOLD analysis project Ga0181530, IMG submission 119769) | Peatland microbial communities from MTU Mesocosm Facility, Houghton, MI, USA - PEATcosm2014_Bin10_60_metaG | ecosystem: Environmental > Terrestrial > Soil > Wetlands > Peat | place...
GGGCAACTCTACTAGCCCAAACCAGAGCGTAACCCTGACGCCGATCGCTATCGGCCAGCTAACCCTAACGAGCATTACGGCCAGCGGCGACTTTGCGCTCGTGACCACGGCTACTTCCTGCCCGTACGGCGGGGGCGCGCTCTCATCCGAGGTCGCCTGCACCATCGATGTTACCTTTACCCCTACGGCGGCGAGCCCTAGGACCGGAGCCGTAACCATCACCTACACGGGCTTGGGTAGCCCTCAAACCATTGCCTTGAGTGGCACGGGAAGCGTCGCCGCAGTAAACGTTTCTCCCGTGAGCTTAAGCTTCGGCAGCCAGGATGTGGGAACCTCAAGCGCTTCCTTGCCGGTTACGGTTACGAACAGCAGCGCCGTTCCGTTAACGGTCAGCAGCGTGGCGACTTCGAGCGGGTTTACCCAAAGCAATAATTGCATGCAGCCCGTGCTCGCGAGCGGCAGTTGCACCATCAACGTCAGCTTCCAGCCCACCCTGTTCGGCCCCCAGACCGGCACGCTCACGGTGACCGATTACGCAAACAATAGCCCGCAGACCGTGACGCTGAGCGGAACCGGGCTGGCGCCGGTGGTCAACCTCTCGCCCACAACTCTCACCTTCGGCGAGCAAGCCATTTCAACCACCAGCCAGCCTCAGACCGTTACGCTCAGCAACTCGGGGAATGGTGCCCTGACCCCCCTCACGATCACTGTGAGCGGTGACTTCGCTCAGACCAACACTTGCGGCAGCAGCGTGGCCGCGACCGGTTCCTGCACCATCAACGTCACCTTTACGCCCAGGAACGCCGGCACGCGCAACGGCGCTCTAACAATCGCGGACAATGCGTCGAATAGCCCCCAAACCGTGACTTTGACCGGAACCGGGATGGGGCCCGCTGTGAGTTTGTCGTCCTCTTCACTCACCTTCTCAGCTCAAATCGTGGGAAACAGCAGCAGCGCACAGACCGTCGCGCTGACCAACACGGGCAACGTCTCGCTGACCATTTCCAGCATCACGGCCAGCGGGGATTTCTCCCAGACCAACACCTGTGGGAGCAGCGTAAGCGCGGGCGCTAACTGCACCATCGCGGTGACTTTCAAGCCGACAGCGGCTGGGACGAGGACCGGCACGCTCAGCATTTCTGACAGTGCTTCTGACAGTCCGCAAAGTGTCGCCCTCAGCGGGACGGGCCAGGACTTCAGTTTCGCCGCAGCCTCCGGTTCTCCCACCTCAGCGACCGTCGCGCCCGGTTCATCCGCAAGCTACACTTTAAGTGTGGCCGGCGAAAGTGGATTCAATCAAAGTGTGAGCTTCACCTGTACAGGGGCTCCCTCAGAGGCCACCTGCACGGTTTCGCCGAGCGCGCTGACCCCGGGCAGTTCTGCGACGAATATCACGGTCAGCGTCACAACGACCGCACCTTCCCTCAGCGCGCCTCGCTCGCGTCCACTTCCCCCGGTCCCACCACTGTCGCCGGGCCTGAGAGGTCTGTTGATGCTCGCCTTGGCTCTTGCGGCGGTGACATGGGCCATCGCGCGCCGGAATCAACCCGGCGTGAGCCGATGGCGATCCACGATGGTCCTGCTTGCCTCGGGATTGTTGCTGGCTCTGGCGCTGGCAGGATGTGGTGGAGGGAGCAGTTCCAATGTGACGCATAACCCCGGAACACCCGCCGGAACCTACACCCTGACGGTGACGGGCACCGCGGGTTCGGGATCTTCTGCCTTGAGCCATAGTGTGACGCTCACGCTGACCGTGAGTTAGTTGGGGTGCTTTTCTGCTTCGCCGGTCATGGGGACGAAGCGGACGGGGAGGAGAACCTCGCGCAGGATTCCCTGGCGGGTTCGGCGAAGGCGGACCAAATCCTGGTTCCACTGCCCCAGAGGAAGAACCATCCGCCCGCCCTCACGCAACTGGTCTACGAGTGGCTGGGGGACGTGGCCGGGGGCGGCGGTGAGGATGATGGCGTCGAAGGGCGCCGCCTCCGGCCACCCCCGGTAGCCGTCGCCGGCGCGAACTTGCACGTTGGAGTAGCCCAGGCGTCGCAAGCGAGCTTCCGCTTGCTTGGCCAACGGCTCAACAATCTCAATGGAATAAACCTCCGCGACCAACTCCGCCAGGATCGCCGCCTGGTAACCCGAGCCCGTACCGATTTCCAGCACGCGATCGCGCGGCTTGAGCTCCAGCGCTTCCGTCATATAAGCGACGACATAGGGCTGCGAGATGGTTTGCGCATGCCCAATCGCCAGCGGGTAATCGTTGTAGGCTTCGCCCTGTTCCTCCGGCGGCACAAACAGGTGGCGAGGGACCTTGCGCAAGGCGGCCAGAACGCGGGCGTCGCGAATGCCGCGAGCTTCAATCTGTTCGCGAACCATCTGTTCCCGCCCGGCCTTGTATTCATCCGAGGCTGATTGAGGCGGCTTGGAGAACGCTCCACCGTTCACCTTGCGCCCAGAGGTCGACGGGGAAAGGAGCTCAAGGATGAGCGCCAGGAGAATCACGGTAAGGGCTGATCCATTGCCGAAGCGTTGCCGCATTGTTGCCTCAGAGAGACAAATGCTCAGAATTGTTTCCGGAAGTCTTCCAGTTGTTGCCGGAGATCAGCGATTTCTGTTCGTAGGCTCTGGACTTCAGTTTCCAGGCGCGTGATCCGCTGCTCATCTTGATCGCCTGTTGCAGCAACTGCGTGTGCCTCTGCCGGCGCAATCCACCCTTCCACATCTCCGGCCAGCAAGTGCGCGTAACGCGACTCCTTCGTGCCCGGCTGGCGCGCCAACTTTTTCACCAGGGGAGGTTCTCTTTCCATCAGATGACGAAGCGCGGACTCCACCACTTCGAGGTCGTCGAATTGGTACATCCTTTCTGCGCGTCCGCGTAATTCGCCCGGAGTCTGCGGACCGCGCAGCAGGAGCACACAGAGTACGGCCATTTCTCTTCGATCGAAATTGAAGACTTCCTGCAGCCGGTGTGCATATTTCGGAACACGGCTGTCCGCGCTGGTCACTTGGCCCGCCAGGCTTTTTTCATTCAGGCTGTCCAGCGCCTGCGTCACCACACGCTCGTCCAGCGCCATAACCGGGTCACGGTTGGACTTCTGGTTGCAGGCGTTGATGAGGGCGTTCAATGAGAGCGGATAGTAATCCGGCGTGGTGATTTCCTTTTCCGCGAGCGAGCCGAGGACGCGCACTTCAATTTCATGGAGCTTGGTCATGGCTCGCTCCGAGCCTCACTTCCCCCCCCTACAAGAAGCAACCACATCAGGAAGAGGAACACCAGGACGGCAAGCAGCAATCCGTTCGACCGGTAGAAAGCAGTTTGTTGTGAGAGCAATGAAACCAAAGGCTCCGCCACCAGCAGGCAGAAAGCGGCGCCCAAATAGGCCAGCAGGTTATTGCGGAAGAACCCGAAAACAATCGCCGCCCCAACCGCGAGCGGAACAAAGCCCATCACCCAGCCGGCAAAGAACTCGCGAACCGAATGCGCACCCGCCGGCCCCAGTCCAACCAGCCCCAGCAGTATTCCAGCCCACAGCCACCAAGCCCGCTTGGTCCATCCCAGGCGAATGACATAGATTGCCAGTCCCAACCCAGATAAGTAGACGATGCTCCATCCAAGTGCCCGCAGGAAAAAGCCGGCGCCGGGAGAAGCAGCATTGAACATTGCCGAAAAAACTTCGGTGTCCACGGGGGCAAAGGCGTGAAAACGGCTGACGAAGAGCTCGCCCAGCTTGTCCAGGCCAGGCCTGGCAGCCAGGGCCAACACAATGCACACTACCGCATCTCGCCGCCACAGGCGCCGGGCACTGCCTCGCAAGAGATTCCAAGCCTCCGGATAAAGGCTTGCGGCGAGGCCCACCAGTAACCAGCAAAGCAAGCCGGCCAGCAACGGAACGACGACCAGGCCGACCGCCATGTACAGCCGCCATGTTGAGAGAGGGATGGAAGTCACATACTGGCGCTCCAAAGTTGACCATTGGTTGAGTTCGGTAAGAACCATCAACGCCAGGATCAGAGCGCCCACCTTCGCTGCGGGACGCCAAGGCATCTGGCCGGACCTGATCTTCATGACCAACAAGACCACCCCAGCTCCGACCAAGGCCAAACCCACCAGAATGCCCGCAAAAGACAGCACCGAATTAACCAAACTCGAGGAACGGCGCGCTCGTTCCCACGCTTCCGGAAGTTTGAAGGAGCGCGCAAAACTCACCACCTGGTCGCCGGCCACATCAACCTCCAGGCGATAATGCGCATCTGCCACATTGCGGGGATCGCCGGCTTTCGCCTGCCACACCAGCGTATAATCTTCGCGAGCCTTCCGTTTCTCCGCTTCCGAGCTCTGGAGATCGAAATCCGAAAGACGGTAGCCTTGCTCCTCAACATACTTTGCTGCCAGGGTCTGGGCCTGCTCAGGCGAGAGCGAAGCCCCGGGCGCGTTGTCGTCCAACAACATTCGATAGCCGAACACTTGGCCGCTGCTCGGATCCAAGAAGACGAGGTGCTCATCCTTTTCCAGCGGCCGGAAGTAACGCACCTCAAAGACCGCAAGGCGGGTCGCCAGCCGGTAAGTCTGGTCAGACTCTTTAACGGATTTGTGCTCGAGCAAATAGCGGACTGCCAAGGGGTCGACGTTGTCGCGCCCCCACGCCACCTGGTGGTAACGTCTCGGGTCCACCTGCTGCTGCCTGAGGTAGGCATCAGCCGCGCGCACGGCTTGGGCGCGGGTGATCTGCAACGAGAGGCCCTCCCCAAAACGATAAACAGGAATCACGGCCAGCAAAATGAAGAGGAGGGTGAGGACTACGGCCAGAATCAGTCGCCTTTGGGACAAGGGTTGATAGACAAGAGGGGCCTCCGGTTCCGTGACCTCTTTGCGAACCGGCCTGGAAATGCCCTCGCGCGCGTTGGTAAGCGACTCGTCTTCGCTGAAAGTCCCGGCACGCCAATAGGCAACCAACGCGACCAGCAGCGGGATCAGCATGATGCCCGCGGAGACGCCGCCCGACACCATCAGGTAATGATTGGGAGAACGAATGAGAAGGAAGGCCGTGTAAAGCGCATCCACCGAATAGTGCCAGATCAAGGTGGCCAGAATGCCGAAACGCAGCATGATCAGGCCCGTCACGATCCCGCCCAGCCCCACCTCAAGGCCACGAATAAAGAATGGCTGGTTCGGGTATGCCGAGTGGAGGAATCCCCAGATGAAAGCAGAGAGCACCACCGCGACAGGCCCGGAGCGCAGCAACTTCCTCAGGAATGGGATGGCGAAAGCCCGGAACTGCAGTTCTTCGGAAACGGCTGGGAAGAAGCCAATGAAAAGCACTGTAACCCAGGGGAATCGTGTATTCAGCAGGTCGGTAAAGGGAACGTCAGCGGGCGCCCACGCCCCCAGTTTGTCGGCGGCAAGGTAGAAAACAGTCTGGTAAGCAAAGAAGAAGAAGGTGAGGGCGATCCCCACCACATTGGCGATAAAAAACGAGCGACTTCGGAGGCCCTGCCAACTGAAGTATCTTCGCAGCGAGATTTGGTTCGGATAACCCTCGCGGTACACCGGCTCCGCGGCAGCCACCAGCAAGAAAATAAATGCTCCAATGCCGAGCGCCGCAAGAAGGTTGTCCCACAGATAATTGGTGACAAAGCTCGAGTACGAGTCTGTGGTTCGGTAGCCGAATTCAGCCAAGGAAAAGGCATTGAGCTGGCCAAGCAAGTACAAGACGGCAGCTACCCCACCGAAAGCCAGAGACATCCAAACCGGTACGTCACGATCGCGCAGGCGCCGAATCAAAATCACCAGCATGGCGACGCTCAACAGAATCCAGAAAACCTCGTCCACGATTTGAGCGGCGTTGTTGCGCGAGCGGAGCTTTTCGTAGTCACGAGCCCACTGCTCCGGAACCTTGATGAACTCACGGTAACCCGCCACCTGGTCGCCATCCACCTCCACCTCGATGCGCAGGCTTCCATCACCGAGGTCCACGCTCTTCTGCTTCCACGTAAAGTCATGGTCGGTGCGCGCCGGGCGCTTCTCCGTCTGCGTCTCAACGAACTCGAGGTCCGCCAGATTCCGCCTTATCACCTGATTGAGAAATGTCTCCGCGATAGTCCGGGCAGAAGCCTGATCCAGGGCCGCGCCCGGCGCCGCTTCGGGGATATCGTGGTCAAAGCCCACCACTTCGCCAGCGGGCGTCAGGTCCACGCGAAACTCTTCCTTCTGCTGCGGCTTGAACCAGCGATGGGACCAGTGCCAAAGATGAACAGGCCCGCGCGTCAGCCGGTTCATCCGTTCCAGGCCTTGAGTACGCTCCAGATAAACCTTCGCCTGATCGTCGTAATCGAACGCTGCCGAATGACGGTAGCCGTCCAGCTTGAAACCCCGCTCGGCAAGGAACTTCTGCGCCAGCGGAGCCGAGTCGTCCCGGTTCACGCGGAACTGAATCGCCGCCTCCGGAAATGCATGAGAGAAGTACTTGACACCAATGGCGAGCGAAAAAGCAGCAATGAGGACGCCAACAACAATGGTCTTGCTATCGGATGATGTCAGTTTGATGGGCATGGGCTCCTCGGATCAGCCGATCCTGGAAGTTCGACGGTTAGGTAGGCTTTCTTCTGCCTCCTTACCCTCAGCAGATTTGGGCATTCAACTTCACTCGGCCCCGAAAGTCAATCTCAAAAAGTTCTGCTTTGGGGTTCCAACTTTCGACTTCCGGATTCCAGCACTCAGACGCCAGCAGCTTCTTTCCCTTTCAACCACTTCAGCATGACCCAGGCAGACGTACCGTCCGAATAATAGTTCGCGACGCTGTCCACTTTCCTGTAACCTCGCGCCTCATAAAAGGCTTGCGCGGCGGTGTTGTTCTCTGCGGTTTCGAGGTAAACAAACAGCAGTTTCTGCTCCCGCGCCCAATGCTCCGCGGCGTCCATCAGCAAGCTTCCGAACCCTCGCCGGCGCCAGCGGTCCACCACGTCGATGGTCACAATGTGCGTCACTTTCTGCGCTTGGCGCTCGGCAATGAGGAAGCCGGCGATTTCCCCGCACTCTTCTGCGACCCATGTCCTGCTTCCCCGCTGGCTTATGAACCTGCTCAACTCTTCACGCGGATAAGAAATACGCGGTGCAAAGCAGGCCTGATCGATCTTGTAGAGTGTTTCGAGATCGTCGGAACGGAAAGCGCGCAAGTGCATAAGAAAACAGGATTCGGGATTCAGGATTCAGGATTCAGTTGTCAGTTGTCAGTTCAAAGACCGGGGCTTGGTGCTGGGGGCTAGGGGCTAGACATTGGACAACCCCTTGCGGGGTCGGGCGATCCCGCCCTGCGGGACGAAACCCACCGTGGGCTTGCGTCCCGCGAGGCGGGGCCCACCGCTTCGCGGTGAGAAGCGCCGGGACTCCCTTGGCTCGGGACAGGCTCCGCCTCGCCTTTCCGCCTCGGCCACTGAAATCCCTGCCATTCAAGAATTCAATTCGAGCCTCAAGAAGGTCCTGAGTGAGCGTAAGGTTCTTCCCTGAGCAATGCCGCCCTCTCCCCATGCGACAAGCCGTGCCCTGATCCTCGCGCTCACTTCGTTGCAGCTTCGCTGAGACTCTCCCCTAAGTGTTCCGCCACCACCTGCGCGGTTTCGTTGACAGCCTGTTCAAGGGAAGGAGGATTGTAAGGCCGGTAGACGCTATCCTGCCAAACTGACCCGCCACCTCGATCGGCGATGAACACCTCGGAGTGAACCCGTTTCAGCCGGCGCGACTCCAAGCATGAGCCGGTCACTATGGCATCCGCCTCTTTAGGCGTGGATGCGATCTTGAAACGGCCCAATTTCCCAAGGCTCTGGACCAGCTTTTCACTCAGGGCGTTGTCCATCTTCTCGATGTAGATGCTGCGAATTCGCATGAGCTTTCGGTAGTCGTTCACGGTGGCTGTTCGAGGACCTTGCGTACCAGGCGCAGGCGAGGGGCCGAGGGTGGGCTGTGGCTCCTTTTCTCCTCCTGACTTTTGGGCCTCCTGCGCCTCCAGCACCGGAAGCAATAGAAATGCTATCACCAACAACCAGCCGCTTCGCTTCATGGCGACCTCCCAAGACCCTTTCGACTTCACTGGAGAGGGAAGAGCCCAATGCAAGCTTGACGTTCGTGCTCGACAGTTCAGCCGCACTGCTGAGGCCCCATCGCTCCCCACTCGGCTGTCCGTACCCAATGCTCAACTCCATCGCCGGATGGAAGCAGGTCCGGCCGTGCGAGGCAGCGCCACGGCTAATGGACTTGCCTCGCCCTTTCTTTCATCAGTCGCTGGCGGTCCTTTAAATCCTGGCGATCGTTCCTTTGCCTCTCGAGAAGAGCCCGCTTATCGCGCTGCATCTGGTGCATCATTTGCGCCCGTGCCGCGTTGGAGAGATGCTCGCCCTTCCAGGAGTGTTTCTGGCCCTTCTGCTGGAGCTTGAGCGTCTTCCTCTCTTGTTTCTGTCGCACCTTGAGCATCTTTCTTTCCGACTGGACAGCGGACTGGTACTGCCCCGCTCTCGTGCGGGCCACGGCAAAGCTCAACACAAGTGTAACGATCACGCCAATAAGAAGTTTTCGCATCCCTCCTCCGCTTCCGACTCGCTATCACAGGTAAGTGTTCGACGCAAGCTTCCCCGGTCCCGACTTTTTCTCAGCTCGGTACCCTCTCCAGTCGAATCTTACCGGGAATGCAACCGGAGGACAACAGGCAAGATGACTGGACTAACCGCGAGTCTCACCCCGCCCTTACCGTCACCCTCTCCCCCGGCGAGGGAGAAGGCAAGCGGGAGGCTTTCCGGCTCGCCCCGCCACGGCGGGCCACTCGTCAGTGGTCCCCCGCCGCTCCGCAGCCTGGCCACGCCAAGCCTCATCGCTGAAGTCAAACCTAGCGGAGTAATGCTAGGAAGATGCCCCACGAGTGGCGGCAGGGCGGAAGAACACGTAGAGCATCCAGCCGACGGTGGCGAGGCCGGCCAGCAACAAGACAACGAAAATGGAGAAAACAACCCATTGGCCCTGCACCGGCAGCAAGCGTGGGTCAAAGTATGGGCGCAGAGAAGCGCTGCGCACGAAGTGTCGCAATACGGCCATCAGACTGACAGTGCCAAGAATCGCCACACTCGATGTCAACAGACTCTTGGGAGCTGTCAAGAGCGCCAGCAAGGCCAGAATAATCGCCAAGAGCAGAATGCCCACGGCGAGCTTCTCGCCCACCAGGGCCTGACGGATTTCCACTGGAAGGCTGAACAAAAACCAGAGTCCAACCAGGAATTGCACCAAGGTCCCGCCCATGAACCAAGTCACGCCGTAACGTCTTCCCCAATCCGCAAGCTCCGGCGATTCCGTTTGCCATCGGCGGGAGAGCAAAGCAACCCCCAAGCCGGCCGCGGCCACCGCAGCCACCATGAAGTGAGCGAAACGGGCAATGTTCAGAAGAGTGATGGGACCGAGAATTGTCCCGACTTTGCCGTTCACAAACAGGCTGTAGAAGTCCTGGGGATGCAGCATGGCCGTCATGTTTTGCGTAAAGATAAAGGCCACGTGAATAAAGAGGATGGCGGTCACCAGGATCACCCATGCCGCCTTTGACCCAAGCTCGTCGTGCTGCATTTGATACCAATAAACACCGTAGTAACCGAGCAGGACCAAGAACACGACCGCAAGCCAATACCACGCCATCAGGTCGGAGGAGGTGTAGAAGAGTTGCCCATAAACGAGCTGCAGGAAAAGCAGCGGAGCCACGCCCAGCGTGATGGTGAAGGCCGTCACGGAGGGCATGGCGCGGGAAACCCGGCGAGTGAATTCGTGGTGCTTGGAATCGCGCCGGCCAAGGAAGCTGGAAACGCTCAGGATGATAACCCCGCCCAACAGAAAGTTCATCGCCAGCAGGTGCAGGATAAATGTGAACACCAGCAGAAACTCGAGCAGCCAGGGCGGCGCCGGCAAGGGCACTGGAACTGGCGCAGGGATGACAGGACTCATTGTTGCGACGCTCCTTCTCCAGTCGCACCCGGGAACTGGCCTTTCATGGCAGAAGGTCCAGGGTCAATTTCGATGCTGGCTGGCGGTGGGTTCAAACTCGCCAGCCAGGCGCCCAAAGCCTTCCGTTCGGCCTCGGTCCCGACGAACGGCGGCATGAAGCCTTTCAACTCGTTGAGGTGGACCAACTGGTAGTCAATCATCACCCAGCTCCAGCCTTTGACGGCGAAGCGCATACTATTGTAACCGTTTACGGTGTGACAACTCGCGCACTCCACCCGAAAAACCTCTTCACCGGTGCGCTCCAGGGCATTGGGGTCCACGTCATGCTGACGAACCCAACGCGCCGACTTCAGCACTCCCTCCTCCCGGACACGCTCGATGTCCGCCAGGCGTAAGCTGTTGGCGTACATGTAATCGTAAATGATGTAGGGCTTCCGCACCGCCTCCCGTACCCATTCCGTAACGCCTGTTGTGGAAAGGGCAAGGACAGCGAGCAGGAAAGCAAAGGTCAAGTTGAAATGGCGTGGGCGCTGGTAGGGGCCAAAGTAAGTGAACGCCACCACCAGCGCGGAGAGGAATATTGAAAGCCCGGCGAAGATGGTGACGGCCGGCGCTGCGCCCATGGAAATCTCCCGCGCCATGCTGGGAAGCGCCGAGATGTACCAGATGCCCGCGAAGGGAATAATCAGCCCGCCGATCAGCAGCCATCTGGCGGCATAGCGGACAACTTCGGTCCGCAGGGCAACGTCGCTGACCGCCGACGAGGTAATCAGGGCATAAACACCCGCCAGCGCAATACACACCGCCGTGCGCACCACCAGCGAAGGCAACATGCCGGGGTTGAAATAAGCCGACGCGAAAGTCTGGGTCTCGATCCATCTCCCCGGCGTCAACATGAACGTCAGGATGCCGTTGATCACTAGCAGGCTGGCCCACGCTGACCCGAAATAAATCCATCCCACCATGAGGTGCGTCTGGGGGGCAAGCCGGTCCCAGCCGTAATAGTAGATGAAGGCTGCGGCAATCTCCACAATGAAGAAAACCCATTCGATCGCCCAGCCCCAAACAAACACGTGAATCAGCGTCGCCGTTGCTTCAGGATTCACCAAGCCGATGCTCCACCAGATGCCCACACCACTCACGGCGCCAAAAACCAGGACGACAAGAACGAAGAACTTCGAGTGGGACTTCACGTATTCCAGCAAGGCGGGATTGTTCTCGCGATAGGCCTTGCGCTCTGTCAGAGGCAGAAAGAGACCGCCGCCAACCGCAAAATGCGAAACGAAGACGTGGAGAATGGCGATGATCCCAATGACCATTCCCCCACCTAACATGTATGGTTCCCAGACCGGATAATTCATCAGCGAACCCCTCTGTTCGCGAAACCTCTACGAAATAGACCTGGGCTGATGTTATGCTTCGGCAACTCAAAGTTCAACAGGCACAATGTCCTTGGTCATGCGTCCGTGGCCAGTTGGCCGTGGTCAGTCGCGATATTTCCTACTTTACACTTCATAATTCAGAGTTTCCCCAGCCCCTAGTCCCGAGTCCCCCTTTTCTTACTGCCCGCTTCTCAGCCCCCGCTCGATGGCCGCCTCAGCCACGGGAGCCATTAGCATGTAACCACGCTCGTTGGGATGCAAGCCATCTTCTGAATAGCCTTCCTTCAGCATGCCATGGCTATCCACCAGGACCGAATAGTAATCCCCAACCTCCGCCTGGATTTCGGCGGCGTATCGGCGCAGCCACTCATTGAGTTTGAGAATATCAGAGGGCGGCCTGTGGTCTGTCTGCTTGTGCTGGGTGTAGTCACTGACCGGAAGCAGCAGGCAAAGCACCATCTTGATGCCATGCTCCTGCGCCAGTTCGCACATCGCACGGAAATTGTCCTCGATCATTTCGAGAGTTTCGGGGCCGGTGTTGCCCGCAATGTCGTTCGTCCCCGCCAGAATAATCACCGCCGCAGGATGCAGATTAATCACGTCAGGATGGAACCGTACCAGCATCTGCGGAGTGGTCTGCCCGCCAATACCACGGTTCACGAATGGCTTGCCAGGAAAATACTGCGCCAGTTTCCAACCGTCGGTGATCGAGTCACCGAGGAAAACTACGCGGCCCTTCTCCACCGGCTGAGCTTGAAGTCGCACATCGTCCTCATGGTAGCGACCGATCTGATTCCAATCCTGCAACTGGTCGGCAAGGCTTTGCGCGGCGAATGGCAGGCAGCAGTTTGCTTTGGGCGGCTTGAACTCCGGGACGAGTTGCCCCCGCACCGGCGCGGGCAGCAAGAGTCCTGCGAACAGAAAAAACATTAGCCAAGAATTGCGTCTCATCGTTACCTCCTCACGTGCATTTTTCACAGTTCCCCACACCCTAGGCTAGACCCTAACCCCGGTCATGGCGGGCCGTGCAATCGAGTCTTCTGCGGCCGGGGCGCTATGTTCTATTTGGATTTGGATTCCGCTTTCTTTTCGGTCTTGCTTGCGGCCTTCTTCTCCCCACCCGGAGGCGAGTTTCGGCTGTGGGTTGCCCCAGGCTCGCCTTTTCTATGCCGCTTGGCATGGAACTCAACAAAGGTGTTCTTAAGGGGCTTGGCCGGTTCTTCTTGCCCACGCAATGCATTGCCCAATTTATTCTGGCATCCGGCCAAGTTGGTTTGCGCCACATAAAGGAGCTGGTCAGGATTGCGCAAGAGATAAGCGACATATGGTTGAAGCGCCTGTTGCAGGTCAGAGAGTTGGTTGCCGGCCTGGCTGTACTGCGCGCCCAGGCTGGGATTCTCGAACTGGCTGGCGGCGCGGGCTACGCCATCCAGACGGGGCAGCGCCGCATTCATTGCCGCGTAGGTCTGAAATCCGAAGTACATGCTATCGGGACGCTTTTCAAACTGCGCGCGCCATTCCTCCAGCCCCTCCAGCGCCTTGTGGAGATTCTCCAGCGTCTGGTTGAAGGTATTGCGCGTTACGTTCGAGGTTTTCCACTTTTCAGGGTGCACCTGCGTCAGAAGGTCGGTGATGCGATACTCCGCGATCCAGATCTTGTGCGCAAGAGCTTTCACCTGGACCGGCTCCATGAATCCCGGGTCATTGACTGGCATGGAGGTTTGGGCGGGTTGGGGAGCAGGAATGGTCTCCGTCGGGGGGACAGAACCAGCCTGAGCGCCGACGGCTTGCTTGGGCGGAGTCTGGTCCTTCGCTGGCTGCTGCGCCAACCCCGATGTAACGCAGAATCCAAGGAGAAGAGCACAGCTTATCAAGTGTGTTTTTGATCTCATATAGTATTAAAGGCTGCTTCCTGGGAGAAAGATGGCAGGGACCAGGTTGACTCGTCAACAAGCTTCTGAAGAGCCCGGCGGGCTTCCTCGCTTAACCCGACGAAACGCCTGCCCATGCCGGACGGAATACACGACCCTGCCGCAGCAACTACCCGGAGGCTGCGCCGGGCTCTGTGGCGAGTTCCTGAATCTCGACGCCAAACATGAACAGCGGCCTTGGATCACCGCGTCCCCAACGGTTGACTTCCCAATTGGCCCGGAGAAACTTGAGGCCGGGCAGTTGCCGCAAATCGAGAGCCGCAGGCGCAACTCCCTGGTAGAACTTCTCGGGATACCAGAACAACGCCTGCTTGCCCCAGTCTTTTCCGTCCGGCGAACCCCAAATCGAGAGATGCAGAGATTCCTGTTCGATGATCTCCGTGATGCGAAGCACGATCATCACGGGCTTCCCCGCCAGCGCGCCGAGCTCGTAAGCAGGACCTGCGCCGTTCCTCTCCACGCGGGTTTCAGGAGGAACAAGATGGTAAACCGTCGGTTGCGTCGAAATGCTCAGGGTCATCGTCTGTCTTGCCGTAGGACCAAGATTCAAACTCTCGAACCACGCCATCCTAGCACAGCCGACGCTCCAGGAGGTAGCAAAACCCGGCTTTCCATTTAGCGCACTATGTGCCATGGGGTTCCCTCAAAGCCCAACGGGCTAGGAAGAGACCTCTCACCCGCCCTCCTTCGTCGGGCACCCTCTCCCCTGGGAGAGGGCTGTCTTTTCTCGTGCGCGTGGTAGTTATAAAAACCGCCCTCTCCCTTGGGGAGAGGGTGGCAAGCGTAGCGAGCCGGGTGAGGGGTCACTTCGCAAGCAGCGCATATACCTGGCCACCGGGGACTTTGACGGAACCCTGCATCCATGTTGCATTCCCACTCGCAGGCAGCTTAGACTTACAGCTTTCCCGGATACTGGTGAACACCATGCGTCGATACTTACTCCTCTTGTGCCTACTCGCTGCGTGCCTCTTTTGCGCCTCAGCCCGGTGCGCAACGATTTCGCTGGACGGGGATTGGCACTTCCTCGCGGATCCCAGTGGCGCCTTGGACGTCCAGAAACTCTCGGCAGCGGCGAATGTGCGCCCGACGCGCATCCCATCCTCGTGGCAATCCCAGTTCGCGGACCTGCGGGACTACGCCGGAGTGGCCTGGTACTGGCGCTCCGTGAACGTTCAATCTCCTGCGCCGGACCAGGTTGCCGTGTTGCGCTTTGGAGCGGTTGATTATCTTGCCGATGTCTACGTCGACGGGCAGAAGGTCGGGACGCACGAAGGCGGCTATACTCCCTTCGAGTTTGACATCACTTCCCTGCTCCGCGCGGGCGAAAACCAGATTGCGGTGCGGGTGGCAGACCCGGGAGCGAAACCCAATATCGTGGAGGGCATCAACTACGCGGAGATTCCCCACGGGAAACAGAGTTGGTATGTCCAGACCAGCGGCCTCTGGCAGAGCGTCGAAATCCAGATTCGACCGCGCGTTCACCTGGGCCCCGTCCACATCCTGGCCGCCGCGAATGGAGACTTCAAGATCAACGTCCCCGTCGTCACGCCGGCCTCGGGAGCACAAACTGGCGGCCCAACCCACCTCAGTGTGGAAATCAATGACTCCGCCGGCAAGGTCGTCTGGCAAGCATCCCGAGAGCTCAGCGACCTACAGGCGAATGTGGAGGTCACGGGAAATCTCGCCAACCCGCGGCTGTGGAGTCCTGCCGATCCGGCGCTTTACATGCTTCGCGTCAGCCTCGGCTCCGGCGACTCCCGCGACTATCCCTTCGGTTTCCGCACCTTCCAGACGCAGGAGGGAAAGTTCTATTTGAACGGCAAGCCGATTTATCTGCGCGGCGCGCTCGACCAGGATTTCTATCCCCAGACGATCTATACGCCTCCCTCGCTCGATTACATCAAGGACGAGATGCAGAAGGCAAGAGCCTTGGGACTGAATCTGCTGCGCTGCCACATCAAGGCCCCGGACCCGCGTTACCTCCAGGCAGCGGATGAAGTTGGGATCCTCATCTGGTACGAAATTCCCAATTGGGACAAGCTCACGGACAACTCCCAGCGCCGCGGCATGGAGACGCTGCACGGTATGGTGGAGCGCGACTGGAACCATCCCTGCCTCGTCATCGTCAGCCTCATCAACGAAAGCTGGGGAATAAACCTGAAGGAAGCTGCTGGCCGCCGGTGGCTGAGGCAGGCCTACCAGGAAGCGAAGAAGATCGTACCCGGTTGGATTGTGGATGATAACAGTGCATGTTTTGACAACTTTCATATTTCCACCGACGTGGCCGACTACCACACCTATTCCGCCATTCCCGACTTCGCCGCCAACTTTGACCGCTTGGTGGAGGACCTGGCCCAACGGCCGGGTTGGCTCTTCAGTCCTTATGGTGACGCCTCCCCCAAGGGTGACGAGCCGCTGGTGCTCTCCGAATTCGGCAACTGGGGATTGCCTCGCATTCCCCACGACAAACCCTGGTGGTTCTCCCGTCATAATGGGGGCAGCGAAATTACAGAACCCGAGGGGATCGAGCAGAGGTATGCTGACTATCGATACTCTTCTCTCTTCCCCAGTCTCGACGACCTGACGGATGCCACCGAGTGGCACGAATACGCCTCCCTGAAATACGAGCTCGAATCCATCCGGTCACATCCGGAAATCCAGGGTTACGTCATCACCGAGTTCACGGACGTAAACTGGGAGTCGAATGGCTTGCTGGACATCTGGCGAAATCCGAAGGCCTTCGCCGACTCACTGGGCAAGCTGCAGCGCGACGACGTGGTGGTGCTTCGCACCGAGAAGCGCAACTACTCTCCAGGTGAGACAGTGAGAATCGAGGTTTCGCTCTCGCACTACAGTCAGGAAGCTCTGCACGGCGGCCGCATCGCATGGAAAGTCGAGGGGACATCGCTGGCCGGAACGCTTTCGCTCCCCAGCCTCCCTGCCGCCTCTGTCACACCAGCCGGTAAGATCGAATTCGCCGCCCCGTCCGTGGCCGCGCCCGCCAAAAAAGCACTGAAGGTTGAGATGGTTTCGGAAGGAAAAAGCCTGGCGGAGAATTCCTTGCAGTTCTACATCTATCCGGCTCAACAATCCGAACTGCCGCCTCCGGTTTCGTTCTATGACCCGGCGGGCAGGCTGCGGCGGCTGGTCAATGAAATGCGGGCTCGCAACTACCCCGCGCCCACCGGGTCGGAAGCGCTGCCCGTCCTGGTTACCTCAACCTTGGACGCGGAGGTCAAAAAGAATTTGCAGGCCGGTGGCCGAGTCATCCTGCTCGCCAGCGACCGCCAGACCCTGGCGCCGGGAATTGAGATTGTTCCTCGTGCGGGCAGCGACTACGAGGGAAACTGGATATCTGATTTCCTCTGGGTCCGCAACACGCAGCCGCCTTTCACCGCGATTGGGTTTGATGCCTTGCCAGGATTCGAGGCCCAGGCGGTCACCCCCGCCGCAGTCGTGCAGGGGATTGCTCCCAAGGACTTCCCTGATGTGCTGGCGGGAATGTTCTACGGCTGGATTCACTCCAACGTCGGCGTGCTTATTCAGGCGAAATGCGGTAAGGGCACGCTCCTGATCTGCACCTTCTCTCTTGCCACAACTTACGGGAGCGATCCTTATGCCACCGACCTGCTGGATGCCTTGGTAAACTACCTGGTCTCGGGATTTAAACCGAACTTTGAAATTCCCCTGTAGGGACCAGGCAGTCATCCTAATTGGCGCTTCAATTGGGACGATCAGGAGATGACCTGGGTCACCATCACCCCCTAACCCCTCCCGCCGCGGCAGGAGAGGAGTCCCACCCCGCTCCTACGCGCGCCATGCGACCCGTGCCTACGCCGCCAATGCATATCGACATTTCTGAAAAGAGCCGCTAGCGGACACCGGCAGCTTTCTGGAGGATCTCGTTGGGGCGTTTCGGCGCCAAGTACTGGGGGGCATCAGTCAACGTAATCCCAAGTTTCCCCTTATCTGCCCCAGCGGGTCTAAGACTCTGTCCCAGGTGGTCCGTGATTGAGAATCGTCCCCGGCTCGCAGGAATGATGACTTTCTGCTCCGCTGAAGAAGTGGTCCATGCCACAACGCGAACGTCTTTCTCCTTGGTGAACAGCAGGACATAATCGTCCGGGCTTCCAACCGGGAGGCGTTTGCTGAATCGATAGCCGTTGAGAACACTGGTCAGCGTCTTCAACGCAAAGTACGCAGGTTTGGGGCTGTACACCTGAGGGGAGTCGGGCTGGTATGGGAAACGAACTATGCCAAAGTGAGACTCGGGGTCTTTCGGGTCGGCGCTATCGTCATGCCAATCATACCAGATGGTGAGAGGCACGCCGCTGGCGAGATTGTTGAGGAATTCACGTGCCAGCAGCTTGGCTTGCTTCGCTTCATCCATGCCTTTCCAATTCCACGTCGATGAATAACCCCATTCACCGGCAATGATTGGAACCTGCTTCCCTTTCGTCGCATAGGCCGCGATGAGTTCGCGGAGTTTGCGGAATTCTTCCGCCACGCTCTCGGGCTCGCGTTGCCGGTAAGGGTGCACGGAAACCGCCGACCAGTAGTTCAACAGTCCCGCTCTGAAGCAGGCTTCCAGGAAGCCGAAATCAATAACGGCGCCTGCCGGACCGATGTAAACCTCGCCGGGCGCCACGGTTCGAATAGCTTCTCCCACCTCGAGAGCTAACACGATGTAGTCGTGGACGTTCGGCTTGGGACGCCAGAATCTCCAGTTCGGCTCGTTGTACATTTCCCAGATGATTCCCCGCCCCTGGAAGTGTTCGACAGAAGCGGATGCCCATTGCGCAAAGGCCCTGCGGCCCTCCTCCGTGTAAGGGGACATGCCATTGTCATAGAGTTTATTGGTGTAATCAAAAATGAAATAAGGAGAGAGTTTGTAGAATTCCAGAGTCTGGACCAGATTATCGTATTTGCTGAAGTCATACCGTGAGGGCGCCTTCTCGATCTCGTCCCATGCGAAATCCATGCGGACCCAGCGGGCTCCGGAAGCCGCAAGCATTTCCATCTCCTTGGGCTTGGGGCTGACGAAGTGAATATTCACACCTAGGCTGTCTGGAATGACAGCGTTGAAATCGACCGGTCTGCAAACACCTCGAGGGGCTAATAAAATGAGGGAAATGGCAAGCTCTAGGGTTATTGATCGCGGTTTCACATCACCTCTCTTGTTCATCTCACGAGACTAAACAGCAGAATCCGCCTGCCGCGCTCGTATGCTTGGCGCGTTCAACCAATCACCATGGAGTTCGTGGCTGCCTTCTGCTTTCTGCTTTCTGCCTTCTGCCTTTTGACGTCCGCCTCCAGCCTCTCGACTTAGGATTATCTGCTGCACGTCGCAAACTTTGCCCGTCCCGTCAGCAACTGCCGGTAAATAGCTGCGTCGCGCAAGACAGACTCCACATAGACACGCGTGGCGCGAATCGGGATAGCCTCAAGAAATTCCGAGGAGTCCCGGAACGAATTGCTTTTCAACCAGTCCCTGACGCGAAAGTCGCCGGCGTTGTAAGCAGCCAGCGCCATCTCCGGCTGGCCGTCGAAATCCTTCAACAGACTTCGCAAATAGGAACAACCAAACCGGATGTTATAGGTGGGGTTATAAAGCCGCGCGCCGGTGGAACGAATCCTGGACGGGCGCGTGCTGCGGCTGGCAGTCTTCGGCAAAACCTGCATCAAGCCGTGGGCGTCGGCGGACGATGTGGCGCGGGCATTGAAAGCTGACTCTTGGCGTATCAAGCCCATAACCAGATACGGGTCAAGCCTGTTGGCGCGCGCCTGACGTTGCACGAGCTTCCAGTAGGTTTGCGGAAAGAGGAGGTTCCACATTTCTCGCGGCAGTTCCGAGAATTCGTAAGAGGGATAGTCAGGCACGATCTTGATTGCCTCGAAGATCGCAGCGCTCACATTGCCCTGCCCGGCTTCAAGCCGGCTGAGAAAGAAATGAAGTTCCGGCGGCGCCGGCCGCATGGCGAGCGACGCCTTAAGATACTGCTCGGCCAGGCCATCCAAGCTCAGGGCTTGAAGCGCCAGCACTGGCTGTAATGACTCGACTGTCACATCCGAAGGGCAGGAAGGAATAGGAGAGGGGTCACGCGGAGGAATCTCTTGAGCCACCTCCCAAGCGGTTGAATTTGGCGAAGGCACGTCAGCGGGGCGGTCGGCAGGAAGTTTCCGCTCCCGCAAGCTCGCCTGCTCCGCGTAAAAGCTATGCGCGAACCGATTCTGGAGGAGGGAATAAAGCGCTTGAGCATCGCTGATGTCGCCTTGCTCCTCCTCGAGCCTCCCCAGCCAGTATAGCGCCGCAGTTGTGTGGCTTGACCGCGAGTAATGTGTTAAACGGTCCCGCAAGGCCTGCCGAGCCCGGTCATGGGTCCCCGCCAGGTAATAACACCAGATCAGACGCCAACCGGCATCTTGAGTGTGGCCCCCTTGCGGGAAGGACTCCACCAGAGTCTCGTATTGGCGGCCTGCGTTTTGCCAGTCGCCCAGCCTGAAGAAGAGATTCCCTGCGGAATAAAGCGCCGACTCGAACGACGAAGAATGCGGGTCAATGGCCTGAATATGGGAAAGAGCCACAAGGGCGCCACTCGAGTTGTCTTCCCGGGCGCAAGCCTCCACCGACAGGGCCAGCCGCTCCGCGTTCAAAGCAGGGCTGGCAAGGCTGACAGAGAGCGCTTCGTCCGCCTCACGGTCACGCCGCAAACGGAGCAGGCAGCGCGCCCGGCCCAACTTCCACTCGTCCGCATGGGCGCTGGCCGGTCGGGACGAGAGCAACACTTCGTAGCCCTCAAGGGCCTCCTTAAACAAGGATGCATTGAAGAGCAATTCTACGCGTGCGGCTTCGATTTCCTCCGTGGGTTGGGGGAAATCGGCGCCCAGGCGGGAACGGAGACTCTCAAGAGCCTCGCCTGCCTCCTTCGCCTGGGGGGACGCGGCAAACGCAAAATATACCTCCTGGAATGCCCGCGCCGCTTGTGAGAGGTTGCCAGCCTCCTCATATGCCTTGGCCAACAGGAGGGAAAGGGTTGCGTGCCGGCGCACCGAGGGTTCTCCCGTCAGGATCTGAACAGCCTCTTGTGGCTTCTGGGAATCAATCAGGGCCTCGGCGAGCAACTCGAGCCCTTGTAAGCGCAAAGGACTCGCAGGAAAATTGGATGAGAAGTCCCGGACAGCCTCAGCCGCTTCGACTGGATTGTTAGCCTTGAGAGCCGCAGCGGCGGAGTAATAGGTCGCGTAATCAGCCAGGGAGAACTGGCGCGCTGCCGCTTGACCGAAGTCCTTCGCAGCCGCGAGGTACTCACCCGCCTCGTATTCCCGGTAACCTAAGGCGAAGTAGGCCAGAGCACGTTGTTCAGGCGCTTTTTGGGACTCCGCGTAGCGGCGCAACTGTGGCCAAGCGGATCGTTTCTCCGCACGAGCGGCCAGCTTGCGAAGGGGTACGGGAACAGACTCAGCCGCTGGACGCGCCTCAAGGAGGATTTGGACGGCGAGCAGCGCCCAACAGACTTCAGCCAGGATTTTGAAATGGGGTCTCACACGAAGGACCAGGATAACCCGAGCCGAGGAGCGATGGGTCATTACCTGCCAGGGTCCTCACGAGCTCATCGTGGAAATAGTCGAACTGCTTACCAACGGTCTTTCCGAACCGTTGCTCGAAGGTCTGACGGCTGCGATCGATATCAAGTTTCATCCGTCTGTACAGGTCCTTAGTCTTGCGGCCCTCCGCAACCTTCGCCTTGTTATAGAGTTCGATCTCAAAAACCAGAAGTCTCGCGAATCGCCTTGCATCTTTGTGTATTTTTTGCTCTGCTTCGCTGAGTTGCGAGACGTCGAACCCCGCCCCAGGGGCTCGGGCGGGCGGGACGCCAACTGCCGTTTGAGACTCCATCACAAGGACAGGAACGGGCCCTGGAGCGGGCACGAATCCTATCGTTGCGCGTGCAGCAGGCAATTCAGCCTGCGCCTCGGTGGGTGGCGGCACAACTGGCGCGCCCGCTTCAATCAACGGCGACGCGGGCGGAGGAGGCAGTGGCTCGTCGATGCTCGGGGCGCTTGTCTCGCCCTGAGAGGCGGAAGCCTCACTAAGCTCCGCGACCTCTGCGGGCGGCTCCGCAGCCCCTGCTGGAGACGCTAGACCGGGCCCCGATTCAGGTTCCCCTTCCCCGTTAGCATCTTGACTGACCGTTGCCAATGCCGTGCCACTCAATGCCCTCAAACGGTCGAGTTGTGCGCCGGCGAATTCGGCAAGAAGCTCAAGACCAGCTTCGGGCAGCAACGCCCCTCTCCCTCCTGAGTCAGCGTAAAAGATGGCGGAAACGGCGTCCGCCGAACGAATCGGCAAAAGCAGAATCGAATCACCCGAATCTGGCTGGAGCCGGCTCAGGACGTTGGCGTTCTTCTTCAGCGCATCGGGGCTTCCCTCAAAGTGCCCGCCGATTTCAAAGGCCTGGCGGAACGGCGTATCTACACTCAGGGGCACTACCAGGGAGCGCAGGTCTTGCTCGGAGAGTTGAGATCCGAATCCGTGCGCCGAAGCTCCCCAGGCCGCCTTGCCTCGAACCTCGAACGCCACCGCCCGAACTCCCATCCGGCATGCTTCCTCCGTCAACTTATTGAACACCTGTTTGGGTAAAGTTGCCGTGAGGAGGTTGCGCACGGCTGCGAGCACGGCGTCGACGGGCACTGGCGCAGAGGGAAGTCTAGACTTCTCCAGGGCCTCGAATTGATGCCAAGCCTCTGACTCTAACTGCTCGTGCTCGCCGCGCAATTCCTTCAAGTCTTGTTCAAGCTTTTGCAATTGCTCGGCTTGGGCGCGAAACTTCTCCCCCAACCGCTCGCGCGCCCGGCGGACTTGCACGGCTGATGCATTATTGTCGTTTTCTGGCAGGACAGCAACCTCGGCCCGAATCACTTGATACGTCTCTCATTATGGTACAAAGCGCCTCATCCGTGCAACGGCTTTGTGCCACACCGTCTTTGTGCCACGGTCCAGGTCTCAGTCGAGGCTTTCAGCTTTCAGCTCTCAGCTTTCAGCCTTTTGACTTTTGCCCTTTGCCTTCCGCTTTCTGCTTTCTGCCTTATTTGACACGGGCCTCCCCGCAGCGTAATCTGAAGTAGAAGAGCGGGGGCGTCACGGTTTCGACGGGAGTCCTTGCGCTTAGGAGGCATGCCGGGGGTCCACACCACCCGAGATCGGCGTGGGACAAAGACAACTGCCAACACGCAGTATGCCTACGCTGCCTAATTAATTAGGTAGCCGTCTCCTCCTTCAGGCCCGCATGAGGGAAAGAGGCGTCGATTGGCGGGATGGCTCAAAGTTCATCGCTTCGGAATTTTGGGCGAGATCCGCTTCGGCGGAATTGAGGCTAGCTGGCGGTTCGTTATTGCCCGTTCCTGAGGGCCGCTGGCGAAAGCGGTAAGCGAACGAGACAAGCATGTAGTCTCCTGACCGTTCGGCTCTTCGGACGGGGGTTCGACTCCCCCCGCCTCCACCATACAAGTCCTTATTCATCAGTCATTTACATCCACCATTTTCGGACTGTACGGAAATTGTACGGTTCAACAGTGGATCGACCTTCCAAGCCCTCCTGACGTCTGCCTCCATTTGCCCCTGCCGCTCTCGTACCCATGGCGCATAGTGTCTCTCAGTGATCTTGACGCTGGAATGGCCCAGCAATACCGAAACCCGTTCCGGATCGGTGCCGCGGAGACCGTCCAAAATACTTCCGCGAATCCGGTGCCTCGCGTAGGTCGCCAACCTCACCCGCTTCCTCTCGTCAAACTTGGTGACCGCATCGACCAGTCCCAGTACGCCGTCTAGGAACAGGTCATCCAGTTCCACATGGGCCGGTAGGCATTTGCGAATCTTCAGAGCCACACGCTTCACCAAGGGAAGCATATCAACCAGCAGCTTCTCCCTATCCGGGAGGACCTTTTCCTCGCGCCTTCCCCTGGGACGCAAAATAGGAGGAGTCAGGCGTCGGCGCGGTCGCGCCGGCAATGGACGGCGAAGGTTGGCCACTGCCGCCAAGCTGCTCAACTGCTGAAAAGTGGGAACGGATTGAGTTGCCATAAGAACCTCGATCACTATAAAATAGCCCCATTAAGGTTAGCGCCTTTCGGCCTTGGGCTTTGTTGCCATCGTCCGGAGGCAACACTTCATCGTCAGCGTGAAGCTTGCGGCTCCGTGCTCCTTGTACTACCTTGGCCTTTGAGGAATTCCTTTGGAGGGTACCGTTGTCAGCATGGCAGGATGACTATGATGACGAGTTCGGAATGAAAAGAACGACTGCGGCCTTGTAGGATTATTCTTGCGGGTCGGCGATTGTGAGAAGCAGGGCGGAATCAATCGCCTCATGAACGACAGGCGATGCGATCCCACTGTTCGCCCTTGGAAGAGGACGCGGCGTGCCAACTTTTTTCACGGGTCGACAGATGTGAGAGCCAGTTCGCTTGGCAGGAGCTGTAGCAAACACACTCCGGCATTCTCATGCTGAAGGGAGCGAAGGATTTCACATTTAGAACATTCGATGGTAGTCATTTTCGTTACTCGCGCCCTTCGCCAATCAGAGGCGGTTGGGTCTACGATAGACACTGGCCAGCTGGACGACGTAGCCGGGGGTGGGATCATTATTTATTCCCTGGATGGACAGCAGCGGGTCGCCTTTGTCGCCGGCACCAATTCTCCAAGCTGGCCGGTCGAGAAGAGGACCGCGAACGTTGTTGTGTTTGGCCGATGAGCCCTGTTTCCGTAGTGCTCGGATCCAGCTAATCTTCTGCAACATTCACAGGTATTGGAATGACGGCGTGATACAAACAGTGGAGATGAGCCCCGGGATGTCTGAAGTGTTACCAGTGATCTTCTTCGGCCAAGGCAACCCCATGAATGCCCTGTAGAACAACCGCTACACCGAAGGATGGCGGCGCATTGGGAAAAAGACAAGAAAGCCCAAGGCCATCCTGTCGATTTCGGCGCACTGGTTTGTGCCAGGAACCGACGTCACGATCAGTACGGCGCCAAAGACGATTCACGATTTCGGCGGTTTTCCCCAAGAACTGTACCAAGTGCAATACCCAGCTCCGGGCGATCCCGATCTGGCGCGCCGTGTGCGACAGTTGTTGGCGCTGGTGCCGGTGCAACTGGACAACTCCTGGGGACTCGATCGCGGAACATGGTCCGTGCTCCGTCACGTGTATCCGGATGCCGATGTTCCCGTAGTGCAGTTGAGCATCAACGAAACTCAGCCGGCGCCCTTCCATTTCGAGATCGGAAGGAGGCTCGCGCCGTTGCGCGACGAAAATATCCTGCTCGTGGGCAGCGGCAACCTGGTTCATAATCTTCACGCCTACGCTTGGGGCCGCCACATGCCCGATCCGTATGATTGGGCGGCGCGCTTCGAAGAAGAGGCGAAAAAGATGATGCTTGCCGGCGAATCCAAACCCCTCATCGACTATGAGGGACTTGGCCGGGACGCCATGCTTTCCATCCCAACACCGGATCACTACCTGCCGCTCCTCTACGTGCTTGCGATCCGGCAGCAGGGCGAAGTCATCACGTTCCCGATCGAAGGCATTGATGGAGGGTCGATCTCGATGCTGGCCGTGCAACTCGGTTCGTCCGATATGAGACGCGTGGAATGAAAGTGGCGTTGTTAGGGGGACGGGCTACGTTCGTTCAGCGCTGCTGAAGGAAGCGCCGATCAACTGCCTTGGGGTAGGTGTGATTTTGGCGAGGGCTAGGTCACGACTTTGTGCCCTTGCTCACGAGGCCAAGTTGGGTTAATACAGACGTCGGACATCCTCTCCACTCTGACTGTGGTTGGTTTCCGAGGTAGGGCAAATCTCCTATTCCTATTTCGCTGGTAAAGAATCCGTTCACCGCCAGATCTCGGAAATGGTTGAAGAAGGCAACAGCACTGGCATCCTCGGGCGCTGCCTTCTTGGGATAAGCAACGCGGTCAAGGATTTGCTTTCTCTGGCTGGTCGTGGAATCGGTGAAATCGTTCCCGAACAAGCGGTTGCACTCCAAGTCCAGCCATGTTAGACCCCCTCGGATTGTGGAAAGAAGGTTGCCACGTTTGAAGCCCAGCCAGTCGTCGATAAATTCCGGAACGCCTGCGGCTGTGGCGCTCACCGAGCGCTGGTCTGCGGGTATGATCAGATCACAAAGAACATGAACCGTCTTCCACTCGCTTGGATTGAAGATCTTAGGCTGATAAGGCGCCGGAGCTTCCTGAGAAGCGAAGCTGGCAGTCATTTCTTGCGGTGCCGCAGTTGCACGCTCGGTCACAGAAAAAAGAGCCCCTGCGGGCATGGCTGTCATTAGTCTAAGGATGGCGCGTCGGTCAAGACGCATGCCAGGTCTTGGAGCCTTCTTCTGTTCCACAGCGCCTCCCTACAGGTTCTTCTTTCGAACCTGGTCCGTAATATATTCTGAAGTGCGCCAAGCGAGAGCCATGATGGTCAATGTTGGATTCTTGTCTGAGTTGTTCAAAAAAGGCGCGCCGTCGGTGACGAAAAGATTCTTGCAGTCCCAGGCCTGGCAATGGGGGTTCAGTACCGAGGTTTTCGGGTCATCTCCCATACGAGCGCCGCCTATCTCATGGATGCACTCGCCGCCACGTGAAATTCCCCACCGCTCCTCCGGTCCCGCGGATCGGATCACTTCACCCCCCAGAGTCCTAACGATTTCCTGAAAGGTTTCCTGCATATGGCGCGCCATGAGGATTTCTTCCTCGCCCCATTTGAAGTGAAAGTTCAGAACTGGGATACCCCACCGATCCACCACATCTTTATCAATCTCGCAATAGCTTGCTTTATTGGGGATCATCTCGCCACGCCCGTGGAAGTCCACAAACGCGCCGTACAACTTCCGGCAGCCCTGTTTGAGTTCCAACCCGTATCCTCCACCTAGAAAGCGCTCCGACCCGCTCAAGAGTTCTGGTCCGGGCATCCCGCGTCGTCCCCCGCCAAACTCGATATGATAGCCGCGCGAAAAAGGCAGTTCGTGGCGCAGTTGCTTCTGGTAATTCCACCAGGGCATGTAAAGATGCATTCCTCCCACACCGTCCTCGTTATGGGGAGGCAAGTCCATGAGGCTGGGCAGAAACCCCCTAACGTCGGACATCACCGTATCCATCACGTATTTGCCGACCATGCCGCTGGAGTTGGCAAGCCCAGTTGGGAATCGACTGCTGCGGGAGTTCAACAACAGGCGCGCGGTTTCGCAGGCACTCGCCGCCAGCACGACAACCTTCCCGCGAACCTGAACTTCTTGGCGCGTTTTCTTGTCGATGTAAGAGACACCGGTGGCCCGGCCATCCGGGTCCGTGAGGACCTCACGCACCATCGCGTCACACCGGATGTCCAGATTGCCAGTGGTTTGGGCCGGAACTAGCAAAACGGCGGGCGAGGAGAAGTTGGAGGAGAGCCGGCAACATCTGCCACATTGGGCGACGTAGTGACATGCCGGCCGCCCGTTCAGGGGGCGCGTCAGGATGGCTAGGCGGGAAGGGACGCAATTAATGCCAAGCTTTCCGCAGGCCTTTTGGACAAGCAATTCGTAACAGCGTGGGGTAGGCGGTGGCAAGAATTTCCCGTCGGGGCAGTTCTCCAAGCTTTCGTAGGAGCCAAACACCCCGATCAGTTCTTCGACCTTATCGTAATAGGGCGCCAAATCCTCGTAGCCGATGGGCCAGTCAAACCCCTTGCCGTCGCGGCTGTAAGACTTGAAATCATAAGGGCCGTTACGGAGGGAGATGCGTCCCCAGGCGTTGGTGCGGCCTCCCAACATGCGTGACCGAAACCACATCCACTCGGTATCGGGGCCAGTAGTGTAAGGTTCACCTTCCACCTGCCAGCCGCCGGCGACAGCGGTGAAATAGTCAAAGGGGTGCTCGGGGGTAGGGGCAGCCCGGTGCGGCGCGTCGTAGCCCCACTCCAACCACTTCGAATCCCGGGCCGCGTCGAACCAACTTCCGGCCTCCAACATGAGACATTTGGCGCCAGCTTTAGCCAAGACATAAGCGGCCATTCCCCCGCCGGCCCCTGAACCAACAATGATCACATCATAAGCATCGGGGCTTAGCATCAGTTGTGGCATGGACTCCTCTCTTTCATCACGCCAACTACCGCATTCATTGGGGCGGGACCACAATCCTCTCTCTTCATAAGGTCTTCAAAAACTCAATCAGATCGTTTAGTTGTAACTTGTCCATATCCGAGGTGATTCCATGCTTGTCTTCGGGATTGAACTTGGTCCAGATTTCCTCGAGCGTTTGGGCCTCGCCGTTGTGGAGGTAAGGAGCCCTCATGTAGATGCTCTCGAGTTGCGGAATGTCAAACTCCTTAATCGTGTCGTACCTCGTCGCTGTGCCTACGTTGATCTGCACCCTCGACGTGTAATGTGTCAGAGGGGGATGACAGAAATAGCACCGATTTTCGGGGCGAATCAGGGATCCGTCATTCGTTCTTGTTCGAAAGAAGATCTCGCGTCCACGCTCCTGCGCTTCGGTCAGTTCGCGATCCGAGCCAATATGTCGATTGGGGGGCAGTTTGAGCGACTGGATAAATGATTCGAGGTCTTTTACTTCGCTGGGACTGAAGCCTTGCGACCGGAAAATGTACTTGGCGGTGCGCGGACCGTCCTGCGTCGCGAGGTCAGGGTTCTTGCCATTCCATTTGTAAGGGGATGTGTCCTTAATCCCGAGCAGCGTGCGGTTCTCTACCACGTCGCGACCCAGCTTGTGAGTTTCGAGCATCCACGCCAACCCATCGGAAAGCCCTTCATGGGGATGACAAGTAGCGCATGCCAATTGTTCCTGAAAACAGTAGCTTGCGTCGAAAAACAGGCGTTCACCATGGCGCACAGCAGTAATTTCCTTTGGCCCGCCCAGGTCAATCGTAGAGGTAATCATCAACTTCCCCATGTCCACTACGCTGACCGTGTCGTCCAGACGGTTTGCGATGTAAGCGAAACGGCCGTCGGGAGCGACGGCCACGGCAGTGGGATCAGATCCCGTTGAGAGGCGGCGAACAACAAACCGCCGGGCGGAATCGAGCCGGTTCGCCAGCGCTTCGGGCTTGTCCGGCGGGATCTGACGTAACAGCTGCTTGAGCTTCGCGGTATCGACGATGGAAACGACATTAGCACCGGCTGCCGTCACCAGCACCCACCGCCCATCAGGCGTGCTAGCCGCGCCGAACCCGTCGGCATAGTAATGGTCAATGTCGTCCAGCAATACCTCATCGACGCGGGGTTTCCCGCCGCCCGCAACGCGAGAAGGAGAGGGTCGAATGATTGCCATTCCGTGGGTCAGGTACCAGCCCTGCTCGATCTGAACCAGCGGATTCAGGTTCTTGGGCCGCATGAACGGGATGAGCAAGCAACCCCCCGTCCCTGCCGGCACTTCCGCAATGTGCCGAAGCTGGATGACCCCTGGCACGCTGATCCTTTCCGCAACAACTTGCTTCCGGGTGTCAATTGCGGTTAGATCGGAAACCAGCGGTTGATCGATAGGTCCCGCGCGCCCCAGCAGGTTCGAAACGTAGACTTGACTCCCATCACGCGAAAGGGCGGTATATTCGGGGAACGTCCCGGTGCGTAATCGCTTAATCTCCTTCCCGCTCGAGAGGTCAAGGAGAGAAACGTCATTCCCCAGGGTGTTCGCTACGTAGAGCACTTCTCCCGTTCGGTCGGTTGTTACCCCGACGGGCCCCCAACCGGCCTCGAGCGTCCGGCGGGGCTGCAGGGAATACGCGTCAATCTCGGTGATCGTATCGTCCCACTCATTCGAAACATAAACTGTCTTGCCGTTGGGAGAGAGCGCAATCCCTTTTGGTTTATGACCGACCCTTACGCGCCCTGTAACTTGCCCGGTGCGAGTGTCCACGGCCAGCATCAGATCACTGTCTTCGCAGACCACATAAAGTCGTTGGCCATCAGCCGAAAGCTTTAGGTCCACAGGGCTCAGATAGTGCGGGCCGGTGACCTCAGACCAGTCAGAGCCTTGGCCGGTCTGGGTTGAAGCCGCTGCCGGGAAAACGCGTAAGCCGAGTCCGGCCAGAAACACGAGGATGAAAACTGCAGTGGATGAAAGTAATTTGCTCCTGCGTTTGACCTTAAGTCCTCTGCTCCTGCGGTTAATCCTCATTGGCATTTACCTGTCCTTGTTGCCTTGGACAGATCGGACGCTTCTTTCACGGTCAGAATCTGATCGGCAGGCCCAATGCAAGGCTGGCGGCCAAGACCAGAGCACTTCCTGAACTCCGCGTGAAAAGTCTTATCATAGGCCCCGAAACGGTCAAAACTGCCTGAAATCGGAAAGCCTCGCCACCTTAGTTTTCCGCAACCCAGACCCGAAGTGGGGGCTTGTAGGTGAACATACAAACGTTGCGGGCCGAAAGCTGCAACCCGAAACTCCCTCCCGCTGGCTGAGCCTAGGATCAGCAGCAATAGATGTCTATGACATCCGTCATAATAATGGCTGCCATGGCTCAAGATAAGATAAACAATTTGTCTATTCCTGTCGATTAGCGGACCGTTAGGGAGCTCTATAATCTCGTGGTATTAGGCCATTGGACATCAGTCTGGACGAGTGTACGCAGATTGCGTCCTGACCTTTGGCTGTTTTCGTGTTTACATTAGGCAGTAAAAACAATGAGCGCCCGGATGTTTCCCAGCCGCGCTCAGCCGCTTCGAGTCGGAGGGACCCACGGCCACCGCGCGTCTGTGGTCTTCTGCTGCGTAAATGCAGAGCATGTGGGTTCCATCCTTGATCAGTGCGATGTTGAAGATGAGTTCAGCGACACACGGGATGGTATTCTACCGAGCTGGAACAGTCGCAGGCGCACCAGGCAGTTTCATAGGGCTGAGAATTGTAATCGTCCCCCCACTCACGCGAATCACCCCCCGTTGCTTCCAATCGCTGAGGATGCGGCTTACGCTTTCGCGGGAGGCGCCGATGTTGCGAGCGATTTCCTCATGGGTCATGTGCAGTGTGATGCGCAGACCGTCGGCGGTAACCTGGCCGTGCTTGTTTGCCCATTCGATAAGGAATTGAGTGAGCTTGGCGTGCGTATCAGGGGCCAGCGCCAGCATGCGCGTCTGCTGCCAGGCTTTGCTGATTTCCATACTGAGATGCTTGGCCACACGCAGCGAGACATCCGGGTGAGCACGCATCAACTGAAGAAATGCCAGCCGGGGGAGGAAGCCCACTTGGCTCGGGCACAATGTTTCAGCCGTGGCAGGGTAAGGTCCATCCGCAATCAGAGAGCTAAGACAGAGTACTTCGCCTGGCTCTGCGATCCGCAGCGTGAGGCTCTGGCCCTCCTGGGAATTCACATAGAGCTTCGCTTGGCCTGCGCAGATGAGGAAAAGCCCGCGAGTCGGTTGCCCCTCAACAAACAACAATGCCCCTTTGGGGTAAAAAGCAGTTTGACGGAGATTATTGAGCTCGGCCAGCGCAGTGTGGGGAAGTTGACAGAATAGCCCTTCCTCTTTTGTGACACACCCAAAGCAGTTTTCGATTACCTTCAAATTGTAGGGGCCGCGTGGTGGATCATCGGGCATGTGATTACCTTGCAATCGTTATTATGTCCCAAGCAACCATGTCCATCCAAGTGAAAAAATCAACATAAGGCGAACTTTGTGCGGCAAATAAGTCCGCAAAGCCCATTCGTCGGTCTTTGAGTCCATTCTAGCGAGTCGGTTGTGACGCAGGTCACAATGTCCATGGTTGCCGATCACTGACCCTTTATCTTGCTTCCGTCTATCTTCACTGATGGCGCAAGTACTCTTTGTAGCGAGGGACTGACGATGTCCACGATTTGCAGGTGCAAGTGGGCGCTCATTCCATCCGTTAGACGATATGCAACCACGGTTTCCTTATTCACTAAGCGACATTTGCTGCCTGCCGTAACGCCTGTTTCAGAACTGCTTGATGGGCTTGGAGAACCATCAGTATCTTGAATTTGAGGTGAAAACATGAAGAAAAATGTACACCAGGTTCTTGCACTTAGCTTCTTGTTGCTCAGTTTCGGGGCCCTGGCGTTTGCCGGGGAAATCAAGGGCAAAGTCACGGCCCACGGCCTGCGGTCTGCGGAAGACATCGCCGTCTATGTTGATGCCCTTCCTGGTAAGACCTTCAATCCGCCCTCAAAACCCGCCGTGGAGGATCAAAAGCACATGGCTTTCGTTCCTCACGTGCTCGTCGTCCTGAAAGGCACCACGGTGCAATTTTTGAACAGCGATCCGGTGGGGCACAACGTTTACTGGCCCTCCATAAGCGGCAACAAAAAGCTTGCTCACAATATGGGCACCTGGCCGCAGGGCCAGGAGAAATCGTTTACCTTTAACGACCTTGGGGTCGCGCCTCTACTCTGCAATGTGCACCCGGAGATGTCCGGCTACGTAGTGGTCGTTCCCACGCCTTACTTCGCCGTGACGGATAAGGGAGGGAATTTTGAGATCAAGGATGTTCCCGATGGCAGCTATACGCTGAAGACGTGGAGCGAAGCGGGCAAGCCTGCAACCCAATCCGTTTCGGTCTCGGGTGGATCGGCCTCCGTCGACATCACGGTGACCCGCTGAGCCCGTGGATCGAGGCGGCGAGACCTTAGCCGGTACGGAGTCCTTTGAGTGCGAAGCGAGTGGAGCAGCAGCGTGACCGAGCAGCAGACAAAACTCGTCGACCTGGACTGGCTGGAGTCGAACTTCCCGTGTATGCAGGCCTGCCCGGTCCACACCCAGGCGGGCCGCTATGTGGCGCTGATTGCGGAAGGCCGGTACGCGGAAGCCTACCGTTACGCCCGCGCTCCAAACCCGCTCGCGTCGATCTGCGGCCGGGTTTGCGGCCACCCTTGCGAAACCGCCTGCCGCCGCGGCCAGTTTGACACGCCCATCTCCATCCGTGCTCTTAAGCGTTTTGTCACGGAGCGTCACGGGCCGGAATCGCGCACTCCGTTGGATCTCTACCCGGAGAAGCCCCGCGTGACTCACTCGGAGCGGGTGGCGGTGATCGGTTCCGGGCCTGCGGGCCTTGCAGCCGCCCATGACCTCGCCCTGCGGGGTTATCCCGTCACAATCTTCGAGGCTGCGCCGGTGCCCGGGGGCATGCTGCACCTGGGGATTCCTGAATACCGTCTGCCGCGCGACGTGGTGCAGGCGCAGGTTCGCGAGATCCTTGCATTGGGGCCGGATTTGCGTCTCAACAGCCGCCTGGGTGACTTTTCCCTGGAAGACCTGCGTGCAGAAGGGTTCAAGGCCATCCTATTAGCCATTGGCCTGCACCGCAGCCGTGAACTCATGCTTCCCGGGCGCGATCTCGATGGCGTCATTACTGGAACGGATTTTCTGCTGAATGCGAACCTCGGCTACCGCTTTTCGATTGGCAGCAGCGTGGTCGTGATCGGTGGGGGCAACGTGGCGATTGACGTGGCGCGCACGGCGCTCCGCCAGCAGCAACTCCAGACGCTCGATGCGCTCAGCAGATCCCTCCTTCCAGACCGGCTCACCGACGCGGAGCGCGACGTGGCCATGAAGGAGTTAATGGATGTCACTCGCACCGCGCTGCGGCTGGGGGCGCGGGAAGTTCACATGGTGTGCCTTGAATCCCGCGCCGAAATGCCCGCCTTCGAGGAAGAGATTGAGGAGGCTCTCGACGAAGGCCTGAAAATTCACCCTTCGCGCGGCCCCCGGGGGTTTGTCGGTAAGAACGGGAAGCTGACGGGGCTTGAAACGATTCACTGCACATCGGTATTCGACGCCCAGCACCGCTTCAATCCTGCTTTCGAGCCCGGAACGGAGAGCATTCTCGATGTCGATACCGCGATCCTGGCGATCGGGCAGACCTCCGACCTCTCGTTCCTAAAGCCCCAGGACGGAGTTGAGACCACACGCCAGGGAACGGTGAAGATCGATCCCGACACGCTCAAAACCACGGCGCCCGGCGTTTTCGCCGCGGGCGACATCGCCTTTGGCCCGCGCCTCATCATCAGTGCCGTGGCTGACGGCAAGAAGGCCGCAGAGGAAATCGACCGTTACCTGCAAGGTTCTGGCTGGAAGCCGCGACCGCGCTATGTGCAGATCACGGTGCTCGACCATCATCAGATGGCTGCGGGCTACGACGAATACTCGCGGCTCACCATCCCCACGATTCCGCTGGACCGCCGCACGGGCGTGGCCGAAGTGGAGACCGGCTACACCGAGGAACAGGCTCGCGAGGAGGCTTCCCGCTGCCTCAAGTGTTGGATCAATACAATTTTCGACGGCAACGAAACCCAAGGCTCGGAGTGCATCCTTTGCGGCGGCTGCGTGGACGTCTGCCCGGAGAATTGCCTGCAACTTGTGCCGCTTAGTCAACTAAGCATCTCCGACGCGGACAAGCAGCAGATCGTTGCGACGGTGGGATCCGATCCCATCACTTTTCAACACCTGACGCCTGGCGAACTTAACGCCACCGAAGGCTCTGTGATGGTGAAAGACGAAACCATCTGCATCCGTTGCGGACTCTGCGCTGAACGCTGCCCTGCGCATACCATCACCATGGAGGGTTTTGAGGTCTTTGACCACGACCCTGACGGCGCTCAGGAAGAGACCAGGGAGAGTGAATATGCCCGGTGAACCGAACGCTCCGGGAAAGCCGGAAGGAAAGAACGCAGTCACCCGGCGCGATTTCTTCAATGAAATTGCCGGTGGGGCACTGACCATCGCCGGGCTCGGCGCTGCCGTCGTCACGGTGAAGTACGCGTCACCGAATGTTCTGTTTGAGCCGCCCACCACCTTCCTCGCCGGCTCGCCGGATGACTACCCGGTGAATTCAGTCACTTATCTTCAGGACCAGCAGGTTTACATCGTCCGCACGGACAAAGGGATGTGGGCGTTGTCCGCAGTGTGCACGCATCTCGGGTGCATCACGCAATGGAAGCCGGAATCCGACCAGATCGCCTGCCCGTGCCACGGGAGCAAATTCGCGAGAACCGGAAAGGTGGAAGCAGGGCCCGCTCCCCGGCCGCTTCCTCATTTCGCGATGGGGTTGGGGGAGGACGGAGTTCTGGTTGTCGACAAGCTCGAAGTTGTCAAGCAAACAGTGATTCTGAAAGTCTGAGGACGCATGGCCACAACCGCTTGGACCCATCAACGGCTCGAACAGCTCAGGCAAACACGCGTCTGGCGTTCCATCTTTCGCCGTGGCCCGGCGCGCACCAATCGCACCCTCAGCCTGGCAGTGTTCGGCAACCTTGGGCTGCACGTACTGCCCGTGAAGGTGCGCGAAAAATCCCTGAGTGTCAGGGCCACCTATTATCTTGGTTCGATTTCGTTCTTCCTCTTTGTTGTACTGACGATTACGGGAATTCTGCTGATGTTTTATTACCATCCCGCGGTGCCGGACGCCTACCGCGACATGAAAGATCTGGTTTACGTGGTGTCGAATGGAGTCTTTCTCCGCAATCTCCACCGCCTCGCGGCTCAGGCAATGGTGGTGGCAGTGTTCTGGCACATGTTCCATGTTTTCTACCGCGGCGGATACAAGCCCCCGCACGAGTTCAACTGGGTGATTGGTGTCGGCTTGTTGATGGTCACGCTTTTCTTGAGCTACACCGGCTATTTGCTTCCCTGGGATCAACTGGCCTTCTGGGCGATCACGGTGGGGACGAACATCATCAGCTACGTTCCGGTGCTGGGGCGCCCCATCCGTTTCCTGTTGCTCGGCGGGCACATCATCGGGCAGAACGCGCTGCTGCGTTTCTACGTGCTGCACTGCGTGATCCTGCCTCTGGCTGCCGTGGTCCTTATCGCGATGCATTTCTGGAGAATTCAAAAGGATGGCGGGCTCACGGTGCGAGACGATCATGAGTGAGAAGAAAAGTTACGACGCGGGTTTAGGTTCAGACGCCCTCCGGCAGCCACGGCGCATTGTCTTCATCACGCGCAATACCTCCGCCAAAGTGAAAGGGGAGGTTGGCCCACAGCTCATGTCTTTCCCGCACGTCATTCTGCGGGAAACGATCGCGTTTCAAGTTCTCGCAATTGTACTTGTGGTGCTGGCGCTTTTCTGGGACGCGCCGCTGGAGCAATTGGCCAATCCGCTGCTCACCCCGAATCCCGCCAAGGCGCCGTGGTATTTTCTGGGACTTCAGGAACTGCTCCATTACTTTCCGCCTCTGGTGGCCGGAGTTCTGCTCCCCACGCTGGTGGTTCTGGCGCTCGTAGTCATCCCTTACTTTGACGTGAACATCGAAGGCGAGCCGCTCTGGGCGCACCGTAGCCGCCGACGGTTGCAGATTTATGTAGGAGCCTTCGCGGTACTGTCTGTTTTGTTCGCCATCTACGACGCATGGACCGTGCTGGCTCCCACCGCGCTGGTAGGGGCGCTCGGGCTGATTCCTTATTTCAAATCCACCAGCAACTCGCGATTCCAGAAATTCCTGGGGTCGCGACCGCTTCCCTGGTGGTTGATGACCTGGTTCATCGCCGTCGCCCTGACGCTCACGGTGGTAGGGACTTTTTTCAGGGGCCCGGGTTGGTCCTGGGTCTGGCCCTGGAGATGAAATGCCTGCTGAAGAGATGGGAAAAGTCACAAAGCGCCTGCGTCTGATCTTCGCGGTTTCGTGCGTGGTCCTCCTCATAGTCCTTGCCATCTCGCCGATTCGCGACTACCTGAGCGACTGGAGACGCTACGAGAGGGATTACGTCCGCTTTGCAGAGTCGCGACCGGATACCAAGCGCCTGCTGGCTGACTTCCGCCCGGAGATCGAACAAATCTGGATTCCGCAAATGCAGGTGGTTGATCGCTGCACGACGTGCCATCAAGGCATTACGCGGCCAAGTCTGCTGGATGCTTCCGTGCCGCAACCCTTCCGTGCGCACCCGCCCATTCCCCACCGCGTGCGTGACTGGGGATGTGTGGTTTGCCATCGCGGACAGGGGCTCGCCACGGAAGTTCGCGACGCGCATGAGACCACACTCGCCTGGGAACAGCCGATCCTGCCCGTGCGTTACATCCAAGCCTCCTGCGGAACCTGCCACCGCGCCGAGCTGCCGCAGACACCGCGTCTCGATCGGGGCCGCGAGCTTCTTGCCACACTCAATTGCGTTGGCTGCCATCATATGCAGGGGATCGAGCGTCCGGTGATGTTGGGCCCGAGCCTCACGAATGTTGGGACCAAGGTCAGCCGCGCCTGGCTATATAAGTGGCTGAAAGAACCACGCGTCATCACGGCGAGCGACGGCACCATCCTCGTTATCGGCTACGAAAACGAAGACGAGCCGCGCATGCCCAAGTTTCGGCTGAGCGAAAAGGAACTGCAGGCCCTTTCCGGCTACCTGAGCACGCTCGCGAGCGAGCCCCTACCACCCTACAAGTTTGATCCCCGCACGGTGGCCGCGTGGGAAAAACGGCCCGACCTGATCGATCAAGGCGAGACGCGTTTCCGGCAGATGTTCTGCACGACGTGTCATTCGCTCGCGGTCACGCGCGCTGGCGAAACCAAATTGATTGGTGGCGACATTGGGCCGGAACTCACCAAAGTGGGAAGCAAGGTGAATCCGGATTGGCTGGCAGCTTGGCTGCGCGACCCGCAGGCATATCTACCCCATGCCGAGATGCCGCGTTATCAGTGGTCCGACCAGGACCTCTATGTTGTAACTCGATATATCGAATCGCGACTCACCGATCCCAGCCTGCTGAGCGATGTACCGAAACTCCAGGCGCCTACTCCCGAAGAGGTCCAGCTTGGGCAGCGCTTATTCGCGGAAAAGGGTTGCTCCAGTTGCCATGCCATTAAGGGCCTGGCGCCGCAGACGGACTTCGGGCCGGACCTGACAAGCCTGGGCAGCAAAACCGTTTCGCAATTGGAATTCGGCAACTCGAGGATTCTCCGCACGCCCGTCGCCTACATCGAAGCCAAGATCACCGATCCGGTCTCCGTCAATGTTGCGGCACGAATGCCACAGTACTCGCTCTCTCCCGGTGACCTGGACGCCCTCACCACGGCTCTCTTGAGCATGACGGGGAAATCCACCACGGCAGGATTGGAAGGCCTGATTCTCCCGACGCGGCAGGCACAGTTTCGCCCCGCCGGAGCGTTCGGCGAGCTCTTTGAGCGCTACAAGTGTTACGTCTGCCATCGGTTTAACGGTTACGGTGGAACGCTTGCGCCCGATCTGACCAACGAAGGAAGCCGCGCGCAGAAAAAGTGGATCGCCGAGTTCTTGAAAAATCCTCAAACCCTCCGTCCCACGCTCACTTTCCGCATGCCCCAGTTCAACATGACCGACGAAGAGGTTTCCGTCCTGGCGGATTACCTCAGCATGGTTATGCAAACACCCACGGTGAATCTGGCCAGCGTCGATTCCAAACGATTCACTCCGCAAATGGCGGGCCTCGGCAAGGAACTTTATGAGGTGAAGTATCAGTGCCAGTCGTGCCACACCATCGGTTCTGCGGGCGGCTACGTTGGCCCCAATCTGACGAATGTCGGCAACTGGATCAACGCCGCCTGGATCGAGGAATGGCTCAAGAATCCGCAGTCTCTAGCGCCTGACGCGATTGAGCCCCGTCGAGATTTCACTGACGAGGAACGCTCGGCCTTGACCGCCTATCTGATGACCCTCAAACAGAGCGCCCCCGCCCCTGCCGGCGGAACGCCCGGGAGGGGCAAATGAAACTGAAGCTACTCATCGCGCTCGGGGTCGTTCTGGGTGCTGGTTTGGCCACTTCTTGTCGCGCAAACCGGGCTGCGGAGAAACCCGATCCCCTCGCGCGGGCTTACGACAGCGAACCGGATTGGAACGACTCGCAGCATGTGATTCCGCTCAATTATCAGCAGGCGCAAGGCAAGCGGGTCTTCTACCAATATTGTGTTTGGTGCCACGCGGATTCCACGCCCGCCGGCCCCTCGAACCGCTCGAACCTGAATCCCAATCCGCCGCTGGCCAACGATGGTGCCACGCTGAACGTTCTCAGCGACGATTTCATGCGGAACGTCATTACGATGGGTGGAGCCGCCGCGGGGAAGTCAGCTTCCATGCCCCCCTGGGGAAAGACGCTCAGTCAAGATGACATCGAGGCGGTCATCGCCTTTTACCGCGCCATCGCTCAACCTCCCTACCAAGCTCCAGCGCGGCCGGGGCCCAAATATTCGGTGAGGTAAAACACCTTGGCCTTTTCGCGAACATTGCCACATCGCGCTCCGCCGATTCTGAACGCTTCCTGGCTCTTGCTTCCCTCGTCACGGAGTGCCAAGTCAACTCAGCGGGGATTGTGAGTTCCCAACTGAATTTTTAATTTTGGAGTGGCTATCCAAACAAGGAGAGTGATATGAAAAAAGTGGTGATTTCTCTGCTTGCGTCAGTTCCTTCGCTTTTTCTCGCATTTCTTGTGGCACTGAATCCGCGCAGCGTGCGGGCTGTTCCGAGCTATTCGCGCCAGACGGGGTTGCCGTGCAGTGGCTGCCACTACACGCCTCCGGAACTCAACCCTGCGGGACGAAAATTCAAGCTGCTCGGTTATGTTGATAAAGA
>Ga0181530_10000876_pt1 | contig 38808 bp, 40 predicted proteins | sample PEATcosm2014_Bin_42_FD_119769 | JGI IMG/M metagenome (GOLD analysis project Ga0181530, IMG submission 119769) | Peatland microbial communities from MTU Mesocosm Facility, Houghton, MI, USA - PEATcosm2014_Bin10_60_metaG | ecosystem: Environmental > Terrestrial > Soil > Wetlands > Peat | place...
AAGCCGTATTCGGCAATGCTGCGGCCCTCAAACTTTGCCATGATCCACGCCGCCAGCAAGATGACCAACGATTCAGGCAGGAAGACAACGATAGCCACCGCCGGATAACTAAGGTCGAACTGTCTCCCATGCGACAGAGCGTCTACGATTTTGCTTACCGCGTACCCCAGCACGAAGATCAGCGCGAGGTAAATCAGAATGCGCCAGCCGGCGCGCAGACCGTTCGGTCCTTTCCAGATGTTATCGCGCATGCTTGCTCCTTTCGCCTTTAGACGGGTGGGCTGGTCATTTGACAACTTACTTGACAACCGCGGTGATCGCAAACATACTTGCGCCGTTCGATTGCAACCGTGGCCAGTGGTGATTACATGAAGAAGAAGCCAGCCAAGAAGAAAACCTCCGCGAAGAAGAAGAGCGCTTTGCGTCCGGCGAAGCGCGCAGATGTGAAGACGGTGCGTACCCAATCCAAGAAGGTTTCCGCAGCGAAAGTTTCCACGCCGCCTGCGGACGATGGAAAGCTCACCTTCAACCACGCCATGATCTACATGAAAGATGTGGGGCGCGGGATGGAGTTCTATCGCGACTGGTTGGGATTCAAGCTGATCGAGGATTTCCGCTATGAGGGCAAGTCCGTCTACGCACGTCTGCGTGCGCCGGGCGGCGATGGCACCATTGCTTTGCACCAGGCCGGGCCGGGCGCTTCGGTCGCCAGCGAGGGAGTACGGCTCTACTTCGAAATACGCGACCTCGACGGCTTCTGCCGCGGTCTTCAGAAGCGGGGCTTCTACTTCACCCAGTTGCCAACCCTGATGCCCTGGGGCTGGCGGCACGCCTATCTCAACGATCCCGAGGGACACGAGATCAGCCTGTACTGGGCCGGCGAAAATCGCATGAAGAAGACGGTGATGAAGGCCGCGCGCGAAGCCGGCACAGCCTGATGGATTACCTGAGATAATACAGGTGGAAAAGAGATAGATATGGCATTTGAGAATTTTCCCGAGGTTTGGGCCGCGCTCGGACGGCTGTATGACAGCATCACCGAGATGCAAAAGCGCCAGGCAAAAACCGATGAGCAGTTGGCCCAACTGGTTGCAGTAGCCAGCCAACACGAACAGCGGTTTGACACCATGAACACCGTCATGAATGAGCGGTTCGACGCCATGACCACCACCATGAATGAGCGGTTTAACGCCATGAGCGAGCGGCTCGATAGAACCGTCGCTACCGTGGCAACGCTGGCCGCGGCCGTCACAAAGCTGGCAGGCATTAGCGAACAACACGGGATGCGGTTAGATCGTTTGGAAGGAAAGTAAGGGGCAGAACCTGAGTCTGCCCTCAAGAGGATTTCCGAACCAAGCCAATAACGATGCACAGTGCGCGATCGATACCCTTCGCGACAAGAACCTCGCCAACCGTGCCACGTAAAGACGCGCGAAAACCGTTGCGAAACCAAGAAAGCTTTTGTTCGCGCGACAACTCTTCAACCGCACTCGCTGCGCTCAGCCCCATAATTCGGCATTTCTGTTGATCGCGAGTTGACCCGACTTCGCACGCAGCCTACCATAACCGCGAGCGGAACCGAGGTCCTGGGGCATGGTCGGCGAGACAGTCTCCCACTATCACATTGTGGGGAAACTCGGCGGTGGCGGGATGGGGTTGGTCTACGACGCGGAGGACACGCGTCTGGGCCGCCACGTCGCGCTGAAGTTCATTCCCGAAAATCTGGTCAACGACCGCAAAGCGCTGGAGCGCTTCGAGCGCGAAGCCCGCGCCGCCTCGCAGTTAAACCATCCCGGCATCTGCACTATCTACGACATCGAAGACATGAACGGCCAGCCCTTCATCGTCATGGAGAAGCTGGAGGGGATGAGCTTGAAGGAGCGGCTGCGCGCCGGGCCGATCGACATCGACGAACTCCTCGACATCGCCATCCAGACAGCCGATGCGCTGGCGGCCTGCCATGCCAAAGGCATCATTCATCGCGACATCAAGCCGGCCAATATCTTCATCACCAGGAGCGGGCAGGTCAAGATCCTGGACTTTGGGCTGGTCAAGTTGTCGCGCGACCTGCGGAGCGGCGAGCCCCTGACCGGGGACGATCTGTCGGAGGCCGGAGACATCTTTGGCACCGCGGTGTATATGTCGCCCGAGCAGGCGCGCGGCGAGGAACTGGATGCCCGCAGCGATCTGTTCTCGTTCGGGGTTGTGCTTTACGAGATGGCCACGGGCCGGAAACCATTTGCCGGCGCCAACTCTGTGGTGACCCTGGAAGCTGTTCTCACCAAGAAACCGATTCCTCCGCTTAAGCTGAACCCTAAACTCCCGCCCGATCTGGAGGGCATCATTGGCCGGGCGATGGAGAAGAACCCGGGCAACCGCTATCCCAACGCGCTGGCCATGAAGGCCGATATTCAGGCCCTGAAGAAAGAAACCGATCCGGGCTTGACCGCCAGCGGCCACATGCGGCCGGTGTTCCCTTATCGCATCGCGACCAGCACCTTTCAGACCACGAGCCGCTGGCAGACCTATCTTCTGCTGGCGGTCAGCGCGGTGCTGATTATGGTGCTGACGCTGGCGGGACTGTGGTGGTTCAAACATCGCCCGGGAGCGGCCGGCGCCAAGAACACCATCGCCGTGCTGCCGCTGCAGAATGTGAACGGCGACATCAGCGTGGACTTCCTGCGCTTCGCCCTGGCCGACGAGATCGCCAACGTGCTCACTTACACGCGCACACTGGACGTGCGTCCCTCGCCGCTCACGCAAAAGTACGCGGCAAAAGAAGCCGACCCGGAAAAGGTTGGACGGGAATTGCGCGTCGCCACGGTGCTGACCGGGCACCTCCTGAAACAGGGTGACAACCTGCTGGTTACTCTGCAAGCGATTGATGTGCGCGATGACCGCTTGCTGTGGCAGAGCAGCTTTACCGCCCCGGCGCAGGACCTGATCGCCTTGCAATCCGATATGGCCGCGCAGATACACCAAGGCCTGCTGCCAACTTTAGGCGTGACCGGCGGAACGGTCGCTACCGGCACACGCCCCAGGAACCCCGAGGCCTACGACCTCTACCTTCATGCCTTGGCGCTGCCCCACGATCCCGGACCGAACAAGGATGCGGTCGCGGTGTTGCAGCACGTGGTGGAGATGGACCCCGACTATGCGCCCGCATGGCAGGAACTAGGCCTGCGTGCCTATTACGATGCCACCTACTCCGACGGCGGCGAAATCATGTTCCAGCTCTCCAACAAAGCTTGCGAACGGGCAGTGCAGTTAGACCCTAATCTTACCGTTGCCGCCGGTCAGGTGATCACCAACCGGGTTGAGCGCGGGGAACTGGGCAAGGCTTACGAAGCCGCGCAGGCGCTGGTGCTGCGGCGCCCGGAGAACGCTCAGGCCCACTTCGTGATGAGCTATGTCTATCGTTACGCCGGGATGCTGGAGGAGGCCACGAACGAATGCAATACCGCCATCCGGCTCGATCCCGCCAACTACATTTTCCGTTCCTGCGCCTGGCCCTTTATGGAGCTGGGCAAAACCGATCGCGCCGCCGATTTCATTCGCCTGGACGCCGGGTCGGAGTGGGCGGCATACGTTGCGCCATCGCTGTTGTTGCGCGAAGACAAGATACCGGAAGCGCGTGAAGCGGTGAAGCGCATGCCGACGGCGACTCGCTATCATCGCGATTTGCTGGAATCGTGCCTGGGACTGCGACCGGCGTCCGACCTGGACCGCATCGCCCACGAGTCGGAGACCAGTTTTCCCGCCGATCCCGATCCCGAGACCTGGTATTACGAAGGAGCGCTGTTTGCCTATTGCGGAAAAAAGCAGGCCGCAATCCATCTGCTGCAGAGCGCCATCCAGAATAATTATTGTTCCTACTCCAACCTGCTGACCGATCCCCTGCTGGCAAAATTTCGCGCCGATCCCGACATCGATAAGCTGCTCACCGCCGCCCGCGAATGCCAGGAAGCGGTGCGCGGAGCGACCGGCACGCAAGGGCGGTGAGGTCGAATCCGGCGTGATTTTTCGTGCTATAATCAGAAGTGCTCATCGGTGGACAATCTCCTGATTTTGCAATGACTTGCGCGTAATTTGGCGAGCCGCGAAAGGACCTTCGCGCCGTCAAATCTGTGCCCGCAAATCGGAGCTTGATGTGGCCTTTGGCTTCCCACTCATTCGAAAACCGCGAATGAGTGGGGCACCCGGCTCGCGGAATGTTTTGACGACAATCGGCGAGTCGACCGTACACCGAATTTTAGGAAGGAACAAGCCGAAAGCTGAAAGCTGACGGCTGATAGCTACCATGCCAGACGATCCCAACCAGCAACTACCGCTCGACAACGTCGGCCCGGGCGCGGCCAACATGCAGCCCGTCAACATTGAAGACGAGATGCGGCGCTCGTATCTCGACTACTCGATGTCGGTGATTATCGGGCGCGCGCTGCCCGACATCCGCGACGGCCTGAAGCCGGTGCATCGCCGCATTCTTTACGCCATGCACGACATGGGCGTGCTGCACAATCGCAAGCACATGAAGTGCGCCGGCGTGGTCGGCGAGTGCCTGAAGAAATATCACCCGCATGGCGATACCGCTGTGTACGACGCCATGGTGCGCCTGGCGCAGCCGTGGAGCCTGCGTTATCCGCTAATCGATGGGCAGGGCAATTTCGGCTCAGTCGATGGCGATCCGCCCGCAGCCTACCGGTACACCGAGTCGCGCCTTACCGAGATTGCCGAAGAGTTGCTGGCCGATATCGACAAGGACACGGTTGACTTCGTGGCCAACTTCGACGACACCACGGTCGAGCCGATGGTGCTGCCGACACGAATCCCCAACCTGCTCATCAACGGCTCCGACGGCATCGCCGTCGGCATGGCGACCAAGATTCCGCCGCACAATCTCACCGAGATTGTCGACGCCGCCATTACGCTGGTGAACAATCCCCACGCCACGCTGGCTGACATCTTGAAGTTTGTGCAAGGGCCGGACTTCCCCACTGGCGGATTCATTCACGGCCGCAGCGGCATTATGGAAGCTTATCGCACCGGACGCGGCCGCTTCCTGATGCGCGCGAAAGCCGCGATCGAGCACATTACCAAGGACAAAGACGCGATCATCGTCACCGAGATTCCTTACCAGGTCAACAAGGCGAACATGATCAAACACATCGCCGAACTGGTGAACAATAAGGTCATCGACGAGATCAGCGACGTGCGCGACGAGAGCGACCGCGACGGCATGAGGATCGTCATCGAGCTGAAACGCGGCTGCGAGCCGCAGATTGTGCTCAACCAGCTCTTCAAGCACACCTCGATGCAGGAAAGCTTCAGCATGATCTTTCTGGCCGTGGTCAATAACCAGCCCAAAGAAATGGGGCTGGTGCAGGCCATCCAGCATTTCGTCGATCACCGCATTGACGTGGTGCGGCGCCGCACCGCCTACCTGCTGATGAAGGCGCGCGAGCGCGAGCACGTTCTCGAGGGCTATCAGGTTGCGCTGGATCGCGTCGACGACGTGATCCGCATCATTCGCGGCAGCGACAACCGCGCCGATGCGCGCACCAACCTGGTCGAGTATTTCACCGGCAAAACGGTCAGCGTCTCGGAAGGCAAGTCGGGCAAGGCGGCGACGCTTAAGGGAGTGGTGCCGACTACGCTGACGAAACCATTTGACACGGTGCAAGCCGACGCCATCCTCGAACTGCAATTGCATCGCCTGACGCGACTGTCGATTGACGAAATCGTGAAAGAACTGACCGAGGTTCGCGGACGCATTGCCGAGTACGAATCCATCCTGGGCAGCGAGAAAAAGCTGCGCGGCGTCATCGTCAAGGAGCTAGAAGAGATCAAGAAGAAGTACGGTGACGCACGCCGCACCCAGATCCAGGACGAAGCCGCCGAGATCAGCCTGGAAGACCTGATCGCCGACGAGCAGGTTGCGGTGACAGTCAGCCATTCGGGCTACCTGAAACGCACGACGATCTCAACCTATCGCCAGCAGCGCCGCGGCGGCACCGGCCGCAAGGGCATGAGCACGCGCGAGGAGGATTTTGTCGAGTACATGTTCGTCGCCTCCACGCACGATTACATCCTGGTCTTCACCAACAAGGGGCGTCTGTACTGGCTGAAGGTGTACGAAGTGCCGGAGTTGAGCGCCGCCGGGAAGGGCAAAGCGATTGCAAACCTCGTCTCTCTTCAACCGGGCGAGACGGTACGCGCCATGCTCGCAGTGCGCGATCTGGAGGAGGAGGGCAAGTATGTGTTCTTCGCCACCCGGAACGGCCTGGTAAAAAAGACGCCCTTAAAGGACTACAGCAATGTGCGGTCGGTTGGGCTGAACGCCATCTCCATTGAGAACGAAGACGAATTGGTTGCCGCCCGTTGCACCGATGGCAACCAGATCATTTTCCTCGCGACCCACGACGGAAAAGCGATTCGCTTCGACGAGGAAAACGTTCGACCGATGGGTCGAGGCGCCTATGGAGTCTGGGGCATGGATCTGGAGCGCGGCGACTACATTGTAGGCATGGCAGTGACGCCGAAAGAACGCAAGAAAGCAAAGAACGGCGAAGAGCAGGAAGCCAGCCTCATTCTCTCCGTTACCGAGCAAGGCTACGGCAAGCGCACCGACGTGGACGAATACCGTCTGCAATCGCGCGGCGGCAAGGGCGTCATCAACGTCAAGACCACGGCGCGCAACGGCAAGGTCGTCTCCATCATGCTGGTGAACGAGCAGTCGGAGGTGATGATGATCAGTCAGTTCGGGAAGATCATCCGCATCGACAGCAAGAACATTCGCGAATGCGGACGCTCCACGCAGGGCGTGCGCCTGCTGCATCTGGAAGAAGGCGACCGCCTGGCTGCGGCGTCGGTCATCCCGCCGGAAGAAGCCGCGGAGAACGGCGCCGGGGAGAGCGGAGTGCTGGTGCAATAAAGACCGGAGCGTCGAAGAACATGCGGGTGCCCCACCCAAGCTGCCTTTGCTTGGGTGGGTTTCTTATCGAATCACATGAACGCGCACTCCCAGCTTGAGTTTGGCCCACAACTTTTCAGCAGTATAGATAGGCACTTTCAACGAGATTCCTAGCGCCAGACACGCGCGGTCTCCCAGCGAAAGACCAAGGTGTCGCGTCAGCGCAACCAGACTGCCGGCGATCTTCGCGTGTTCTTCAAGAAATGGCACGGCTTCTCGAATCGGACTGATAGCGTCTTCCCAGGCATCGTTAGGAGACCACCCTCGGCTCACGAGTTTGGCCTGAACTTCGGCAAGATTGACCGTACTGCAGACAGCTTCGGCCAACAGTTCCGGCGTCAGTTTTTCCGCTCCCGGTTCCATATGGATGATGGCAAGAATCGCCGAAGCATCCAGCACGACGCTATTCATTCTTAGCCGCCTCGCGACGTTCGGCCAAAAGCTCGTTAACCAAAGAGGTGCCGGGTTTCAGATACTTCTTCGCCCTTTCCTGTGCGCGCTGGATGCGGCGCTGCTGCGTGGTGATGCGCAGTTCGTCATCCTGAACCCGCAGTACGACTTCATCCCCGACTTCGATGCCAAGCGCCCTACGAAAAGCTGCGGGAATGACAATTCGGCCGTTCTGGTTTACCCGCATCCGGGTTTCTCGCTCCATGTCACGCTCCTTAGAATATGACATTACTCTATCATATTGTCATACTTGCCGGCAGGTGCCATACGTGTTTTGGTCCTCCGAAATAAGGCTTGACAAGTTCAGAACTCAGCTGTATATAACTTATTAGTTATATAAACGATGGCTTATATATGACCTCTTCCTCGCATCTCGACGCCACCTTCGCCGCTTTGGCCGATCCCACGCGGCGGGCCATTCTCGCCCGGCTCGCAACGGGCGAGGCTTCCGTTAACGAACTGGCCGAACCCTTCGACATGAGTCAGCCGGCAATCTCCAAGCACCTGCGGGTACTGGAGCGCGCGGGGCTGATTTCTCGCAGCCGCGATGCGCAGCGCCGCCCATGCCGCATTGAAGCGCGTCCGCTGGCCGAGGCCAACCAATGGCTGGAGCGCTATCGCCAATTCTGGGAGGCCAACTTCGGGCGGCTGGACTCGCTGCTGGAAGAAATGAAAGCCCAAAGAAAGGCCGTTAACAAGAACAATGTCACGACAACCAAGCAACGAAACACAAGGAGACACAAGCAATGACAGATATTGGCAAGATGACAATCGACACGCCCAGCGACCGGGAGATCGTGATGACGCGGGTCTTCGACGCTCCCCGGCAAATGCTTTTTGACGCCTTCACCAAACCGGAACTGGTTCCGCGCTGGCTGACTGGGCGACCGGACCATAGCATGCCGATCTGCGAGATCGATCTGCGCGTGGGCGGCGCGTACCGCTACGTGTGGCGCGGTCCGGACGGACAAGAGATGAGCAGTAAGGGCATCTTTCGCGAAGTTGTGCCGCCGGAGAGGGTGGTCGCCTCGGAACGGTTCGAACCGTCGTGGTACGAGGGCGAACTGCTTAACACGACAACCTTCGTAGAAGCTGGCGGCAAGACTACGGTGACCCTCCACATGCAATGCGGCTCGAAGGAGATTCGCGACGGCATTCTAAAGAGCGGCATGGAGCGCGGTGTGGCCTTCAGTTTCGACCAACTGGAAGAGATGCTGGCCTCGTTGCCGGACGTCAAAGCGCCCCAACTGGCGAAGTGAAGAAGGCCTTGATTGATCTACCGCTGGGGAGTTGCGGTGAGAATCCCGATGCGGCGGCCCTTGGCCGACTCTGCGATGAGTTGATCCAGCCGCCGCTGGCGGGTTTCTTCCCGCTTGGCGCTGACGACCCACCAGGCCGAGGTGCGGCGGTACGACGGCGCTTGCCCCTGATAGAACTCCCAGGCTTTCTTGTTGGCGCGAAATTTCTTCTCATACGCGCCCTCGAGTTTGCACGTGGCCCTCTCATACGAGTAGAGCTCCGACTTCTTTGGATCGCGCCGATCGAACACCTGCTGACCCGCCGGGTGCACGCGGCCCAGTTTGATCAATTCGCCGATCCGCCTGGTATTGACCGCGCTCCAGATGCTGTCCGGCTTACGCGGAGTGAAGCGAATCGTGTAGCTCGCCCGGTCGAAACGTTTGCGGACGCCGTCAATCCAGCCGAAGCAGAGAGCTTCGTCCAAAGCTTCCGGATAGCTGATGCCGCCTTTGCCTGAATCCTTGCGATAGAAGCCAATCAGGAGTTCGGCGGCGCTGGCGTGGTTTTTCTCCAGCCAGGAGCGAAATGCAGCCGGCGATGGAAAGAACGTTGGTTTCATAGCGCTTGACGTCGCACCAGGCATGACGGCTATTCTGCTCCGGATGTCAGAAAGAAAACCTGAAGTATTTCCAATTCTAGTATTTGACGTGGGCGATCCTTGGAAGCTTGCCCGCAAGATCGGGCATGGAAGACACTACGGTACGGTATTAGAAGCTATCCAAGGATATCCCGCATCACGTCACGGCTGAGGCCTCAAGAACTAAAGCCCCTATGATCTCCCGATATTCGCGGACGGCCTGACGAACTTGCCTTACTATAAACGGGGACGCAATCAAAGGCTTTTACGGATTTCAACTTGAGATGGTATTGTTCGCAGGAATTGCAGTTCCATGACGACGTCCTATAACCAGATCGCCGGGCGAAGCGTAGAACGGCTGGCGGCTCTAAGCGATGGCATCTTCGCGGTGGCCATGACGTTGCTGGTCCTGGATTTGCGTGCTCCCGCGGCTGAGGCGGTGCACAGCGAACATGACCTTTGGCACGCCCTGGTTGTGCTGTCACCACGGCTCGTCATGTACATGATGAGCTTCATGACCCTTGGGATCTTCTGGGTCGGTCAGCAGACCCAGCTGAATCATCTGGCGCGCTCCGACCGGAGCCTGTCGTGGATACACCTTGCCTTCCTGTTCGTGGTATCCATCACGCCTTTCTCGACGGCGTTGTTGGCGGAGTTCGTCAGGTATCGTGCCGCGCTCCTGATCTATTGGCTGAACATTGCGCTGCTGGGAACTACCCTATACTTCAGTTGGGTGTGTGCATTGGGGGCCGGACTGGTGAAACCCGACTTGCCGGCGGAAATTCAGATTGCCATCAAGCGCCGCATCGTGATTGGGCAATCGCTCTACGCCTTTGGGGCGCTGCTGTGCATCTTCCTGAATACTTATTGGAGTATTGGGTTCATCGTTTTGGTGCAACTCTACTATGCGATAGCGCCCCGCATTCCGGGACGGCGGCGAGAGTAACAATAAACTGATGCGACCCATTTATGATGAGGTCGTGGCTTTTCGTCAAACGCGATTGTGGAGTCTCGGCCTGGCGGTGCTCGTTCTTCTGGGAGGAACGTTATTGGCCGCACAGGCTCAGACTGCGGCCAGCTCGCAGCCGTGTCCCGGGAGCACGGTTGACCTTCAGGGAGCCGATGTAGCCCGCAGATCGCGGGCGTTTCTTTCGGAATTGCAAACCGCGGTCAGCCAGGGAGACAAAGCCCAGGTCGCTGCGATGGTCTCTTACCCCGTGCTGGTGATCCAGGGCGGCCGTAAAACGCGTATCAAAACCAAAGCGGAGTTTCTCAGCCAATACGACGCGATCTTCGACGCTCACGTTCGTCAGGCGATTGCGCATCAATCGGCCCGGTGCCTGTTCGGCAACTACCAGGGAGCCATGATCGGGGACGGCGAGGTCTGGTTCAGCGAACAGCCCAACGGCACGATGAAAATCGTCACCGTGAACTTGACCGCAGGCAGCCAATAAGGGCCGCGATTATTATCAAGACAGGCCCCAGCAGGGATGTAAGGCAACGGTTCCTACGGCAAAGTCATTGACTAGTCGCTAAGAGCGGAGGAAGATTTGTACCGGATTCAAGATCCGAGCTAACGCATGCAGGGAGGAGCGCAATATGAATCGGCTGGGGATGGTCATAACGTTGTTCCTACTCGCAGTTACGTTGTGCCTGGGGCAAAGCGCACCGGCGGCGCAACCGGACGGCAGTGCCAGCGGCAAGAGCCTGCGCGGGGTCATTTCTGTGAGCCTGGCGAAATCCATCGACTCGAAGAAGCTGAAGGAAGGTGACGAAATCCCGGCGAAAACCGTAGGAACGCTTCGCACCAGCGATGGAACCATTGTCCCGAGCGGGTCGAAGGTCGTCGGCCACGTGACCCAGGCGACAGCGCGCTCCAAGGGTGACGCTTCGGCGTCGCTGGGGATTGTCTTCGACAAGATCGAGGTGCCGGGCAGCAAAGATATGCCGATCAAGGGAATGCTGCAAGCGGTCGGCCCCAATCCCAGCGAGGCCTATGCTCCGGACACCGGGGGGACCTCCGGAGGAGCAAATAACCTAAACCCAGGCAACGGTTCAACTGCGCCCATGGGCAGCGGACTTGGCCTGCAAGCAGATCGACCACAGGACGGAGGCAAGATCCTCAACCCAAAGTCAATCGGCGTGATTGGAATCAAGAACCTGCAGCTCGACAACTCCGTGCTGACGTCGACGGGAAAAGAAGTGAAACTGGATCTGGGTTCGCAGATGATGATTAAGATAGAGTAGCGGGGGCTACGAGAGCCTCAGTTAGCCCGGTTGGGAAGTTTCTCAGGGCTAAAGACCCAGTCCGATATCAGGCGTTGTGTTTTACAGTGTCGCGAACAGGCGCGGCAGGTCTAGTATCGTGCCGTTTTCGAGGCCAAAGAACGAAACTCCGGCTTAGAGCAAACTTCCCGGGCAGTGGAGCTTTCGGAAAGAGCCAGCTTATGCAAGAAGCGTGTACCTCTAGCGACGGCATTTTGCTGGCGCAAGCGCGTCGCAATAGGGCGGGACTGCGCGCCAGCATATTGCCGATGGCCCTCGCGGGTGTACTTGCGCTCTCGCTTTCGCTTTCCGGGTGCAGCAAGACAGAGTCAGTTCTGTATTCCGGCGAATCTCAGAAGACCGCGAAAGACGCGTACCGGGCGGTAACCGCAGAAGACGGCTTGCGGTGTGGGTATCGCATAAGTGGTGAGCACAGCGGGGAATACATCTTGGACTCCAGCAGCGACCGCATGCATCTGGTCCTTTCCGGGACATTGCTCGGATTCCAATGCGCGAACCCTAACGGCGTCTTTGTCGATTTGGATCTCGCCTCGTACAAGATGAATCAGGGCAATATCGAGACCAAGCAATTCGGAACAATCCGGACTGACGGTGCCAGCTACGCAGCCCAGCCCTTGCAGGTCTACATGACGGAGGACCAAATCGTCAGAATCAAGGAATTCGTCAGATCAAGAAGGTAGATCGAGCGGGGCGGGAGCGCAGCTCCAAAAGTACAAACGCCCCATCCGGGTTTTCGCATGAGGCGATTGCAAGAAAGATGATTCACATTTGTGGACGGCCCGAAGACCGTTGACTGCGAGTCAGAGTTTCGCCAGTGTCAACCGGCAGTCAAAAGCCAACCTAACTGCGAGTGCGGCGCCGCCGCACATCATGCTCCAGCAGCCGGCGGTGGAGCGACGTACGCCGCGGGCATGGCGTCTAAGTGCAACTCCAGCCCGCCGATGGACTCCGCCGCCAGATTGTAGACGAACGCCCAGATCGCGCCCATCACCAATCCCAGCACGCCATAGAACACCGGCATCAGCACCGCAAGAACGATTACCCCAACAATGCCGAGCTTCTGCTGACTTGGAGCGAGGGCGGCGCCGACAACGCCGAACAGAAGGAAGAAGAATCCGACCAGGATTCCAATGACGGCGTGAACCACGGCGAAGATCTTGGCGCAGGAAAGCACGCCTATCGAGCGCAGATGAAACATGGCTTCACCTCAGGCTTCTTTCTTGTACTTGGCAAACAACTTGGCGTTGAACTGCTCGCTTTGGCCCTTGGGGACACTGAGGGATTTCCATTCCGCGCCCTTCCAGTGCTTAGCGAGGAAGGCGATTTGCCCCACGTGATAGGCGCAGTGGGAGACGGCACGGTTGAGGGCCTGCAACACCGAAAGCGGCTGACCGCGAATGGTGACGCGGCGCTCCAGGTCCTCGGGTTGCAGCGAGTTGATGGTCTCGAACAGGAGCTGCCAATTTTGCTCCCACCATTGCAGCAGTTGCTGCCGCGTGGTCTCCGGGGTCATCAGGAATTCCTCATCGCGATGGCGGTCGGGCTTCTCGCCGTCGCTGGTGAGGAAGCCGGTGAAGCGCGAACGCAGGTTGCCCGCTATGTGCTTCACGATGATGGCGACGCTGTTGGATTCGGGATCGGGCAGGGCGAAGAACTGCTGGTCGCTGAGTTGCGCGATGGCGTCATCGGCCAAACGCTTGTGCCCGCGCAAGCCGCGAAAAATTTCGTCGAGATAATGGGCCCTGAGATCGGACATAATCGACGAAGAGAACCAGTGAAGAGTTTCAGTCTAGCACGAAGGCCGCGGGGTCACGGGCGGGATGCGGCGGTCGATCGCAGCGTGCAGGCTGGCGTTTCGCTGACTGTATGGCTCGAGCTGTGCGGCGACAGGAGTGCGAAAAGACGGTCATGCGGGAGGAATCGGCTGGGGCGGATCACGAAAAAGAATTTGGCGCAAGGATTTTTTTGACGATTTCTCTTGACATTCCGGCAAAGTAACCGCAATATCTTGCGATAGTAGTGTTGTCCATGCAACATATGGGCAAGTGGTGAGGGTTCACCGGAAGTTTAACAACCTTCAAGGGAAGGTTCCATACAAGGAGGAATTTCTATGGCAACGAAGAAGGCCGCTAAGAAGGCTGCCAAAAAGAAAAAGAAGTAAGCCATGTGGCGAGGCCGCGAGCCTCGCTACTTTTTTGCCCCAAGCCGGGCCTCCGCAACCGATTTTCGCGGAGGCCCTTTCCCTTGGCCGCGATCACGCGCCGTATCCTGATTGAGGTTGGAAGCTGAGCTGTTCAGGATCGGCAAGCCATAGCGCTGAGCGTCCTGCCAGGTTAAAGAAACAGCAGGTCCCTCCGCTCGGACTAAAGTCCTCGGTCGGGATGACACCATCGTGATGCGGTCGAGTGTTGAAGATTCAGTGTGGATCGAGCTTAAGCTGTTTCACTGCGGCGCCGCGCGCTTTGGAAGCTTGCTTGAAGGTGGCGTCGAGCAGACGCCCTATGCCTCTGCCGCCGTCGCTTGGTGCTACAAGTTTTCAAACCGCGTAAACTAAGTGGACGTTTTGCTCGAAACTCGAAACTGGAAACTCGAAGCTACGTTTTGAATGGCTGCGAAGAAGACACGCCGCAAAAAGAGTTCCGCCGCCGATCCGGTGATCCCGGACAAGCTCTACTTTCGTATCGGTGAGGTTTCCCGTCTTTGCCGTTTGCCGGCGTACGTGCTGCGCTTCTGGGAGACCGAGTTTCCGCAGCTCAAGCCGGTCAAGGGCAGCACGGGCCAGCGAATGTATCGCCAGCGCGACGTGGAAAACGTGCTGCGCATCAAGAAGCTGCTCTACGAAGAGGGCTATACCATCGCCGGCGCGCGCCAGCAATTGAAGGACGAATCCAAGACGGCGCGGCAGCAGTCGGGTCTGCCATTTCCCAAACAGAATCCCGCCGAGAACCTGAAGAAAGTCAGGCAAGGACTGCGGGAGATTCTTGGCATTCTCTCTGCGCCGCGGCGAAAGTGATAAAGCGGATTTCAGAAATGGTCGAGAGGGGGACGCGTTCCCTCAGGGGCTAAAGCCCAGGTTTCATAAGGCTCGGGACGGCGCGGCTGAAGCCGCGCCCCTTCAAAGAGCCATTCTTGAAACAAGCTTTACTTCACCACCGTCAGTTGGAACTGCACGGGAATCGAGCGCGGAGGATAGCAAGCGCTGTGGTCGCACGCCTGGAAACGCAGCTCACCATTCACAGGATAGGTCCCGGCAGTGATGTTGGCCGGCGTCTTCAGCACCGCATTGATACTGAAGTCGCCGCTGTAGACGCTCAGCTTCTCATCGGGTGAGAAAGGAAAGCTCATGTCCTGTCCCGCAGGATACTTCACATCGGCAACCGTCACCTGCTCCGGCGTAGTGAGCTTCAATACTGTAGGGATCAGCAATGGAGACTTGGGGGTGTGGGAATTGATGTGGAACTCGGAGCCGATTCGGAAGTCAAGGTTGATGGTTTTGCTGGCGCCGGCCCGCACCTGTACCTTGCCAATGGGAGCCATGATGACTGGCGGCTTGTCGCCGAAAGCTTGCGCCAGCGCCAAGCCGGCCAGCAGAAGTGCTGCCAGAGGAAGAGCGGTCAAGCACCTCATCGGGTTGCATCCCCGGCGGAGACCGCTTTCACAGCTACCGCTTTGACTTCGGCTTTGGCCTGGTTCTGTAGCACACTGCCGACTTTGGGCGTGACGCCCAAGGTCTTCTTTACCGCCTCTTCAATGTCCTTGCGATCGAGCAGGCCGGTCATTTTGTCGACGATGGTTCCGTCACGCGCGATGTAGAAAGTAGTGGGCAGATACTGCACATCGCCGTAGTCGTCAGAGACCTGGTCGGTGCCCAGCAGCACCTGGTAGTTCACTCCCAGCTCGCTGGCGAACTTTGCGATAGTGGCAGGCGCGGAATCGTCCAGGGCCACGCCCAACACCACCAAGCCATCCTTTGCGTACTGTTTTTGCAGGTCCTCAAACCATGGCATCTCAATTTTGCACGGCGGGCACCAAGTCGCCCAGAAGTTCAGCAGCACGGCTTTGCCGCGAAAATCCGACAGCGAGACCTTGCTGCCATCCAGCGCCGGTAGAGTGAAATCCGGCGCCGGCACGCCTTGTACATTGCCCACCAGCTTGATAGGACCGTGTTTGCGAACGCGGTCCAGGTACCGGCCGCTGGCCAGCATGGCCAGGATGGCCACAAACAGGACAACAAAGACTAATGCATTTCGCTTCACTAGCACCTCTACAATGCGAACCGGTTAAGAAAGGAAAAATAGCCGGAAAGCACTCGCAAATGGTTCGCGAAGATCAGGACTCCGATGACGATTAGGAGTATACCGCTGCAAACCTCCACGGTGTGCAGATGCCGGCGAAAGCGGCTATAGAATGCCAGAAATCGGTCGACTCCCAGGGAAGTCAGCAGAAACGGTACCGCCAGGCCAAGGGAATATACCGCCAGCAGAATAATCCCCTTCAGCACAGTCTGCTGAGCGCCTGCTAGCACCAGAATTGTCGCCAGGATCGGACCGATGCACGGCGTCCATCCGAAGGCGAAGGCAAAACCCACGGCGAATGAGCCCACTGCGCTGGAGCTACCTTTCACATCGTGCAAGCGCTTGTCGGCATATAGCGCCTTGATCTTCAGAATGCCGGTCAGGTGCAGACCAAACACGATCACAATGATGCCGGCGATCTTGGACAGCAGCGAGTGATACTCATTGACCAACTGCCCCACGCCGGTAGCCGCCGCGCCCAGCGCAATAAACACCACGCTGAATCCCAGGACAAACGTGACCGAGTGCAGCATCACCGTGCGCAACATGCGGCGCTCTGGGGTTTGCAGCTCTTCCACGCTGGCGCCCGAGATCAGCGACACATAACCCGGTACCAGCGGAAGCACGCACGGAGAAAGAAAGGATAAGACTCCCGCCAGGAATGCGGCCAGCGGGAGTGGCAGGTTGTGCATAGCTTATTGTAGCAATGTAGTACGAAAGGAATGTGCCATACAAACACTGGCAAGTACTACATGCGATAGTAGATAAGATGCGCCCGTCCGGCTGAACGCTACACCAACGTTCCGGTTTTCGCCGCCGGCTTCGGAGGCAAAACAATCGCCGCTTTCCGCAATCCGGACCAGGTTTCGGCAATGACGATCGAGTCGCCGGGGTTGTGCGGATCGTATTTGGCCGAGGCCGGCAGGCCGAGCCGGCAAGAGTAAAGATCGATGAACTGCCGCAGGTGGGTCACATCCTGCGACGCTTCGTAAGTCACGCCCGCCACATCGTAGGTGTAAACCAGCAGCACCATCTGCTGCCCGGTGACGTCATCCTCCAGCTCCAGAACGTCGATGACGTTGCCATCGATAATGCGGCCGCCGTGGGCCAGCTCCGTCCGGCGCTTCCGTTCTATGTCCTCCGTCGGCTGTTTGTTTTTGCGTGACAGCAAGGCGTAGCCGACGATGGCCGCCGTAGCGCCGAAGGCGAGAATGGGATACAGCCGGAATGAGGTCATAGGATTCGTTGCGAGGGTTTGACATCAAGATAACGGGATCGCGCTGAGAAGGGAACAGGAAAAATTTTCGCTCGAATTGGCCATTCTTGAGAGCTGCCGTTGATCTATTTCCGGTCGACCACCGGATTTTGCAGCGTGCCCACTCCCTCCACCGTCACCTCCACCACATCTCCGGCCAGTAGAGGGCCTACGCCCGCCGGCGTCCCGGTGGCGATCACATCTCCCGGCTCCAGCGTCATCACCTGGCTGATGAAGCGCAGCAAGACATCGAGCGGGAAGAGAAAGTCCGCGGTCGTGCCATTCTGCCGGAGCTCGCCATTGACGCGGCTTTGCACGCGAACGCCTTTCCACGGGTCCAGGCCGTCGGCCACTACCGGGCCAATCGGGCAGAAGGTATCGAAGCCCTTGGCCCGGGTCCACTGTCCGTCTTTGTTCTGTAGGTCGCGGGCGGTCACGTCGTTTACGCAGGTGTATCCCACAATGTAAGACCGCACATCGTCGCCCTCGCGCAAACGGTAACAGCGCTTGCCCATCACCACTGCCAGTTCGCCTTCGTAATCCACACGCTGCGAGAGATCCATGGGGCGGCGAATCTCATCGCCGGGACCGATGACCGACGATGGCGGCTTCAAAAAGAACAGCGGCTCGGTTGGGATGGGATGGTCCAGTTCCTTGGCGTGTTCGCGATAGTTGCGGCCGATGCAGACAATCTTCCCCGGCTCCGCCGGAGCCAGCAGGCGAACCGCGCTCAACGGCAGCTCGCTTTTCTCTGCCCGGTCGAAATCGGAAAACGATTGCGGGGCCTTGCTCAGCGTCCGGGTAATCATTTGTTGATCGCCGTCGCCCTCAATCAGGCCATAGCGCGTCGCATCTTGATATTGAAATCGGCAATAAATCATCGCGAAGGTCCTTTGTGTCTTTCTGATTAGAACCCATCCAACCTGCCTCAGCAATCACTTTGTGTCAGGACACCCCTGCTGATCGGCTTGCAGAAGTTCAGCTCGAGGTCTAGGCTACGGGGAAATAGTGCGGTGTACTGTGTTCTCCTTCGGATACGTGCTCATCATGGCAGGGTTGGCGTTTGGCGGTGTCGCGACCGTTGTCGGCTTCGGCGGATTGCTGGTAACTTCCTTCCACCGCAGCTTGGGATCTCCATTGCCGCTGCCGACCTTGCATAATGCCTTCGAGCGCCGGCTCTATGTGCTGGTGGGTCTAGCCGGATTCCTCCTGTGGGGCTGCGCGTTCTGGTGCAGTCTGAACTTCACGCCGTAGAGTGCCGGTCGCACAAGGAGTGTTTCATGCCCATCGACATTCAACACATGTCCCCACTGCTGCAAGTCTTCGATATGCCCACCTCGCTCGACTTTTACTGCAACAAGCTGGGCTTCGAAATCGTGATGTCAGACGGCAAGCCTTTACCCAATCTTGATTGGGTCCTGCTGGACTTGAACGGCATTCAAATCATGCTGAACACCGCCTACCAAGCGCCTCACCGCCCCGACAAGCCCAACCCAGCGCGCGTTGCCACCCACAGGGATACCGGCCTCTTCTTTGCTTGTCCGGATGTAGATCAGGCTTATCGTTACTTGCGAGATCAAGGCGTGAAAGTGAGGGAGCCCAAGGTCGCCGCCTACGGCATGAAGCAGCTATACGTGGACGATCCCGACGGCTACGTCCTCTGCTTCCAATGGAAGGCAGCCTAGCGGATCTGGGCTGAACCCGGTGCCCCATGTCTCGTTCTTTTCGAGACATGGGAAGCAAGGTACCATCCCGCCGCCAGGACAGCTCTCCTCATCACCTATAATCGACGATTATGGCGACGACTCCAGAAGCCCCAGTCGCGGCGCGTTCCAAGTACGAGCCGGTCATTGGTCTGGAAGTCCATGTCCAATTGCTGACGAAGACGAAGATCTTCTGCGGCTGCTCGACGCGCTTCGGCGATCCGCCCAATACCAACGTCTGCCCGGTGTGTCTCGGACTTCCCGGCCCGCTGCCCGTGCTCAACCAGCGCGCAGTCGAGTTTGCCGTGCTGGCGGCAACGGCGCTGAATTGCCGCATCAACGAAGCGTCGATCTTCGCGCGCAAGAACTACTTCTATCCCGACCTGCCCAAGGGCTACCAGATTTCGCAGTACGACAAGCCGCTCGCCGAGCATGGCTGCATTGCCATCAAGACGGCGAGCGGCCCCAAGCGCATCGGCATCACCCGTGTGCATCTGGAAGAGGACGCGGGCAAGAGCTTGCATGACGGATTGCCGGACAGCAGCGAATGGACGTCGATCGATCTGAACCGCTCCGGTGTGCCGCTGATCGAGATCGTCAGCGAGCCCGACATCGGCTCGCCCGACGAGGCCTACGAGTACCTCACGCGGCTGAAGGAGATCATCCTCTACACCGGCGTCAGCGACTGCAACATGGAGGAAGGCTCGCTGCGCTGCGACGCCAATGTCAGCATCCGCCCGCGCGGCCAGCGCGAGTTCGGCACCAAGACCGAAGTGAAGAACGTCAACTCATTTCGCTTCATCCGGCACGCGCTGGAATATGAGATCGAGCGTCACCAGCAGGTGCTGGAGTCGGGCGGCAGGATCGAACAGGAGACGCGCCTGTATAACGCCGCTGAAGGCAAGACCTATGGGATGCGCTCCAAGGAGCAGGCGCACGATTATCGCTACTTTCCAGAACCTGATTTACTCCCGCTCGTTGTCGATGAGAAGTGGCGCGAGCAGATCGTCGCGCAGCTTCCCGAGCTGCCCGAAGCGCGGCGCGCGCGCCTGGTCGCGCAATACAGCATCACCGAATACGACGCAGCGACCTTGACCAGCACGCGGTCCCTGGCTGATCAGTTCGAGGAAGCTGCGGGGGCGGCGAAGAATCCCAAGCGCGTAGCCAACCTGGTGCAGAGCGAGTTGATGGGCCGCCTGAAGGCCAAAGGGCTGGAGATCGAGCAGTCGCCGATCTCGATGAAGGGCGTGGCTCTGTCGGCCGACCTGGTGGAGAGCGGCGCGATCAGCGGGAAAATTCTGAAAGACCTTTACGACCTCGCCTTCGAGCGCGGCAAAGACTTCCCCGCGATCTATGAGAAAGAAAAGCCCCAACAGATTACCGACACTGGCGCAATCGAGAAGATCATCGACGACGTAATCGCGGCGAATCCCAAGCAGTTGGAGCAGTATCGCGGCGGCAAGAAAACCGTCATCTCCTACTTTGTGGGACAGGTGATGAAGGCCTCCAAAGGCCAGGCCAACCCCGCGCTGGTCAACGAGCTGCTGGCGAAGAAGCTGGAAGGATGAGCTGTATCCGTCAGGCAGGTTGGTTGCGCTCGCGATTTGTTACCCTGTTAGCTTCCATGCGACTGCGACTCTTTGGGCTAATCGGAGGTTTGCTGTCGATTGTGGCACTTGCCGGATGCGGAACTCCCGGCGCGCCCTCGCTCCCGTCGCTGAACTTGCCGCTTCCGGTGACCGATCTGACTGCCTCGCGCCGGGGCAACAAAGTCGATCTGGATTGGACCCTGCCGCGCAAGAACACGGATAAGACCATCATCAAGCACAACCCGACCACCCGCATTTGCCGTCATGAGGGCATGACCTTGATGGCCCAGTGCACGGTGGTGGCCGAGGTGACACCGCCCACGCCGAAGCCGGCGGAAAAACAGAAAAACGAGCCGCCGCCAGGCACCGTCCGCATTCACTATGTCGACACTCTGCCCTCGGAGTTGGGGATGAATAATCCGGCGGGATTCGTGACGTATGGCGTGGAGGAAGTGAATGTTCACGGCCGCAGTGCCGGAATCTCCAACCAGGTGCCGATCCCCGTGGCCCCAACCATTGCCGCACCCGACCAGGTTTCGGCTGAGGTGAACGCCGACGGCGTGCGCATCGCGTGGTCCGGACCGCAACCGCCCGCGCCGCCGCCGGGAGTCACCTATCTTTATCGTGTGATACGCCGGCCGGTGGGCGCGGCGGCTTATATCGCCATCGATGATGTTGAGCCGGCTGCCACGGGTTCGTATCTTGACAAGACTTTTGCCTGGGAGCAGAAGTACGAATATCGCATTACGACGTTAAGCCAGGTCCATGCCAACGGGATGAATGCCGGAGTTGAGGGCGACGATTCAGCGCCGGTCGAGGTTTTCACCCGCGACATCTACCCGCCGGCGCAACCCGCCGGACTACAGGCGGTCTTCTCCAGCGTCGGACAGAAGCCGTTCATCGACCTGACCTGGGCCCCCAACCTGGAAAGCGACCTGGCCGGTTACAACCTCTTCCGATGGGTTGAGGGCGGACCGCCCCAGAAGCTGAATAAGCAGTTGATACAGGTTTCGTCCTACCGTGACGAAAATGTCGAGTCGGCTAAAACGTATTTCTATGCGGTTTCGGCGGTGGACCTGCGCGGCAATGAGAGTCCGCGTTCCACCGAGGCCAAGGAAACCGTCCCTAACAAAACCAACTAGAGCAGTTTCTGGGTTGCTGTAACCGCCTTGAAAGGGCGCGGCTTCAGCCGCGCCGATCGGCGCTATATGAGGTCGGCCTTTAGGCCCTGAGGGAGGTTCCCTCAGCGGCTAAAGCCGATGTCTTGCGCCCGGCCTTTCGGCACGCCTGAAGGCGTGCCCCTTCAAAGCGGATACAGCCACTGTGAAATCGCTCTAGTCACTCGAAACTGGAAACTCTCCCTAGCCTAGCCCCTGATCCCTAATCCCCAGCCACTCTCTTCGCCATGGCCCACTTCAGCTCCTCGATGCCTTCTCCGGTCACCGCGGAAATGGGAAACAGTTCCAGCTTCTTGCGCTTGCAATAGCGCTTCAGCTTCGCCAGCTTCTCCTTATTCACGATGTCCATTTTGGAGGCGACGACGATCGTCGGCTTCGCGTCGAGTCCACTGCCGAAGCTCGCCAGCTCGCGCGTGATCACCTCGTAGTCCGCGACAGGATCAGGCCGTCCACTGGCATCGGACACATCCACCAGATGCGCCAGCACGCGCGTGCGCTCGATGTGCCGCAGGAACTGGGTGCCCAGGCCGGCGCCTTCACTGGCGCCTTCAATGAGCCCGGGAATATCGGCGACGACGAAGCTGGCATCGTCCGGCGGCTCGCCCGCAATCACCACGCCGAGGTTGGGCTGCAGCGTCGTGAAGGGATAGTCGGCAATCTTCGGCCGCGCCGCCGAGATGCGCGAGATCAGCGTGCTCTTGCCGGCATTGGGATAACCTACCAGCCCGACATCGGCCAGCAGCTTCAGCTCCAGGCGCAGCTCGCGCTCTTCGCCGGGCCGTCCCTCTTCGTGCTCGCGCGGCGCCTGGTGGACCGAGGTTGCGAAGCGCGCGTTGCCACGTCCTCCTCGTCCCCCGCGGGCGATGACAACCCGCTCGTCGGGATGCGAGAAGTCGTGCACAACTTCGCCCGTGATCTCGTCGTAGACGATGGTCCCAACAGGCACCTTCAGCACGATGCTCTCGCCTTCGCGGCCCGTCTTGTTCGAACCTTCGCCGTGGCGACCGCGCTCGGCTTTGTACTCCGGATTGAAGCGGAAATGCACCAGCGTGTTGTGGCGCTCGCTGGATTCCATGATGACGTCGCCGCCGCGCCCCCCGTCGCCGCCCGAGGGTCCGCCGCGCGGCACAAACTTCTCGCGCCGGAACGCCAGGCAGCCGTTGCCGCCATCGCCTGCCTTGACCCGGATTTTCGCTTCGTCGACGAACATCAGTTGTCAGTTGCCAGTGGTCAGTTGTCAGTAAGCTATCAGCTCTCAGCCGCATTCTTCCAAGCCGCGCCAGCACGGGCTCCAGCTACTTCACAGATGCCTTGTGTCAGGGCACGACTTTCAGTCGTGCCGATAAGCTGCATACATCCTGTATCCGAGCGGGCTTTAGCCCGCGAGGTATTCCGGTGACCGTGCGATTGCGAGAAGTCAAATGCCCCGCCCAGCCAAAAGAAGGCTAGAACGGGGCACCCAGGTCTTGGCTAATTGCCAAATGCTAATTGCTAATTGCTTCTTTCGGAACCACTGACACGAACTTGCCCATTGCGCCACGGTCCTTGAACTCGACCACGCCGGTTATCTTGGCGAACAGCGTGTCGTCCTTGCCGCGGCCGACGTTGATCCCGGGCTTGATGCGCGTGCCACGCTGCCGCACGATGATGGAGCCGCCGGGAACCATCTGCCCGCCAAACGATTTCACGCCCAGCCGCTGCGCGTTTGAGTCGCGGCCATTTCGCGAACTGCCTAAGCCTTTTTTGTGTGCCATTGCAATATCCTCAAAATCTCTCGCCAGCTACAGCAGTTTGGCGAAACAATCGAAAAGCAGATCCCTCGGCGGCTAAAGCCGCCTCGTGATGACAAATCCTGTGGCGATCCGTAACGGCGCAGCTAAAGCTGCGCCCCTTCAAAGACCAAACCGAGCAAAGACCCAACCGAGCAAAGACCCAACCGGAGCCTGACAAAAGTCAGCTTTTGAAGGGGACGGCCTTCAGGCCGTCCGTAAAGTCCCAGAAAGTCAAGCGGCTTTAGCCGCCGAGATAACTCCTACGTTCCCTGCAAGTCCGAGCCGCCCACTTTTCCGCGCGACAGCGCGCGCCGGAGCGTGGCAGGAAGGCTGACCAACACCGACTCGAAGCGCTTCACGGCGCCAACCATCACCAAGATGAACTGGTGGAGCAGCATCGCCGGTTAAGCCTTCAGGTCCTTGCCATCCACATTGATGCCCGTGATCTTCACCGCGGTGAAGGGCTGGCGATGTCCATTCAGCTTCTTGTACTGCTTCTTGCGCTTGAAATGGAAGACGAGAATCTTGTCGGCACGGCCCTGCTCCACCACCTGCCCGGTGACGAAGGCCTTGGACGGCTTGCCCAGTTCGCCGTCGGTGCCGCTGACCGCCAGCACCTCGTCGAACTGCACGTTTTCGCCGCCCGCCTGCGACAGCTTCTCGACCTTGATTACGTCTCCGGGTGCGACGCGATACTGCTTTCCCCCGGCGCGGATCACCGCGTACATGGCAATGCCTCCAACCCTGAATCAGTACCGCTTTCGAAGGGGACGGCCTTCAGGCCGTCCGTTCACGCCACAAAATAATTGCGGCTTTAGCCGCTGCGGGACTTCGCTGCGACTTGACCAGGGTTTCCCTAAAGTCGTTTGTGCGCTTGCACTTGCCCCAGCCAGGAAGGAATCTTCAGCGGGGCGTCCCTGACGGGACCTGGTAGTACAGGCAAACCATAAAAGTGTAGCGTGTTTAGGCGGAACAGGTCAAACCGTCAGCCACGATTTCAAAGAAAGGCTGCCACCTTGAAGTGCTCTTTTTCCCAGAATGGAATGTCAAAGCTTGCCGCACTAGCGATTTGCCTTGAGCCGAGCCTCGAAGCAGCATCTACTCAATTCGGGAGACCGTTTCCCTAGATCCCGGCAAGGAGAAGGCTATGGACGGGCAAACAGTATCTCTTCGCAGGCTTCGCTTCAAGTTCAACTCGTGCGTGAGCACCTTCACGATGGCCCTCGCGATCGTTTTCGCGCTGACACTGCTCACAACCCACGCTATACAGGCGCAGACGTTCAGCGTGCTTCACAACTTCACCGGAGGGGCGGACGGCAATGCTCCTGATGCCGGACTCACCGTCGGGCCTTCAGGAGTTCTGTACGGAACCGCGGCTTTCGGCGGGATCTGCAACCATTGTGGCACAGTATTCAAGCTAACCCACATTGGTTCCAGTTGGCCTTTCAGCCCCTTGTACGAATTTACCGGGGGCAGCGACGGAGGCCTCCCGTACGGTGAGGTAGTGATCGGCCCAAATGGCGCTTTATATGGCACGACGGAGTTCGGCGGTGGCGAAGGCGACGGAGTGGTGTTCGAATTGAGGCCTCCGCCTACGGCTTGTGCGTCGTTTCTGTGCTATTGGACGGAAACCGTACTCCACACCTTTACCGGATCCCCGGATGGCTTCTCCCCGACCGGGAACTTAGCCTTCGATCAAGCGGGTGACATCTACGGCACGACAACTGGCGGAGGTACGTATGACTACGGGTCGGTGTTCGAACTGACCCTCTCAGGCGGCGCCTACACGGAGAGCATCATTCAGAGCTTCAACTACTACGGCGCCGGCGGGTACGCCCCGCAGGGAGGCGTGGTCCTGGATAGCGCAGGAAATGTATACGGAACCAACGTTGCCGGAGGAACCGGAACGGAATGCCAGCTCAGCCAGTATGGAAGCTGTGGGACGATTTTCCAGCTCGTGCCTTCAGGCGGAGAGTGGACGGATAATGTCCTGCTTGAGTTCACCGGGTTCCTGATTGGAAACGGGGAAAACCCAACCGTCGCCCCAATCATCGATGCCTCGGGCAATCTCTATGGCACGGCTGACTTGGCTTACAAGCTGGCGCCCTCAGGCGGAGGGTTCCTCTACTCGGAGCTTAACCCGCTCAGCTACTGCGGCTACCCGACTGGCCTGGCCATGGACGCGGCCGGTAATTTCTATGGGGCGTGCGGTTCAGGACCTGGCGCAGACGACTACAACGGCTGGGTCTACGAGCTGACGAATTGCAGCCAATCTTGCACGCTGATCGATCTCCACGACTTCGGCGGTAGTGACGGCGCGGTTCCTATTGGCACTCCGGTGCTGGGCGAGAATGGCAATCTCTACGGCACCACGGCTCAAGGAGGTACGGAGAGCTGCTTTAACGGCGGTTGCGGCACAGTCTGGGAGATCGCGGGCGTGGGCGCTCAACATTAGAATCGAATTGATGGGAGAGCGCTCGCAGAGCAGTTTCTGGGTTGCTGTGACCGCCTTGAAAGGGCGCGGCTTCAGCCGCGCCGTTCAGCGCTACACGAGGTCGGCCTTTAGGCCCTGAGGGACGTTCCCCCAGCGGCTAAAGCCGATGCCTTGCGCCCGGCTTTTCGGCACGCCTAAAGGCGTGCCCCTTCAAAGTGGATACGCCGCTGTGAAATCGCTCTGGCGCCTACCTGAGGCGCAAAGCCTGAAGCGCTCTCCGCTACTGAGCAGAAGATGCAAAAGGGCGCGGCCAGCGCGCCCTTCGCCGAAGCAAACTCTACTCGGCTACTCTTCCATGCATTTCGACTGGCGCTCGACATATCTTTGCAGCTTGCCTTGTTTCTCCAGCGACAGGAGGTTGTCGAGCAGCGGATACTTGGCCGAAGGATCGAAGCGCAGAATGGCGCGGTAGGCGCGCAAGGTGCCGGCCAGTCCGGCAGCCTGGATGGCGGCAGCGTTTCTCACGTCCGGATGCTCCAACTGAAACGCGGCCTGCGAGTACATCGCCTGCATGCGCAACTGCTGGGAATAAGTGTTGTTCACCTCGTCCAGCGATTGCAGTTCCTGGCAGCAAACCTCAACCGTGACGTCGGGGGCTTTCACGATCCACTCGGTCAGCCACATTCTCTTCGCCAGATTGTCTTTGGCGAGCGGGTGTTCTTCCAGACTGCGAGCGTAGTCCACCACGCGCTCGTGATCACCTGGTGTTAAAAGCGTGCGCATCTTGGCCGCGCACGGCAGAGAAACCGCGGCAAGCGCAACCATCAAGGCAAGTAGTTTGCGAGCCATAGTGCTTTTCCCCCACAAACTGAGAATGCGACCACTGGTCTTAGAATCATACTCCCTTCGCGGGTGGGCAACGCAAGCGGAATTGCAATCGTCAACCGCCGTGCCTGCGCTTCGTCCCATGAAATAGGCGGCTTGTCCCATTCGCGCAGTTGGAGACAGCGCGCCGGGGAAGAGAGCGTTCCGGGTCTTCATTGCTGGTCCAATGCGGACGGTGGTTCGTGGGATAATCGGTACTTACGTTTTCCCATGAAGAAAATTGTCCACGCGGCGTGTCCCCACGATTGTCCTGACGGTTGCGCCGTGCTCATCACGGTTGAAGATGGGCGGGCGACCAAACTCCAGGGCGATCCCGAACATCCCATCACGCGCGGATTTCTGTGCGGCAAAGTTGCCAAATATCTGGACCGTGTCTACGCGCCCGATCGCGTTCTCTATCCCGTGCGGCGGGTTGCGGCGAAGGGAACGCACGGTGACGGCGCCTTCCAGCGCATCACGTGGGATGAGGCGTTCGACGAGATTGTCTCGCGGCTGAAGCAAGTCAGCGCCGAGTTTGGGCCGGAAGCCGTGCTGCCGTACTCCTACGGCGGAAATATCGCAGTGCTCAACGGCGCCTCGATGGATCGACGCTTCTTTCATCGGCTGGGCGCATCGCAACTCCATCGCAGCATCTGCTCACTGGCGGGCGAGCAGGCCATTATCTCCATCTATGGCCGCAAGATCGGCACCGAGCCGGAACAGTTCCGCCACTCCAGGTACATCATCGCCTGGGGCGCGAACATTCACGGCAACAACATACATCTGTGGCCGTTCATCGAAGGAGCGCGGCGCGACGGCGCGAAGCTGGTCGTCATCGATCCGTATCGCACGCGCACCGCCCGCATTGCGGACTGGCACATCCCCATCAATCCCGGGACGGATGTGGCGCTGGCGCTGGGCTTGATGCACGTGATCGTGCGCGAAGGCTGGCACGACGCGGATTACATCGCGCGCTACGCCGAAGGCTTCGACGAGTTGCAGATGCGTCTGCCGGAATATCCGCCCGAGCGGGTGGCGCAGTGGACGGGCATCGCGAAAGAAGACATTGAGCGGCTGGCGCGCGAATATGCGACGACGCGGCCGGCGGCGATCCGTTTGAACTATGGCATTCAGCGCGCACAGAACGGTGGCGCAGCGGTGCGCGCGGTCTGCATGTTGCCGGTGATCACAGGATCATGGAAGGAAGTTAGTGGCGGACTGCAACTCTCCACCAGCGGCGGCTTTCAGCTCGATCGCGCGGCCATGGAGCGGCAGGACCTGATGCTGAAGAGTCCGCTGGGACGTCCCGCGCGCACGGTGAACATGGTGCAGCTCGGCAAGGCGCTCATCGAACTCGACAATCCTCCGATCAAGGCGCTTCTGGTGTACAACTCGAATCCCGCGGCAGTATGTCCGGAGCAGCACCTGGTGCGGCGGGGACTGAAGCGCGACGACTTATTCACCATCGTGCATGAGCAGTTCTTTACCGACACTACCGACTTTGCGGATTTGGTCCTTCCCGCGACCACGTTCTTCGAGCACAAGGATTTGCTTCCGGCCTATGGCCACTACTACTTGCAGGTCTCGCATCAGGCGATCGAGCCTCTGGGCGAGTGCAAATCGAACGTGGACTTCTTTCGTGAACTCGCGCTGCGCATGGGCTTTGAAGATGAGTGCTTCCGCGAACCAGTCGACGCGATGATCGATGCCGCTCTGGCATCGGGAGCGCCGCAGCTCAACGGCATCACGCGGGAGCGGCTGGAAAGCGATCCGCATGTGCGGCTGAACTTGAATGGCGATGCCAATGGTAAGCCTTGGCTGCCGTTCGCCAATGGTTTTCTGACGCCCAGCGGCAACGCGCGTCTCTACGACAAGGATTTGATCGCTCACGGAATGGATCCGGTGGCATCGTTCGTACCGCCTGAAGAATCGCGCCACAGCTCGGCAGGCCAGCGTTATCCGCTCGAGCTGTTAGCGCGCAAGGCCGACAACTTCCTCAATTCGACATTCGTAAATTTGCCGGCGCATCAGAAAATGGAGCCGCATCAGGGGGAACTGCAAATCGCAAGCGAGGACGCCGAGCGACGCGGCATCGTCAACGGCGACCTGGTGCGCGTCTTCAACGATCGCGGCGAAATTTTTCTGCGTGCTCGAGTGGATGGCGAGGTACAAGCCGGCGTGATGGGCGCGCGCCTGGGCTGGGCGAAGATGTCGGACCGAGGCCTTAACATTAACGTACTGACCTCGGCGCGGCTCACCGATCTGGGCGGTGGGGCCACTTTCTATTCCACTCTGGTGGAAGTGGAGCGCGCTGCGCCCCACATCGCCGTGCGCAGTGACGGCGCGCGTCCGGGGCCCCGGCCCGCAACTTCGACCGGCGGCGAGGGTTAGCGTAGCTGTCGCACCTCAACCGCGAACGGTTTTGGTTTCCAGAGCATAGCGCGCGTACCGTATAATTGCGCTTTCATTAACCTTAGCACCGAGGATTCTGTCATTTCTTGCCACCGTCAGGTAGGGCCCGCGATGCGGTTGGTCCGCGGGACACGTAGTTGCGCCAAGGCGATTGGGTTTTTGCTCGCACTCCTATTGCTGGCTGGGACAGCATTGGCGCAGCAGGACGTGATTGACAATATCGTCATCCACGGTAACCGCCGCATCCCGGCGGAAACCATACGTGCCCGCATGTTCACCAAGGCGGGCGACGTTTACGACCAGGCAGCGCTGGAACGCGACTTCAACTCCCTGTGGAACACGGGATATTTTGACGATCTGCGGATTGAGCGGGAGCAAACCTCCAAAGGCTGGATCATTCACGTTTATGTGAAGGAGAAACCGACCATCCGCGAGATCAAGTACACCGGCTTGAGTTCGGTCTCGCAGAGCGACGTGCTCGACAAGTTCAAGGAGCAGAAGGTCGGCCTTACTCAGGAGAGCCAGTACGATCCCACCAAGGTGAAGCACGCCGAGGTGGTGATCAAGCAGTTGCTGGCGGCGCACGGGCGCCAGTTCGCCACGGTGCAATCGGAAGTGCGCCCCATTCCCCCAGCGGCCGTTTCGTTGACCTTCGTGGTGAAGGAAGGACCGAAGGTCAAGGTCGGCAAAATCAGGTTCGAAGGCAACAAGGCGCTCAAGAATCGTGAACTCCAGAGCGCAATGAAGAACCTGAAGCCCATCGGTATCCCCCACTCTATCGTTCTGGAGAACCTGTTCGCGCGCACCTACGACTCCACCAAGCTGACAGAAGACGCGGAACGCGTGCGCTACTTCTATCAGACCAAGGGCTACTTCAAGGCGCTGGTCGGCGATCCCAAGACCCGGATCCACGATACCAGCGGCGTTCGCTGGTATTTTCCCTTCAAGCCTTCGCCGGGCAAAGCGGTGGATATTACCATGCCGGTGGAAGAAGGACAGCGCTACCGGCTGAAAGAGATTACCTTCACCGGCAACAAGGCGGTGAAGAACACCCAGGTGCTGCGCTCGCTGTTCAAGATCAAGGACGGGGACGTCTTCGATACTGAGGCGATTCGTAAAGGCCTCGAGGCCCTGCGCAAGAATTACGCCGCGCTGGGTTATATCAATTTCACTCCGGTCCCCAACACCGATGCCGACGATGAGAAGCGGCTGATCACCCTCCGCATCGACCTGGACGAGGGTAAGCAGTTTTATGTTCGCCGCATTGAGTTTGAGGGCAATACCACCACCCGCGACAAGGTCATTCGCCGCGAACTGGCGCTGGAAGAAGGCCAGATTTACAACGGCAATTTGTGGGAGCTCAGCCTGCTGCGCCTGAACCAGTTGCAGTACTTCCAGCCGCTCAAGCCCGAGCAGGATTCCGAGATCAAGCAGAACGTGCAGGACGGCACCGTCGACATCACACTGAAGGTAAAAGAGAAAGGCAAGAACAGCATAGGCCTGACCGGAGGCGTCAGCGGATTGGCGGGCGCTTTCATCGGCATCAATTACACCACCAACAACCTGTTCGGCAAAGGCGAAAGCCTGACCTTGCAGTTCCAGGTGGGGCAGTACCAACGCAACGAGACCCTGTCTTTTACCCAGCCGTATCTGTTCGACCGGCCGCTACAGTTTGGCTGGTCGGTGTACCACAACAGCTACAACTACAACCAGGCCGCGCTCACCCAAATCCAGCTCAACCAAACCCTGAACCTGCCGCAGAGTTACCAGGCCCTGCTGCAGAACTTTACCCAGACCAGCACCGGATTCACCACTTCGCTGAGTTATCCCATTAAACACTCGTTCAAGCGTATCGGAATAACCTACGGATTCGACGACTCCTCGGTACAAACATTCAGCGCCGCCTCCACGGATTACTTCGAAGCTTTGGAGTTCCGCGGTATCTCCGGTCCCAACGCGCTGAATGGAATTACCACGAGCAAGATCATCCCCAATTTTTCCTATAACAAGATTGACAACCCACAGCGGCCGCACAAAGGGCAGAGCATTTACTTCGCCAGCGAGGTCGCGGGTCTGGGCGGCAACGTGAGATATGTGAAGCCGGTTGCCGAATACAAGCGCTTCACTCCGGTAAACAAGGGCCGCAATGCAATCGGCTTCCGCGTGCTCGGCTCCTGGCTCACCGGATACGGGGGACAGGTTGCTCCCCCGTTTGACCGCTTCTATGACGGCGGCGACACCGATATTCGCGGCTTCGATATCCGCGCTATTTCTCCGGTCTCGTTCTTCCCTACAGAGGTGACGGTCGCGCTACAGAACCCCGACGGTTCCACCGTTCCCCTGAATCCCGCCAACCCCCGCTATGGCACTTATAACATCACGCTGCCGGTGGAGCAGATCATCTTTCCCGGAGGCGACACCAATATCGTGACCAATCTGGAGTACCGGGTGCCGATTGTCGGGCCGGTCACGCTCGCTCCGTTCGTCGATACGGGATGGGATTTCATCTCCGAGCCGAACCAGTTGCGCATTGCGGGCACGCAAGTCACTACCTTGCAGACCACGGTTTTTGGCTGCCCATCACTCAATTCCAGTTTCCAGTGTGTCGGCGGCTCGCTGCTGCCCATCAACCCTGTGCTACAGGCGGTCTCCGGCACTAACTACCAGACCCGCATGTCAACCGGTTTGGAGTTGCAGGTTATCGTGCCCGTGGTCAACGCGCCTTTCCGCATTTATTGGGCCTACAACCCCATGCGTATTAACGAAACCGTCAACTCGCCGAATCCCATCACTCGTTCCATGTTTCCTGCCGGCGCTGCCGGCGATTACACTTACGCCCAGGCGATTTCGATTTACCAGCCAAAGTATTATCTGGCGGAGCCGCTGAAGACCTTCCGCTTCTCCGTGGCGACTACGTTCTGAGAGGCCGCTCTTCGCTTTTCGCCAGAACCGGGGTGAGAGTTTCTAGCGAAAGGCGAGGGGCGAGAAGCGCATAGCGAGAAAGTGCCGTTTGACGCTGGGAAGCGCGTTTCCCTATAATCGAAGAATCCGCGCCGCCGAATTTTCCGGTCGAGGAGCATAGCGAGCCGCCTTCCGAGCAGCGCGCCGTAACTCGGCAGTTCAGACAAGACGCAATCGCATCGCGTCCATCTCTGGAACACCTGAAGAATTCCCGGAGCAATTCTAAGGAGCTATACCAACTCAATGAAGCGCACGTTCGTAACCACAGCCGTGTTCGCTCTTGTCCTGGCCATCGCGAGCCTGGCCCAATCAACTCCTGCCGCTAGTCCCGCCAGCCCCGCCGCCACGGCACCGGCTCCCGCGACAGTTGCGCCTTCGGGCAACGCTAAAGTGGGCATTATCGACATTCAGCAGGCGATTGTCGGCACGAATGAAGGTGCGCGGGATTTCGAAGCCCTCCAGAAAAAGTTTGAGCCGAAGCGTAATGAGTTGGCGGGACAGAACACCGACATCGATAACCTGAAGAAGCAGCTCAACACCCAAGGCGACAAGATGAACGAGGAAGCCCGCGCCACTCTGGTGAAGTCGATTGAGACCAAGCAGAAGAGCCTGCAGCGTGCGGCTGAGGACGCCCAGAACGATTATCAGCAGCAGCAGAGTGAGATCGCGCAGCGCATTTTGCAGAAGATGGCTCCCGTGATCGACAAGTACGCCAAGGCCAACGGCTATGGCCTGCTGTTCGATTCCTCCAATCCCTGGCCGCAGGGCCCGCTGCTCTGGGCTACGGCTGGCGTGGACCTCACGAAGATCGTCGTCGATGCCTACAACGCGCAGTCTGGCGTTGCGCCGCCAGCCGGTGCTTCCAAGCCTTCCACTGGCGCGTCCAATACCAAGCCGGCCACGGCGCCGACGACCGGAGCCAAGCCGACCGCTGCCGCAACTAAGCCGCAATAATAAGGTCGCAAGTTTCAAAGAAGGCCGCCGCAGGGCGGCCTTTTTCTTGCTACCTCACTTGGCGGTGGCTGCACGTTGTGCGAACTCGGTTTCTGGCGTGGCTTAGACTAGAGCAGTTTCTGGGTTGCTGTAACCGCCTTGAAAGGGCGCGGCTTCAGCCGCGCCGATCGGCGCTATACGAGATCGGCCTTTAGGCCCTGAGGGACGCTCCCGCAGCGGCTAGAGCCGATGTCTTGCGCCCGGCTTTTCGGCGCGCCTGAAGGCGTGCCCCTTCAAAGCCGATACAGCCACTGTGAAATCGCTCTAGAGCTCGATATCAGGCAAAAACGCCAAGCACTATTGCCAGGAACAAAGAGGTCGGCACCCCCAGAATTGGCGGCTTCCACAGCTCTGTGGAAAACTTTGTGGAAAGACTCTACCTCAGCTTTCGTAGCAGCATCTTTTTCAAATACTTACGCTGATTGCCCATGATCTGTAGCATATTCAATCCATAATAAAATCAAGGACATAGAAGATGTACTGCCCATACAGAAGTAGGATTTGAAATTTCTTGGCTGACTAGAGGCGTCCGAGAGGTTTTGCACAAATTTAGCGCCTTGGTGGTAGTCCTATAAGGCTGTGATTTCAGTCAATAAGGTGCCTGGGAAATGTGTTAGGTGGCAGCCGGCATCGGCACTATTCGGGCACATCAACCCGGCGCGACTCTAGAGCTGTCTTATCACGTTCCAGAGCCGCCCTCGAACACCTTGTGCATGTCGTAAGGATAGACGCGATAGAGGCTGTAGCTGACCCCGACATCCGAGTACTGGCGGAAAAGCAGGTCGCCGCGTCCGTTGGCGTCGGCGTCTACGGCGTCGATGATTTCCATGCGGGCGAAGGCGTCGAGATGATTGCTGTCCGTCACCGAACTGAAGATCTTGATGGGCGTGCCATTGATGTCCTCGTGCGCTACCAACGTGACAAAGTAGTTGAACTCGCCACCACGTAGCGCCTTGGCCGCAGCTACCGGCAGGGTGGCGGTAAGCACCAGCGTCGGCGAATTGCTGAACTCGAGATCGAAGGCGCGGAGATCGTAATCGGTGATGCTCGCGCTTTTCGCTAATCCGGGAGTATTGCGGCTAGCGATGAACTTTCGGATCTCATCCATTGCCAAAGCGCGCAGTTCCTCCGACTTCGCCGCCCGCTCGGCGGCATCCATGACATAAAGCAATGACCGCGCCTCATGAGGTGTCGCGTCGGAGATCGCGGGATACGACCGCCGGCCCACGCCCGCCGTGGTAGTTATCAACTTCGCCGGCGCCGCCTGCGTCGCTGCTATTGACTGAGGAGCGATGGCGGCTTTCGGCTCCTGCGTGGCCGCGGATGTTGTCGGCTTGCCGCGCCGCAAGATCGGACGATTGGGATCGCTCTCGTCAGGAGATGATGAGCTCGCCGATGAAGCAGACGCGCTTGCCGAAGATGAAGAACTACTCGCCCCAGACGCGCCGCTCGCTGGCGGTGCTGACGATGCTGTGCTGTCCGACGGGGCTGCGGAAGTGTCCGAAGCAGGTCTCTTCAACGTTGGCCGGTCAGGAGGTCCATTCGGAGCTAGCGGCTGGCTGCTGGCCGTTGAACTGTCATTCCCCGAAGGTGACGATGTTGACGAATCATCTGAAGGTCTCTTCAGCGTAGGCCGGTCGGACGATCCGCTCGAATTTGACGAAGTACTGCTTGCTGATGAGTTGCCGCTCCCTGACGATGGTGGTGTGCTCTGCGGGGCGCTTGCGTTGCTGGATCCGGAGTTGGACGACCCGCTCGATCCCGCGCGGTGCAGCACCGGACGATCATCGTCAGGATTGTATGAGGGTTTCGGTTTGGGTTGCTTGGCGGCTTGCTGCGCAACCTTTTCGTCGAGCGGGAGCTGCGGCTTCCAGTGGCCATTGCCTACCCAGTTTCCCTTAACTTGCTCGGGCGTGGTCACGGTAAAAAGTCCGGTGGGCTCGCCATAGTCGTAGGCCTCGTATACCGTTTCAGGCTCCAGCGCCATGGGCTCGGGATTGGCGCCATAGAGGCTGGCATCATAGAAGCGGTCGTCGATCCACAAGGCGACCGGGACAAGCCGCGCACCACCGCCCGGCAGGAACTCGATTACGGCGATGGCACGTGGTCCGCGCTTGTTGTTTTTCTTCTCGCTGTTTTGCGGCTGGCTTGGTTGCTGATCCGCGTGCTGCGTCCGGTCGCGAATCTGGGCCGCGCCAGAGTGCCCTAACAGGAGAATGGTGAACGTTGCCGCCATAGCCCATCGCAGGCAACGGGTGCCCCGTTCTAGCCGTCTTTTGGCTAGGGCGGGGTAATTGCGGTATAGATATTGAGTCATGGAAATCAACAGCAAAGCTCCCAACTTCACCCTACCCGACGAAAACGGAAACCCGGTTTCGCTCGACCAGTTTCGTGGCAAGAACGTAGTCCTGTTCTTCTATCCCAAAGCCAACACGCCCGGCTGAACCATAGAAGCGCGCGGGTTCCGCGACGCATACAGCAAGCTGCAAAAAGCCGGACTGGTGGTGCTGGGCATCTCGCCTGACACGCCCAAGGCCCAACTCAAGTTTAAGGAAAAAGAGGACCTGCCGTATACCCTCCTCGCCGACGACAAGAAAGAAGTCGCCAGGATGTTTGACGTGCTGAAAGAGAAAAACATGTACGGCAAGAAGGTGATGGGCACCGTCCGCAGCACGTTCCTCATCGGGCCGAATGGGAAGATCGTGCACATCTTCTCGCCGGTGAAGCCCGAAGGCCACGCCGAAGAGGTGCTGGCTGAGGTAAAGAAGCGAGGATAGATCTGCGGCTCGCCGCACTACCCCATGCCTCTGCTACAGGCACATCATCTGGCCAAGACGTTCCCCACTGGGCAGTCGGCTCTCGGAGTGCGAGCCTCGCACCAGGTTCGCGCTGTCAACGATGTGTCGCTGACAATTGAAGCCGGAGAAACGCTGGGCCTCGTCGGCGAATCCGGCTCCGGCAAGAGCACGCTGGGACGGATGCTGCTACGGCTCATCGAACCCGACTCCGGCCAAGTGATCTTCGACAGCCATGATGTATTGCGCGCCACCGGATCGGACTTGCGCCGTTTGCGCCGCGACATGCAGATCATCTTTCAGGACCCGTTCGGCTCGCTCGATCCTCGCATGACAGTGGAGCAGATCGTTTGCGAGCCAATAGCAATTCACGGCAGCGAGAATCACCGTTCCCGCCGGGAACGTGCCGCTGAGGCGCTGCGCGCCGTCGGACTCGACGCATCAGCTCTGTGTCGTTATCCCCACGAGTTCAGCGGCGGACAGCGCCAGCGCATCGGGATCGCCCGGGCCCTGATCCTGCGGCCCCGCTTCATCGTCGCCGACGAGCCGGTTTCATCTCTGGATGTGAGCGTGGGCGCGCAGATCGTCAACCTGCTGAAGCAACTCCAGCGCGAGTTTCAACTGACGTATTTGTTCATTTCGCATTCCATGCCGATCGTGCGCTATCTCGCCGACCGCATCGCCGTCATGCAGCGCGGAGAACTGGTGGAGGTGGGTACGACGGAGCAGATCACCACTGCGCCGCAGCATCCCTACACCAAAACGCTGCTGGCCGCGACGCCGGAAATGCATGATTAGAGCGTTCGCGGGTATACCCTCCGAAGCCACGCTATAACGCCGGTCTGTTGCCTGTTTGGCGGGTTCCTCAGACGGTAGCGCTTAGCCTGAAGAATGGTGGTAGTATTTCCTGCTATCTGCCCAGGAGAAAGCCATGCCCCATTGCACGAAGTGCGGAATTGAAGTTCCCGGCAACGCGCAGTTCTGTCCCAGTTGCGGACAGCCACAGCCCGCCGCCGCAGTCCAGCCGCCGTCGTGGCCACCCCCGCCTCCCGTAGCGCGATCTGGTATGTCGGAGAACACCGCCGCCTGTTTGAGCTATGTTTTAGGCTGGCTCACCGGCATCATCTTCTTCCTCATCGATAAGCGCCCCTACGTGCGCTTTCACGCCGCTCAATCCATCGTTACCTTCGGCGGCCTGCACATCCTGCGCGCTGTTCTGGCGATGATCTTCGGTGTTGGATTTCTTCTTGGTCACCATGGATACTGGGGCTACGCCTATCCTGGATGGGGCAGCCTCGGACTCGGCGTCGCGCTGGTCGGCTTGGTGGGGCTGTTTACTTTTGTCCTGTGGATCGTGTGCATGATCAAGGCGGGGACGGGACAGCGCTTTGTGCTGCCTATCGCCGGCCCGATTGCGCAGAACCTTGCCGGGCAGTAGCCTGACCAGTTTCTGGTCGCCAAGGCCGTTAAGTTAGCCGCTACGGAATCGCCGCTGGCCGCTGCGCCATCAACTCTTCGAAGCGCTTGTCGGTGCGCAGCGTGGCGAACTCGCGGTCGGTGTAGACATCGTTGATGTGCTTATACCCGTTTTCCATGGCCTTGCGCAGATACTCCAGCGAGTGATCGAAATCTCCGGCTTGCGCGTACATCTTGGCCACCATGAACGAAAAGGCGGCGCGATCTTCCGGCGAAGTCGCTTGCGCCATGATCCCCGTGCGCGAGACCCGAATGAAGATATTGGGATCCAGCGCAAACGCGGCCTGGTATTGCTTTGCCGCATCCGCATAGTCATGCTTGCCAAAATAGCAAGCTCCCATGTTGTAGTAGAACACCGCATCGCTGGGACGGCGTTCTATGGCTTTCTTGTAATAAGCGATTGCCTTGTCGTAGTTCTTCTTCATCTGCTCGACGTAGCCGCGGTTGTTGTAGCCCTCCGCGGCATGCTTGTCGGCTTTGATGGCGCGATCGAAGCACTTGGCAGCTTGTTCTGGACGCTGCAACAGCAGATAGGACATGCCCTCCTTGTTCCATAGCACGGCCGATGGCTGCTTCTTCAGCGCGACATTGTAGTAGTCGATGGAATCGAGGTAACGCTTCTGCGCCCGCAACTGATCGCCCTGCTCCTCAAGATCGGCCGCCGAGGCGCTGCCATCGGGAACAGGCGGCGGTGCGAGCTGGCTTGCCGGCTGGGTTGCCATCGACGTCGCTTGCGCTGGCAATGCCGCCTGGCCATTCTGCGGCCAAGCCAACAGGGGAATTACGAGCGGCAGCATTAACCAGCCGCAGGTGGTAAGTAGAACCCGAAGTGATCGCAGACCAGCCATGGCCCATCCTCTAGCTCCGTCCACATTACTTTCAGTGGTACATGCAATGGGGACAATAGAGTCTCTTACTTAATATTTAGACATATTAGACCTATTTAGGGCTAGCATTGTTCCCATTTTGTGCGGCATCCGTCCCGTTATCTTGCTCATCCTCGCTGCTGTCCCCACGGCCAAAAACACGGCTGAAGAATCCTCGCTTCTTTTTCGGCTTCGGCGGTTGCACCCGGGCCGCCTCACCGCCCGGCGGCTGGGTTGCCGGACTGCTCCCTGCCGACGGAAGCGGTCCATTGGTGGTGGGAGGCGGCGCAGCCACCGGCGGCGGACCCAGTCCAAGGATCTTGGTGAAGAATCCGCGATGATCGCCGTATCCCTGATCGCAGGTGTCTTTCGGCTCGGTGCCCTCTATGAATGCGACGGTGTAGTCCTCCGGGCACGATGGCGTGGCCAGGCGGTTGGTCACCTTGTCGAGCTGGACCGTCACCACTCCCGGAGGCGCCTTGAAATCGCTTACATCCGCGTACTGCGGCACCTGGATCGCGCGCTTCATGAATTCCGCCCAGATGGGCGCGGCTGCCGCGCCGCCCGCCAGCTTGATGTCGGTGTAGTCGTCATTCCCAACCCAGACGATACACAGCAGATTGCTGGTATAGC
>Ga0181530_10000877_pt1 | contig 38802 bp, 39 predicted proteins | sample PEATcosm2014_Bin_42_FD_119769 | JGI IMG/M metagenome (GOLD analysis project Ga0181530, IMG submission 119769) | Peatland microbial communities from MTU Mesocosm Facility, Houghton, MI, USA - PEATcosm2014_Bin10_60_metaG | ecosystem: Environmental > Terrestrial > Soil > Wetlands > Peat | place...
TCGTAGGCTCGGACCACACGGTTCCTCAGTTCGGTCGAGTACGGTTCTGCCATGCGCCCAAGAGATCATGGGCTACCCATCAAGGCAAGAACTATTTCCACTCAGGTGAGCACAGGGGTTAGGTCCGCAAAGTCCGCTGGCTGCCATTGCAGGCGATGGTTCAGGCGCGGCAGCACGCGCGCCAACTCGTCCAGCAGATAGCGAGACAGCACCACGTCCAGGGAGCCCTGCCGCCAGGCCGCAACAATCTGGCCGGGCACGCTGCCAGGGTAGGCCAGGCCAGACACCAGGACGTTGGTGTCGAGAACGACGCGCAGACCGGGCAAGGCCCTAGCCCTTCTTCTTGCGCCTGGTCTTGCCGCCCGTCTCGGCGCGAACCTTGGCTGTCAGCCGATCGATCTCGGTCAACCCTCGCTCCATCGGCACGGTGGCGTATGACTCGGCCAGCCGCGCGGCCAAGGCGTCGAAACGTTCGTGCATCTGGCGGATGCGCGCGAACAGACGGGCATCCACCAGGGCGGCCACCGCCTTACCATCCTTGTTGATGACGATGCTGTCGCGCCGGAATTGCACCTGATTGATCATCTCGCCCAGGTTCTGACGAAAGGAGACGGCGCTGGTTTCAGTAATCACGGCCTACCTCATATCGATCAATACGATCATTATGACCGTGTATTTTACCCCCGTCAACGGCCGGGAGCCCCCGCGTTATCGGATCTCGATTGTGCGCGCGTGCACATGCTTCACCCATGCCGCAATCGTGTTGATTTCCTCGTCGGTCGCTACACCTACGCATCCGTCCGAAGAATCGAAGGTGTTCACGAGAGAGCCAAGCCAGCGCACCCACCGGTGAGGACCGTGCCCCAGATTCTCTGCAAGCAGCGTTCGAAAATGCCGCCAGACCAGCCAAGACCCGGCCCGTCTGTCTTGTTCCTTTGTGCTGCCCGTGGCTGGAGTAGAATATCGTCATGGCTGGCACCGGCATGACCGACCCGAATTTGCAGTCGGAGAACCTGCGCCTGGCCGAACAGGTGCGTGTGTTCTCTGGGGACGAGCATGTTCGCCGCGAGGCCGCGCCATGGCGGGACGCAACGCCAGCGGAGCGCGTGGCCGAAACCTGGCGTCTGTGCGCTCTGGTGCCGTGGTTCCGATCGCTCTGGCCCGAGGACGTGCGTGCCCGCGCCGACGCGCCCGAGCCGCTGCCGGCGAGCACCCTGGCGATTCTCGAACGGCTCAAGCAGGCGGGGAGTGGCAAATGACGACGCGGGAGGCGCCACCGACCGAGGTTGCCGCGCGATTGGCCGATCGTCTCGACGAGGATGGGTTGCCTTATGCCCTGGGCGGCGCTCTGGCGCTGGGTGCGTGGGGCGTGCCGCGAACCACGTCGGACGTCGACGCATCGGTCTTCGTGAGCGAAAGGGAACTGGACCGTCTGCTCGACAGCGTGGAGCGAGCAGGCGCCGTGGTGGAGCGGGCAGAAGCCCACCGCTCGGTCGCGCGCACAGGTTTCTTCGTCGCGTTCTTTGGCAGGACGCGCATCGATCTATTCATCGCTCATCATCCGTGGCACGCGGAGATGCAACGACGACGTGTTTCGCTGCCAACGCCTGACGGGCAACCGCGATGGTTCCTTTCGCCAGAAGACACGGCGCTGGCCAAGCTGCTCTACGCACGGCCCAAGGACGTGCTGGATCTCGATCGACTGTTTGCCGTGCAAGCTGGGCGCATCGATCTTGCGTACTTGCGCGAGTGGTTGCCACGCATGGTGCCGGCCGGGGACGCGCGCCTTGGGTTGCTCGAGGATCTGGCGCGCAGGCTTGCCACCGCGCGAGAGTGAGTCGTCCGTGTAGACATGACTTCGTCCAACCCACTTTCCAGTCCCGTGCCCTGGGATCTCGTCGCATCCGAGTATGCCGCCGAGGTCGCTCCCGTGTTTGCCTGGTTTGCCCAGCAGGCGATCGATCTCGCGCTTCTCTCGCCCGGCGCGCGTGTGCTGGATGTGGCCGCCGGGCCCGGGACGCTGTCATTCTTGGCGGCGCGGACGGGCGCGCGCGTGACGGCGATCGATTTCTCGCCCGCGATGATTGAAAAACTGCGCGAACGTGCGTTCGCCGACCGAGTGGCGATCGAATCTCACGTGGGGGATGGACAGGCGTTGCCCTTCGCGGACGCATCGTTCGATGGGGCGTTCTCGATGTTCGGTCTGATGTTCTTCCCTGATCGAATCCTCGGCTTGCGTGAGCTGCTGCGCATGCTGGTGCCGGGCGGTGTGGCGGTGGTGTCGAGTTGGGCGTCCGAGGACGGCGACACCTGGCGCAACCTGATCTGGGACGCGGTTCGAGAGCACCTGCCCAATTTGCCGCTCGGCGGCTCAACTCCTCCGTTGGGCAATGTCGATGACTGCCGGCGCGAGATGACGGCAGCGGGATTCGAGAGCGTCGAGATTCACGAGGTGACCCACACGCTGCCAACGATGACGACCCGGCAAGCGTGGGCGTGGATGGTGCGGGCAACCGCCCCGGTTGCCTTGCTACGCCAGAAGCTCGGGCCTATGAAATGGGCCGGCTTCGAGATCTGCGTCCTGGCCAGGTTGATCGAGGCATTTGGCGAGAAGGGAGGCAGCATGCAGCGCAAGGCAAACCTTTCGGTCGGCCGCAAACCAAGGTAGTCCGGAAAGGGCATGGGCCTCTGGCCAAAACCTAACGGCTGCGCCGAAACAGAACGCGTCCAGCACCTCTTCGACCGGCAGAAGCTTCCTGATTGAGAACGGAGTGTCACGCCGTTGTTTCGGACGTTTCGCGGCAGTTGCTTCCCGGCAAATCCGTCGGTAACTCACGCCTCGATCCATTGTCGAACCCGCTTTGCTCTGCTTTCCTGAGTGCAGGGAGGCAATCACCATGAAATGCATCGATGCCATCATCAAGCCATCCAAACTCGAGGACGTGAAACAACGGGTCCGACAGGTCGGGGTCAGGGCCATGACACTTTCGGAGGTCAAGGACTGTGACGGTACCGACGGCAAGCTAAGGATCTATCGTGGTTCGTCCTACATCATGGACTGCGTGCCCAAGGTGCGAATGCAGATCATGGTCGACGAGGACATGGTGAGGCCCGTGGTGGACGCCATCGTGGCCAGCGCTCGCCCCGGTGAAATCGGCAACGGCAACATCTTCATCTACCCCGTGGCCGAGACCGTTTGCATCCGAGTCGACGAGCGCCCCTACGGCGCGACAGGAAATAGCCATCACGACCGTGCCAGGGTCGCCTGAAGTTCTTTCCGGCCGCAGCGCCGGAAAGACCGACCAAGCCGGATCATGCGGGTTGCCTGCCGGGGTGAAGGGCGCGACAATCCTCGACCATGACCGACGTGAACCAGTTTATCCTGCCGCCTTTCGAGCCCCGGAATCCCTTGCGAGTTCCGTGCGCGGTGCTCGCCGTGTTGTTCGGGGCGACGCTGGTAGGCGGATTCTGGATGTTCCTGGAGCGCGGCAAGGCTCGCTCGACTGCCAGGATCGCCGCCGAGGATCTGAAGGCCGGTCAGGCCAGGATCGCGGCGCTCGAGGCTGACAAGGCTGGGCTCGAAACCGAGAAGGAACAACTGGAAACGGAGAAGGCACAGCTTGAGACCGTAAAGAGCGAACTGGAGTCGGTGAAGCGCGAATTGTCGAAGAACGCCCAGGCGAAGGACGACGAGATCGCCGAACTCAAGGGGATCTCCGACAAGATTCAGGACAAGATGAAGGATGACATCGCCCACGGTGACCTCCATCTCGATCAAGCCGGCAGCAGCCTGCGCGTGGTCGTGGCGGACAAGGTTCTGTTTGACCCCGGCGAAGTTCAAGTTTCCAAGCGTGGTGAAGGCGTGCTCGCGCGTGTGGCCGAGGTTCTTGCCGGCACTCCCGACCAAGAGATTCAGGTTTCGGGCCACACCGACCGGGCGCCCATCAACGGCAAGCTTGCGGCTCAATACCCGACCAACTGGGAGCTGTCCGTCGCGCGGGCGACCAACGTGGTCCGCTTCCTGACAGAGAAGGCCAATATTCCGGCGCAACAACTGGTTGCCAGTGGCCACGGCGAGTATCAGCCAATCGCCAGCAACAGGTCCTCGGCCGGTCGCGCGCGAAATCGCCGCGTCGAGATTCTACTGACGCCAGTTCTGGCGCCAACCACGAAATCCAAACTCACGGCGGCGGGTGCGTCCAAGACCGGCGGAAAAAAAGGGGCGGCCCAGAAGGCTGACAAGAAGACCGACCAGACCGGGAAGACAGGCAAGAAGCCCAAGGCGGGCGGGAGCCACGCGGCCAGCAAGGGCGGCAGGCCTGCGACGAAATAGCCGGCCACCACCTGGACCGGGGGCAAGGGCGGCAAGTTTCGCGGTGGTCGCGAGGACCACCTTCAAGCCGCGTTTGAAAAGATCGGCCGACTCAGGTTCCTGAACGCGCAAATCTTGCCGACTTGTTCCCGATCGCCATCTCAATTGCGCGGTCCCTGTTGGTACCCAGCACCCGAGGTGGGGCATCTCACTACTTGAAGCACGGGAGGTTTGGCCAGCATGCGCAAGCAGCACAATTTGGTTGTCGGCTGGGAGGGCGCGGCGTGAAGAGAGCGGAATCCCGGTCTGAATCCAGCGTCGACACGATCCTGCAGGTAGGCCAGCTCGTGGAGGGCAAATACCGGGTCGAGCACCTGCTCGGCCAAGGCGGAATGGCCGCGGTGTGGGCCGGCACCAATGAACGAACCGGCAAGCGAGTCGCATTGAAGGTCATTCTGCGCTCCCTGTCCACCATGCGGGTGGCACAGGGCCTCTTTCACAGCGAGGTTCTGGCCGCCAGCCTGGTCAACCATCCCAATGTGGTCACGGTCTTCGACGTCATCGAACATGAGGGAATGGCGTGCATCGTGATGGAGTTGCTCGAGGGCGAGCCGCTGAGCAGCTACATCGCGCGCTTCGGATTTCTCGCCGTCAAAGAAGCGACGACGCTGCTCTTGCCAGCCATGCGAGGGGTGGCCGCGGCGAACGCGCAGGGCGTGATCCATCGAGATCTCAAGCCGCAGAACATCTTCATCTGCATGGAACCCGACGGACGGATCGTGACCACCAAGGTGTTGGATTTCGGCATCTCGGTCATGGTGGCGCGAGGCCTGGACCCTTCGGCAGGGCCGGCCTTGCCCATGGGAACGCCGGCGTACATGTCGCCCGAGCACATTTGGGGCATGCCCGATATAGATGGGCGCGCCGACGTATACGGCTTCGGCGTGTTGCTGTACGAATCGTTGACCGGACGGGTGCCGTTCCCGGGGGAGCCCAGCCCGACGCTCTTCGACCGCATTCTGTACAAGCCCGCTATTCCAGCCACGACCGTCCGTCCCGATTTGCCGGCCGGCTTGCTGCGCATCATCGACAAGGCCATGGCCAAGGATCGCGAGCAGCGCTACCCGGACGTGAATTCGTTGGCGATGGCTCTCGAAGACGAAGTGATGATGCCCACCCCTGCACCGCGTTTGGCCACTCCGCGAGCTGGGGTACCTTCGCTTGCCGCGCACGATACCCTGTCTGACCCTCATGCGCCCGCGCCGCAGGCCGTTCTCAGCAGCGAGCCATCTGAGGAACATGAAGGGACACGAATCCTGTTCGGGTTCCCCCTGGAAACAGAGAGCAAGGAAAGCGCCTCCCCTGGAACGCCCGTTGCTGGCAACAGCGGCAACAGTGGCAACGATGGATCGCCGCCCGGCTCGCGAGAGGCGGTGCCTTTGCCAGCCACAGATCGCGAAGCGGCTCCGGCAGCCATGCGAGCTTCGCGGCCGAAGATGGGATCTCCTGGCATGGGCATCCCCGCTGCCCTTCGTGGTTGGGGTGGCTTGCTGGGCGCCGGGGTCGCGATCGCTGTCGGCTTCTTCGTGGTGTCGGCGGCGGTTCGAGGTGCCCGCAAGCTGCAGACACGCGCGCCGGCTCCCATCGTGAATAGCGCGCCGCCAGCCCGGGAGCCCGTCGTGCAGCCGGTTTCTTCCGCCGTGGTGTCGACCGCAACCGTCGACCCGGTGGTGGTTCCCGCCCTTCTGACAATTTCCTCATCACCACCCGCGGCTAGCTCGCTCGCAACGGGTGAACGTCGCCCCCCCCTGCGCCATGCACGCGATACGGCCGTTCCGCCGACTGCAAGCCGTCCACCCGTGGGGGTGCGAGAAACCCTGAACGATCTCCCGCCGCGACAGCAAGCTTTGCGCCGGGCCTCGGGCAGGCCTGAGCTGTCACAGGCGCCGGCGTCGAGGCAAAAGGCTGGTGCGTCGGCGAAGTCCCCAGCGCCGCGTGCCGGTACTCTCTCCAAAGACGACTTCTAGCGGAACGGCGTTGCTCGGCAGACCAGGGAGTACCCGGTGCGCTTTCTGCCACCAAGGGACGCTTCACTCGCACTTCGAGAGAAACACGCCCATTACAAACTCGCCCGCCGTGTTGTCGGCCGAGGTGACGGCGAGGTCGAGGAGTCCATCACCGTTGAAGTCAGCCACGGCCAGCGCGTCAGGGCTTCCCGCAATCGTGTAGCTCACAGGAGCGAGCAACGTGCCGTCGCCCGCATTGGCGAGCAACAGCACCACGCCATTGCGGTCGTCCGGCGAGGTCTGCACCACGACGATGTCGACGTGGCCATCGCCATTGAAATCCGCCGCAACCACCCCGCCGCCCGTGCTCGGATACCCCACTCCCGGTGCGGCTGTGCCACTGCCCGCGTTCGCGTAGCTCGCCTGCAAGGTGAATGTGCCGTCGCCCGCGTTGAAGAACACGCTCAGAGTGTTGTCCACGCTGTTGGTGGCGGCGATGTCGGCTGCGCCGTCGCCATTCAGGTCGCCCACGGCGACCGATGCGGTGCCATTGCCCGAGGGATAGCTCACCTGCGGGGCAAAGGTCCCATCGCCTTGGTTGATAAGGACATTGACCGTGCCCGCTCCCAGTCCGGTCGGGAGGCAGCGCGCCCCTGGGCACGTGCCCGCCAGTTCGGCGTTGCTGACCACGATGTCGGGGAAGCCGTCGCCATTGAGATCGCCCACCGCGATCGAATCGACCACGTCGCCCGCGGCGTAGGTGATCGGCGCGGCGAAGCCAGCATTGCCATCCCCGAAAAGTATGTCGACCGCCCCATCTTGCGTGGTGACCGCGAGGTCGGGGTGGCCGTCGCGATTGAAGTCGGCCGCGGCCGTGGCAACCGCTGATTGCGGTCCCGCAAGGGTAAGCAAGGAGGCAAAGGTACCGTCACCCTGATTGACGAAAAGATCGATCTGGTCGAGCACGGTGAGCACCGCGAAGTCGGGCTTGCCATCGCCATTGAAGTCGCCCACGGCCACGGAGGTTGCTTCCATGTCCGTGTTGTAGGAGGCGGCCGGCGCGAAGGCGCCGTTTCCCTGATTCAGGAAGACGCTCGCCCGGACCGCTCCGCTGGCGGCGGTCGAAGGAGTCCCGTTTCCCCAGGCAGTGACCACGACATCGGGATGGCCATCGCCGTTGAAATCACCGACCGCGATGGACGTGTCGCCCGAACTCACGTAGGTCGACTCCGGCGCAAACCCCGCCCATCGGCACGCGCGTGCGTCGGCCGAATTTGCGACCGAATCGATGGTTGCGTCCGCAAACGCCCCTGAACCCGCCGCTGCGTCCGACTTGCGGAATGACGATCCCTGCCCGGTGCGCCCGCACCCTGCTAGTAAAAGAACGAGTGCACAGGTTCGACAAGCGTGCATCACGAGATCCTCCCCGGTTGAGTGTAGCTCACCAGCCGAGCAGGAGGGGAGTGTGCTCAGCACCGCAGGTGCCATTGGATGACCCCATCAGGTCGGAGCTGTTGTGGTTCGTGATCTTTCCCTACCTGCACCTTTCCTATTTCTGGCTGATCGTCATCGGCGAAGGCTTCGCTTTCCTGGCCGAGGCGGCCCACTTCGCTTTCCTATTCCGCCGCCGCCGCGCACTGCTGTGGTCCGCTCTTGCCAACACCGCAAGTTTCAGCACCGGGATGCTCAGCCGGCGGCTGTTCGGGATGCCATAGCGCCTGTGGCTGGCTGCGCCCCGAAACGCAGCGCCGATCTTTCAACGGCTAGATGAGCATGAGCCCCGCGGCCATGCAAAAAACCGCCGGCTTCGATATACTCCGAACCCCGCAAGGCGATTGTCGTCCCGGTCCCTCACCCCCAAGCCGGACTTTTCCACCATGAGCGAACTACCCGATTGCTTCTACTGTCGCAAGGATCAGCGTTTGCATGATCTCATGATCGAGATTGCGCCGCTCGGCGTGTCGACTCTCTACCTGTTCAAGGAGCAGACCCACCCCGGCCGTTGCGTGGTCGCCTACCGCGGCCACGTCAACGAGTTCTTCGAACTGCCAGAGGCAGAACTCACGCTCTACAGCAGGGACGTCGCGCGCGCGGCCAGGGCCATCAAGACTGCCTTTGCTCCCAGCAAGATCAATTACGGCGCCTACTCCGACAAATTGCCGCACCTGCATTTCCATCTGGTGCCGAAATACCAGGGCGGCCCCGGCTTCGGCAACACCTTCGAGATGCTGCCCTCCCCAAAGAAGCTGCTTTCCGACGGGGAATACGCCAGCACCATCAAGGCGATCAAGGCTGCGCTCTGATCGCGCCCCATTTCGCCGGCGAGGCTATGCGCGACGCGCGTCGAGGAGGCGCGCATAGATGACCATCTGGTTCTCTGCGCTCCTTCCGGCGTTGGCTTCCCCGTCCACGTTCCCTACGGGTCATCCAGAACCATGAAAGCAAACAACGAGTACCCGTTTGCATTGCCCCGTTGCGTGCCATTCATCCGCACATACCGTGCCGTGGTCTTGGTAAAGGTAACGTCAGTCACCGAATACGACGCCCCGACGGTCGTGCTGTAGGCATCTGTCCATGTCGTGGAATCGGTTGACGTTTGAATGTCGAAGGACTTGCCATAATCCGTGTACCACTTGAGAATGACCCGGTCGATTTCCATGGCCGAGCCAAGGTCCACCATGATCCACTGTGGGTCGCTGGCATCACTCTCCCAGCGGTAATTTGTGTAGGTCTGATAGGTCGTGGCCGTCGTCACGGCCGAAGCCGGGTTTGCGGCGGTCGCAGAGGACGCGGTGGCCGTCTTGCCGAGAGCCAGGTCGCGCGAGGTTCGATCGAAGGCCCGCCACGTGCCGGTGATCACGTTCAAATCCCAATCCTGATAATAATTCATAGTCGGCACGCCGGTGGCATCGAAATCCATCGGGAGCCACACATAATCGCCCTGGCTCCCTCCCGTTGGTTCCCAACGGTCGCCATCGTACATGTAGACCGTCCCTTGCGAGCCCGCGAACGGAAAAACGAAATCGCACTGGGTCGCCCACGAGGTGGTCGAGCCAGGCGTGTTCAACGTCGTGGCCGCCGACCACGGACCTGCCAAATTAGTTGCGGTATTGTATTCCGTGGCGGTTGGGCTGATTCCAGCGGTGCGGGAGGTCCCGTAATAGTAGGTACCATTGCGTTTGAAGATGTGAGGAGCTTCACGACTGGGGACATCCCACAGATAGACTCGCTCAGCCAGGGTCAAGTAGTCCGCCGACATTCGGTATATGCCGTGCTCGCGATTGGGGCCAGTTTCCCACCAGACATAGGCCAGGTAGGCTTGTCCGTCGTCATCCTGAAACATCGACATATCGCCGATGAAGTACCCATCCACGAGAGTCTGACTCAGAAACGTGAATGGTCCGTTAGGAGTGGACGAGGTGGCAATGCCTAAATAGGCGGAGTTTCCAATGTACTTGAGGAAGATCACATATTGTTGTGTGGTGGCATTGTACAGAATGTCCATGCGGTTGGCATCGCCGGTCGTCGTGAGCACGATACCCTTGAAGGTCCAATGGATGAGATCGGGAGACGAATAGCAGTTTTGGTTGTGGTCGTCCGGGGCTCCGCCACACCAATAGTAGAGGTCACCGAACTGGCGCAACGCTCCGCTTCGCACGTTGATCAAGTTGCCGTCCGTGTCGTACCAGAAGAAGTCGTTGTGGATTGTCACCCAGCCCGTCGTTGCTACTCCGCCATCGGCGCCGCCGGAGGCGGTACTGCCGCCAGGGGCGGTCGAGCCGCCAGCCATGCTGCCGCCGGTTCTCGCCGTGCCGCCCACAAGACTGCCGCCAGCAACGCTGCCACCAGCTACGCTCCCCCCAGCCACGCTCCCCCCAGCCACGCTCCCCCCAGCCACGCTCCCCCCAGCCACGCTGCCGCCGGTTCTACCCGTGCCACCAGTGCCGCCCCTCCCACTGGTGCTGCCGCCGGTTGCAGTCTGTCCGCCTACCACGGTCGTGCCGCCGGTCACAACGCCGCCACCCGTTCCCGTGCTTCCGCCGGCTTGGGTGTTCACGTCCGGCTGGGCGGCATCCTGACCGCCAGCTGCGGTGGCGCTTGCGCCGGCAACGCCGCCTGTGCTCACTGATCTGCCGCCAGCACCTCCGACTGGCGGGCCACTCGTGCCCCCGCTGGTTGCCGTCTGCCCGCCTGCGCCGGTCGTGCCGCCCGTGCTTGCCGTGCTGCCCGTGGCGCCGGCCCCGCCGGCTTGAACGCTTGCGTCGCTGCGAACGCCTCCCGAGCCACTCCCGCTGCAACCTGCGGCCAGCGGTACCGCGATCAGCAGTGCCAGGACAAGAGCATGCGCTTTGCGAATCGTGTTCATGGCTTCCCCCGAAATGGTAGACGGCCCAGCTAGTGGAGAAGTGCCGTATTCCTGGTCGGGCGGCTCAGGCAATTTGCATCGCCGGCCCTGACAGCCGAGGACGCGAAACGGATCGCGACACGGCCCGGCTACTGCCACCGGTCAGTCGTCGCGCTTGCCATTCCGGCCTCTCCGCCTGCGGCGGACAAGGACAAGCACCAGGATCGCGGCCGCCAAGAGGACGAGCACTCCGGCGACGGGAGTTCCGCGCAAAATTGGCGTGACTTCGAGCGTGGCGCGGACGAGACCGCCGACCAAGCGCACGAGAAAGGCGCCGAAGCGAATCAGCAGCGGCACCATGAGGAACAGCGCGACGATCTGCAGCCAGCGGATCTGCTTGCGAGAAAGGGCGGCCGAGGCCGTCGCAAAGGGCTGGCCGGTGCCGCTCACAAAGGCTTGACCGCTATCGTAGGCGGCCCGGCGCGCGGGATCTGAGAGGATCTCGTAGGCCCGGTTGATCTCGGCCATCTTTTCGCTGGCCAGTTCCTCCAGTGGATTGCCCTGGTGCCGGTCAGGATGGTACTTCGCCACCAGCGCGTGGTAGGCCGCGCGAATCTCGACCTCGCTGGCCGTGCGCGCGAGCCCCAAAACGGAATAGGGATCGGTCTCCGTCTTGGGCGTCATCGGTTGGGAATCACGCTCTTCCCGGCAGTTCCGGCGGCGCTTTGCGACTGCAGGTAGCGGAAGACATCGGTGCTGGTGGACAGGACCAGCCAGCTCTCCTTGTCGATGGTGCTGTGGTAGGTTTCCATCGTCTTGAGGAAACGGTAGAGTTCGCGATTGCGGTTGTAGGCCTCGGCATAGATCGAGGTTGCTTGGGCATCGCCGCGCCCCATGATTTCCTGGGTCTTGCGATAGGCCTCGGATTCGATCACTTTCAGCTCGCGCTCCTTCTTGCCCCGCACCTCGGCGCTCTTGCCCTGTCCCTCGGAACGGTGGCGGTCGGCGATGCGCTTGCGCTCGGAGATCATGCGGTCGAAGACCTTGGCCTGCACGCTCTCGATGTAGTTGACCCGCTGGATCTGCACGTCGACCAGCTCGATGCCGTAGTCGGGAACCACGTGCGAAACCCGTTCCAGAATCAGCCGCGTGATCTTGTCCCGCCCCAGCTCGATCTGGCGCATCGACTCGGCTTCCATGATGTCTTCCGCCTCCTCGCCCTTCTCGAAGGCGCGGTTGGTGGTGCGCACTACCTCGATGAGATCGTGACTGGCGATCACGTTGCGGGTTTCTCCGTCGATGATGTCATCCAGGCGCGACTGGGCCCGGCGTTCGTCGCGCAAGCGCTGGAAAAACAGCAACGGGTTGGCGATGCGCCAGCGCGCGTAGGTTTCCACGCCGATGTACTTCTTGTCGCGGGTGGGAACCTGGTTGGCGTTGCCGTTCCATTCCAGCCAGCGCTTGTCGAACACGTTGGCTTCCTGGGCGAACGGTATCTTCACGTGCAAGCCGGCCTGGGTGACGGCCTGCCCCATCGGCTCGCCGAACTGGGTGATGATGACCTGTTCGGTCTCGGAGACCGTGTACAGCGCGGACGACAGCGTCACCAGCCCCAGCAGCGCGAAGGCAGCGACGATGAGCAGTGAACGGCGGCTCATGGCTTGCCCTCCTGGACCGGGCCGAGAGGAAACATGGGCAAGATGCCTTTGGCCTTTTCGTCGAAGATCAGTTTCTTGCCGGCCGTGGGCAGGACCGCCGCCAGGGTTTCGAGATAGATCCGGGTGCGCGTCACTTCCGGGGCCTTGCGATATTCCTCCTCCAGCGCATTGAATCGCTGGGCATCGCCCTTGGCCCGGTTCACCCGGTCGATGGCGTAGCCCTCGGCTGCCTGGATCTTCTGTTCGGCCAGCCCGCGCGCCCGCGGGATCTCCTGGTTGTATTCGGCCCACGCCTCGTTGATGGCGCGCTCACGCTCCTGGATGGCCTGGTTGACCGCATTGAACGACGGCCGCACCGCCTCGGGCGGATCCACGTCCTGCAAAATGAGTTGCTGGACCGAGATGCCGTTGTCGTACAGCTTGCACAGGTTTGACAGCAACTCTTTGGCCTTGGCGGCGATCGATTCGCGCCCCACGGTGAGAAGCTCGGTGACGCTGTGATCGCCCACCACCGTGCGCATCGACGCCTCGGTCATCAGGCGGAAGGTTTCCTCCACGTCGCGCATGCGGAACAAGTATTTGTACGGGTCCGAGATCTTGTACTGGACGATCCACTCGACCGTGGCCACGTTGAGGTCCCCGGTCAGCATGACCGACTCGGCGTCCGTCTTCTCGTCCTTGTGGAACGAGCTCTGAATGTCGGCGCGGGCGGTGCGAAAGCCGAACTCCTGCTTGAGCTGGCGCTGCACCGGAACCTTCTGCACCTGTTCGATGCCGAAGGGGATCTTGGCGTGCGGTCCGGGATTGCAGGTGCGCACGAAACGCCCGAAGCGCGTGACCAGTCCGACCTCGTCCGGTTCGACCTGATAGTACGCGCCGTACAGAGCCACCAGTCCGACGATGGCCAGCGCGACGAAGGTCAAGGCCTTGCGCGATTTGCGCAGCCGAAATCCTGCCTCGCGTGCGAGACGCGAGAACTCATCCGGATCAAAACCAACACCCTGGGTTGCCATGCTCCCTTCTCTCAGAGTCTTGGGGAAAACTCAACTGCAGTTCCATCCGCCTCTATCATCTAATGCGTTCCTTCCCGAAACGTCGGTCTGGTCGACAAATGATCTGCCAGCTACACTTGGCCGCGATGTTCAAACGTATCGCACACATCTGTCTGAACGTGAGAAATCTGCAGCAGTCGCTGGACTTCTACACGCGACTGGGACTTGTTCCTGTGTTCCGCTTCACGCGCAAAGGCGCGCGCTTCGGCGTCTACCTCAAGCTCGCCGACTCAGCCTTCATCGAGATATTCGAGGATCCCAAGCTGGAAAAGCCAGTGAACACCGGTATCGTCCACTTCTGCCTGGAGACTGAGGATCTGGACCGCCTGACGGCTGACCTGCAGACGCGCGGCATCGCATGTTCCGAGAAAAAACTCGGGTGCGACCATACCTGGCAGATCTGGCTGAAGGATCCCGACGGCAACGCCTTCGAGGTCCATCAGTACACGCCCAAGAGCATGCAGTTCACCGGCGGCACGGTCGAAGCGGACTGGTAGCCGGCAGGTGCGCCATGGGCGTTCGTCAGGGCACCTCGACGAGAAGCTCCCCAGCTTCTCCTCGCATCGCTCGGGTACGCCGGTTGCCATCACGCGCTTGTCGTTCTCGATGACAGCAGTAGCGACTCCCGGATCATCGTAGAAGTCACGGTCGTCGTGGCCCAGGATCCGCTCTGCCGGCTTCCCCACCACCCTGCGTGCCGCGGGGTTGAGCAGCACCACCCGGCTGTCGGCGTCCTTGCGTAGACCGCGTCCGGGGTCGTGTCGATCACGGTGTGCAGCAGCGCCTCGCGCTGCAACGCCTGCTCTACCTCCTTCCGGCCGGTGATGTTGTCGAAGACCGCGACGAGGTGCTCCTGCTTCGGCCTGCATACGAAGATTGCCAGCCACTGACCGATCGGCTTGAACTCGATCGAGCACTCGGGGTCGGTCAAGGCTTTCACTATTGCCACCGCTAGTTCGAAGATGGACTAAAATGAGCGCAGGCTTCGTGGACTCCAAGATGAACCTAGTGGAACTGAAGAGGACAGGCTGGACACGAGTAGACGGCGTGTCGTCGCCAGCCGAGTTGCTTGAATTGGGCAGGGTGCTTGGCACTCCGATTCCCAGTCCGAATGGTGAAATGGTGAAGGAGATACGGGTCACGCCAGCGGCCGAAGGCTTACCTGGCTCCCAGAGCGCGCTTCATGGCAGGGGCCGGTTTCCGCTACACACCGATACCGTCTTCTGGCCTCTGCCAGTGCGATATGTCCTCCTGCGTGGCAGCGGCGATACCCGACGACCCACCACGGTGCTGAGTTTCGCACGCCTCCTTGGAGAGTGCGATAAGCGAATAGGTCTCTTGGCCGAAAAATCCATTTGGCTTGCTGGGGCGAAGGTGAAGCCCTTCTACTGTTCATTGAGATTCCGGCAGGATGGTGTAATTGGCTGGCGGTACGACCCCGACAACATGTCGCCCGTGAATGAAGCAGCGGCCGAAGTCGACAGGGCCATTCGGCCAGTAGCCAATGGCCCGCTTGGCGACGCCATTCACTGGTCAGGGGACTGCGCAGTTGTTCTCTCCAACTGGCACGTTCTTCATGGCAGAGGCCCGGAGCCGCTGGACGAGGGTGCGCGGGTCGTCGAGAGACTCTACGTGAGGTAGCCATGAGCTGGGAACGCGAACCGTTGCTACAGAAGGCGCGCCTGTTCTTCGAACGGGCCTTCGCCGAATCTCGCGAGGATCCGGCATTCGGGTTGTGGTCCTCGCTCGCGCTCGAACTGCTCGCCCGGGCGGCGTTGGCTTCTATCAGCCCGACGCTTCTGGCAGAGCCGGACAACGAACACAGGTATCTGCTTCATGCGTTGGGGCGAGGCTCGGAGCGAACGCAGCGCAAATCGATCGCGACAGTTCAGGCATTCGGTCTGTGCAGGAAGCTCTATCCCGCTTTCACCGAAGAGGACTTTCAGACGGCGATGGCCCTGGCCAACCGGCGGAACGACGAACTCCATTCTGGCGCCGCAGCTTTTGTGGAGTACCTGCCTAATCAGTGGCTCACGGGATTCTACCGAGCTTGCCGTTCTCTTGCTGAGGCCATGGGGGAGAGCCTGGCCAGTGTGCTGGGCGAGGAGGAGGCGGCAGCGGGTGAGTTGGCGCTACAGGCTGGTCGGGAAGGTGTGCGGCAGAAAGTTCAGGCCACGATTGCCGCCCACCGCAAGGTATTCGAAACCAAGTCAAACGAGCACCGTGAAGCGGCCGCGAAGCAGGCGAAGGAACTCGGGGACCAACTGGCTTCTCAGCGCCATCATCGGGTGGCGTGTCCGGCGTGTACCTGCATAGGCACCGTTCAGGGGACAGTTTTTGGTAAGGAACACGTCACCCATGTCGACGGGGAGATCATCGTTCGACAAGCTGTCTCACCCACGAGTTTCCACTGTCCGGCTTGCGATCTGCGTCTAGAGAGTTACTCCGAATTGGATGCGGCCGGAATAGGTGGGCATTACATGCGTACAACGACGTACTCGCCTGAGGAATACTACGGGTTGGCAGATCCGGACAGCATCATCGCGGAATTCCTTGAGAACCAGCGTGAGTACGACAACGAGTAAGGTAGACCAACGTCGCGGTCAATAGCCCGGCTCCGCGGTTCACGCGCGGGTGCGGTGCCAGCGTCCTCCCGGAGTTCTCTTTGAACGTCACGGGCAGCGCCCGTGAGCGCCGTTGATCGAAGTGACGATTGGCGGAGGCGACTGCTCGCGGGGGCCGGTCAGCAGCGATCGTCGGCTGGACTACTTGTGGGCCGTCTTTCGGATCTCGTCGAGCAGCTTCGGGATCTCGGGTTCGGTGAACAAACGTGCCTCGAAGTCGGCGAAGAGGTCCTTCAGGGCGGGCACGAGGTCGGCGTTCTCAAAGGCGCCCACGACGATCAGCCTGCGCTTCACGCCGCCCTCAGGGTACTTCGCCAGAAGGTGTCCGTCAGCACCGAGTTCCTTGGCCTCCCTGATCGCCTCCTCGGCCCCGAGCACGAACCCTTGTGGCTTGATGAGATTCCGCACGCCGTTCTTGAATACGTAGGGGAAGTGCAGTTCCGTGGGCAAGCCAGGCACCTTCTCTGTGACATCACGATCAAAGGGAATGCCCGCCGTCTCCAGTGACTGGAAAGACTTCGTCAGGTTCGGCGCAGCAGGACGCCGCATTCGATGCTCGGGCGGCATCTCGCCCACGAGTTCCTTGAACAGATTGGCCAGATCGTCGTCCAGATCCGTGATGACCACCGGACGCGGTTCGAGAAGCACGAGGCTGCCCGCCTCCTGCGCGATGAACGACCGTAGGGCCGCGTCGTCGGGCTCGATTCTTTCCACGCGGTTTGCCAGCGCGCGCTTAGCGCTCGTGAGGCGCACGTCATCGAACGAGCCTCTCCCGAAGCGCTTCTTGGCCGCCTCATTGTTCAAGCTGAATCTGGCCTTGACGACATGCTTCGATGGGCACGTCACGACCACGCCAACATTCACACCCTCGGCTCGGGCCTCGTCAGGCCTGAACTGGATGATGCTGTAGAGCGATTGTCTTGCCGTCATCTTTCACCTCAAGTTTGTCCCTGGAAGGACTGGGTGCCAGCCACATGTATCTTCTAGTATCTTCTCGACCGCTCCGGCTAGAAACTTGGCCCGCTCTACGCAGAACTCTCTGAGCCGATCCCGCGTTTTCGGCGCGTAGTCCCCAGGCCGGAGGGAGTCCCGTGGTGTACGCGTCAAAGTCCTGCTCCCGGAAGCTGGCGAGCTTGTCTACGAAACGCCGCACACCTTCTCGCGTCACGCGCCCTCGGAATTCAGGGAAGAGACCGTACAGTCGTTCATCTCTGATGGCGTCAAGGTCGAGCAAATTCCTGGTGGACAGCGCCCTTCCCATGCGAAAGCACTCGCTGTGATCGATGGCCAGAAGGCGGTAGCGCCCCTTCTTGGCCCCCTCCTCGCAGAAGAAGACGTTTCGGAAGTTGCAGCGTGGTGGACCGCTGCTCTCTGCGTACCGGTCGTAGTTACGCGTCCATGTGTCGAAAACGACGAGGCCGCAGATGTCTTCCGGGTTCTCGACCCAGGTGAGGTCATCTTCCCCGCCGCCCCACGAACGCCCGCGAACCTCACAGGCGATGAACGCCGGCCCAGCTTGTGTCTCACAGCCCTTGGGGAGCTTGAAACTGAGTTCGTCCGGGTAGTCAACCACTGCGACATCGAAGGTCGGAAGGCCCAGCCATCGCGCCAGTCCAGTCCCGATCCACTCCGAAACCAAGGCGTCCGGCCCCTCGGGATTCCCAAGGGTCTTGGCGTAGGCCCGTCCGGCGTCTGTCATCACGTAGAGTGGCCCGGTACTTGTATCGAGCCCACGGATCACGCGCATCACCCGAGTCGGGTGCCACGGCGAGGGTACAGGGTTCTTGGTCGCCATAACCATGGTCTAGATGGCGGGAGGTCCAGCCAATCTTACGGTCACTTGGTTCGCCGCAAAAATTCTCTTCCTGAATTGCGGGCCGCGTCCGCCGTGTCGCAATGACTGCCGAGGTAAGCATCGACCGCTCTCTCGTTGACGTCCCGGCCTTGACGGATAACCTATGCCTTTAGTCGATGGAAAAGAACCGGCTCGAAGCTTTCAGCGATGGCGTGCTGGCCATCATCATCACTATCATGGTGCTGGAACTGAAGGTGCCGCGTGGGGGCGACCTGGCGGCGCTCAGGCCACTCTTGCCGGTGTTTTCGGGTTACGTCCTGAGTTTCCTCTACGTTGGCATCTACTGGAACAATCACCACCACATGCTCCATTCCACGCGGCACGTGACCGGCGGAATTCTGTGGGCGAATCTGCACTTGCTGTTTTGGCTGTCGCTCTTTCCCGTCACCACGGCGTGGATGGGCGGAAACCACCGCGCGCACGCGCCCGCCGCGATTTACGGCGTCGTGCTGTTGATGGCGTCCATCGCCTATTACATCCTTCAACGCAGCATTGTCGCACAACAAGGGCCGAACTCGTTGCTTGCAGCGGCCATTGGCCGCGACTGGAAAGGGAAACTCTCTCCCCTGTGCTACCTCAGCGCCATCCCGTTGGCGTTCGTGAGTCCGTGGTTGGCCAACGGCCTATACGTCTTCGTCGCGCTGATATGGCTGGTTCCTGACCGTCGCATCGAGCGCGTGCTCGCGCAGCGGACGGAGTGAAGGCAGCCCAACGCGCAGTTGCCGCGTCAGGCACCCTCAGCCGACCACGATCTCCTCCGGCGAGAGCGCGGATAGGCTTTTCTCCGGCGCACCGCGGGCTTGCCGGCGTAGGCGTCTTTCAGTGCCTTCACATTCAGCTTCACCATCCCCATCATGGCCCGCATGGCCCGCTCGGCGCCTTTGCGGTCTTTGCCGCCGAGGCACTCACCCAGGGCCTCGGGTACGACCTGCCAGGACAGGCCGTACTTGTCCTGCAGCCAGCCGCACTGGCTGGGTTGGCCGCCTTTGAGCAACCTGTTCCAGTAGTAGTCGACCTCTTTCTGGTTCTTGCAATTGATGAAGAAAGAGATGGCGGGATTGAACTTGAAGTGGGGCCCGCCGTTGAGCGCATAGAACATCTGGCCGTCCAGTTCGAAGGTGACGGTCATGGGCGAGATGCTGTGGATCTTCGACTTCTTGAAAATAGAGCAATAAAACCTTGCCGCGTCTTCGGCCTGGTCGTCATACCAAAGAAAAGGCGTAATCCGGTTCCTCTTCATGGGTAGTCCCTCAACGCTACGTTACCAGTGAGATGCTCAAAGTATGAGAAAGACGCCCACGATCACGCCGGCCAGGGCAAAGGACTTGCGCAGACGATAGCATTCTGCACGCGAAGAGCACGACCAGTACAGCGTTGTCTTGCACCAAGGCCTTCTTGGCCACGTCGTAAATGCCGAGGAAAGTGGCAGAAAGGACGGCGAAGGACACCCAGGACAGCGCGGGCGAGGGCATGAAGCCCGCGCCTTATAGCGCATCTCCGAGGGAAGACCACGGGACATTCGATGACTCGCTGGCGTGAGGCGCGGAGCCGAGGTTTCAGCGGCGCAAGGTCAGCGTGTGCTTGGCTTCGAGACGGACCGGGTGATACGAGAGCTTGGCCCGGCGCAACCCCGGATCCCCGAGATCCTCCTCTCGGTTGATGAAGGCCAGCCCCTGGGCCGCGATGGCGCGGGCGGTTTCCTGGTTGATCACTTGATACAGGCCCTTCTTGTCGCGGAGCGCGCGTTCAAACAGGACCACCGCGGTGGTCGGGTTCAGACGGTCGTAGATGGAAAAGGCCGCCGGCCGATCGTCGATGTGCAGGAGCAGTCCACGAAGCCCAAGTGCAGCGAAGTCGCGAATCGCGGTCGCCAGGGCCTGGCCCTCCTGCCGCAAGGTGAGCGTCGTGCGTTTGGCCGCGATGTCGTCGCCAACTTCGAGACATTCCTCGCCATGCTGTGGGCCCAGCGGCTCGATCCGCCAGTCGTAGAATCGCGTGGCCTGTTGGATCAGGTTGCGCTTCTTGGCGTAACGGCTGCCGGTCAGCGCCGCCAGGTCCTCAGTCTGGTACACGTAGTTGGCGCTGTCGCGATCTGCGATCGCGTGGAAGTGCGCGACAAAAGCCGGATGTCGCGCCACGAATTCGGCGCTGACGGATTCGATGACCAGCGGTGTGGGCAGTTTGCGAGCGTGGGCGAGCAGGGTTTCCTGCAGGGGCTCGGAAAACCGTCCCAATGGTTGCAGCAGTCTCGGCTGGGGATCGGCGGCGACCCGGGCGTAGAGCAAAAGCGTGTCCGGTTCAGCGACGGCGTGGTGGTAATGGAAAACCGACGACCAGACGCACAGCGAAGCCGAACTATAGTCAGACAGGGGTTGCGGGTGGCGGACAAGAAAATCGGTCACGAGCGCTCGCTGCTCGATCTCGATGGGCGCGAATGGAAATCCCAGAAAAGCCGTCACGGTCAGGAACGCACCTGGTAGAGCATGGGTTGAAAGCCGGTGAGAGGCTGGAAACCCAGCCCTTCGTAAAATCTCTGCGTGTTCGGCTCGGCTACCAGGCCAATCCAGGTCAGACCCGCGGCCACGCAGCGATCGGTCAGGCGCCGGATGATCTCGCGACCGATGCCACGTCCTCGGAATTCCGGGAGCACCACCACGTCCTGGATGTACCCGTCGCTGGCGCCGTCGGAAATCACGCGTCCCATGCCCACGATGCGGCCATCGGGCGCGCGGGCCAGGAGAAAACAGAAACTGCCGCGCACCATCTGCGGAATCGCCGCGCGCCAGGCGGGCTGTTCTTGCCACCAGCCGCCGGCGCGATACAGGTCCACGATGGCCTCGGTCGGGGCGCTGGTGACGTTTTCATAGACGATGTCGAGCATCGAATACCGGTTCCCTGTCGAATGCCTTCTTTGTACCATTGACTGCAATCCCGACAAGCCGATGCCAAGAGATTTGCCAGCATGGCCGCAAGTGGACCGGTCGCTGCCGACCGGAGAGCATCCCTATCTCAAGGTTCTGCCGGCGGTGAAGTCCAGTCCGGCCTTGGCGCGCATCGCCGCGCTTCCGTCCGCGCGCGATCGTCTGCTCGAACGGGCGCGCGTGCAGATCCGCGGCGATCACGGCTATGCCTTCGTGGACGTCGACGTGCCCTGCATCGTGGTCTCGGAGTGGTACTTTCGCAGCGGCACGGATCGGGATCTCTATCTCGACCTTCTGCACGAGCTCACGCATCTGCGCCAACTCGACGAGGGGTTGGATCTGTGGGACGAGAGATTCGCGTACGTAGACCGTCCCACCGAGATCGAAGGCTACGCGGTCGCCATCGAGGAAGGACGCCGGTTGGGCATGACCAGTGAGGAGGTCGCCGACCATCTGGCGACCCCCTGGATGACCGCGGACGATACGGCGCGGCTGCTCGCGCATGTCGACGGTTTCCTGGCGACCGGGGTGCTGCCCAATCTCGCGGCCGCGAAGATCCCGGCGCCCCGCCGTTCGCGGCGTCCTTGGTAGCAGGCGCGGCGGTGGTGTCGAGCATTGGATCGTCCACGCGACCCGTGTGACCTGCCGTGCCAGAAAGGACAGTTGCCGTTCAGGAAAAAATGTCCAATCCTTTTGCGCGCGCGCATCCAATCGCCAGGAGACCAACATGAAGGGCAACCAGAAACTGATCGACGTTCTCAACCAACTGCTCGCCGACGAGCTGACCGCCATCAACCAGTACATGGTCCACTCCGAGCTTTGCGCCAACTGGGGCTATGAACGGCTGCACAAGGTGATCGAGAAGCGCGCCTTGGGCGAGATGAAGCACGCCGAGAAACTCATCGCCCGCATCGTGTTCCTCGAAGGGACGCCGGTTGTGAGCAAGCTGAACCCGCTTCACATCGGGGCCGACGTGCCCGAGATGATCGCGAACGACGTCGCGGCCGAGATGACGGCCATCCGCGGATACAACGCCGCAATTCCGGTGGCCATGGAAGTGCAGGACGCGCCCACGCGAGAGCTGCTGGAGTCGATCATCAAGGATGAAGACGACCACCTGGACATGCTGGAGGCCCAGCGCGACCAGATGAACCAGATGAGTGTTGGCGTCTTCCTCGGCCAGCAGATCGAAGAAGACTGACAGACCGCAGGCTCGGCCGGGAGCCCAGCGCCGTCGTCCGCGCCGCGGACAGAACGGCTTTCGACGCGCGACCAAAGTAGGGCAATCGGATCAGGCTTTGGCCCGGCTGCGCTGTACCGCAAGCTGAAGTGCTACGGCACCTGGTAGCGCGAACCGCTCTACTCGCCAGCATCTCCTCGACGAACTCGGCATACACACCTGCGACCAGCCGCGCGAGCCAGCCCCGTCCTTCCATGCTGCGCCTCGCCTCGATCGGCTCGTCGGCCCTCATCAGGTCATGCCGTCAAGCCGATGCGAAAAGGGGACGAGGGCGGCCAGGGGTGGCAGGATGGGGCCTCATGGACAAGTGCAAACCCTATCGCTTGCGCGCCAGACACGCATGTGTTCGCTTTCTCCCGGCGCTGGCAGCAGCCCTTGCCGGGGCGCCGGCCAGGGCGCAGACGCCCGCGCTGACCGACAGCGATTTCGCCCTCGCGCTCTACGCCTCCGACGTGAATTCGGGGAGCGCTCTCGATGCAAACGATCTCAGCGTCCTCTTCAACCCGCACCGGTGCAACTGTCCCGACACCATCACGGCGCAGTTGCAGCTCACCTCGTCCGGGCAAACCGACATCGGCAATTCGACGGTTTCGGTCAATTTCTTTCTCGGGACGAGCTGCGCCACTTCCACCACCTCTGCGTCGTGCGTCTCCGTCGGCCAGGCAACATTTAGCGCGTCCCAGTCCGCCTCGTCCCCGACGTTCTCCAGTAGCCTGGTATTCCAGAGCGCGGCAGGCACCTCGACAGTGGACTGCGCCACCTTTACCGCGGGATCGACCACCCTCTGGGCGGTGCTCGCCCAGAACGGGACCGCGCTCTCCTTCACACCTTCAGTCGCGCTTCAGGTGATCACGAGCGTGGTCGCGGCCCCGACCGCGATCACTGCCCAGCCCGCGGACCAGGGCATCCTGGTTGGCTGGACTCCTCCGGCGGACATGTCCCAGGTCGCGGGGTATCAGGTCCTTTGCCTGCCCCGTCCGGCTTCGGCCTCGACTGCTGCCTACGAAACTTGCGGATTGGCAAGCAACGCTACGGGTAGCGCAGTGCTTACTCCAGCCGACGAGACCCAGGTTTGCTCGGCCGAGGTTTCCGCCACGGCCACATCAGTCCGTCTGGCCGGACTGGTGAACGACACGACCTACACGGTCGCCGTGGTCTCCATCGATCCGGGCGGCGGCGTCAGCGCGCTGTCGCCACAAGCCGAGGCGATGCCCCAGCCGACCATCGGATTCTACGGGAAGTACAAGCTGTCGCTCGGAGCGGCCACCGGCTGTACGCTGGCGCCGCACTCGGGTCGCGCGGGTCTGCCGTGGATGGCGCTGCTCGCCGCGCTGGTCCTCGCGCTAGGCCGAAGCCCGCGACGGCGGAAAAACCTTGCCGCCAGCCTCACGCGCGTCGTGCTCCTGCTGCTCGCGTTCACTGCGACCGCGCGTGCCCAGATCTCGCTCGACCACCAAGACGCCGACTGGTCGCAATCACCGGTGTCGCCGCTTCCACAAACCCCTGATTGGGGCGTCGAGCTCGGGGTGTCGCTGTATCGCCCGGCCGTGGACAGCGAGTTTGCCGGCGGAGTCCATCCCTACGCCGATACCTTCGGGTCATCCCGCCATCTCCTGTCAGAGGTAGAGGTGGACCGGTACCTGTTTCACCGCTTCGGAACCTCGGGCGTGGGCCTGCGCGGTGGCTACTACAAGGTCAGCGGGGCGGCCTGGCTGGCCGACGGGATAACCCGCAGTGGAGACGAGACCGAGCTGCGCCTCATCCCCTTCTCGCTGTCGGCCCTGTTTCGAGCTGATCGCATTCCGGGCCTGAAGCAGGTGCCGCTCGTCCCGTACGCAAAAGCTGGGTTGGACGGCGTGGTGTGGACGACAAGCAGCACAGGAGGCGGCGGATCCCAGACCGGCTTCACCCCAGGCTGGCACGTTGCCGCGGGCATGGCGCTGGGCCTGAACTTTCTCGGTCTGGGCACCATCAATCCAGGCGCGCTCGCCGACCCCTGCGCGATCTTCTTTGAATGGGACTACGCCGCAATCAACGGACTGGGCATGGGCCACGACCTACACGTCGGCGACAACACCTGGTTCGCCGGGGTGATGTTCGACCTGTGACGGGCAAACCGCTGCGCTGGGAATTGAACGCAGCGGTGACGGTCGACGCCTACGACGGGTACAGGCCGTCCACGATCCCGTTGATATACTTTTCGATGTTGGTGTAGCCGGTGTGATCGAAGTCGCCGGTGGCATCGCTGGGGTCGTTGGGATTCAGGCCGTACTTGATTTCCCAGGCGTCTGGCATGCCATCCCCGTCCGTGTCGACGGGCGGGGTCCCGCCCGCCAGCGTCCCGTAGCCGCTGTTGGTGAGGCCGGTGGCCGTTTGCGTGGTCCACAGCGATCCTGATTTGCCCAGCGAGGTCAGGTCTGCGACGACCAGGGTGTCGACCTGATCGCGGTGCAGTGAGGGGCCGGCGCCGGCCACAGCGGCGGCGTACGAGGCCGCCGCGCTGGTGGTCGGCATGCTCGCGGTATCTGTGGAGTTCGCCGCGTTCGCTTTGGTCGTGCCGCCTGGAGAACCTGCATCGGTACCGTTGAGTGTGCCGTCCTTGTCGCTGTCGAGGAGATTCCCCTGGACGTAGACGGTTTGCCCGCTGTTCATCTGGTAATAGTCGTCTCCCGGACTGGTCGTCGACGGGCCTGCGATGAAATAGTTGTTGATGATGTCATGCCAGAATGTGCCGCTGGTGTCCCCGGCACAATAGGCGTACCCGTAGTTGTAGACCACGTTATTGACGAACTGGGTGTTGGACTTGGCCAGGGGCTGGCGACCATGTGCGTTGGCCCAGAGGTTTCCGTACCAGGTGAAGAATCCGCCGGTCATCTCGGTGTGTGCCCCGAACTGTTGCCCGGTCGGGTCCGCGATGATGGAGTTCTGCACGGTGATGTTGGTCGCCCCCACCGCGTCGATGCTGTCGTACTGGGCGAACTCGACCGAGACATGGTCGAAGATCAGGTTGCTGCCATCGAGCAGGTTGATCCCGCTCTTCTTGGCGTCGGAATCGAGCATGCCCTGGCGGAAGCGCACGTAGCGCACGATCACGTTCGATGCGGCGTCAAACGAAACCTCGCGGCCCATGAAGCCGATGCCGTCGCCAGGCGCGGTTTGCCCCGCGATGGTCAGGTTGCTGGTGACCGACACGGGCGATTGCAGACTGACGTAGCCACCGACGTCGAAGACCACGATGCGGTTCCCCGCACTGACGGCATCGCGGAACGAGCCAGTACCCGTGTCGTTCAAATTGGTGACGTGGTAGACGCCATAACCACGCGCGCCAGTCGCTTTCTTGCCGAAGCCGTACGCGCCGGGAAATGCCACGACCGGGCCGGACGCGATGGACGAGCCGCCCGCTCCTCCTGAGCCGGACCGGCCTGCGCTGCCGCCCGAGTTCGTGGATCCGCCTGGTCCAGAGGCGCTGCTCGTGCTGCCCGCGATGCCGCCGGTCGCGCCGCCTGTGCGAGTCGCTCCGCCTGCCCCGCCCGTCGCTCCGCCTGCCCCACCCGTCGCTCCGCCCCTGCCCCCGGTCGTTCCGCCCGCCGTGGTCGCGCCGCCCATCGCTCCGCCCCTGCCCCCGGTCGTTCCGCCCGCCGTGGTCGCACCGCCCGTCGCTCCGCCGGCCGCGGTCGTGCCGCCTGTCGCTCCGCCCGCCGTAGTCGCCCCGCCGGCCACAGTCGCGCCGCCCGGAACAGCGCTGCCGCCGGAACCGACCGAGCTGCTGGCAGTCGTTCCGCCGACGCTGGTCGCACCGCCTGCGACGGTCGCGCCGCCGCTGGCAGGGCTACCGCCCACGTTACCGCCGCCAGCCGAGCGACCAGCTGTCGCGACGACCGAACTGGAGCTGCCGCCGACTCCAGCGGCCGACGAAGTGGAGCCGCTGCTTCCCGCTCCTCCGCCGCCTTTGTTTCCAGCGTCGCTGGAACAAGCGCCAGCAAGGGCGGCGCTCAGGATCGTGATGCCCAGCAAAACTTGGCTGTTTCTCATGGTGTTGCCTTTCCGTATCTCTTAATAGTGTCGCTCTGCCCGGTCGGCGGGTCTACGAGACTTGCAAAAAGATGCGCAAGGATCTGAGACTGGCTGCGTCACAAATCCGTATCCACATGCGTCATCAACTGGCCTTGCGCGTTGAGAAGCCCCGGTCGGTGGTATCTGGGATGAGAGTTCGCGAGCCGGTGCTGCTAGTCTTGTGTGTTTATCCGTATCCAACGAGGACCGATGGCCAGACAAACCGCACTCATCACCGGAGCGTCAGCGGGGCTGGGACGCGAGTACGCGCGGCTATTCGCCAAAGATGGACATGATCTGGTGCTGGTGGCGCGACGGCGCGAGCGCCTCGACGAGTTGGCCAGCGAGCTGGCAGCGGCGCACAAGACCACATGCCTGGTCGTCACCGCGGATCTGGCGGTAGCCGGTGCCGGCCAGCACATAGCCGATCGGGTGCAGGCTGCGGGCCGCCAGGTGGACTTCCTGGTCAACAACGCCGGGTTCGGCAAACGCGGAGCGTTTGCGCAATCGGATGGTCCTAGCCAGCTTGAGATGATCGACGTCAACGTGCGGGCGCTGGTCGAGCTGACCCACCTGTTCCTGCCCGGCATGCTGGAGCGCAAGCAAGGGCGCATCCTCAACATCGCCTCGATTGCCGGGTTCGTTCCCGGACCTTTCATGGCGACCTATTACGCCAGCAAGGCCTTCGTGGTCAGCTTCACCGAGGCGCTGGCGAGCGAGATCCACGGCACCGGCGTCACGGCAACCGCGAGCTGCCCGGGGCCGACGGCAACCGAGTTCGCCGACGTTGCAGGCAGCGCCGGATCCAACCTGTTCCGGCGCCACCTGGCCGACGCAGCGCCGGTCGCCCGGCACGGCTACCGGGCCATGTTGGCCGGCGCCGTGCTGGCCATCCCGGGACTGAAGAACAAGTTCAGCGCCCAGTCGATCCGCATCGCCCCGCGCGCTGCGGTGCGCGCCATCGCCGCCAGGCTGAACAGCGATCGGACCAAGTAGCTGGATGGACTAGGATGAAGAAACGGGAGGGCACGGACGCCGAGATGTTGCGCGCGCGCGCCGAAGACCGGCTGAAAGAGAAGCCGAGCAGGCCGGAGGCCGACGGCCGCGATATGGTGGAGGAGTCGCAGCGTCTGGTCCACGAGCTGCAGGTTCACCAGATCGAGCTGGAGCTGCAGAACGAGGAGCTGCAAGCGTCGCGGGCAGAGTTGGAGGCGGGGTTGGAACGTTATTCTCACCTCTACGACTTCGCGCCGGTGGGCTACCTGACATTGGATCGCGACGGGGCGATCCAGAAGGTCAATCTCACCGGGGCGCGGCTGCTCGGGCTGGAGCGTGCTCGCCTGGTCGGGACGCGCCTTGGCCGCTTCGTCTCGGCTGAATATCGTCCCGCCTTCAACGCTCTTCTCGACAAGGTCTTCGAGAGCCAGGCCAGGCAGGGCTGCGATCTGGAGATCTGCCCGGAGACGATCGCACCCATCTGGTTACACATCGATGCGATCGTCGCCGATGACCAAGGCCGCGAATGTCGCGCGGTATTGGCCGACGTGACCGAGCGCCGGCGCATCGAAGAGTCTCTACGCTTTCGCGTCTCACTGCTCGACTATGCTGCCAACCACTCGCTGGAAGAACTGCTGCAAGAGACGCTGGACAAGGTCGGGGCTCTGACCGAAAGCCCGATCGGTTTCTACCACTTCGTCGAGCCGGACCAGAACACGCTTCGCCTGGCAGCCTGGTCCAGGCGAACCGTCAAGGAGTTCTGCTCGGCCACAGGACAAGGCAGCCACTACCCGATCGAGCAGGCTGGTGTCTGGGCGGACTGCGCGCGCCAGCGATGGCCGGTCATCCACAACGACTATGCCTCGCTCCCGCATCGCAAGGGACTGCCCGAGGGACATGCGGCCATCACGCGCGAACTGGTCGTGCCCATCATCCGGTCAGAGCTCATCGTGGCCATCGTTGGGGTCGGCAACAAGCCCAGCGATTACACCGACAGCGACGTGCAGATCGTCTCGCACCTGGCCGACGTGGCCTGGACCATCATCGAGCGCAAGCGCGCGGAACAGGCCCTGCAGGAAAGCGAGGCGCGCTATCGCGAGGCTGCGCAGGCGCTGGCCGAGGCGGACCGCAACAAGAATCATTTCCTGGCGGTGCTCTCGCACGAGCTGCGCAATCCGCTCGCCCCCATCACCAACAGCCTCTACATCCTCGACCGCGCGGTTCCGGGCGGCGCCCAGGCGCTTCGCGCCCACGCGGTGATCGCCCGACAGGTCGGCCAGCTTTCCCGCTTGGTTGACGATCTGCTCGACACCACCAGGATCGGGCGCAACAAGCTCACGCTGCACCGGGAACGATTGGAGCTCAACCAACTGGTGCGCCGGACGCTGGACGATTACGGACCCCAGTTCGAGAAGAACCAGGTGGGTGTCGAGCTTGCTCCCGCGCCCAGGCCGGTGTTTGTCAACGGAGACGGAAACCGTCTGGCACAGATTGTGGGCAACCTGTTGCAGAATGCCGCAAAGTTCACCGGGCCGGGCGGCCACACGCGCGTGTCCGTGTCCACCGACGACAAGAGCAAACGCGCGGTTGTTCGTGTTGCCGATACCGGCGTCGGCATGGATGCCCCAATGCTGGAGCGCCTGTTCCAGCCGTTTGCACAGGCTGATACCACGCTCGATCGCAGTAAGGGTGGTCTGGGTCTCGGACTGGCGCTCGTTAGAGGGCTGGTTGAACTGCACGGCGGCACCATCTCCGCGCACAGCCCTGGGCTGGGCCAAGGGGCAGAATTTGTCGTGCGCCTGCCACTGGCGCTGGAGCAGACTGCGGCTGACGGACCAGCGCGCTCCAGCACCGAGGCCCAAGGCGGCCGCCGGCGCGTGCTGGTCATCGAGGACAACATCGACGCGGCCGAGAGCCTGCGCGAGGCGATCGAGTTCAGCGGACACGAAGTCGAGGTCGCATACAATGGACCCGCAGGCATCGCCAAGGCCCACCAGTACAAGCCCGAGGTCGTCTTCTGCGACATTGGACTTCCCGGCATGGACGGCTTCGATGTCGCCCGGGCGTTCCGGGCTGACCATGCCCTCAAAGGCGCCCATCTCGTGGCGCTCAGTGGGTACGCCCTGCCCGAGGACGTGCAACGGGCTTTTGAGGCCGGCTTCGATCAGCATCTCGCCAAACCGCCGAATCTGTTGAGCCTGGAACAAACCCTGGCGCACATGCCGTCGGCTGCGCGCGAGCTGGCGAGCGAACCGGATTCCAGCAAAGAGGGACCGGGATCCGTCGCAGACTGAGTGGCGGGCGCGCGTCCTCGGAAGAACAACCCTTTCCACGATCGAGCCGCGCACCCAATCGCAGCGATCGGTGGTGGTCGTGGACGTTGTCGTGGTCGTAGACGTGGTCGTCTTCGTGGCCGTGGCCGGAGCGATCACCGTCGGCCACGACCACGACCATGGCCGCGACGTGTTGTGGTTGTCGCGAAATTGCGATCAAACCAGCGCAATGGCGCCGGGGGATCGCTGCGGTCCACTGTACGGGTGCCGCTCCACCACGCGCAAGCGCGCGCGGGTCAACCGCTCGATGTCGCGCAGGAAGGTGCGCTCGCTGGGGTCGCAGAAGGACAGCGCGATGCCGGCGGCGCCGGCGCGACCGGTGCGGCCGATGCGGTGCACGTAGCTCTCCGGCTCGTTGGGGATCTCGAAATTGATGACGTGAGTGATCCCGTCCACGTCGATCCCGCGCGACGCGATGTCGGTGGCCACCAGCACACGCACGCTGCCCTTCTTGAAACCGGCCAGGGCGCGCTCGCGCGCTGACTGGCTCTTGTTGCCGTGGATGGCCTCGCTGCACACTCCGCCGCGGTTGAGGTGCTCGGCCACGCGGTTGGCGCCGTGCTTGGTGCGGGTGAAGACCAGCACGCGAGCCATGGCCCGATCGCGCAGCACCTCGGCCAGCAAGTTGCGCTTGTTGTTCGACTGCACGTGCAGCACCCACTGGCTGACCTTCTCGGCGGTGCTGGCTGTGGGCGTGACCGACACCGTCGCTGGGTTGTGCAGCATTCCGCTGGCCAGCGCCACGATGTCGGGCGGCAGGGTGGCCGAGAACAGCATGGTCTGACGCTGCCGCGGCACCGCGGCCACGATGCGACGGATAGGCTGGATGAATCCCATGTCCAGCATGCGATCGCCCTCGTCGAGCACCAGGGCCTCGACGCCGTCCAGCCGCACATGTCCCTGCTGCATGAGATCGAGCAGGCGGCCGGGTGTGGCCACCAGGATTTCAGCCCCGCGGCGGATGCCGTCCACCTGCGGCTTCTGCCCGACCCCGCCGAAAACCACCACGTGGCGCAAGGGAAGATGGCGGCCGTAGCTGGCAAAGCTTTCGCCGATCTGGGAGGCCAGCTCGCGCGTGGGCGCCAGCACCAGGGCGCGCGGCCCGCGCAGACCCTCGCGCCGGGGCGAGCCGGCCAGGCGGGTCAGGATGGGAATGGCGAAGGCCGCAGTCTTGCCGGTGCCAGTCTGCGCGCAACCGAGCAGATCGCGGCCCGCCAAAAGGAGCGGAATAGCCTGCGCCTGGATGGGCGTCGGCACGGTGTAGCCCTCGCTATGAAGGGCACGGCGAATGGGATCGATGATGTCGAGCTGGGAAAAGGAGCTGATGGTGTTCATTTTTCTCTCGGTTGTCCCCGAGAGACGCCATCCGAGCCTGCCTTTTCGCGCAACGATCCGAGACGACCACTTCGAGGTTGGTTACGAACTACGGCAGTAGTGATGCGGGGAGAAGCCTGCGAAGTCAAGGTTTTGCTTCAGGCTACGGGCTTAGATCTTTCCCGATTGTGGTGCGTTGCAATCGGATGGACACTAATCCCGCCACGAGGACGACCATGAAAACAGCCCTGCTCATCACCGCAATCCTTTCTCTTTCCGCGTGCAGCTCCGCCACCAGCTACGTGCGCTCCGACACTGTGCTGGGACGGGTGGTCATCTACCGCAACGGCGTGGCCTACTTCGAGCGCTCGGCGACCGTGGCCGAGGATTCTCTGCAACTCTCCGTCCCGGCGGACAAGGTGGACGATTTCTTGCGCTCGCTCACCGTGGTCGACGCGGACACGGGCGAGCCCACGCCGGTTTCCTATCCGACTCAGCCGGCGCTGGTCGGCGGGACCGGGCTGATCGACATGAGGATCGGGCTGTCCGGCACGGCGCCGCACAAGTTGCGCCTGTCGTACGTGACCGAGGCGCCCTCGTGGAAACCCAGCTACCGCTTGGTCCTGGCCAAGCCCGGCACGGTGGAAGTGCAAGCATGGGCCGTGGTGGACAACACCTCGGGCGAGGACTGGAATCAGGTGAAGCTGGGCGTGGGTTCCAGCTCGGCCATGTCGTTCCGCTACGACCTGCACTCGGTGCGCAACGTGGAGCGTGAAACCCTCCGCTCGAACGATCTGTTTGCCCAGGCTCCGCCCACCGGTGGGTCGAGCTACGGCCAGGCGGGCGGGACAATGCCGATCCTGGCCGAGTTGAACGATGCCGTGCTGGCTCGGGACGAGGAGATCGAGAAGGAGGCGCCCTCGGTGATGGCCGAGTCGATGGCCGCCGACATGCACGTCAGCCGGTCGCGGCGGGCCGCCAAGCCCAAGGCTTCCGCACCGGAGCCTGCGTTCGCGCACAAGGACGCCGGGGCTCCGCCGGGCCAGCCGCTGGACAGTCGCATGGCCGATGTCGCGCGCCGGCTGCAGTCCACCCACGATCAGGTGGTCGTGGAAGGATTCGCCGAGGCCCACGAGAGTGACAAGAACGCAGCCTCGCTGGCGCGTGCCAATCGCGTGCGCGAGCAGCTCATCCGCAACGGACTTCCCCCCGAACAGGTGGTGGCCGTGGGTCGCGGCCTGCAGGCCGGACATGCCGGCGGTGTTCGCCTGGTGCAAACCCCGCCGCCGCCCGCACCGCCCAAGAGCCCGGCGTCCGCTGCCTCGGCCGAAGCGCAAGAGCCCATCGGCACCGCGCACTTCGAATCGCAGACCGCCATGTCAGTGGCGCGCGGCTCGTCCGCCATGGTTTCCATCCTGAAGAAGGACGCCAGCGGCGAGGTGGTCTACTTCTATGATTCCGAAACCTCGCGCGGCAACGACATCTTCCCGTTCAAGGCCATCCGTCTCATCAACCCGACGGACTCCGTACTGGAAGGCGGCCCGGTCACGGTGTTCGGCGAGGGCCGCTTCATCGGCGAAGGTCTGGTCGAGCCCATTCCGGCGCGCTCGCCCGCTTTCGTTCCCTTTGCCCTGGACCGCCAGGTGGTGGTGGAGCGCAAGAGCGAGGAGCGCGACGAGATCGCGCGCATCATCACCGTCCAGCGCGGCGTCTTTTCCACCGAGGCGAAGCACATCCGGCGCACGGTTCTGACCCTGAACAACCGCCAGGACGAGAAGGCCTCGGTGTATCTGCGCCACAGTCTGCTGCCCGGTTACAGCCTGACCAAGTCACCCGGCAAGAGCGAGCGCATGGGCGCGGCCTACCTGTTCCGCATCGAACTGGAGCCCAAGGCCAAGATCGACGTGACGTTGGAGGAAGCCACGCCGGTGTTCCAGACCACGGACATCCGCGCCCACGACGGCCTGGAGCTGATCGGCGCGTATCTCTCCTCGGCGGCCACCGGCATCCTGAAGGATCAGGTCGCTCATCTCATCAAGCTGCACAAAGAGACCGCCAACATCGAGCAGCAGATCAACACCACGCGCGAGCAGATGCAGGAGTACCGCGCGCGCATGGACGAGTTGCACGCGCAGATCGTGACCCTGACCGAGGTGAGGACCGGCGCAGCGCTGTTGAGGGACCTGCAGAAGAAGATGCAGGACATTTCACAGAAAGTCTCGCAGGCGACCATTCAATTGGTGAACCTGCAAGAGCGACTGATGATTGCGCGTATCAACTTCCAAGACGCCGTGGCCGAACTGAGCCTGGAAGAAAAGAAGCCCGAGGTCGCCGGCGGCGAGTCTGCCCCCGCCAGGGAAAAGACCGCGGCGCACAAAAAGGCGAGGTAGCGAAGCGACATTCGCTCGACCCGTGACTCGGCGGTTTGAGGCATCGCCTAGTTCCCGTCGTTGATTGTAATGAGCGCAGGCGAGTCGTGGGTCACGGCCAGAAAGGTCGCGTTGGCGGGAAGGCCCGCGGGAATGCTGCCGTCGTTGGCGGTGTTGAGGTTGCACGCCGCCAGCGCATAGAACCAGGGAACGCTCGGGGTCGTGGTCCACAACTGCTGCCCGATGCCGGCCTGAGACCCCTGGCTGGCGGGACCGGCGTTGACCAAGTAGGTGCAGTAGAGCTGGTTCCAGCGGGGCCGCAGTCCGATCCGGCTCCAGCCAGAGGGTTGCGGGTTGGGGATGTTCTGCGGCGTGCGCGCAGATTCAAAGCCCGGGGCGGTGGGGGAAACGGGTATGAACGCCGTCGCCGCCTCGTCGGGGCTCGGCTGCGTGAGATTGTCGTCCAAGCGCGCCGGCACGTACGCACCCATGTCCATGAAGTAGAGTTGCTCCTTGGCCGCCAGCTCGGCCAGCATGGCGTCAGCCTCCGAAAGCCGCGCCCGCGCCACGTAGCGCTTGTACCCGATGGTCGCAATGGCAGCCAGCACGCCAAGGATGACGATTACGATCATCAGCTCGATCAGCGTCGTTCCCTGTGTACGGCCGCAGGGTTGGCGATTCGTCCCACCACCCGTCGCGGCGTTGTGCCGGCGCGCGATCAATCCGGGCGCGCCCCACCGTAGAGAGACAGACTGTGAATCCATGCCCTTCTCCTTGGTTACGACGAGATGTATCGCTGTCCCGTCTGCATCAAGGGTGCAGCCTGCGTGTCTCGCGCGTATTGCCGGAAAGTAAAGCTACGTAAAGGTGTGGACCTGGTGCCAACGAGGTGAAGATGAATCTGCTGTCATCTCTCTTCCAATTGTCCTCTTGTCTTGTGGTTTGTCCCCTGCTGGGATGTGGTGGTGGCTCGCACACCGGCACCCGAGCGACCGCGGGGTGCGGCTCGGCCCAGAACAATGCTTTCTGCGCGTCGATGTCTTTGTCGCCGCCCATTGGGCAGCCGCCGCAGAAATCGTACAAGGAGTTCAACAACAACTGGCCGCTCGACTCCTGGCAGGTGACGGAGCCGAGCGACGGGTACCAGGTGTGCTACATCCGTTTGCTGTCGAAGTTCGTGAAGTAGGCTCGGGCCAGCTCTGCCGCGCCTCTGGGGCGACCGCAGGTCGCCCCTACGCCGCGGCCCGGTGGCTTCGGCCGGGCTGCACGGCGGAGATGAAGGTCACGCCCTGGTACTTCTCCTCGGTGCGACGGAGCAGGTACTCGGTCTCGAACAACACCAGCGGTCGGCCCTCGACGTCGACAACGCAGCTTTGCCGGCCGGGCAGCTCCAGTTGATCGAAGTCGATTTCCCCGCCCTCGATCCAGCGCGCAAAGCGGTAGGGCAAGCGGTCGAATCCGATGCGCACGCCGTACTCGCCACGCAGCCGGTGCTCGACCACCTCGAACTGCAGCGCGCCCACCGCACCCAGGATCGGGTCGCGTTCCATGCGCTGCCGATCATAAAACACCTGCACCGCCCCTTCCTCGGAAAGCTGTTCCAGCCCTTTCTTGAGCTGCTTTCGCTTGAGAGGATCGTTGAGGCGCACGCGCACGAAGTGCTCGGGCGAAAAGCGCGGGATGCCCTCGAATTCCACCGGCTGCACCTCGCACAGGCTGTCGCCGATGCGCAAAACACCCGGATCCCACAGGCCCACGATGTCGCCGGAAAATGCCTCATCCACGACAGTCCGTGTCTGGGCCATGAACTGCACCGAACGGGCGAGCGTCAGGGTCTTGCCCGTGCGCACATGCTGGACATCCATGCCGCGCACGAAACGGCCGCTGCAAATGCGCACGAACGCGATGCGATCGCGGTGCTGCGGATCCATGTTCGCCTGGATCTTGAACACGAAGCCCGAGAACGCGGGCTCGTCCGGCGCCAGCGGCCCGGCCGAGGTCATGCGCGTGCGTGGCGCCGGCGCCAGATCCACGAAGTGATCGAGCAGAAGTTCCAGCCCGCAATTGGTCATGGCACTGCCAAAGAAGACCGGCGTGATCTGCCCGGCCAGAAATCGCTCACGATCGAACGGCGTGCCTGCCGTCTCCAGCAGGGCCACTTCGTCACGCAGGCGATCCATCTGCCTTGCCCCGAGAACCTCCAGCAGTCGCGCGTCGTCCCATTCCGCCTTTCGCATTTCGCCCCGGCGACTGCCGCTTGATCCTTGGAAGACCTGCAGCGAATGGGCCCAGCGATCAAACAGCCCCACGAATGACCTGCCCGAGCCCATGGGCCAGTTGGCCGGGCTACATGGAATTCCAAGCACGCGCTCGATCTCGTCGAGCAGCTCAAACGGATCTTTGCCGTCGCGGTCCAGCTTGTTGACGAAGGTCACGATGGGGATGCCGCGCATGCGGCAGACCTGGAACAGCTTGATGGTCTGCGGCTCCACGCCCTTGACGCAATCGATAAGCATGATGGCGGTGTCCGCAGCCGCCAGCGTGCGGTAGGTATCCTCGGAAAAGTCGTTGTGGCCGGGAGTGTCCAGCAGGTTCATCTGCCGGCCGGCGTACTCGAACTGCAGCACGCTGCTCGACACCGAAATCCCGCGCTGCCGCTCGATATCCATCCAGTCGCTGGTGGTCTGCCGCCCGTCGCCCCGGTTGCGCACCGAGCCCGCTACGTGCAGCGCGCCCCCGTAGAGCAGCAGCTTCTCGGTCAACGTGGTCTTGCCCGCATCAGGGTGCGAGATGATGGCAAAGGTGCGCCGGGCCGCGATCGCGGCCCGCAAGCGGTGCAACTGCTCGTCCATGGGGGCAGCGAAGAGTAGCAGAGGAATGGCGCCCGTGCGCGAGAGAGTGCCTTCAATCGCCGTAGGCAAACGAACCCAGCGCAGTCCCCAGCGATATGCCCTGGCCCGCGGCAAAAGCTGCGGCCCCACTGTGGTGGATTTCCTTCATGCTCTCGCCACGGGAAAGGGCGTCAAGGATTCCCGACACCGTCCACGCGCCAGGGAAACCCAGGCTGCGATTCAGAATGAAGATGTGGGCGTTGGCGCGACGAATGGCGGGGCGGATGAAGCGATGACCGGTGCAGGCCAGCGCAAAGGTTCCTTTCTGCAACCTGGAATCGCCGCGATTCTGGGCCAGCAATTCCGCTGGATCGCCGACGTCATAGAAATAGTCGTGGCCGATGTAGCCAACCACATGGCTGGCGCCCGCGAACTTCGCGTCGGCATCGCCCACCTTCAACGTGAGATCCCCGTCGCGGTTCACCGCAACCAGATAATCGAGCATGGCGTTGGCGATGTGGTCGCCGCGATACCCCCTTGCCAGCAGATACACGTCGAATGGCCGAGTCACGCCGCGTGCGCGCAGGGCACCGCCAGGCTGGAAGGACTTGCGCCAGATGGCCTCGACCGCCAGATCGCTGTCGGGCTGGTAGCGACGCTGCACCCGTTGCCAGTGATCGCGATCCAGCGTCGCGGACAGGCCGCCCGCAGTCGCCCAGTAGAGGTTGTGGTCGGGATCATCGCCGCGGCAGATGCGCCGGTTCTTCACTTTGACGATGCCTTGCGAATCATTGTCGCAGAGGGCGATGTAGATCGTGACGGTCAAGGGCCGCCCCGCGCGCAGATCCTCGGCAATGCGATCATAGAGCTGGCCGAGATCCTTCCCCGGAAAGAGCGGCTCCCCGTGCGCCGGCGCCTCGCCCGCCAGCAGGACGAGGAGCGGGACGACAGTTCCGAAGAAGCGGATCATCTAGTAACTGTAGCTCGGGAAGAGGTCCTGCGCTGAATCCGAGAGGTGCGCACCGAAACATGCCACGGCGCTGGGGAACGGCGCGAAGAGAACGGTCTTCCGCCAGACTGCCCTTGTCGCAGGATACGGCCTCGCGCAAAGGCGTGACCGAACCTCGCGAAGCCGCTAAGCTATGCATCTCGTGCTGACCCGGCTTACCGTTCGCGGCTTCAAGAACCTGCTCGACGTCGATCTCTGCCTGGGGCCGTTCACGTGCCTGGTCGGGGAAAACGCGGTCGGCAAGTCCAACTTGTTCGATGCAATCCGCTTCCTCCATTTGCTGGCCAGCCGACCGATTCCCGAGGCGGTCAGCAACGTCCGCGAATCCAGGGGGCGGCCCGCGCGCCCTGCCGATCTGTTTACGGGTTTCGGCGGAACACGCGCAGCCGACGAGATCCGTATCGCGGCAGAAATGATCGTGAAGCCAACGGCGGTCGATGACTTCAGCGTCGAGGCCACCGCGTCGATTACCTCGCTTCGCTACGAGGTGGCATTCGAGCTGGACGAGGCTGAGGATCGGCTGGTGCTCAAGGAGGAACACCTGAGCCCGATTACTCTCGGTCAGGCGCGGAAGAATCTATCCCCCTGGGCAAAGCCAGGGTTTCTCAAGTCAGTGCTCAAGGGAGCGCGCCGGGGGCGCGGAAGAGATCTCATCAGCACAACCGGCGGACGCATCCAGCTGCACCAGGACGGGCACGGCGGACGCAAGGTTCCCTCGGCGGGATCGTCGCGCACGGTCTTGTCGAGCGCCAATGCCGACTTTCCAACGGCCCTGGCCGCAAAGCGCGAGATGGAATCGTGGCGAAGTCTACAGCTAGAACCATCCGCCATGCGGGCGCCGTCGCTGTACACCGACCCGAAGCAGATCGACGAACGGGGGGCTTTTCTGGCCGCTGCTCTTCAGCGCCTGGCCAAGCTCCGCGGACCCGAAGCCTGGGCCGAGATCGCCGAAAGGGTCTCGCGTCTGGTGCCGGAGATGGAGGAACTGCGTGTTGTTTCCGACGATCGAACGGAGACCCACACCGCCGAGATTCGCGGCGTGGACAAGACATTCAGGCCTGCGCGCGCCCTCTCCGATGGTACGTTGCGATTTCTGGTGCTGGCGGCGCTGACCGTGGATCCGGACTCGACGGGAACCCTGTGCATCGAGGAGCCGGAAAATGGGATTCACCCAGAGCGGATCGCCGACATGACGACGCTGCTCTACGACTTGGCGGTGGATCCAAATGTCGTGGTCGGTACTGACAATCCTCTGCGACAGGTGCTGGTGAACACGCATTCGCCACTCGTGTACAAGGAAGTTCGCAGGGAGGATCTGGTCTTTCTTGAGTCGGTGGATATCGTTCGGGACCGGACGCGCGGTCGTGGCGTCGCCATCCGTGTTCCCGGGGGAACGTGGCGGGCTAATCTGGCCTCGCCAGCACACCGCCGAGTGCAACCCGCCCGAACCCTGGCATGGGAACAGATGGAGTTCCGATTCAGAGCCGCCGAAGAGCCATGACCTCGACGTTGCGCCTGACCTTGCTGGCGGATGGTCCCAGCGATGCTTGCTTGCTCATCCTGCTGCGCTGGCTGGTTGGCACCGCCGTTCGCGATGCGCAGTTCGAATCTTGGTTCGCCGACCTGGGCGTGGACCGCAAGCCGCCCAAGAAACTGGATGCGCGCATCCGCAGAGCGATCGAGCTTTATCCCTGTGACATTCTCTTCGTGCATCGAGATGCCGAATCTCAGCCTGCCGACGACAGATACGCCGAGATCCAACGTAAAAGCTCGCCCCGCCACCACCCACCCCTGGCGTGGCCAGGGCCGCTGCCGCCTACTCGGCCGGCACGGGCAGCGTGACTGTGCCGGGTTCGGCGATAGCGGCCAAAGCGGCTCGTTGCA
>Ga0181530_10000879_pt1 | contig 38777 bp, 39 predicted proteins | sample PEATcosm2014_Bin_42_FD_119769 | JGI IMG/M metagenome (GOLD analysis project Ga0181530, IMG submission 119769) | Peatland microbial communities from MTU Mesocosm Facility, Houghton, MI, USA - PEATcosm2014_Bin10_60_metaG | ecosystem: Environmental > Terrestrial > Soil > Wetlands > Peat | place...
TTCGAGCGCTACGCGAGAACGGTCGCCGCCTTCGTTCGCCTTGCCATGATCCGCCTCATGCTCAAACGCTTGACCAAGCCAAGCCATTGCTCATGAATCCATTCTTCTTGGATCGGCTCTTAGTATAATGTTTTCTTGAAAAGCGATTCGCATGGCCCCTCGTCGTCCTGTTATCCCGAAATCAGAGCCACCCAACCTTACTATTGAACAAAAACGGCGTCGGATTGAGCGGTTGCAAAAGTGCGTTCAAGGCCTTCAGGAGTTTGATCCTCAGAAGGTGCAGAAGCGCAACGGTGGCCCTGAGGTACTCGCGCTGGAGGCGGCTATCGACGAGGCACTGTCGGGGGCATTTGGGCACCGTACGCCTGCCTATGACCGCTACCGTCGCGCCGCGAAGTTGAACCATGGTTCTTATGTCGGCATAGCCGGCCTATACTTTAATGATAAAGCACATGCCGAGGCCCAAGAACGGGCTGACACTCGGCGATTTTTCGCCGAGGGGAAAGAGCAGTCGATCGCCCTTTTGGAGCAAGCCATTTGTGCTCTCGAAGATGAAGTTGCCGAGCTGGACATCGAAACTGCCAGTGCAACTCACATGCAAGCGGCTGTCGCCGAAAAAGCCCTGTCGCGTAAGGTCTTTGTGGTTCACGGCCACGAAGGCGAGCCACGAGAAGCCGTTTCTGGTTTCTTGCGGAAAATCGACTTCACGCCAATAATTCTTCGTGAGCAAACAAATCAAGGCCGGACGATCATCGAAAAATTTGAAGCTTATGCTGATGTTGATTTTGCCGTTGTAGTCCTGACACCCGACGATGTGGGCGGCCCTAAAGGTGGAGCGCTGCAACCTCGAGCGCGCCAGAACGTCCTTCTTGAGCTTGGCTATTTCATCGGCAAATTGGGTCGACAGAATGTATGTGCTATCAAACTTGGCGACCTCGAAATTCCCTCCGACATCCTCGGCATAATTTGGACCCAGTTTGATGAGCATGGCGCTTGGAAGACGGCTTTGGCAAAAGAACTGAGGGACGCCGGTCATACGATCGATTGGAATAGGGTAATGGATCCTTAAATCGACTCGTCCCTCGCTGTCCAAGACGCCACTTCTTGACCGTGGCTTCACAACCCTCCTACCCCACCTTCTCCCAGCCGTTCATGCCGAGACGCTCCTGCGGCAGGAATCGCGCCTTGTAGGCCATCTTGCGCGATCCCTCGACCCAATAGCCGAGATAGACATGCGGCAGGCCGAGGCGGCGGGCGCGTTCGATATGGTCGAGGATCATATAGGTGCCGAGCGAGCGCCGCTGCTGGTCCGGCGCGTAGAAGGAGTAGACCATAGAGAGGCCGTCGGCGAGCAGGTCGGTGAGGCAGGCGCCGAGGAGTTGCGTCTCGCCGGGCGCCTGCGGGTCGGGCGCGCGATATTCGACGAGGCGGCTTTCGACATGGCTGTCCTCGATCATCATCGAGTAGTCGAGGATGGTCATGTCGGCCATGCCGCCTTCGCCATGGCGGGCGTCGAGATAGCTGCGAAACAGCGAATATTGCTCAGCTGTCGGCTCGGTCCGGCCGACGACGCCGAGCAGATCGGCGTTCTGATCCATGACCCTGCGAAAGTTGCGCGAGGGATGAAATTCCGGAACCCGGACGCGGATCGAGACGCAGGCGCGGCAGCGCTCGCAGGCGGGCCGGTAGGCGATCGTCTGCGAGCGGCGGAAGCCGGATAGCGTCAGCTGATCGTTGAGGCCGACCGCCCGGGCGCCGATCAGATGCGTGAACACCTTGCGTTCCTGCCGGTCGGGGAGATAGGGGCAAGGGGACGGCGCGGTCAGATAAAACTGCGGCGCGTCGCGCGGTTCTCGCGTCAAGCTGCTGGGTCCCTTTGATCCCGTCTTCATTGTTGTGCAAACAAAGCTAGCTCTTTCCGGGGCCGCCGCAACTTAAAAAAAACCGCTCAGACCGGTCGACGCGTCATGATCACGCCGGCGAGGATATCGTGCAAACATCTTTTTCCGTCTGCAACCAGCGAGACGAGAAAAATCGGCGGAAAAAGCGTGCTGAGGTAAAACAGCACCGCATGCGCCGCGGCGATCAGGAAGGGCACCCGCTGTCCGTCGATGAGGCGCAGCTCAAGGTCCATCGCCCGCATGCCGGGCGTCGCCATGTTCGGCCCGGATACGGTGAGGCCGTTGTAGAAGAAGGCGACAAAGGGAAAGATCGGCGGCAGGATGAACAGCGCCAGCCCGAAGGTGAGGATGGTGAGCGCGAACCAGATCGCGGCCACGAAGATGGACACCAGAATGAAGTCCAGAATGAAGGCGACGATCCTGCGCGTCCTGACGCCGGCGAAGGCCGCCACTGGGAGATTGGCCGGAAGATACATCGGCGTCGAGGCCGGCCATCTGTCGAAACCGCCGAAATTGCTCATCTTGCGTTCCTGTCCGCCGTCCCGGTCGAAATGCGCCGCGCGGTTCGGCGCTCCGCCGCCATCGGCGCGCGCCATATTTGGCCCCGCCGACGCCGCGCAACAAGATCCGGCCTTCCTTTCGGTCGATCATGACGATCAGGCGATTGATCGAAGGCTTTTTTTCGGCGATTCGCCAGCCATGAGCGTCGTTTTGACGAAATCCGGCGCGGACTCTGCCTGAAGATGAGGATCGACGCATGAAGGAGACGGACTTCCCCGGGGTGACCCTCATGACGCCCGGCGCGAAATGCGGCGCTCAAGCTGGATTGGAAGTCGAGCCGCCGCCTGATTTCGTCCGGCTCGCCGACATCGCGCCGCATATCCGGCAGGACATGCGCTATGCCGGATCGGAGAATTTTCTGGGGCGCCCGGTTCCCGGCTATTGCGCGGCGCAATGCTGGCTGCGCCGGGAGGTGGCGGAGGCGCTCGCCGCGGTCGAAAAGGATGCGCAGGCGGCGGGATTGAGCCTCGTCGTCTACGACTGCTACCGGCCGCAGCGGGCGACGCGCGCCTTCATCGCCTGGGCGGCCGACCCGTCCGATCAGGCGCGGAAGGGCGTCTATTATCCCCACCTCGACAAGGCGGCGCTATTCGATCTTGGCTATATCGCGCGCGAATCGGCGCATTCGACCGGGATCGCCGTCGATCTTGCGCTGGTCGGGCTCGATTTCGGCACGCCTTTCGATCTCTTCGACGCGGCTTCGGGCACGCATGACCCTGGCATTTCGGAAGCGGCGAAGCAAAACCGCGCGACGCTGATCAGCCTGATGCAGCGCCATGGCTTCGTCAATTTCGACAAGGAATGGTGGCACTTTACGCTGGAAGGGCTGGACAATGTCCGCCCGCTCGATTTCGAGGTGCGGTAGGCATGCGACAGGCGCTGCATCAGCTGCATGTCGAAACCAACGGCAAAGGCCTCGTCGAGATCACGCCCGAGGTTGCGGCCTTCGTCGGCCGGGAAAAGATCGAGACAGGGCTTTTGACCCTGTTTTGCCGGCACACCTCGGCCTCGCTGATCGTTCAGGAGAACGCCGATCCCGACGTTCTGGCTGATCTTGCGGCGTTTTTCGAGCGCATCGCGCCGGAGGATCCCGCACGCTACATTCATAACGTCGAGGGGCCGGACGACATGCCGGCGCATATCCGCGCCGCGCTGACGCAGACGCAGCTTTCGATTCCCCTCGCGGCCGGGGCCATGATGCTCGGCGCGTGGCAGGGGATCTTCGTTTTCGAGCATCGCCGCGCGCCGCATCGGCGGCTCATCGCGCTGCATCTTCTCGGCGCGTGACAAGGCGGCCGGCAAGGCGGGCGAGACCCGCATCGCGCACAAGCTTTTTTCGTGCTAGCAAGCGCGAAGGAGAGCCAGCATGACGCAAAAAGCTTCCGTGACGGCGGCCGTCCTGGTGATTGGCGACGAAATCCTGTCGGGACGGACCAGGGACGCAAACAGCGGCTACATCGCCGACTACCTCGCCAAGATCGGCATCGATCTGTGCGAGATGCGCGTCGTCGGCGACATCGAAGGCGAGATCGTCGCCGCGGTCAACGCCCTGCGCCAGCGTTACGATTATGTCTTCACGACCGGCGGCATCGGTCCGACGCATGACGACATCACCGCCGACGCCGTCGCCGCGGCCTTCGGCGTCCCTATTTCCGAAGATCCGCGCGCCATAAAACTGCTGCTGGAGCGGATGAAGCCGGCCGAACTCAACGAAGCGCGCCGGCGCATGGCGCGCATTCCCCAAGGCGCCGAACTGGTCGAGAACGACATTTCGAAGGCGCCCGGCTTCTGGATCGGCAATGTCATCGTCATGGCCGGCGTCCCGGCGATCATGCAGTCGATGCTCGATCGCGTCGCGCCGAAGCTGGCGACGGGCGCCAAGGTGGTGGCGCGGACCATCGAGGCGGGCGCGATGTTCGAGGGGACCTACGCCGCCGGACTCGGCGAGGTCGCCGCGAAGAACCCGGAGCTTTCGATCGGCTCCTATCCGTCTTTCCACGATGGCGGCTTCCACAACCAGATCGTCGTTCGCGGCAAGGATGCGGCGAAGGTCGCCGCCGCCGCCGAGGCGATCGAGGCGCTGCTGTCGCGCCTCGTCAACGTGCGGGTCTGAGGCCGCATGTCAGCCAAGCCGCCGCCGAGCTTTGCGCCCCAGACAGCGCAGAAAGCGTTTCACGTCTCCTGGGATCAGTTTCACCGCGACGCGCGCGCGCTCGCCTGGCGCCTTAGCGCGAACGCGCCGTTTTCCGGCATGGTCGCGGTGACGCGCGGCGGCCTCGTGCCGGCGGCGATCGTCGCGCGCGAACTCAACATGCGGATCATCGACACCTTTTGCGTGCAGAGCTATGTCGGCGAGAGCACGCCGGGCGAGGTCAAGGTGCTGAAGGGCGTGTCGCCTGAGATCGGGCGCGGCGGGGGACGCGGGCTTCTCGTCGTCGACGATCTCGCCGACACCGGCGCGACGGTGAAGGCGGTGCGGGCGCTGCTGCCGCACGCCCATATCGCCACCGTCTACGCCAAGCCGCTCGGCGGCCCGCTGGTCGACACCTACATCACCGAAGTCTCGCAGGACACCTGGATCTATTTTCCCTGGGATCTCGGCTTGAGCTTTCAGGCGCCCATCGCAGGGGGATGAGGGCGCCCCCTCTAGAAATGCGTCAGCTGGCGAAAGTGCAGGAGCGCCATTGCGACAATGCCCATCCGGGCGAAAAACCGAACCTCGTTCAAAACGCGCTTGGCGATTTCCCACTTGCCCTTCTTGCGTTCAACGGGCGTCGCCTGAACGTCGACGTTGACGCGGTGAATTGTTCGCCGTCCTCTTCTGCGTAACCGTCCGCGTTGATAGGTGTTCATTCGCTTCCTTTCCTTTTCGCCGTCATCCATCCCCAGTCTGAAAATAGGGATGAATTTCGAGGATTTGAGAGGGCTGAACGAAACCGTGACAGGCGCGGACCTCGGCCTTCATGTCGCCGCGACGCGAACGAAAAGAGAGGCCGTCGATTCTGGCGGGGGCGGCCAAAGCGTGCTATCGGGTCGCCCGGCGTCGGGTTCGCCTGTCATCGCGCCGAGACGCAGTGGCGAATGCCCGATCCCGGAGCAGCAAAGACTGCTTTTTTAAGGTGAATCAAAGCTTGGCGGACGTGGCGAAATTGGTAGACGCAAGGGACTTAAAATCCCTCGACCTTGGTCATACGGGTTCGATTCCCGTCGTCCGCACCAGCCATAAGCCGACGGCCGGCCGCTATTCCCGGCGCTCAGGACGGCGCCGGAGTATGGGTGTGGTAATGGGCGTAGTGGCGATGATGATGGTGTTTGAGGCCCCAGCTCGACGCGATTGAGGGGCCGGCGGTGTAGCCGACGACGCCGCCCGCGACGAGGCCGACCGGGCCGCCGACGAGGGCGCCCGCCAGAGCGCCCATCGCGCCGTCGCCGAGGCGCTCCTGCGCGTTCGCAAGGGCAGGCAGCAGGCATAATCCCGCAATCGCGGTCGTGATCAAAAGCGTTTTCGTCATGTGATGCTCCAGTCGCCGAACGGCGAGGCTCCCCGCAAGGTTCGGAGAATGATTCGGCGCCTTGCGTAATCGCCGGAAGTGTTCATTTTCGGGCGTCCGGGCGCGACGCCTTAGCACCGAAGCTCCGAGGCCTTCGCGTCATCTTCATCCTTTACACTCCAATTTCTTAACTCCAGCCAAAGAGCCCATCCCATGAAACTTGCCGACGTTCGCCAGAAGGCCTTCGCCATGCCGCTCAACGACCCCGCCTATCCGCGCGGGCCGTATAAATTCTACAACCGCGAATTCGTCGTCATCAGTTACCGGACCGACCCCGACGAGTTGCGCGCCGTCGTGCCGGAGCCGCTCGAAGTCGTCGGCGACACCGTCAATTACGAGTTCATCCGCATGCCGGATTCGACCGGCTTTGGCGACTACACCGAGACCGGGCAGGTGATCCCGGTGCGCTTCACCGGCAAGGATGGCGTCGTGCAGGAGGGCGGCTACGTCCATGCGATGTATCTCGACGACAATTCGCCGATCGCGGGCGGGCGCGAAATCTGGGGCTTTCCCAAGAAGCTCGCGACGCCGAAGATTTCGCATGAGAGCGAGACGCTGGTCTGCACGCTGCATTACGGCTCGGTTCTGTGCGTCTCGGCCACCATGGGCTACAAGCATCGCGAGATCGACCCCGCGCCGCTTTTGAAAAGCCTCGCCAAGCCGAATTTCATGATCAAGATCATTCCGCATGTCGATTGCACGCCGCGCATCTGCGAACTCGTGCGCTACTATTGCGAGGACGTGACGGTGAAGGGGGCGTGGTCGGGTCCCGCCGCGATCGAACTGTTCGAACACGCCATGTGCGACGTCGCGCGGCTGCCGGTGCGCAGCGTCGTCTCCGCAACGCATTTCGTGACCGACCTGACGCTCGGCCTCGGCGAAGTCGTGTTCGATTACCTGAAGGACTGAACCGGCCCCTGTCGCCGCTGCGATCCAGTCCCGCGCAAGGCGAAGCGGCGACAACGTGGAAAAGGACAAAGTTAAGCGATTCGACCGAGGCGAGCGGCGTTTTGGTCCAGACTTCGGCGATGGTCTGCGCGGGCGGCCGCGCCCGCGTAGCGATTGACCCCGGGCCGCGGCCCGTTGCGCCGAGCGCGGCTCTGCGACAGGGGAGCTGCGAAAGCTGGACGAAGGGGCCGGGGCTCGCGAAAACTATCTCCGGGCATCTGTTGTATTGATGCCTGTAATGTTCGCGTGTCCGATGAATTCGTGAATATTCTAATCAATTGTATCTTAACATGAGAACGCCGAATTCAGCTTGTTGCTTAAAGAGGTCTTCACGCCTCGGCGATATCATTCGCGATATGGAGCGCTGATCCCGTTGGCGTTGCGGTCTGGACCTGACGCCGCAAGCAACAACGCGCCGCGAGCGACACGCCGCAAGCAAGATGATTAGAGACGAGGACATGTCATGACGAATGCTCTGAAGAGCGATGCAAGCCGGGCGCGCGTTGACCGATCGGCCGAGGTTCGGCCCGTCTATCTCGAATCGCTGACGCTGGTCGAACGCCTGCATCATCGCCTTCTCGACGTGATCAAGGATGAATTCGACCGGCGCGGCCGCAGCGACGTCAATTCGGTTCAGGCGCTCCTGCTTTACAATATCGGCGACAAGGAGCTGACCGCCGGCGAACTGCGCACGCGCGGCTATTACCTCGGCTCGAACGTCTCCTACAACGTCAAGAAGCTGGTCGAAACCGGCTATCTGCATCACGCCCGCTCGCGCATCGACCGCCGCGCCGTGCGCATCAGCCTCACCGACAAGGGCCGCGACGTGCATGAGGTCGTCGGCGGGCTCTACGACAAGCATGTGATGACGGTGGAGCAGATCGGCGGCATCAGCTCGGACGAATTCAAACGCCTCAATCTGGCCCTTGTCCGGCTCGAGCGGTTCTGGACGGATCAAATCCGTTATAGGCTCTGAAGACCCACGGCTCTGACGGCTTTCGTCGCGCACGCTCTTGTGATTCCCGGATTGATCCCAGGACGGGCGCCACGCCGGCCCCCTCGGCGCTGATGCGTCATTCGCCTGCGCGCGCGACCCCGATCGCCCGAGCCGCGTCCCCTCGCCCGATCCCCTTGCCTTAGAATCGCCGCCCTATTTCTGTCTTGTTAACCATCAAGATGCTAGGGAAGCCTCAGTACTGCGAGGCCGCCTTCGCCCCTTTGTTTCCGCGCCTCGACCCGCCGCGGCGGATGGCCGGAGGCTAAAATTGCAAGGGCGAAGCGATTACTAAAGGGATTTGATCGTGCGAACGATGCAGTTCAAAGTGACGCAAGATTTGGCTCGCGCGGCGCGCGCCGCAGGGCGACGCGGACCCGCCGCGGCCGCTCTCCTCGCCGGTTTGTGGATATGCCCCTCCTTGCACGCGCAGGCCGCTTCGCAAGGGCCGTTCGGCGAACAGGCCGAGTGGGCGCAGCGCTATGACGCGGATCCGCGCCTCGCCGTCAGCCGCTCGTCGACGCCCGTGCTTTCGCCGCAGACCGCGGCCGCGACGGAACAGGCGATCGCGACCTATCAGCAGATCGTCGCCAAAGGCGGCTGGCAACCCGTTCCTGCGACGCATATCCTGAAGCTCGGCGTCAACGGCCCGGCGGTCGTCGCCTTGCGTCAGCGCCTCGCGGCCTCGGACGATCTCGACGCGACGGCGGGCAGCTCGCCGATTTTCGATTCCTATGTCGAGGCCGGGGTCAAGCACTTCCAGGCCCGGCACGGCCTGCTTGAAACCGGCATCGTCTCGAAGGAGACCTTCGCCGCGCTCAACGTTCCCGCCGACGTCCGACTGCATCAGCTCGAGATCAATCTGGTTCGCCTGCGCTCTTATTCCGGCAATCTCGGCGATCGTTTCGTCACGGCCAACATTCCCGCCATGGCGGTCGAGACCGTCGAAAATGGCGTCGTCGCAACGCGTCACGAGGCCGGCGTCGGCAAGATCGACCGCCAGTCTCCCGTCATGATGACAAAGGCGATCGACATCAATTTCAATCCCTACTGGACCGTTCCGCCTTCGCTGATCAAGAAAGACATGATCCCGCGGATGCAGAAGGACCCGAACTATCTGACCGAGCACAAAATCCGGATTTTCAACAAGGACAATCAGGAAGTCGAGCCGAGCTCCATCGACTGGAGCACCAATGACGCCGTCAATTACCGCTATCGGCAGGATCCGGGCGGCGACATCAATTCGCTCGGGGTCGTGCGCATCAACATCAACAATCCTTATGGCGTCTATATGCACGATACGCCGGAGAAGGGCGTCTTCGGCGACGATTTCCGCTTCGTGTCGTCGGGCTGTATTCGCGTCCAGAACGTGCGCGACTATGTGACGTGGCTGTTGAAGGATACGCCCGGCTGGGATCGCGAGCATATCGACGAGGCGATCCGCTCGGGCGAACGCATCGACGCCAAGATCGCGACGCCGGTGCCGGTCTATTGGGTTTATATCACCGCCTGGGGCTCGCCCGACGGCCTCGTCCAGTTCCGCGAGGATATTTATCAGCGCGACGGCTTCGGACCGACGGCGGATGGAGCGGCTTCGGCGTCGCCGCTGCAGCAGGCGATCCAGCCCGAGGCGCAAGCTCCGGTCAGCGCCGCCAGCGCCAGGACCTTGGAGCCGATGAACGACGAAGAGCAATAGCTCTCGCCGTTCGGAGCATTCGCGCGATCTCTTTAGTTTGGGCGCGGAATTGTCCAGAAGCCGGTTTCCGCCTTCGGGTCCGATGCGCCCGAACGGCGCGAGAAAAAGCGGGACCGGCTTTCCGCCCGCATCCCGCTCTAAGTCCTGGCATCGATTGCGATCATGATTTTGGATTGGTTCAATCCAAAATCATCGTGACCTAGTAGTGCGGAGCCGGGGTCGTGGCGGCTGGCGCGGGCGGCGCGGCGGGCTCATTCTTCTCGCCCCAGAAGTGGGCGAGGAACGCCAAAGCGAGGAGGATGATGATGGCGGGTAAAATCCATCGCCTCAGTCCTGCGGCCTCCTCCTTGGGGCTGGCCTGAACGGGTGCTTGCGCGACGCTTGGGATAGGGCGTGTGCCCGCTGTCGCGCTGCTGGCCGGGCTTGCGCCCAGAAAAGCCGCGACCGCCGCCGGCGTGACGGACGGAATGGTTCCGCCCGCGGTCAGGAAGCCGATGATCTTCGGCGTCGCATAGGCGAGCGCACCGGCCGCGACGCCAGGGTCAACTCCGGCCTTGTTCGCAAGCTTTGCGATTGTGTCCGCGCCGAAAGCTTGCACTGCGCCCTGCGTCGAGAGCGGCGGGTTGTCTGCTTTGCCGATCCAGGACGACGCCTGGGCGCCGAGCCCGGACGCGTTGAGTTTGTCAAGGAAGCCCTTAAGTCCTCCCGGCTCGCTGACGATTGCGCGCAAAACCTCCTGAAGGAGCGGACCGGCTTCTGGTCCGAGCGCCAGTCTCGCCTTGACGGCATCGACCAGTTCTTCGATAGGCGACGACATTATGGTGCTCCCCTTTTATAGATCGGCTCGATTGAGCTTTTTGGTTTCTCCGCCGCATGGGCCGGCAAATGTGCGGCGCGGCGATTGTTTGAACTCGTGCGGAATCAGGCTCAGGGCTCCGCGGGCCGATATATAATGGATTTTAGTCTATTCAGGTCATTTTTTTGGACGCTTGAATGAAGCTTACGCGCCTCGACTTGTCAATTTGCATGCGCGTCCCGTCCCCACTTGACGTCGCAATGTTTTTGCTTTGCGTCCGTTCGCTCCATCCGGGGTCCGTTGCGCCGCGCGGGAGGCAATGACGCAACCTAAAAAACTTTGAGTCCGCAGCAAATAAATCCTTTGGCGCCTCTCCTTCACGGCGCGGGAATGGCATGCTATGGCGACGCTACGATGTCGCGCCGCGCCGCGCGCCGGAACGTCGGCTGACGCCCAAGACTCCAAATTCTTGAACGACTCCACGTCCCGAATGATTTTCCGTCTCGAAAGGAGCTCTCGCAATGAGCCAAGTCCATGCCGACAAGGGAGGCTATGCTTCCAACGCCTTCTTCGCAGCCAGCCTCAAGGATGCCGACCCGGAAATCGCCGAGGCGGTCAAGCTTGAACTCGGCCGTCAGCGGCATGAGATCGAGCTGATTGCATCCGAGAATATCGTCTCGAAGGCCGTCCTCGAGGCGCAGGGTTCGGTGCTGACCAACAAATATGCCGAAGGCTATCCGGGGCGGCGTTATTACGGCGGTTGCCAATATGTCGACATCGCCGAGAATCTGGCGATCGAGCGGGTCAAGCGGCTTTTTGATTGCCAATTCGCCAATGTGCAGCCGAATTCCGGCAGCCAGGCCAATCAGGCGGTGTTTCTGGCGCTGGCGCAGCCGGGCGACACTTTTATGGGGCTCGATCTCGCCGCGGGCGGCCATCTGACCCATGGCTCGCCGGTCAATCTGTCCGGCAAATGGTTCAAGCCGATTCCCTATGGCGTGCGCCGCGACGATCATCGCATCGACATGGAGGCGGTCGAAAGACTGGCGAAAGAGCATAAGCCGAAGCTCATCATCGCCGGCGGTTCGGGCTATCCGAGGCACTGGGATTTCGCCAAATTCCGCGAAATCGCCGATTCGGTCGGCGCCTATTTCTTCGTCGACATGGCGCATTTCGCCGGGCTGGTCGCGGGCGGCGTGCACCCCTCGCCGTTCCCGCACGCCCATGTCGTCACCTCGACGACGCACAAGACCCTGCGCGGTCCGCGCGGCGGCCTCGTGCTCACCAATGACGCCGACATCGCGAAAAAGATCAATTCGGCGGTTTTCCCGGGTCTCCAGGGCGGCCCGCTGATGCATGTCATCGCCGCCAAGGCCGTTGCCTTCGGCGAGGCCTTGCAGCCCGCCTTCAAGGTCTATGCGCGCCAGGTCGTCGACAACGCCCGCGTGCTCGCCTCGACCCTCAAGGACGCCGGCTTCGATCTCGCCTCCGGCGGCACCGACAATCATCTGATGCTGGTTGACCTTCGGCCGAAGAACCTCACCGGCAAGGCGGCGGAGGCCGCGCTCGGGCGCGCCTCGATCACCTGCAACAAGAACGGCGTGCCGTTCGACACCGCGAGCCCGATGGTCACTTCCGGCATTCGTCTTGGCGCGCCGGCGGCGACCTCGCGCGGGTTCGGCGTCGCCGAGTTCAAGAAGGTCGGCGAACTCATCGCCGAGACGCTCGATGGCCTGTCGGCCAATGGCGACGCCGGCAATGGCGCCGTCGAGGCCAAGGTCAAGACGGCCGTTCTCGAATTGACCGGGCGCTTCCCGATCTACTGAAGGATGCGCGATGCGCTGTCCTTATTGCGGCAGTCTCGAAACGCAGGTCAAGGACTCGCGGCCGACGGATGACGCCGCCTCCATCCGGCGGCGGCGCATCTGTCCCGATTGCGGCGGCAGGTTCACGACCTTCGAACGCGTTCAGCTGCGCGAACTGATCGTACTGAAAAAATCCGGACGCCGGGCGCCGTTCGATCGCGACAAGCTGATGCGCTCGCTCGAAATCGCGCTGCGCAAGCGTCCTGTCGAGCCGGAGCGGGTTGAGCGCATGGTCAATGGCATCGTGCGGCAACTGGAGAGCCAGGGCGACGCCGAAATCCCCAGCGAGCGGATCGGCGAACTTGTGATGGAGGGCCTGCGGGCGCTCGACAGCGTCGCCTATGTCCGCTTCGCCTCGGTCTACCGGAATTTTCGCGAGGCGCGCGATTTCAACGCCCTGATCGACGAACTCGCGGGCGAGGGCGCCGCGCCCGATCCGCTCGCGGCGATCGAGGGGGCGGTCCCGGAGGCGGGGCCCGAGGAACCCCAAAGCCGCGCCGCGCCGAAGACGCGCTCGCCGAGCCGGGCATGATCGAAGCCGATGCGGACGCGCGGTTCATGACCGCGGCGATTGGCCTCGCCCGTCGCGGCCTTGGGCTTTGCGCGCCAAATCCAGCCGTCGGAGCGCTGATCGTCAGGGACGGCGTCATCGTCGCGCGCGGCTGGACCCAGTCGGGCGGGCGTCCGCATGCGGAAACCGAGGCCCTGAGCAAGGCTGGTCCGCTCGCGCGCGGCGCAACGCTTTATGTCACCCTTGAGCCCTGCAGCCATCATGGGAAAACCCCGCCCTGCGCCGAGGCGATCGTCGCGGCGGGGATCGTGCGCGTCGTCAGCGCGATTGAGGATCCCGACCCGCGCGTCGCCGGGCGCGGCCATCGGATTCTGGAGGCCGCGGGAATCAAGGTGACGACGAATGTGTGCGCCGAGGCGGCGCTGCGCGGCAATCTCGGCCACGTGCTCCGCGTGACGAAGGGGCGTCCGATGGCCGCGCTCAAACTGGCGCTGACCGCGGACGGTTTCGCCGCCGCGCCTGAGGGCGAGCCGCGTCTCTCCATTACGGGCGCGGTCGCCAATGGCTATGTGCATATGCTGCGCGCCATGCATGACGCCATCCTCGTCGGCGCCCGCACGGCGCTTGCGGACAATCCGCTCCTCACGGTGCGCCTCGCGGGGCTTGAGGCGCGAAAGCCATTGCGGGTCGTGATCGACAGCGATCTGAAACTGCGGTTGAAGTCGCGGCTCGTCGAGACCGCGGCGGTCTATCCGGTTTTGGTCATTGCGGCGGAGGACGCCTCCACGGAGAAAGAGGCGCGCCTCGCTTCGCTTGGCGTCGATGTCGCGCGCGTGCGCCGCGATGAGGCCGGCCATGCCGAACTTGGCGACGCGTTCGAGCTTCTCGCCGCGCGAGGGCTGACGCGGGTGTTTTGCGAGGGCGGCCCCACCCTTGCAGATGCGCTGATCGCGCGCGGGCTTGCCGACGAAGTGATCGTGCTCACAAGCGCGAAGCCGCTGGGGCGGGAGGGGCGCGCCGGCCTCGACGCCGCCAGCCTTGCGGCGCTCGCCGATCCCGCCCGCTATGAAAAGGTCGAGACGCGCATGATTGGCGAGGATCGCCTCATGCGCAGCGAGAGGGTCTTGCGCAGCGAAAGGATTTTGTGAAAATGTTCACCGGTCTCGTCAGCGATGTCGGCGAAGTCTCGAGCGTCGAGGCGCGCGGCGCCTTGAAGCGCGTCCGGATCATGTGCTCCTACCCGGCGCAAACGATTGCGCTCGGCGCCTCCATCGCCTGCGCCGGCCCCTGCCTCACCGTCGTCGGCTTTGGCGTCGCCGGAAACAAGAGCTGGTTTGAGGTCGACGTCGGCGCGGAGACGCTGGCGCGCACGACCGCCGCGGGGTGGGAGCCGGGCGCGCGGCTCAATCTCGAGCGCTCGCTCAAGATCGGCGACGAACTCGGCGGCCATATCGTCACCGGGCACGTCGACGGGATCGCCGAAATTATCGCGATCGAGGATTTTGACGGGATGAAGCGCTTTCTGATCCGCGCGCCCGGCGCGCTCGCGCGCTTCATCGCGGAGAAGGGTTCGGTTTCGCTCGACGGCACATCGTTGACGGTCAACGGCGTCGATGGCGACGACTTCTCGATTCTCCTGATTCCGCATACGCTGCAGGTCACCACATGGGGCGAAAGGCGCCCGGGCGACGCTGTCAATCTCGAAGTCGATCTGATGGCGCGTTACGCGGCGAGACTGAGCGAAACAGCGCGGGGCGTCGAGCTGATCTAGTTCCCGCGTTCGGCTAAAGGGTTCGCTTTACGCCTCGGGCAGCGCAGCGGCGACAAGCTCGCGGCAGCGCAAAAGCCGCGCATATTCGGCCGCATCGACCAGGATTTGCCCTTGTTCCGACTCGCCGTGGGCCGCCTCGTCCAGTTCCGTGGCCGCGGCGTGAGCGCCGCGCAACGCCGCCTCCAGTTTCGCGATCCGCGCATTGGCGAGTTCGAGATGGACCTGGGCTTTGCCGAAGGTCTTTAGGCCGCTCGAAGCATCAGTGGCCGCTGCTTTCGCAAAGCGTTTTGAGGCCGGGCGCTCCTTCTTGCCGAAATCATATTCAATGATCATGGCTGCTCCAATCGGGACGGCGATTTCGCCCGCGCCGGACGCCCGCGCCGCCGCCAAAGGAGAAGAATGACTTGGTCTGCGCCGCCGCGCAAGCCGCAATTGCCGGCGGGAAAGCTCCCGCGCAGGAGGCGGAAGCCAAAGAGCATGATCGGTTCAAATTTCAGATCCGCATGCTCCGGCCTCTTGAAGCCGACCGGGCCGCTCCATAGGTTTTCGGCGCCGCCCGCGCGTCAAGCCCCGCCCGGCTCGCGCTTGATCGCAAATCGAAACGAGGGTCGCAGCCGTCTTGAGCGTCGGGGGCGCTGAAGCAACCTGGATTTAAGGAGAAGAATCATGAACATCCGTGATCTTGTTCCTTGGACGCGAGGCTCGGACCAAACCCCGGATCTTTTCCGCGACGAGGACTGAGCAGCCTTTCCGCGCTCCACCGCGAGATGAACAGGCTGTTTGAAGATGTTCTTCGCGGGTTTGACGCACCCTCGCTGTTTGGCCGCAGACATACTCTTGCGAGTATGAACTGGCCGCGCATCGAGGTGAATGAAACCGACAAGGACATCGTCGTTTCGGCGGAGATTCCGGGCCTCGATGAAAAGGATGTGGAGCTCTTGATCAGCGACGGCCGGCTGATCCTTCGCGGCGAAAAGAAAGCCGAAGTCGAAGACAAGGACCGCCAGTTCAGCGAACGGTTTTATGGGCGGTTCGAACGCCAGATCCCGCTCGGCGTCGACATCGCGGAAGATAAGGTCGAGGCCTCTTTCAAGAATGGCGTTTTGAAAGTGACCTTGCCGAAGAGCGTCGCGGCCCAGGCGAAGATGAAGCGCATCGAGATCAACGCGCCGACCAAGCATTAAGCCAAGCGGATCAGACGAAGCGTAGGATCACCGCGTCGATGGCGAGGCGATCGCCGGCCTCCGCGCAGACCGCCTCGACCGTCGCGTCGCGTTCGGCGCGAAGAACCGTCTCCATCTTCATCGCTTCGATCACACAAAGGGCTTGCCCGGCCTTCACCGCGTCGCCCGCCCCGACATGGATCGCCTTGAGGAGGCCGGGCATGGGGCTGGTCACAGCGGCAAACCCTTCGGCGCGGATCGCTCGCGGCATCAGCGCCGCGAGTTCGGCTTCGCGCCGCGTCAGCACGTAGGCGTCGACGGTGACGCCGCGATGGGTCAGCGCATAGCCGTTAAGGATCGGCCGCACACCGACCGCGACGCGCGCGCCGTCGATCGATCCCCGCCAGATGGGCTGGCCCGCGCCCCAGTCCGACGCGCAAAGACGGTCCGCCGCGCTCGCCTCGAAACGGACGAGGAGGCCGTCCTCGCCTTCCTCGATCTGAACGTCGCAGCGCGCGCTTGCCAGAAACACGATCAGGGCGCCATCGACGCTCTGCGGCTTGAGGCCCGGCGTCTGGCCGGAGATCAGCCGCCGGCGCTGGTTCATCCTGTGATCGATCGAGGCGGCGACGGCGGCGAGACGCAGCGCCAGCTCGCCCGCCGGCGCGCGGGGCCTGAATCCCGCCGGAAATTCCTGCGCGATGAAGCTTGTCGAGAGTTCGCCCTTTCGCCAGCGCGGGTGGTCCATCAGCGCGGCGAGAAAGAGCGCATTGTGGCGAACGCCGTCAATCGCAAGCTGATCGAGCGCGTCGGCCTGCGCCTCGATCGCGGCGGCGCGGTCGCCCGCGTGGGTGATGAGCTTCGCCATCAGCGGGTCATAGTCGACCGGGATGTCCGCCCCCTCGAAGACCCCCGAATCGAGGCGCAGCGCAGCGCCATCGCGGCGGCCTTCCGGCGGCGGCCGCCAGAGGGCGAGCCGCCCGGCCGAGGGCAGGAAGCCGTGCTCCGGGTCTTCGGCGTAGATGCGGGTTTCGATGGCCCAGCCGCTGAGGCGCACGTCGGATTGACTGACCGATAGCGGCTCGCCGGCGGCGATGCGGATCATCTGTTCGACGAGGTCGACGCCGCTGGTGAGTTCCGTCACCGGATGCTCGACCTGCAGCCGCGCGTTCATCTCCAGAAAGAAGAAATTCCTGTCTTGATCGACGATGAATTCGACCGTGCCCGCCGAATCGTAGCTCACCGCGCGGGCCAGCGCGATGGCCTGATCGCCCATCGCCTCGCACATCGCCGCATCGACGAAAGGGGAGGGCGCCTCCTCGACGATTTTCTGGTTGCGGCGCTGGATCGAACATTCGCGCTCGCCGAGATGGATCACGGCGCCATGCCTGTCGCAGAGCAGCTGAATCTCGATATGGCGCGGATCGGCGATGAATTTCTCGATGAAGATCCGATCATCGCCAAACGATGATTTCGCCTCCGATCTTGCGCGGGCGATGGCCTCCGTTAGCTCCGGCGCCGAAGCGGCGATGCGCATGCCCCTGCCGCCGCCGCCCCCCGCCGCCTTGACCATCACCGGATAGCCGAGGCCTTCAGCGATTCGCGCGGCCTCAGCGCCGTCATCAATCGCGCCGGCGAAACCCGGAACGACCGATACGCCAGCGGCGCGCGCAAAATTCTTGGCGGCGATCTTGTCGCCCATGGCCTCGATCGCCGTCGCATTCGGGCCGATGAAAACAATCCCCTCGCGCCCCAGCGCCCGCGCGAACGCCGCCCGCTCGGAAAGAAATCCGTAGCCCGGATGCACAGCCTCCGCGCCGCTCGCCTTGCACGCCGCAACGATCCCTTCGATGTCGAGATAGGAATGCTCGGGCGCCGCCGGGCCGATGGCTATCGCCTCATCCGCCATGCGGACATGAAGCGCGCCCTTGTCGGCTTCCGAATAGACCGCGACCGTCGCAACGCCCATCGCCCGCGCGGTCCGGATCACCCGGCAGGCGATCTCGCCGCGATTGGCGATGAGTATTTTTGCAAACATTCTGGCCCTCGATCGCGGCTTTTGGCCGCCGCCCGGGCGGGGGCTCCGCCGGATGGGAGACGTCGGTGCTTTGTAGGCGGACGTGCGGGCGCCGTCCATGGACGGAGGCCGCGGCGCGGCTAACAGCGTGGCTGAAACGACACGCCTCGCCATAAGCGGCGCCGGCGTTCTGGACGGGAGAGATATGTTATATTATAACGTTACCATTACGATGGCTTGGCTCAGGGGGAAATTATGTTGATGCGTCAAACGCTTATCGTTCTGGCACTGGCGCTCGGCGGGAGGCCAGCTGTCGCGGGAACCCCGACGCTGACTCCCGACGCATCCCCCGCTCCGGCGTCCGAAAACGATGTCGTCACCCTCGAATCGATCGATGTCATCGCGCAGCAGCTCGACGTCGCGCGCTTGCAGATTCAGCCGAGCCTTGGCGCCAGCACCTACATTTTCGATAAGGCGGCGCTGCAGGCGATTCCGCAGGGCGAAAATGCGCCGCTCAATCAGGTTCTGCTTCAGGCGCCCGGCGTCGCGCAGGACAGCTTCGGCCAGGTGCATGTGCGCGGCGACCACGCCAATGTGCAATATCGCATCAATGGCGTGGAATTGCCGGAAGGGCTTTCCGTCTTCGGCCAGGCGCTGGAGACGCGCTTCGCTCGCAGCATTTCGCTGATCACCGGTGCCCTGCCGGCGCAATATGGGTTTCAGACAGCGGGCGTCCTCGACATCCAGACCAAGACGGGTATCACCAACCCGGGGCTGGGATTGACGGCCTATGGCGGCACGCTCAGTTGGGCGCAGCCGAGCTTCGATTATGGCGGGCGCTACGACAAGGTCGACTGGTTCATCACCGGCGATTATCTGCAAAACGCGCGCGGGATCGAAAATCCGGCGGCGACCTTCAATGCGCTGCATGACGACACGGAGCAATGGCACGGCTTCGCCATCATGAACGCCATTCTCGATCCGGACACGCGGGTCAGCGTGTTCGGCGGCGCCTTTAATGGATCGTTCCAGATCCCGAACAATCCGGGCCAAATGCCGCAGCTCGGCCTCGACGTCAAAGGCGCGACGACATTCAACAGCAATGTTCTCAACGAGAACCAGACGGAGAACACCCAGTTCGGCGTGATCTCGCTGCAAAAGCATTTCGACGCGGCCGATCTGCAGATATCGGCTTTCGTGCGCAACAGCAATCTCTCCTATACGCCGGACCCTTTGGGCGATCTTCTGTTCAATGGCATCGCGCAGACCGCCGAGCGTTCAAATCTCGCTGGCGGCGCGCAGGCTGACTCCAGCTGGCGAATCAACGACAGCCATACCCTTCGCGCCGGCTTCCTCGCGCAGCTCGAACATACGAGCTACAACACGTTTTCGGAGGTGCTGCCGGTCGACAGCACAGGGGCGCAGACCTCGGATCAGCCGATTGGAATCACCGATAATGGCGGCAAGACCGGCGGCCTCTACGGCGTTTATCTGCAGGACGAATGGCGGATCCTGCCGGCGCTGACGCTGAATTACGGCCTGCGCTTTGACGGAGTGAATGAATATACCAATGCGACCCAACTTAGCCCGCGCGTCAATGCGGTCTGGAAGGCGACCGATACGACGACGTTCCACGCCGGCTATTCGCGCTATTTCGTTCCGCCGCCTTTCGAGCTTGTCTCGCCGACCAGCATCGGCCTTTTCGCCAACACGACGGCCGCGCCCTCCGTGCTGCAGGATGACGCGGTCAAGGCCGAGCGCTCGCATTATTTCGATGTCGGCTTTACGCAACTCATTCTTCCCGGCTTCACCGTCGGCCTCGATGGCTATTACAAGCTCGCCACGAATTTGATCGACGAAGGCCAGTTCGGCGCGCCGATCATTCTGTCAGCCTTCAATTACGCCAATGCGCGCGTCGACGGCGTCGAGTTCACGGTGAGCTATGATTCGGGGCCATGGTCGATCTATGGCAATGCCGCCTATTCCCGCGCGATGGGGATCGACATCATCTCGGCGCAGTTCAATTTCGCGCCGGACGAATTGGCCTACATCCAGAACAATTACATTCATCTCGATCACGATCAGACCTGGACGGCGTCGGCAGGCGCCGCCTACACCTTCAACCAGGGAGAGAAATTCGCCACGCGCGTCTCGGTCGATCTTCTCGCGCAAAGCGGCCTTCGCGCCTCGACGCCGACGGTTCCAAACGGCGCGTCCCTGCCCGAATACGGGGTCGTCAATGCGAGCGTCGTGCAAAAGCTCGATCTCAATTTTGGCGCAGGGACCGAGGTCCGTCTCGATGTGCTGAACCTCAATGATGCGCAATATGAAATTCGCAACGGCACCGGCGTCGGCGTCGGCGCGCCGCAATTCGGCATTCGCCGCACGATTTTGGCTGGGATCACCCAGAGGTTCTAGAGCATCGGACCCGGTTTCGAGGGAGTTCTGATGCTCGAACAAAGCGAAATCGCGTGTGGAAGGCCGTCCGCGGCGATTTGACCGACGAACTTCCCAGCGCGTCCTCGCTCTCTTGATCTGCCTCAATTTATTTCACACAGCCGCCGGGTAGTGTCCGCCGCAATCAATCGGGGGCGAAACAGCGTGAGGCAAAAACCAGTGCGGCGCATTGGCGGCGCCCCCCAGGAAGGCACGGAGCTGATGCGATGAACGAAATAAAGCCCCAGCGACCGGCCGCGGACGAACTCCTCTCCGCGGACGCGTTCGAGGCCGCGATCCGCGCGGTCGGGACGGAGCGTTATCACGACAAGCACGCGTTCCATAAGCTTCTGCATGGCGGCAAGCTGAGCAAAGCGCAGGTCCAGGCCTGGGCGCTCAACCGCTATTGCTATCAGGAGGCCGTGCCGCGCAAGGACGCCGCCTTCATGAGCCGGGTGCATGATCGGGAATTGCGCCGCGCATGGATCAGCCGCATCCACGACCACGATGGCCTTGGCGACGAACCGGGCGGGATCGAACGCTGGCTCATCCTGACCGACGGCCTCGGGCTCGACCGCGAATATGTCACCTCGATGCGCGGCGCGCTGCCGGCGACGCGGCACATCGTCGAATCCTATGTCCGCTTCGTGCGCGAGCAGCCGCTCGTCGTCGCGGTCGCCTCCTCGCTCACCGAGCTGTTCGCGCCCTCGATCCATCGCGAGCGCATCGCCGGCATGCTCGAAAACTACGCCTTCATCGGCGACGATGTGATGGCCTATTTCAAGCGGCGGTTGACGCAGGCCCCGCGCGACGCCGAGTTCGCGCTCGCCTATGTGAAGGCGAATGCGAAGACCCGCGCGGAGCAGGACGCCTGCGTCGCAGCGGTGCGCTTCAAATGCGATGTGCTCTGGGCGCAGCTCGACGTCTTGAACCACGCTTATGTCACGCCGGGCCTGATCCCGCCGGGCGCCTTCGTTCCGGCGCCGTAGGTCACGAACCTGATTGCGAGCTTCAGGCGAGGCCGGATTCAGGTCCGCCTGAAGCGGGGCTCTGGCGAAAAAAACGGGACTGGGTTTGGCGTCGACGCCATCCCGGCGTTATGAGATCCCGGTGGCGTAACGCATCGGGAGGACGCCGTGATTTTCCGCCAGTTATTCGATCAGGCTTCGGGAACATACGCCTATCTGCTGGCGAGCCGCCGCGGCGGCGAGGCGCTGATCATCGACCCCGTGCTGGAGAAGGTCGATCGCTATCTGCAGCTCGTGAGAGAACTCGAGCTGAAGCTCGTCAAGGCGGTGGACACGCATCTGCACGCCGACCACATCACCGGCCTTGGCGCGCTCCGCGACAAGACCCGCTGCATTACCGTGATGGGCGAGCAAAGCAAGGCTGACGTCGTGTCGATGCGGCTCGCCGATGGCGAGCGGCTCACGATCGAGGGGATCGCGCTCGACGCGATCTACACGCCGGGCCACACCGACGATTCCTACAGCTTCATCATGCCGGACCGCGTGTTCACGGGCGACACGCTGCTAATTCGCGGCACCGGCCGCACCGATTTCCAGAACGGCGATCCCCGCCAGCAATATGAGTCGATCTTCGGTCGGCTGTTGACGCTGCCGGACGCGACGCTGGTCTATCCCGCGCATGACTACAAGGGCGACACGGTGTCGACGATCGGCGAGGAGAAGGCCTGGAACCCGCGGCTGCAGGTCAAGTCGGTCGATGAATATGTCGCGTTGATGAACAGCCTCCACCTCCCCAATCCGAAAATGATGGACGTCGCCGTGCCGGCCAACATGAGGATCGGCATACATCAGGAGGAGATCGCGCGCCGCGGCTGGGCCCTTTCGGCGCGCGAGGCCATGGCTCTCGTCGGCGCGGCCGACGTCGCGCTCGTCGACTTGAGGGAGGATAGCGAGCGCGAGCGGAACGGCGAAATCCCTGGCTCGCTGCATGTGCCCTATCCCGCCTTGCAGGAGGCGATCGCGCAGGGCGGCGCGCTGCGCGAACTTGCGAAATCCTCCGGCAAGCGGATTTTGTTTTATTGCGCCTTTGGCGAGCGCTCGTCCATGGCCGTGCAGGCGGCGCAGGATGCGGGGTTCGCCGCCGCGCGCCACATCGAGGGCGGCCTCGACGCCTGGAAAAAGGCCTCAGGCGCGTTGGCGCGATGAGCGTTTCTTCCGGGCGTCGTAAGGGACTGTCGGCTCGCGTGAAGCCTCACATGCCTTTCATGTGATCCATGTGGTCTTCGTGGCTTTCGCCCGCGGGCGCCTTCGCCCCCATCGACTCGACGAAGAAAATCACATCGCTCGTTCCGGCTTTCTCGAAGGTGAGGGTTCCCTTGAAGCTTCCGCCCTCCTTCAGCGGCTCCTTCAGATCTTCGAGCATCAGATGATAGGAGCCGGGTTTCAGCGCGATCTCGCCATGTGCGGGGATGACGATGCCTTCGGTCACGGGGCGCATGGTCGCGACGCCGTCAGTCGTCGCCATTTCGTGGATGGCGACGCTGCCTGCGACCTCCGCCGTGGCGGAGACGAGGCGGTCCGGCTCCGCTCCCGCGTTCTTGATCACGACATAGCCGACCGCGACCTTGGCGCCGCCCGGCGTCGCGCGCGACCAGGGATGGATGATTTCAAGGGAGCCGAGCTTGAACTCATGCGCAAAAGCGCCGTGGGCGGCGAAAATCAAGATGGAGGACGCCAGAAGCGCGGCGAAGGCTATAAAGCAACGATGAATGAGGTTCGACATGCGTTTGTCTCCACGCAAGGGCTCGCGCCTTACGCGCATGAGCCCGGTCTGAACAAGGAAGGAAGCGGACGAGCCGGGTTCAGGCCGGTTGCGGCGGCGCGCGGGGCTGCCGTTGATTTCGCTCAGGCGAAAGGATGAGGCCGGCATCCGCGCCTGCCGTCGCGGGCGCCATGGGGATCGGCTGGCGGGCGTCGAGGCCGGCGACGATCGGGGGCGCGGCCAACGGCGCGCACATCGGACAGCCGATCATGCAGCAGCCCGGCGGATGCGAATGATCCGACGGGTTGTCGCGCGGCGCCTGCGTCCCGCACATGACGGCGCCGGGCTGAGCGGCGAGAGCCGCCGCGCTGAGGAGGGGCTGGACCGCGATGAGCCAGGCCGCCGCAAGCGCGATCCAAACGCTCCATCCTTTGCGCCGCAATAGCGTCACGACCGGTCGCGCCCCCCGTTTTTCCGGCCGCAGGCGTAGCATGGCGCTCGCGGGAAGGAAACGGGCGTCCCCGCGGCGGCGAGGATCACGCGTTGCGGCGGAACGTGGCGAGCGCGTCGGCTATCCTTTTGCGCGTCGCTCGGGGCGCGATGACCTCGTCGATATAGCCGCGCGCGGCGGCGGCATGGGGCGAAGCGCCGGCATCCGCGCCAGAGCCCGCGCCGATCAGTGCGATCCGCGCCGTCGGCCAGGCGAAATTGACGGCGAAACCATCGTCGCGGCCAAGGTGTTTCGAGCCCATGACGACGTAGGCGCCGCCAAAGGCGTTGCGCGTGACGATGGTGACTTTCGGCGCGCTCGCCGCGCCATAGGCGAAGATGAGCTCGGCGACCCCTCCGGCGAGGCCGCCGTGCTCCTGCGCGAGCCCCGGCAGGAAGCCCGGCGCGTCGACGAAGGTCACGATCGGGATCGCGAAGCAATCGCAAAAGCGCGCGAAGCGCGTCGCCTTGCGCGCCGCGTCCTTGTCGAGAACGCCGGCGAGGACCATCGGCTGATTGGCGACGACGCCGATGGTCCGGCCGTCGATGCGGCCAAAGCCGGTGACGATATTGCGCGCATGCGCCTCCCCTATCTCGAAGAAATCGCCCTCGTCGACGGTTTTTTCGATCAGCTCCTTCATGTCATAGGCTTGAAGCGGATTTTCCGGAACGAGCGTGTCGAGCGAGGGATCCAGCCGCTCCACATCGTCGAAGCTCGGCCACGCCGGAACGCCGCCACTGTTGGAGGCGGGCAGAAAATCGATGAGCCGGCGCAATTGCTTCAGCGCCTCGAAATCATTGGCGTAGGCGCGATCGCAAAGGCCCGTTTTCGCCGCATGAACGCTGGCGCCCCCAAGCTCATCGGCGGTGACGGCCTCGTTGGCGATCGTTCTGACGATCTCCGGGCCGGCGACGAAAAGATGGCTCGTGTTCTCGACCATGAAGACGAAATCGGTCAGCGCCGGCGAAAAGGCCTCAGTGCCGGCGCACGGTCCCATGATCAGCGAAATCTGCGGGACGATTCCAGAGGCGCGGATATGGCCCTGGAAGATCTCGCCATAGCCCGCGAGCGCCGCGACGCCCGCCTCGAGGCGCGCGCCGTCGGAATCGATGAGGCCGACGATTGGCGCGCGGGCGCTGAGCGCCATATCCTGCGCCCGAGCGATTTTTCGCGCATGGGCCGCGTTGAGCGCGCCGCCCTCGACGGTGAAGTCATTGGCGTGGACATAGACCGCGCGGCCGTTGACGGCGCCCCAGCCCGCGATGACGCTATCGCCCGAATCCCGCGGGTCCGACCCGGCGTCGGCGGCGATGTCGAATTCCGCGAACGAGCCGGGATCGAGTAAAAGCTCGATGCGCTCGCGCGCCGTGAGTTTTCCGCGCGCGTGTTGCGCCTCGATTTGCGCGGCGTTTACGCCGGCCTGCGAAGAAGGGGAGTTCATGAAGCCAGTCCCGTCCTTCGCCAGCATGAGGCCGGAGGAACCTCGATGGAAGGAAATAACAATATGACGTCCAAGCAACCCGGCTTCGTCAACGGGGCGCCGCTTTTCTTGTTGCGTGCGGAGGGGCTCGCCGTTGCGCTCGCCGCCGTCGCGGCCTTCAGCCGGAGCGGCGGCTCCTGGCGCCTATTCGCGATTTTGATCCTCGCGCCCGACCTGTCGATGCTGGGCTATATCGCCGGACCGCGAACCGGCGCCGCGGCCTATAACGCGGCGCATGCTTATCTCGGGCCCGTCATCCTCCTCGCGGCGGCAGTGGCGTTCGCGGCCCCGGCGGGAATCGCGACTGCCCTGATCTGGATTGCGCACATCGGCTTCGACCGCGCGCTCGGCTTCGGCCTGAAATATGGCGAGGGCTTTGCGTTCACGCATCTCGGCCGAGCCGGCCGCCGGGCGCGGGAGGCTAAATCTTGACCGCGCCGCCCGGACCGGCGTTGGGCGGCGCCTCGGCGCGCACAGCGCGCAGCAACCCTGCCGCGGCCTCCATCTCGGTCCATCGCCGCGCCCGCCGCGCCAGCGCCTCGTCATCGGCGCCCCAGAATTTCGTCTGGAAATCCTCGTCGACATGGGCCGCCTCCCACGCCTCCTGCGGCGTCAAGACGCCATCCGCCACGGCGAGCGCGAGCAGCGCCGACCCCGTCAGCGTCGTCATCACATGAAGCGCGGCGAGCGCGAAAGGCGCGGCCGGGCCGGTTCCCGCGATGCGCTTCACCGCTGCGAGGATCGCCTGCTTCGCCGCCTCCGGCTGTTCGACGTAATTGACGCCCTCGGCGCAGATCAGCCGCGCGCCGAGATTTTCGCGCGCGTAGTTGAGAACCTTGTCCCAGCGCGCCGCCTGCGCCTGCGCCAGCGTCTCGGGTTCGCCGGCGCGATAGCAGACGAGATCGGAGGCGCCATATTTTGCGATGTCCGCCGCCGTCGCGTCGATCGCCTGCGCGACGCCGTCGATCGCCGAATTGGCCATCCGCGTCAGCGGCATGGCGGCGGGATCGATGAATTCGGCCTGGCGCGCCCATTCCTGCGCGAGCGCCTCAGCCGCCGCGAGGGTCGGCGCCGCGAAGGCGTTGCGGCCGGGCGTTTTGGCGGGACGTCCGTCGAGCAGCAGCGCGTACGCGCCGTCCCGCTCCGCAGCGGCGGCCTCTTTGTAGAAGCGCTTCGGCAGCGCCTTTTGCTGGTCGCGCCGCGCCATGGCGATGGGGTCGATCGGCAGGGCGGCGCCGGCCTCGCTGCTCTCTTGACCTGTCTTGTCCTGGCTCATGCCTCGATGAGATGGCGCAATTCGGCGAAATCCGCAACGACCCGTTCGGCTCCGGCGCGGCTAAGCTCGGCCGGGCTGTGATAGCCCCAGGCGACGCCGATCGCGCGAACGCCCGCGCTAGCGGCCATTTCCATATCGAACCTTGTGTCGCCGATCATATAGGTCGCGGCGGGCGCGACGCCCGCCTCCGTCATGGCCGCGAGGATCATGTCCGGCGCCGGCTTCGAGGGATGGCTGTCAGCTGTCTGCACCGTTTTGAAGCTGTCCCGCCAGCCGGTGCGCTCGAACAGATGGTCGACGCCCCGGCGCGCCTTCCCGGTGGCGATGCCGAGCGTCACGCCCTGCTTCGCGGCCAGTTCCGCGATGATCTCCCGCGCGCCCGGAAAAAGCGGCTCCGCGAAATCGGGCGCCGCGCGAATCTGCGTCCACGCCTCGCGATAGGCTTGCGACAGGCTCTTGACCGGCCCCTGCGCGCCCGCAAGCACCGTGAAGGCTTCGCGCAGCGACAGCCCGACGATCGAGAGAGAGGCCGCGCGGCTCGGCGGCGCGATTTTATGCGCCGCGAAGGCGCGCCGCTGCGCCTCGACGATATAGTCCTGGCTGTCGACAAGCGTGCCGTCGAGGTCGAAAATGACGAGCTTCAATTCGGCGTCTTTCGTTCGGCCTCGCGCCGCCGTCGGTTTCATCCACGCTGGCGGCGCCGGTCGATCTCTGTCATAGAGCCGCGCGGGTGGAAACCTCTTCGCGGCCCTGCGACAATTTCTGTGAGCCCTATGAGCAAACAAGAAAAATCCCTGTTCATGACCGTCCTCATGACCCCCGACATGGCCAATTTCTCCGGCCACGTGCACGGCGGATCGATCCTGAAGCTGCTCGATCAGGTGGCCTACGCCTGCGCCGCCCGATATTGCAAATCCTATGTCGTCACCGTCTCGCTCGACCAGGTGATCTTCAAGGAGCCGATCAAGGTCGGCGAACTCGTGACCTTCAGCGCCAACGTCAATTATGTCGGCCGCACCTCGATGGAGGTCGGCATCAAGGTGGTGGCGGAGAGCCTCATCACGAAAGACAAGCGCCATACCAACTCGTGCTACTTCACGATGGTCGCGCTGAATGAGGACGGCAGTCCCGCCGCCGTGCCGCCGCTTGAAATCGAGACGGAGGTCGAGCGGCGCCTCTTCGAGGCCGGCAAGATGCGCAAGCAAATGCGTCAGGAGATCATGTCGCGAAACAAGGCGCTGCATGTCGGCATCCCGGACTGAGGCGACGATGCGCCGCGACGCGCCCGCGCATCGTTCAATTTTGTGGAAATAAGCGCGATTTGCTCGGAAAGCGGCGCGACCGCGATCGCTTGACGCAATTTCTATTATAGACCATAAATTTTGTGGACTATATTAGTTTTCGTGGGCCGCGCGCCCAATCGGGGCGAAATGAGCAAGTTTCCGAAATTGTCCGGGCTCGCCTGGCGCAATCTGGTGGCCGTTGGCGCCGTCGTCGTCGCGATCGGCCTCATCGCGGTGAAGAATCTGCACGCCAGCGCCGCCGACCCCTTGCTCAACGTCTCCTACGATCCGACGCGCGAACTCTATCAAAGCATCGACAAGCAATTCGCCGCCAAATATGAGGCCGAGACCGGCGCGGCGGTGAACATCAGGCAGTCGCACGGCGGCTCCTCGCGTCAGGCGCGCGCGGTGATCAGTGGCGAACAGCCCGCCGACGTCGTGACCCTCGGGCTTTATTCCGATGTCGACGCGCTGCGCAAGCGCGGCCTGATCGCCGAGGGTTGGGCGGACCGCCTGCCGCATCATTCGCAGCCCTATTTCTCCACCATCGTTTTCGTGGTGCGCCGGAACAATCCCAAAGAGATCCGCGACTGGCCCGATCTCATCAAGCCCGGCGTTTTTGTCATCACGCCGGATCCGAGAAGCTCCGGCAATGGCAAGCTCAGCGCTCTGGCGGCCTGGGGCGCCGCCATTCATCTCGGCGCCTCGGAGGACGAAGCGCGCGCCTATCTGAAGGCGTTGTACCAGCACGTGCCGGTGCTGGATTCCGGCGCCCGCGGCTCCGCCAACACGTTTGCGCTGGAGAATATCGGCGACGTCCACCTCACCTGGGAAGACGAGGCGTTGCGCGAGGTCGCCGACTCGAAGGGCGATCTGGAGATCGTGCATCCTTCGGTGAGCATCATCGCCGAGCCCTATGTCGCCTGGGTCGACGCCAATGTCGCCCGCCACAAGACGGAAGCCCTCGCCAGGGCCTATCTCGAATTTCTGTTCACCGACGAGGCGCAGGAGACCATCGCGAAGCTCGGCTTCCGGCCGATCAACGCCGCGATTCTTGAGAAATATTCCGACCGGCTGCCGAAGCTCGATCTCTTCCCGATTACCCTGATCGCCAGGGATTGGGACGACGCCAACCAGAAATTCTTCGCCGACAATGGCGTCATCGATACCGTGCTGCCGCCGGCGACGCATTAGCTGAGGCCGCCCAATCCACCGCTGCAAGGCCATGAACCCATGCTCGCCCCGACCAACCAGGCCCCGCCCGCCGGCCGCTTCAGCCGGTTGATTCGCTGGAACTACACGCAGGCGGAGCTGCGCGCCGATGCGATCGCCGGCCTGACGGTCGCCGCGATCTCCCTGCCGCAAGGCATGGCCTATGCGCTTCTCGCCGGCGTCGATCCGCGCTACGGGCTCTACTCGGCGATCGTCGTGACGGCGGTCGCCTCGATGTTCGGCTCGTCGTCGCATCTCATCAACGGGCCGACCAGCGCGATCTCGCTGGTCGTTTTCAGCGCGCTCGCCTTTCTCGATCCCGACGACAAGACCGACATCGCCGAGGCCTTGGTGCTGCTTGGCGTCATGGTCGGAACCATCCAGATTTTCATCGCAGTCTTCAAGCTCGGCGACCTCACCCGCTATATTTCCGAATCGGTGATCCTCGGCTTCATGCTGGGCGCGTCCCTGTTGCTGGGGGTTGGCCAGATCGCCAATCTGCTTGGGGTCCGCCAACTCGGCACGGGTCATCAGGACATCTGGACGCGTCTGTGGCTGACGCTGACCAAAGGCGATCCTTTAAATCCGCGCGCCATCGCGATCAGCGTGGCGACCATCGCGCTGGCCCTCGTCCTGCGCCGGCTGGTGCGCGCCTGGCGCCTGCCGCAGCTCGACATGCTGGCCGCCCTGATCATCGTCTCCGGCGCCGCCTTTCTGCTCGGCTGGACGCTGCCCGGCCTCGACGGCAAGCGCCTCGTTGAGATCGCCGGAACCGTGCCGGCGAGCCTGCCCGAGCCGCACATTCCGGAGATCAAGTTCGGCTGGATCGGGCAGCTCTCGTCGAGCGCGCTCGCCATCGCATTCTTGGGCCTGCTCGAAGCGCTGGCGATCGCCAAATCCATCGCCCATACGACGCGCCAGCCGCTCGACTACAACCGGCAGTGCCTCGCCGAAGGCCTCGCCAATCTCGCCGGCGGATTTTTTCGCTGCCTGCCGGGCTCGGGCTCGCTGTCGCGCTCTGCGATCAATTTCCAGGCGGGCGCCCTGACCCGCTTTTCCGGCATCATCGTTGCGGTCGCCGTCGCCCTCGCCGTGCTTTTGTTCGCTCCGTTGACGCGCTTCATTCCAAAGGCGGCGCTGGCCGGCCTGCTGGTTCTGACGGCGGCGCGGCTGATCGACATTCCTCGCCTGCGCTACGCCTTCGCCGCCACCAGATTCGACGCCGGGCTCGTCGTCATCACGGCGCTCGTCGCGGTCTTCGTCGGCGTCGAATATTCAATTCTCGCCGGGGTCCTGCTGTCGATGGCGCTGTTCATCCCGCGCGCGTCGGTCCTGAAGAGCAGGGAGCTCGTCGTCAGCCCCGAGCGCGTGGTGCGCGAGCGCCTTCCGGGCGATCCGCCAAACCCGGACCTGATCCTGATCGATCTCGAGGGCGAATTGTTTTTCGGCGCTGCGCCTGAACTCGAACGCGCCCTCGACGACGTGTTGAAACGCGCGGCGGCGGACAGAGCGCATTATATTGTGCTGCGGCTAAAGCGCGTGCGCAATCCGGACATGGTCTGCCTGGAACGCATCGACCATTTCCTGCACGAGGCCGAGAAGCATGGGGTGACGGTGCTGCTCGCGGGCGTCAGGCCCGATTTCCTGGCGGCGATCAAGAACCTTCACTTCTTCGACCGCTATCCGGGCGACCTTGTCTATGTAGAGGAAGACGAAGACTATTCGGCGACGCTCAAAGCGGTGCGCCGGGTCTATGAGTTGCTCGCGGCGGCGAAGGCCGGCGAGGGCAGTGCGGAAACCGACGCGGACCAAAGCCACCGGGAAAAATTATACTATCTCGTTTGAGGCCCATGCCTCGGCCGGCGCAGCCTTCGTGGGGTCAGGGCGCGCTGCGCCGCGAGAACGACACGGCGTAGGCGGCGCCGCGCGTATCGATCAGCGGATCGTCGCTCTCCTCGATTCCATCGGTCAGCGAAGTTGGCAGGAACAGCAGTTTCTTCTGCGCCTCGAGGCTGTCCGGAACCGCCTTGTCGATGGTCAGGACTCCGAGGTCGACGATCTTGCGGTCGTCGGGCCACGGCTTTGAGCCATCCTTCGTCTGATCCTCGGGCGCCGCGAGCTGCGCCTTGAAGTGGAACGTTACGGGCCCGCCTTTCAGCCGGTCCGGCAGTTCGTCGACGAGAAAATCGGGCGCCTTCGCCGCGGCCGCCGCCGGATCGAGATGGACGGTCTTTTCCGGCACGAACTGATAGCGCACGGCCTGCTTGGCGCCATCCTTGTTGACGAAAACGAAGGCGTTGACGCCGTAATACTCTTCGTCCGCAAAGCTATCCGGCGTGTGCGTCGACGCCAGGGCGAGGGGAACGCTCGGGTGGGTCGATATGAATTTCTCAAGCGGCGTTGGGTGAGGCGCATCCTTGGGGCTTTGCGAAACGGCGGTGAGCATTGCAACGAAGTCCTCGCCCGTCGCGACGGGGAAGAAATGCAGCGAATTGGTCACCATGTCGGTGTCATTGCCGTCCGGCAGATGAAATTTTATTGAAATGCCGTGTGGATTTGCGTTCGGGTCGCCGTCCGGGATGTTCGGCACGCCGGTCGAGTCGGAGAAACGCACGGTGACGGGAATTTTCGCGCCGGTGAAGATCGCGGCCTTGCTGAGGGCCGCGGCGTCCGCCGTCGCGGTGAAGCTGCCTTCGACGACGATGCCCTTGGCGTGATTGGCGCGAAAGCCCGGATGGACGCCGAACAGCTTGTTAAACAGGTCGACAAGCTGCGTCGGGACGTCCGCGTCCTGCGCCATGACGGGGGCTGACCCCGCCAGGATCGTCGAAGCGGCGGCGAGGGCCTTTAGCAATGTCTTCGTCATGATTGCCTCCCGGTGTGTGCGGGGAATGCCGTGAAGAGCCGGCCTTGGCTGATCGATGTCGCTTGATCGCGTTTGGCTGGTTCGCCCGAAAAATTATCCGAACCTTACCTCGGTATCATGTCGGCGAAACGTCGAGCAAGCGAGAGCCGGGCGGCGGCGCTGACGGCGCTGGACGCTGGAAGGCTCGCTAGGTCAAGGCGTCGGTTGACGCTCGCCGGAAATGACGAGTTGGCTCAGACATAAAATGGGTTGATACTTCTCTGGCGGTCGGCCAAATCGAAAGCAGGAGGGGGCTCGCCGCGCCGGCGATTTATCGTTCGCTCAAACCGCCGGGTTGATGCTTGCGCGCCGGGAACGGTTATCGGGTCTCCTTGCAAATCCACCGGAAAGCGGTGCATCTCGGCGGCGGCGTCTGAGGCACACTCTTCTGCCCATGGGGAGGTCGATATGGGCTGGAGCGAACCACAGTCGCTAGGTGGCGTGCTGAACACAGGCTTCTCGCCCAACGCGGTGTCGTGGGGGCCGGGCCGCTTAGACGTCTTCGCTGTTGGCCTTGACCTTCAGCTGCTGCACTGGTGGTACGACGAACGCCTGATTATCCGGCGTGGTTGGTCCCGCTGGAGCGGACCGGAACAGCTGGGCGGCGCGCTGGCGTCCAATCCAACGGCGGTGTCCTTAGGTCCTGGCCTTCTCGACATATTTTGGATTGATGCGAGCACCGGCCAGCTTGCGCACATTTCGTACGATGGCGGCTGGAGCGCGCCGCAATTACTGGGCGGCAATTTATTGCCGCAATTCTACGCGGTGGATTTTCCAGCCAACCCCACACCATTCCCCGCCAGCGTGAGTGCGGTGTCGATGGGACCTGGCCTCCTCGACGTCTTCGCGTCCTATTCGGACTATACCGTTGCGCATTGGTGGTTGAACAACAACGGCTGGACCGGGCCGGAGAATCTCGCATCCGCGATCGAAATCGGCGAAGTGATATCCCCGCCGAGCGCGGTGTCGTGGGGACCAGGCCGCATCGATGTCTTTGTCAATGCGCAGAGTGCTCTTGCGCATTGGTGGTTGGACACCACCAGTTCGGAGAGCGGCTGGAATGGACCTGAAGCGGCGCCCGCAGATGTGATTACAGACTTGAACTGGCAAGGTCCTCCCTGTGCGGTGTCGTGGGCGCCGGGTCGCCTCGACATCTTCTTTCAGGGCTGGCCGGAAGGCGCATCCGCCTCTCAACTCATGCATTTTTGGTACGACAACGGCTGGAATGGGCCGGTTGCACGCGGCGGTTTCATGGTCTCCGCGCCCGGCGCTGTGTCGTGGGGGCCAGGCCGCCTGGACGTTGTTTCGGCGGAAGCAACGCCGGGCGGCTTCCTGCAGCACTGGTGGTGGGACAATGGCCCGGCTGGATCAGCCGGCGGCTGGGGCGGGCCAGAATCTATCTACGGCTTTTTCACTAACCGACCGTGCGCGGTGTCGTTTACAAGCGGCCGTCTGGACATTTTTGGAATCGATGCCGATTCTTATCAGCTTGATCACTGGCAGTGGAATTAGCGCGTGCGGAAGTTCTTTTGAGTCGCCTCGCGCCGCGTTTTGCCTGGTTGAAGATCTCTCCGGTTTGATGGATTAAGGCGGATGGCTTCGCCATTGGCGCGACGTGGATCACTGCAAAGAACGTGGCCCCGGCGTGAGGGGTCAGCCGCATTGCCGTTTCCAACGCGCCATGCTACGCGCGGCCATGCTCGAAGGTCTGCCCCCCAATAACGCCGCCTATGTCATGCGCCTCTCCTGCGACGAGGCCGCCGCGCGCGCGGTCTCTGACATCATCATGGAGACGTTCGATGCGGCCGAGGCCGCCGTCGCCGCCTTCGAGGAGGCGCCCACCACCGAAGACTGGAAGGGCGGCCCCTGGCTTGTCGAGGCCTATTTCGGCGCGGCGCCGGACGAAGCCAATCTGCGCGCGCTGATCGCCACGGTTGCAGGGGAAGAGCTTGCGGCGCAGGCAAGTTTTGGCCGCATCGACGCAAAGGACTGGGTGGCCTCCTCGCTCGAAGGGCTGAAGCCGGTGCGGGCCGGCCGCTTCATCGTGCATGGATCGCACAGCCGCGACGAGGTGCGGGTCAACGACATCGCCATCGAGATCGACGCGGCGCTGGCCTTCGGCACCGGCCATCACGGGACGACGCGCGGTTGCCTGCTGATGCTCGATCGCATCGCGCGCAGGCGCCGTCCGCGCGCCATTCTCGACATCGGCACGGGGACGGGCGTTCTCGCCATCGCCGCCGCCAAACTCTTCAAGCATTGGGTTCACGCCTGCGACATCGATCCCGTCTCGGTCGCGACCGCCGCGGAGAACGCGCGCCGCAATGGCGCCGGCGCCTTCGTCGATCCGGTGCTGGCGGACGGCGCCGCGCATGATTCGTTGCGCAGAGGCGCGCCTTACGATCTCGTCTTCGCCAATATTCTGGCCCGTCCCCTCTGCGCCCTCGCGCCGCAGATCGCGCAACTGACCGACATGGGCGCCGATATCGTGCTCTCGGGGCTGCTCGCGCGCGATGTCCCGGGCGTCCTTGCCGCCTACCGCAGGCAGGGCATGGTGCTGGCCAAGCGCCTCGATATCGAAGGCTGGGCGACGCTGCTGATGCAAAAGCGCTGATCGCGCCTCAGGAGAGCGTTTTTGTGCGCGCGAAGGCGAGCCGCAGCCTCGCGAGGGTCAGGCTGCGCAGTCCGGCGATGTCCGCGGCCATCACGATAAGGGCGTAGATCGCGGCGCCGGCGGCGATCTGAACGGCGAGCGTCGCAACGCCCGGATCGCGCTCGCGCATCGGCAGAACGACCGCCGCCATCGCGGCGTTGGCGAGAATGATCGCGCCAATGTCGCGCGCGCGCGGCCATTTCGGCCTCGCCGCGGTGGCGAAACCGATCAGCGTCAGGAGCGAGGCGAGCAGCGCGCCGGCCTGCGCAATGGCGAGGCTGGAGGCGCCCTCGCCGCGCGGCAGCACGAGGATGAGGAGCGGATCGACGGCGCAGGCGACGAGAGCGGCCGCGATCAAAGGCCATGTCCTCTTCTCGATCTGGAAGATCGGGGCGATCGCATATTGGATGATCGCCATTGAGAAGAGCCCGGTCATCATCAGCGTCAGCAGCGTGCTGAAGGGGCCGCGAAACTGCTCCGGCACGATCAACAGCTGGATCGAGGGCAAGGTCAGCCAGATGCCGGTGCAGGCTGGCAGAACCATGGCGAAGACGATCGTCATGTTGCGGCCGATTTGCCGCCGCGCCTCCTTCGGTCCGCGCGTCTCATGGGTGGCGACGGCGATCTGGAACAGGACGATGTCGAGCGCCGAGCCGACCGCCTGAATGGCCTTCGATCCGAAATCATAGGCGAGCGAAAACTGGCCGGTTTCGGAGAAGCCGTAGAGGGCCGCGAGGATCGAGCGGTTGGCCAGCGGGATCGACAGATAGAGCAGATTGGCGGCGACGATCGGCAGCCCATAGCGCATCAGCGATTCCGCCACGCTCGCCCGCGCCTGCTTCGGGTCCGATGTCGGATCGATGAGGGCCGCGCGGGCGGTGAAAACCGATCCGCCAAGGCTGATGATGCCGCCGATCAGCGTCATTTTGGCCGAGCCGAACCAGAAGGCGCCGCCGCCCATCAGCGCGAAGGTCAGGACATTCTTGACGAGCACCAGGCGCGCGAACAGCCGGTCGTGGAAACGGGCGCGAACGAGGGCCGTGTAATAGTCGAACAGGCCATTGACGATGGCGACGCCGAGCGCCAGCAGGATCAGGCTGTTCGACAGGGCGAAGGTGACGCCGGAGAGGAGCAGAAGGCAGGCGCCGGCCACAATCGCGATGGCGATGATGGCGAAGCCGAAGTCGAGCGTCGCCCTGAGCGTCGGGTCCTCGAGCCGGATGCGCTCCGAATAGAAGCGGGTCGCGCCGAGCCGGATCCAGTCGAAAAAGGCGGTCTGCACCGCAATCGCCGTGGCATGGGCGAGGGCGAAGCGGCCATATTCCTCAGGCCCGAGAAATTTCGCGACGAGAAGCCCGACCGCGAAATTGAACAGAATGTTGCAGAAGAAGGCGAGAAATACGGTCATGGCGGCGTCAGGGCCGGGCTAGTCGCTGGGGCGCCGCGCAGGGACGGGGCGCGAGAAGAAAAATCCATGAAGGTCGCAGCAATCCTGTTGCGTCGGAAACCCGTCGACAAGCAAGCGCCGGGCCGGGCTGAGGCTTGGCGGAGCGTCGCTTTGGCATCGAACCACCCCACCAATCGCCAGGGCGATTGCCCCTGGTTTGAGCCCTTTTCGCGCGCGCCCCTAGCGGTCAGGGGCGGTTTGCCCCCGTTTCCAATCGCCTTGCGACCTCGCGCCGGCCGCCGCGCAAAAGATTAGTCTATTCACGCCGAGTTTACGAGAATTGCTTGCCAGCGCGGAGGAAGGGCGGCCTTGCGGCTTCCGCGCCGTCCGCGAACCGGTTAGAAGCAGATATGCCGCACGATGTCACGCTTCCCGCCGCCGCGCTGGCCGGCCTTTTGTCGTTCCTCAGCCCCTGCGTGCTCCCCTTGGTGCCGCCTTACCTCACCTTTATCGCCGGAACGACCATCGAGGAGGTCGCGAACGTGCGGGAGGCCCGGGCGCGGCGCGACATCCTGATCGCCGCCGCTCTTTTCGTCTGCGGCTTCTCGACGGTCTTCGTCGGCCTCGGCGCCACCGCTTCGGTCATCGGTCAGGTTTTGCGCGAGCATCTGAGGCTCCTGTCCGCGCTCGCCGGGGGCGCCATCATCCTGATGGGGCTGCACTTCATCGGCGTTTTCCGCTTCGCGCTGCTCTATCGCGAGGCGCGCCTCGACGTCCAGAAGCCGGTCGGAACCTGGGGCGCCTATGTCATGGGCCTCGCCTTCGCCTTCGGCTGGACGCCCTGCATCGGGCCGATCCTCGCCGCCATCCTCGCCGTCGCGGCCTCGCAGCAGACCGCCGGCAAGGGCGCGGCTCTTCTTGCGGCCTATTCCCTCGGGCTTGGCGCGCCGTTCTTCGTCGCGGCGCTCGCGATCGAACCCTTCATCCGCTGGATCAAACGATTCAAGCGGCATTTCGGCGTGCTGGAGCGTGCGGTCGGCGTTCTTCTGGTGCTGACCGGCGTCGCCTTCCTCACCGGCTCGATCCAGGATGTCTCGTTCTGGCTGTTGCAGACCTTCCCCGGCCTCGCCGCGATCGGCTGAACGCGCTCCACGTCAGGGACCGCATCATGGCCGAGCTTGACCTGCTCACGCGCCCCCCAACCAGTCATGGCCGGGCTTGACCCGGCCATCCAGACTCCGGCCGCAGCGCCTGGATGCCCGGCTCAAGGCCGGGCATGACGGCTGAACGCCGCGCCCTCATTTGCCCAGCTGGTAATAGCCGATGCGCCCGTCGGGACCCTTCTTCCAGACGAAGACGACGTAGTCGGCGCGGGTCACATCGCCGTTTTTGTCGAAGTTGATGTCGCCGATGACGGTCTTGAAATTCATGCCGGAATGCATGGCTTTGGCGACCTCCGCCGCGTCGAGCGACTTCGCGGCTTCGGCGGCCTGCTTCAGCACCTCGACCGCGGCGTAGGAATAGAGCGTATAGGTCTCGGGGTTGAAGTTCTTCGCCTTGAATTCCTGCACGACTTTCGCGGCCTCGGGGCGGTCGCGCGGATCGGGCGGGAAGGTCATGAAGGTTCCCTCGACGCCGGGGCCTGCGATGGCGGCGAATTCATCGGAGGCGATGCCGTCGCCGCCCATCATGACGGCGCTGACGCCCTGGTCGCGCATCTGGCGCAGCAGCAGGCCGCCCTCGGTGTGCACGCCGCCCCAATAGACGATGTCGGCGCCCGACTCCTTGATCTTCGAGACGACCGCCGAATAATCCTTCTCGCCCTTGTTGACGCCTTCATAAAGCACCTCGGTGACGCCGAGCGCGTTGAGGCTCTTCTTGGTCTCGTCGGCGAGGCCCTTGCCGTAAGTCGTCTTGTCGTGGACGATGGCGATCTTTTTGGCCCCCTGGGCGGCGAGGAATTTTGCGGCGACCGCGCCCTGCTGATCGTCGCGTCCGCAGGTGCGGAAGATCGTCTCGATGCCGCGTTCGGTGATTTGCGGATTGGTCGAGCCCGGCGTGATCTCGAGGATATTGGCCTCGGCGTAGACGTCGGAGGCCGGCATGGTGACGCCGGAATTGAAATGGCCGACGACAAAGGCGATCTGATCGCCGACGAATTTATTGGCGACCGAGACGCCCTGCTTCGGATCGGCGGCGTCGTCGCCGACCTCGATGCTGATCTGCTGGCCGAGGATGCCGCCGGAGGCGTTGATGTCGGCCACCGCCTGTTCGGCGCCCATGCGCAATTGCGCGCCGAAGGTCGCGTCTGGACCCGTCACCGGCGCGCCGACGCCAAGCCGGACGTCGGCTTGAGCCGCGCCGCAAAGGCAGGCCGCGGCCAAGAGGCCGATGGCGAGATGGGCGAGGCGGTTCACAGGACGTTCCATGAGCAGATTCCTTCGTTGTCAGTCGTCCCGCGCGAGAATGGCGCCATATTGCTGTTGCATCTGGCGCCGCCGCGTCAGTTTGAAGCCCGCGAGCATGAATCCTAACGCCGCGGCGAAATCGAGGCCATAGGCTTGCGCCGACAACAGCGGCTCGGCGAACAGGGCGTAATGGAGAAAGCGCACTATCGCGGCGATGCCCAGCGCATAGACCAGAGCCTGCCGGAGAGGTCGCCAGCGCCTCGCCAGCGCCCGCCCGGCAGCGAAGGAGGCGGCGCCGCCGATGATGACGCTGAGGCCGAGAAAGATCAAAAGACCGTGGAGGTCGAAGAGGGGAGTCAATGGCCGCCCTCGAGATAGGCGGCGCGGATTTCCGGGCGCGCCAGCAGCTCATGGCCGGCGCCCGACATGGTGATCGCGCCATTGACGAGGACAAGCCCGCGATCGGCGAGTTTTAAGGCGTGATAGGCGTTCTGCTCGACGAGAAAGACGGTGAGGCCTTCGCTCCGGTTCAGCTCCTTGATGACCTCGAAGATCTGCTTGACGATCAGGGGCGCGAGCCCGAGCGAGGGCTCGTCCAGCAGCAAAAGGCGGGGCCGGCTCATCAGCGCGCGGGCGATCGCGAGCATCTGCTGCTCGCCGCCCGAAAGGGTGCCGCCGCGTTGGCCCGCGCGCTCCTTGAGGCGCGGAAAGATCGTAAAGATTCGTTCAAGATCCCGCGCGAA
>Ga0181530_10000881_pt1 | contig 38703 bp, 31 predicted proteins | sample PEATcosm2014_Bin_42_FD_119769 | JGI IMG/M metagenome (GOLD analysis project Ga0181530, IMG submission 119769) | Peatland microbial communities from MTU Mesocosm Facility, Houghton, MI, USA - PEATcosm2014_Bin10_60_metaG | ecosystem: Environmental > Terrestrial > Soil > Wetlands > Peat | place...
CCAGGGAGCCTATGGCACTGGCAGCGGTCGGCCATAGTACGCCAACGCTGGCCAAGTTCGACCCCAAGACCGACAAAGCGCGCTGGAACTTCAAAGCTGTGAAATAAACGTTTTAAAGGGGCGAAAATAGGCGACATGCAGCTTTCTATGATGTTATTCAAGCACCTGGTGAAGTGCCTCATCGTTCTGATGATCTGCAGTGCGGCTTCGATCGCGCAGGACAACTCCGCGCACCCGAACTGGCCCGGCCCTGGACAGCTTTTTGTGGGGAGCTGCTATCAGCCGATCGACCGCTCGCCCGAGCAAATCGAGAGCGACATCGCCATCATGAAGCGTGCCGGATTCAATGTTGTCCGTATGGGCGACCTATCCTGGGATTCCTTCGAGCCCTCGCAAGGCAAGTTCACTTTCGAATGGTTCGACAGGATCATGGACAAGATGCATGCCAATGGAATCCGGGTCATTGTCGACATTCCTGGCCTCCCGGCCCCGATCTGGCTGCATCGCGCACACCCGGGTGTGGACATCGCGAACGAAAACGGCGCTCGTGTACCGCCCGCGGAGCGATACATGGACAACATCGCCGACCCGGACTATGTTCGTGAAGCGGGACTCCTCGCCGACGCGATTACCAAACGGTACGCACACCATCCCGCGGTCATCGCCATCGGCTACGACAACGAAATCGGAAACGGGTTCATGTCCTATTCAGAGCCGGAGCGGCAGCGCTTCATCGCCTGGCTGAAGACGAAGTACGGAACGGTCGCGAATCTTAATAAAGCCTGGGCCACACAGCGCTGGTCGCGCCGGCTGAACAGCTTCGAAGACGTCGACCTCCCGCTCGGGAACGGGCCCGGACCGGCCGAACGGTACCTGGACCTCCATCGCTACTGGTCCGATGTTACCGTCGATCGGCTCCGGGAACTGGATGCCATTCGGCGGCGCAATATGCCCGATGTTCCGGCGATCTCGAATCTCTGGGATACCGCCGGGAGACGAGGCTTCGACTATCTCAGCACCTACAAGTCTTATGTGTCGTATGGCGCGGAAGGGTTCTATCCCGGCGATCCGGTGAGTGGCGCGCTGGGTGCGCTGATGACCAAAGGGGATCTGGAAACGCCCATTTGGTTCAACGAATTCACCGCCGGCGGCGGGGGCTCTTACGGAACGCGCGGCCGAAGCCGGATGTACGCCTACGAGGCACTGTTGATCGGCGCACAGGCGGTTCTGGCGTGGACCTTCAACAGCCATATTGGCGGCGAAGAGCAGGCGCTATTCGGACTTCTCGACCACGACGGAACGCCATCGTGGAAAGTCGCCGAGTTCGCACGTATTGCTTCGGAATTCAAGCAGCTCTCGAAATTGGGATTTCCGCGCTATACCCGCCCCGAGGTGGCCATCGCCTATTCGTTCGATTCCTTCATCGCTTCGCACCCGAACGGACCGTCCAGCACCACGCGGCAATACTTCAAAACTCCTTATTCCAAGCAGGTCGAAGAAGCGTTCGAGCCGTTGTTCCGCGAGAACCTGGACGTTGCCCTCGTCAACGCAGGCAATCACGACCTTTCGCGCTACAAGCTCGTCATAGTGCCGGCCGATTACGTGATGGACGCGGCAAGCGCGAAGGCTCTGCGCGACTACGTGACCGGCGGCGGCACGGTACTGATGACGGCGTTGTCAGCCAAAGTCGACGAGCACGCCCAATGGTTCGAGACGCCGCTGCCGGGGCGCCTGAGCGACGTTTTCGGACTGAAGACCAACGAGTTCTATGAGGTTGAATCGGCCCTGACATTCGAGTTGGATGGCGCATCCATCGACACCGGCGCACGCTGGTACGAGGTACTCGAGCCGTCCACGGCCACAGTCCTTTCGCGATTTACCAATACGTCCGGCCACTCCCCGGCGGTCACGATCAATAGGTTCGGCAAGGGCAACGCGATCTACCTGGCGACCGAATCGAAGGCATCGGCGATCGGGCCGGTCTTGAACTCCATCTACAGGATGGCGGGCCTTCAACCCGGCCTCAGGACTCCCGATGGAGTGTATGCGAGGGTTGTGGATGGGCGGACCCTCTACGTGAACACAATGCAGCGGGAGCAGAGGATTCCCATCGATGGCTGGCGCAAAGGGATTATCAGCGGCCGCATATACGAAGGCATTGTGATCCTGGGTCCGCAGGACGCCGATCTGATACCTTGACCGGCGGGTATCTGGGGTAGCCACTCGTGCCTGGCGCGTCGAGACTCCGAACTTTTGTGGGACACGCTTCAGCTCAATGCCGCATAGTTCTGTGTCGCCGCAAAAGGTAGGGCAGACCCCCTGGTCCGCGCGGGACACCCTCGTCCCGCTGTCCCGTCAAAGAATCAGGTGTCTGCCATCGCAAACGAGGCCGACCTGGGGGTCCGCCGCGCCTTTTACCCGAATACTCGGAAGCGGGAGCTGAGAGGCTGCCGCGGCTATTTCTTGACCGGCCCTTACGACACAGTCCAGTAAGTGGCATATCTCCCCCACAATTGGTTGCGGGGTCTTAGCGTAACGCCGCTTTCTGAGCCCGCGGCGCGGAACGTCAGTGGCGCCGAGTCATCGTGCTTGATCCAGCCTTCTATCTTCTTCCCCGAGGCGTGCAACTCGGGTACGCTCATGGGAATCTTGCCGACAGCGCGTCCCTGCTGGTCGAGGATCAACTCTTCCGTGAGTCCCTGAGCGCCGAGGTCGCCGGCCAGAACGACGGGGCCATATCGAAAGGCCTGCACGCGCGGTTCGTCGGCGAAGGGCTCGGCCGCCAGACTCATGGGAAGCTCCAGGTCGATGCGGTCGCGCTTCTTCCATGCGCGCGCCATGCTGAGCCGTCATCACCACTGTAGGCGGGAGGTCAGTTGGCCGCCACGCGCTGAGCCGCGACCGACGGTGCGCTCCGCGATCTGAGCGCGGAGACGCCGCGTTTTTCGCGGAGTCAACGCCTGCCAGTGCACTTGACAGGATGGGTGATAGCGCTTACACTTCGGTGCAGAATCAGGGTAGGACCAATGGAGACTTCGCGATGAACTATCGGTCGAGATTCGCTTCCGTCTTGCTGGTGACCGTTGCCGGCGTCTCCGATGCACGCGCGCAGTCCGCCGTCACTCTCACGATCGGTGTGAACCAGTCCAAAGCGACAGTGAGCCCTACACTCTACGGACTCATGACGGAAGAGATCAACTATTCCTACGATGGCGGTTTGTACGCCGAGTTGATCCGCAACCGCACCTTCCGCTCGGATTGGACGGGAATCCTCAACTGGTTCCTGGTCGAGAAGGGATCTGCGTCGGCGAAGATCGCGGTCGATAACCAAGAAGGTCCGTCGCAAGCACTCAGGAATAGTGCGCGGCTCGAAGTTGCCATGGCGGATGCCAAGAGTCCCGCGGGGCTTCTGAATGAGGGCTATTGGGGTATCACGGTCCGGCCGAATACGCGGTATGCAGGTTCGTTCTATGCGAAAAGCAATTCCGATGCCGCCCTGCCGGTGACAGTCGCGCTGGTCGCGGATCAATCCGGACAGGTCCTGGCGAGCGCTTCGGTACCAATAACGGGCACGGCGTGGAAGCAGTACAAGTTCGAGCTGCGATCTGGGGCTGGGGCCGCGTCGTCCGAAAACCACTTCGAGATCATGCTGGACCGTCCGGCGACTTTGTGGCTCCAACTGGTTTCCCTATTTCCGCCGACTTACCACGACAGGCCCAACGGCAATCGCATCGATATCATGGAAAAACTCTCTGCCATGCGGCCGTCGTTCCTGCGCTTCCCCGGTGGAAACTACCTGGAGGGCGGCAGCATCGAGGATCGTTTCGATTGGAAGAAGATGATCGGCCCGCTGGTCGACCGGCCGACGCACCCGACGACGTGGAGCTATCATTCTTCGGACGGCATGGGGCTGCTCGAATTCCTGGAGTGGTGCGAGGATCTGCACATGCAGCCTGTTCTGGCCGTCTATGCCGGATATTCTCTCGGTGGACAGGTCGTCAAGCCCGGTCCGGACCTCGAACCCTATATTCAGGATGCACTCGACGAGATCGAGTACGTAACCGGTGGTCCGGACACCAAAGGCGGCGCTTTGCGCGTGCGCGATGGGCATCCCACACCCTTCGCACTGACTTACCTTGAGATCGGCAACGAAGACAACTTCGACCGCGCGCAAACTTACGACGGCCGTTACGCGCAGTTCTACAAGCCGATCAAGGCGAAATACCCCAAGCTGCAAATCATTGCGACCATGCCGGTGAAAGGCATTGCACCCGATGTGGTGGACGACCACTACTACAAGCGCGAAGCGGGCATGTTCGAGGAGTCCAAACACTACGACAAAACCGACCGCAACGGGCCGAAGATTTTCGTCGGCGAATGGGCAACCCGCGAGGGCACTCCGACCCCGAACTTCGGGGCCGCGCTGGGAGATGCGGCATTTCTGACGGGCCTAGAGCGGAACAGCGACGTGGTGGTGATGGCGGCCTATGCGCCCTTATTCGTCAATGTCAACCCAGGCGGAATGCAATGGTCCAGCGATCTGATCGGCTACGATACGCAGAACAGTTACGGCTCTCCCAGTTACTACACACAGGTGATGTTCACGTCCTGCCTCGGCGACCACACCTTGGACTCGTCAGTCTCGGGCGCCGGCGATAAGTTCTTTTACTCCGCGACGGGATCGGCGAGCAAAGTGTGTTTGAAGCTGGTGAACGCCACATCTGTCGACCGGCCTATGACGATCACCCTCCAGGGGATCGGCACGGCGGCGCGCACAGCGCACGTCAGTACGCTGCACGGGAGCACGATCTGGGCAACCAATACCATCAAAGATCCCAAGCGCATCGTACCGGTCAGTTCCACGGTCACCATAAAGGCCGAGGCAATGCCGTATTCCGTGCCGGCGTACTCCATCCAGGTTCTGGAAATAAAGTTGAAGTAAACAACATCCATGTCCACGACTGCCTCAAGCAGTCAGATCGAGCCAATCCGTTTTCAGGGATGGGAGCATTGCTGGCGGATCGCCAGTAACGAGATTGAATTGGTGGTGACCGCCGATGTCGGCCCGCGAGTGATCCACTGCGGTCTCGTGGGAAGCCAAAATCTCTTCAAGACGTTCGAGAACCAGATCGGACGCAGCGGCGAACCATCCTGGATGATCCGCGGCGGATCGCGGATCCGGATCGGCCCCGAGGATCGCGAGGCGTCTTACGCGCCCGATAATGGACCCGTTGACCGTCCAGGTGCTGGATGGCGCGTTGGTCGCGACGGCGGCCGTAGAACCGGGTCCGCGCGTTCAGAAACAGATGATCGTGCGCGTGGATGGCTCACGGGCGGAGATTGTGCACCGCATCAGAAACGTGGGCTTGCTGCCGGCCGAGTTTGCGGCATGGGTGCTGACTGTAATGGCGCCCGACGGTGTAGCGGTCTCCGGCTTCCCGCCGCGAGGAACTCATCCGGAGCATCTGGCTCCTTCAAACCCTCTGGTCATGTGGCGGTTCACCGGCCCGTCGGATGCGCGGTGGACGTTCCTTCGAAAATACATCGTGCTCCGTCAGGATTCCAAGAGGCCATCCCCGCAGAAGATTGGGCTCTTCAACCCGAACGCCTGGGGAGCATACTTTCTCAACCCAGATCTGTTCGTCAAGAGTTACCGCGCGGATCCGGCGGCCCGGTATCCGGATTACGGGCCCGCCGCCCAGGCAGTGTCGGCGACGAAGCGGCGCCCAATCAAGCCGCGGCGCCGTGCCTTCCTATCCCCTTACGTCAACGTGCACCACCGGGTTAGTGAATCTCATTCGGGAATAGGTATAGTGGTACATTTTGTAAGGATCCTCATTCACAGGAGTTGGCAATCTCCATGTCTAATTTCCGCGCTCGTCTAGCGAGCAGTTTTCTCGGACTTCTGGTCGGCCTCGCTCTCGCATCCCCCGTGCATGCCCAGAAGGAGGCAACTGCTCAGGCTGGGTATATGAATCCGGCGTTGCCTCTGGAACAGCGTATTAACGACGTCATCGGCCACATGACGCTGGAAGAGAAGGTCTCGCAGATGCGGGACCATGCGGCCCCCATCCCGCGGCTTGGCATTCCGAAGTATGACTGGTGGAACGAGGGCTTGCATGGTGTCGCCTTTGCCGGCTACGCGACCAATTTCCCTCAGGTGATTGGGATGGCTGCCACCTGGGACACCGAACTTGTTCACACGATGGGCGAGACGGTCTCGACCGAAGCGCGCGCCAAGTACAACCAAGCCATGCGCAATGACCAACACGAAATGTTCTTCGGGCTTACGTTCTGGGCGCCCAACATCAACATCTTTCGTGACCCCCGTTGGGGGCGGGGCCAGGAGACCTATGGTGAAGACCCCTTCTTAACGAGCCGCATGGGCGTGGCCTTTGTCACCGGCATGCAGGGAAATGACCCGCAATATCTCCGGGTGGTCTCAACTCCGAAGCACTACGCGGTGCACAGCGGCCCCGAAACGCTGCGGCACGGCTTCAATGTGGATGTCTCGCCGCACGATCTCGAGGACACTTACATGCCCGCCTTTCGCGCTGCGGTGAGCGAGGCGCACGCCCAGTCTGTGATGTGCGCCTATAACTCGATTGATGGAGCGCCTGCCTGCGCCAGCACCATGCTTCTACGCGATCATCTGCGCGAGGCGTGGAAGTTTGACGGCTACGTCGTAAGCGACTGTGCTGCCGTCGCTGACATAAGCACAGGACACCACTACGCTCCGGACATGGCCCACGCGGCAGCCACTGCCGTGAAAGCTGGTACCGATCTCGAATGCGGTTTCGGGACGGGGCAGGCGTTCGCGGCACTCGTTGACGCAGTTCATCAGGACTTGATTAAGGAATCCGAGCTTGACGCCGCGTTGCGCCGCCTCTTCCGGGCGCGATTCAAGCTCGGCATGTTCGACCCGCCGTCCAGTTTTCCCTATGGGCGTATTGCCGGGAGCGAGATCAACTCGCCGGAGCATCGGCAACTCTCGCTGCGCGCGGCGCGGGAATCCATCGTGCTGTTGAAGAACCAGGATCACACGCTTCCTCTAAAATCCGGGATCACTCGCATCGCCGTAGTCGGTCCCGCCGCAGAGCTCGTGCAGTCCCTGCAAGGCAACTACAACGGGCCACCGCCTTCGCCGGTCTACCCACTCGAAGGAATCGAGAAGCGGTTTTCCTCCGCCAAAGTGGCTTATGCGCAGGGCTCGACTCTGGTTGAGGGCTTCGCGATGCCCGTCGAGCATACCGCGCTTCATCCTGCCAGCAGTTCGGGCCATGGACTTACCGGTGAGTACTTCAGCTCGCCTGATTTGAGTGGCACGCCTGTCCTCACGCGTACCGACCGTAACATCAATTTCAATTGGGACAAGGTTGTTCCGGTAAACGGCCTGCAGCGTAACAATTACTCGGTGCGCTGGAGCGGCAGCTTCACTCCGCCAGCGCCCGGCGAGTACAGACTGGGTGTACGTGTGAACTACTGCTATGCCTGCGAGAATGCAGAAGGCTTCCGGTTTTACTTGGACGAGAAGCTGCTGGTTGAAAATCGCGGCGAGACTACTGGCGAGCGAGGTGCCGTCATCGAAGCGCCTGTGACGTTCAGCGATATGCAACCACACCCGATCCGTCTGGAGTACTTGCACGGAACGGGAAGCGCCGGCATCGACCTCACCTGGAAGGCTCCGGCGGCTGTGCTGCGCAATCAAGCAGTCGAGGCAGCCAAACAGTCGGAGGTGACGATCGCGTTCGTCGGTCTTTCACCCTCCCTAGAGGGCGAGGAGATGCCCGTGAAGCTGGCGGGGTTCAGCGGCGGCGATCGCACTTCGATCGATTTGCCCCAGGCCCAGGAAGATCTCTTGAAAGCGCTCGCCGCGACCGGGAAGCCGCTGGTTGTCGTGCTGCAGAACGGCAGCGCGCTGGCCGTCAACTGGGCGCAGCAGAATGTCAACGCGATTCTCGAAGCTTGGTATCCCGGAGAGGAGGGTGGTACCGCAATTGCCGAGACGTTGGCCGGCGACAACAATCCCGCAGGACGGCTTCCGTTGACTTTTTACTCGTCGCTGAGCCAGGTCCCACCATTTGAGGAATACTCGATGCGTGGCCGGACCTATCGTTACTTAGCGGACAAGCCGCTCTATGGATTCGGCTTCGGACTCAGCTACACGAGCTTTGCGTACGACAACCTGAAGATTGCGCCAGCAAGCGTCAGAGCCGGTGATCCGGTCACGGTAGAAGGTGACGTGAAGAACACGGGTGCAAGGGCGGGAGATGAAGTCGTCGAACTCTACCTCACACAACCTGAGGCATTTGAGACTCCTCTGCGTGTGCTTGCGGGATTCAAACGCGTGCATTTGGGCCCGGGCGAGTCCGCTCACGTCAGCCTTACCATTGACCCGCGTTCACTGGGCCAAGTTGATGAGAACGGCAATCGCGTAATCGTGCCGGGTGAATACACCGTCTCACTGGGTGGTGCACAGCCTCAGGAGGCGACCTCGATTCAGATCGGTAAATTCAATCTAACTGGCAAAGCCGAGCTGCCGAAATAGGTGGAGCCGATTTAGGCAACTCCTGCGAGTTATGCGGTAGGAAAGCGCGTGTCGTCATTCGCACGCATCGAAAACTCTCTGCTGGAGGACCGATGAAGCACTGATGTGCCTGGTTGTTGTCGATGCTGTTGGAAAACGTCGTGAGCCCGGCCTATTTACCGGCAGCAAATGGCGACCCCAGGCCAGACGGTGGCCGGCAGCGGATTAATTACCTCAAGGTGGCCTTTGCAGACGAGGGCCAGGCTACCGCAGTGCTGGCCGAGATCACGTCGCGAGTTGTCGAGGCCACCGCCGGCGACTGCACATCGCAGGGGATCCAGAATCTGACAGAAGCATTTCCGGCCATTGTTTCAGAAGTGCTCGCTGCAAGAGGCGTTCATGAATATCACGAACAGATTGTGAACCTAATCAAGGAAAACCCTATTGGGTGCTTGCTCCAGTACGCTTCAGACGCATGCGGCCTTAAGACGTTCCGCGACTTGAGAGCGGCTTTTTGCGCAAGGGCGTTTCTGCCATTCGAGAGAGCCAGGGCGTTTGTACATAGCCTTCAGCTCAAGTCTGCGGCGGAATGGCGGGATTACTGCGGTTCCGGAAAGAAGCCCGAGGATATACCTACCAATCCGCACGCGGCCTATGAAGACGCAGGATGGGTTGGATACGGGGATTGGCTGGGGACAGGCAGAGCGCGGGATTTCCGCCCTTACTTGGAGGCTCGGCAGTTCGCGCATGAGCTTGGGTTGAGGTCCCAAAGAGAATGGATTCAATACTGCAACTCCGGCCGAAAGCCACCTGATATCCCGTCCTGCCCAGATAAGGTCTACGAACGCAGCGGCTGGACAAGCCTCGGCGATTGGCTCGGCACAGGTACGGTTCATCCAGGCAATCGGATCTATCGCCCCTTTCCTGAGGCACGCCGTCACGTCCAAGCCTTACAGTTGAAAGGCCAACAAGAATGGAGACTGTACTGCAAGTCAGGTCAAAAGCCGGCTGCCATTCCGGCAAACCCGGATAATGTGTACCGGGAGACCGGGTGGAACGGCTACGGAGATTGGCTGGGTACCGGCAGGGTAGCCACTCGGGAGAAGGCCTATCGGTCGTTCCACGATGCCAGAAACTATGTGCACGATCTACAGTTGAGGTCTGCCAAGGAATGGCACGATTAAAAGAATGGCTGGACACTGCGGTCGATCCAGACCCGGACGCTTGGGTGTTCGCCTCGGAGAACAGAGAAACGCCGCTTTGGCCGGACAATCTGCTCCGTCGCCATGTCCGGGCCGCCTTGAGAAAGGTCGGGTTGGTGTGGGTGGATTTCAAGGTGATGAGGCGAACCAACGCGAGTTTGGGGCAAGACGCCAAAGTCGATCCGAAGGTGTCGGCAGATCAGCGCGGCCACGGAATCGGCGTATCGCTGGATGTCTACACAAAGACGAGCATTCAGAGGAAAGCGGAAGGTGCCCAGCAGTTGGAGGATGCCGTTTTGGGCCGGAAGGTGGTACCGATCCGCGAGAGGGTGGCGTCGTGATGGATCGGCTTCTTAATGCAGTGCAAAAGAGTGTGCGTTTTTTGGGGTTTTCGCGCCGGCTGGTAAGCCTTTTTGAATCAAAAAAGGTTATGGAGCGGGAGACGGGACTCGAACCCGCGACGTCCAGCTTGGGAAGCTGGCATTCTACCACTGAATTACTCCCGCTCAATTCACATCGGCTACTGGCTTCTTGGCCTCTATTCTACGCCGCCAATGGGTTCGCAATCAACCGCAGGCTGGCGTGAAACGGGTCGACGGGCCCCGCCCGGGGCGCGACCAGCAACTCCAGGCGTTCCGCGCCAAATTTGCAAGTTTAAGGGAAAAGTACTCGTGCGTGCCGCGTCGCCACTCATGCCGACGCTCGTTCCCGGCAGACTGTCTGTACCCCACCGGAATTCAGCTACGAAACTCCGAATTCTGAATGAGCCACAAAACCCGTCGGCCTGAACTGCACGCCCCCTCCGGGAAGCCTGGACGCCACACGGAACCCGTCCCTACATCTCCAACGTCCCGACGATGTCCCTCACGTTCCCAATCCCCTCGCGCTCCAGAAACTCCCCCAGTTCCCGCGCGATCCGCGCCGGCGATTGCGGGTCCCAGAACGTTGCCGTCCCCACCTGCACCGCCCGCGCCCCCGCGATCAGAAACTCAGCCGCGTCTTCACCCGTCGCAATTCCGCCTAGCCCGATCACGGGAATCTTGACGCTCCGCGCCGCCTGGCACACCAGCCGCAGCGCGATGGGTTTGATGGCCGGCCCGGACAGTCCGCCAAATCCCGCGCCGATGCGCGGCCGGCGCGTCCGCGCGTCAATCGCCAGCGCCACGAACGTATTCACCAGCGAGAGAGCATCCGCGCCGCTCTCCTCCGCCGCGCGCGCCAGCGGCTCGATCGCGCCGACGTTGGGCGATAGCTTCACCACCAGCGGCCGGCGCACCACCCGCTTCACCGCCGAGACCACTTCGCCCAACAGCACAGGGTCGCTCGAAAAGTAAATGCCGCCGTGCTTCGTGTTGGGGCAGGAAACGTTGAGCTCGTACCCGGCCAGCCCCTCATGATCTTCCAGCACGCGCGCCACTTCCACGTAGTCTTCCGTCTGGTATCCGAAAATGTTGGCAAAAACCGCCGTCCGCAGTTTCTCGAGCGCAGGCAGTTTTTCGGCGACGAAGGCGCGCACTCCCACGTTTTGCAGGCCGATGGAATTGATCATGCCGGCCGCGGTTTCATAGACGCGCGGCGCCGGGTTGCCTTCGATGGGCTCTCGCGACAGCCCTTTCACCACCAGGCCGCCCAGCGAATCCAGATCCACCTGCTTCGCGAACTCCAGGCCGTAGCCGAAGGTGCCGGAGGCCGCAATCACGGGATTCCGCAGCGCGATGCCGCAGACGGAAGTCGCAAGCCTGCTCATAGAGCCAGCGCCTCGCCCAACACGCGGCCTATGGCGGTCGATGGCTCGGCGACCCCCATCGCTCGCGCCAGCGTGGGCGCCACGTCCACGGCTTCCACCGGGGATTCGAACACGCCGGCGCGGAATTGCGGGCCATAAAAGCAAAGTGGCACGCGCGCGTCGTAGTTGTAGAGCGAGCCGTAGGAAACGCCGCGCCCGGCGCCAAAATCCTCCACGTACTCCGGCCGGTAACTCAGCATCACGTCTCCCGACCGCTTCATGTGAAAGCTGTTGCGGAAGCGTTTCTCCCACTCGTCGTGCGTGGAGCAGGCGCCGCGCGCAGTGTAAAAGCCGGCCACGGCGGGCTGTTCCATGGCGGCCCGCGCGGCCAGCAGGCGAAAGTTTTCCGGGTCGCCTTCGCCGCCTTTCAGATACAGGAACGGATACACGTACTTCTCCACGTGGCTCCCGAAGCTCTTGATGCCGCTTTCCACCGCCTGGGCGATGGCTTCGCCGGCCACTGCCATGCGAGGCCGCGCCGCCGCCGGAGGCTCCGGCGGAGCGCCGTGCGCCGCCGCCAGCGCCAGGTTGAATCCGTTCTCTCCCACCGCCTGCGAGAGTTGATTCAGCAGCGCCTCCAGGCGGCGATCGAGCTGCAGCGCCATCTGGCTCATCAGCGGCGAGCGTCCGCCGGTCTCATAACCGAGCAGCGCGGCGGAGCCGTCCAGGATGCACAACAAATCCGGGTCGTCTCCCTGTCCCAGCCGTTCGCGCCCCACCAATTCGCCGGCGAAATCGAACAGCGCCGTCTGCCCGAACGGGGAAGCCTTGTATAGCGTGAGAAACTCCTGTGGCCGCTCGCCATCGAAGGTCAGCCTGCGCAGCGGCGGAGCGTCGGGCGCCGCGTTGACGGCCATCCAGGCGGCTCCGCGCGCCGCCTCCGGCGGTTTGGATTGGTTGTAGGAATCGAGCCAGTCGGGCGCGACGCCGGAGGCTGCAAACCGGCCGCGCTCGTCCAGGAAAAACAAGCGCGCGCCGCGCGTGCCGGCAAACAGCGCGGCGTGCGCGCGCGTCAGCGCCACTACCGAAACCCGCGCGCCGGCCGCAACCGCCTGCGCGCCGAGAGTAGTCGCCAGCAGATCTTCGTCGGAGGCCGCGACGGCCCGCCCGGCGGCGCGATCATACCAGGAATCGGCTACGATGCCATGTTGCGAAGGCCACGCGCCGGTGGCCAGGTTGGCGATACCGCTGGCCGAGAAGGTGCTCGAAAGATGACGGCAGTCGGGAAACCAGGCGCCTTTTTCGAGCAACCTGCGAAATCCGCCGGGCGCGAACTGTGGATTGCCCGAATCCACCGAATCGGCTCGCAGGCTTTCCGCAAGTACCAGTACTATCAATCGAGTACGGGGGGGGGCGGCCGGCAGCCACCGGACGGCCAGGCCCCCCAGAATGCATGCGCCGAACTCTCGACGGCAAATACCCATAAAAAAAGAGTTTATCAGAGATGTAAGTAGTGTTATAGTGTGTTCTTTAATATCCGCCAGGCAATTTTGGCTGGCGATCCGTAAACGGATTTATACATGACTGACGAAAATAGCGTACTAGGCCTTGCCACGGTCCGTCGCAATCGCGGCATTTCACTACAGCAGATCTCCGATTCGACAAAAATCGGGGTTCGCGCCCTTGAAGCCATCGAGCAGGGCGAGTTTCGCAAGTTGCCCGGTGGCATTTACGCTACCAGCTACATTCGTCAGTATGCCCGCGCCATCGACTACGACGAAGGCGTGATTCTGGCTCTCTACTTCCGTCAAGCCACTCCCGTTGAGGCCGGTTCATCCCGAACGGCCGACGGCAAGGGCTCTTACCGCACCTGGGGCACCGCTCCCACCGTCACGGATTCCTAAACCCGATTCTGTTCACCTGCAGTGGGACAAGCCTCCCGGATTGTCCAGTCTCGCCCCCTGAAAGCGCTATCCTACGAAGTGGCATTTTTATCCGTTCATCCGGAGATCCGCTCATGCCTCTCAACTTCACTCGCCGCCAGTTCGCGCGCGCCGGCGCGGCTGTCTCTCTGGCCGCCCTGCTGCCGCGGTCCGTTTTCTCCAACACCGCCGCCGCCAAAAAAGCGGTGGTCCACGCCGACCATGAAATCGGGACCGTACGGCCCGAGTTTCATTCCCATTTCGCCGAGCACCTGGGATCGTGCACCTACGGCGGCATCTGGGTCGGCCGGAAATCGCCGATCGAGAATATCGAGGGCTTCCGCAAAGCCACCGTCGATTACCTGAAGGAGCTCGGCGTCCCCGTGCTGCGCTGGCCGGGCGGCTGCTTCGCCGACGATTATCACTGGCGTGACGGCATTGGCCCCGCCGAAAAGCGGCCCCACCGCGTCAACGTCAACTGGGGAAAATACGTCGAGGATAACAGCTTCGGCACGCACGAGTTCCTCGGCTTTTGCAAGTTGATTGGCGCCCAACCCTATCTTGCCGCCAATGTGGGCACCGGCGAGCCGCAGGAAGTCCGCGACTGGATCGAATACTGCAATTTCCCCAAAGGCAGCGCGCTCTCCGAGGAACGCGCGGCCAATGGATCGCCCGAGCCTTTCCGCGTCCGCTATTGGGGCATCGGCAACGAACTGTGGGGCTGCGGCGGCAACTTCCTGCCGCAGGCCGCCGCCGCCGAATTCCGGCGCTACGCCACCTTCGCCCGGGCGGTTGGCGACCAGGACCCCGGCAACTCCGTCTACCTGGTGGGCTGCGGTCCCAACGGCGACGATGCCGCCTGGACCCGCGGCTTCATGGACGCCATCGGCAACGGTCCCCGCCCCAACGGCTTCTCGATGCACTACTACGAAGGCGGCGCGAACGAGCCCACGCAGTTCACGCCTGAGAACATGTACACGCAGCTCAACCTGTTCCCGCGCGTCGAGCAGTCGCTCGTCCACCAGCGCACGCTGCTCGATGGCTATGACCCCAACCGCCAGATCGGCCTCATCCTCGACGAGTGGGGCGTTTGGGACCAGTTGCGCGACAATTCGCGCGGCCGCCTGTGGCAGCAGTCTTCCATGCGCAGCGCCGTGGCCGCCGGCCTGGGTCTCAACATTTTCAACCGCCAGGCCGACAAGCTGTTCATGTGCAACATCGCGCAGTTGATCAACGTGCTGCAATCGGTCCTTCTCACCGATGGCCCGGAAGGCAGGAACTGCGTCCGCACCACCACCTACTATGCTTTCCTGTTGTTCAAGCCGCACCGCTCCAAACAGGCGTTGCGCGTGGAGTACGATGGCAGCGCGCTCCCCGCGCAGGGCTTTGGCCGCGGCGGCGGGGGTCGCGGCGGCGAGCAGCCTCCACCACCACCCGAGCTTTCGGTTTCCGCCTCGCGCCAGGGTTCCGACATGGTCATCAGCTTCGTCAACCCGCGCCATGATGTCGACATGGAAGTCGAGTGCGCCATCCGCGGCGCCGCCGCCAAAAGCGGCACGGCGCAGATCCTCCACGATGCCGACATCAACGCATGCAACGGCTTCGACAATCCCGACCGCGTGACCATCAAAAAGCACGACGTGGCCGTGGAAGCCGATCGCATCAAGATTACGCTGCCGGCGATGTCGGTGGCCACCGTGACCTTGCAAGTGGTGTGAGCCATACTCACGAAAAAGACTTCACCGCGGAGGCGCGGAGACGCAGAGCAAAGCTGCAGATCGGAGAATTATTTCAAATTCTTTTCAGCCTGCTTCGCGAACAATCTGCGGGAATCGAGATGCTTGTTTCTCTCTCGTTTTCTCCGCGTCTCCGCGCCTCCGCGTTGAAAACTTTGTAGCAGCCCCAAAGAAAAGCCCATGAAATATCGATTATTAGGCCGTACCCCCTGGAAAGTTTCCGAAATCAGCTTTGGCGCGTGGGCCATTGGCAGCGCCTGGGGCCCCGTCGACGATTCCGAGTCGCTCGCCGCGCTCCACCGGGCCATCGATTGCGGCGTCAACTTCATCGATACCGCCGACGTTTACGGCATGGGCCACAGCGAGCGCCTCATCGCCCGTCTGAAACGCGAGCGCAAGGAGGAAATCGTGGTCGCCACCAAGGCCGGCCGCCGCCTCTCGCCCCACACCGCCGCCGGCTACAACCTGCAGAACCTCGCCGGCTTTGTGGAGGACAGTCTCAAGAACCTGGCGACCGATTCGCTCGACCTGGTGCAACTCCACTGCCCGCCCACTGATGTGTATTACCAGCCCGAAGTCTTCGGCGCGCTCGACCGCCTGGTGGAAGCCGGTAAGATCCGCTATTACGGCGTCAGCGTGGAGCGCGTCGAGGAAGCTCTCAAGGCCATTGAGTTCTCCGGCGTGCAGACGGTGCAGATCACCTTCAACTGTTTCCGCCTGCGGCCCGCCGATCTTTTCTTCGACCGTGCCCGGCAAAAGCAGGTCGGCATCCTGGCGCGCGTTCCGCTGTCGAGCGGCATGCTCACCGGCAAGCTCTCTCGCGATTCGCAATTCGCCTCCGACGACCATCGCAACTTCAATCGTCATGGCGAAGCCTTCGACGTCGGCGAAACTTTCTCCGGCGTCGATTATGAGACCGCGCTCGCCGCCGTGGAAGCCATCCGCCGCCTCGTCCCGCCCGGCATCACCATGGCGCAATTCGCTCTCCGTTGGATCCTGATGTTCGACGCCGTCACCTGCGCCATTCCCGGCGCCAGACGCGCGTCGCAAGCCGCCGACAACTGCGCCGCCTCCGGCCTGCCGCCGCTCTCCGCCGCCGCCATGGCCGCCATCGAGACTCTTTACAACGCGAGAATCCGTCCGCTGGTTCATCAGCGCTGGTAGGGCAAGCTAGAGCGCAATCTGCACCGGGTGATAAACTGTAGGCGTTTCTCAAACCACTCTTAGGATCAGCCATGTTCAGACTCGCATCCTGCGTGCTTCTTCTCTCCGCCCTCGCCCCTGCCGCCGACCTGGCCGGCACCTGGCAGTTCGAGCAAGCCGGCCGTGGCGGACGCGGTGGCCAACCCGGCCCTCCCATAGTCAACACTTTCATCTTCAAAGTGGACGGCACTAAGTTCACCGGCTCCTGGATCTCCCCGCAACAAGTTCTCGACATCGTCAACGGCTCCATCAACGGCGGCGAGATTGCGTTCCAGACTTCCGACGATCACAGCACCATCCCGCCGCGCATCGCCAACTACACCGGAACCCTCGAAGGGGATCAGTTGACCCTCACCCTTGTAATGGGCCAGCAAGCCGCCCGCGGCGGCGGCCGGGGAACTCAAACATCCCTCACTGCGCAAGCCACTCGCTCGACCAGCCCCGAACAGGCCGCCCTCGATGAAGCCATCGCGGCCGCCGCGCAGGCCGGCCGCGGCGGGCGCGGCGGCGGTGGACGTGGCGGCGCGCCCGCTCCCATGATCCTCAAGAAGATCAACTCGGCCACAGCCTTCAAGGCCGCCAACCCGCATGCCCCCTTCCCGCCGTTCAAGCCCATCCCGCCCAACGGTCTCGCCAAAACGCCTCCCATGGGCTGGAACAGTTGGAACAAGTTCGCCGGTCGCGTCGATGACAAATCCGTTCGTGAGATGGCCGACGCCATCGCTTCCTCCGGCATGCGCGACGCCGGCTACATCTACGTCAACATCGACGACACCTGGGAACAGGGCCGCATAGTCGATGGCGCCTGGGTGCCCGGCCGCGACAAAGACGGCAACATCCTCACCAACGAAAAATTCCCCGACATGAAAGCCCTGGCCGACTATGTCCACTCCAAAGGCCTCAAACTCGGCATCTATTCCGGACCCGGTCCCCGAACCTGCGCCGGTTATGAAGCCAGCTACGGCCACGAAGAGCAGGACGCCAGGACTTGGGCAAAATGGGGCATCGACTATCTGAAATACGACTGGTGCAGCGGCAACCAGGTCTACCAGGGTTCCGAACACCCCTCCGCGTATCAGAAGATGGCGCTGGCCCTGCGCGCGACCGGCCGCGACATTATTTTCAGCCTCTGCCAGTACGGCTGGCTCGACGTGGGCGAGTGGGGCGCCAATGCCGGCGGCAACCTCTGGCGCACCACCGGCGATATCAGCGACAACTGGCAATCCATGTCGCACATCGGCTTTGACCAGCAAGCAGGCCGCGAGAAGTACGCCGGCCCCGGCCACTGGAACGATCCCGACATGCTCGAAATCGGTAACGGCGGCATGACCGCCACCGAATACCGTACTCACATGAGTCTCTGGTCCGTGCTGGCCGCCCCGCTGCTGGCCGGCCATGATGTCCGCACCATGCCCGACTACATCGCCGACATCCTGCTCAACAAGGAAGTGATCGCGATCGACCAGGACCCCGCCGGCATTCAGGGCACGCGCGTCAGCCAGATCGGCCCCGAGGGCTACACTCTGGAAGTCTGGAAAAAGCCGCTGGCCAAGGGCGTCGCGGTCGGACTCTTCAATCGCAGTCTGGACACCGCCCGCTTGACGGTGAAGTGGTCCGACGTCGGCATCACCGCCGAAAATCCCAAGGTCCGCGACCTCTGGGCTCATCGCGACATCACCAACGCCGCCACCGAGTACTCCGTGAACGTGCCCTCGCACGGCGTCGTGATGTTGCGCGTGGAGTAAGTATTGAGTTGTGGGGCAGGATGGTATCCTGCGCGCCGGTTGGCAACCGGCGCCGGGCCCGCCTTGGCAAAGGTCGGCAGGCGGGTCACCAACCCGCCGCAGGTTGCCACCCTGCCCCACTAGTCCTCTGACCGGGTGGTTTAGTGCCTTTCCGCAGCCGCCCCATCGTGCTTGCAACTCCGATGCGAGCCACGACCGTGAGGGAGTGGTTTCCCGGACAAGAACAACATCAGCCGGCCAAAGCAGTAGTCGGCGCGTTCCGTCACTGTATTTTTGTACGTCTCAATGAGCCGCACCTGGTCTGCCAAAGTTTCCGGAAAACCCACTTTCCGGGAGCTTATCGGGAACTGCCATTTGCCACTCCGGCAATCTGGCTGATACCGTCGTTGGCTTCGTTTTCACGTGGCCGCCGAGGAGCGCGATATTGTACGCTGAGTTCGGAGACGTTGAGGTGACAAAGCCTGTAGTGATGATCGTCGTGCTGGCAGAACTTGTTTCAGCCGGGTATGGGCAAGACCCAAAAGCGGAGAACACTCCCTTCACGCTGACCTGGACTAAGGGTGAGTGCCTCGGATGCAAGACCGCCGCTGGCCTCGGAGAGATTCAATTCGTCAGCCGTAGCGAAGTGTGGGCCGTTGGCTCCAAGAGCGATCTAAATGCAGTGGATACTATCGTTGTCCATAGCACCGACGCCGGGCGCACCTGGAGAGAAGTGCCCCAGACCCGTCAGGTCACCGACCCAGACGGACAACTCGCCTTCTCGTTCCTGGACGTAGCGCGCGGTTGGATTGTGTCGAGGAACGGCAGGGGCGAGCCAGACGAGTCAGAGATGATTGGTACGCGGGACGGCGGTTAGCATTGGCAGAGCTTGTCCCATCAGTTCTTGCAACGCATGCAGTTCGTTGACGCTACGCGTGGGTACGGAACGGTGGCCGACGAGTTCTTTCGTACGGATGATGGAGGCCTCTCTTGGGTGGAAACCAAGATCCCGGATATAGGTTTTATCGAACGCATGGTCTTCCTAACGCCCGACAACGGATGGATCGCCGGCATCCACGGAAAGGATCTCCTTGTGTTCCGAACCGTGAACGGGGGGAGGGACTGGGAAGAGTCTCGAACGACTCCACGGCAACCACCGCAAACGGCACGCGATCTGTTCTTCTTCGATCAACAGCGCGGCTGGCTCACCATCTGGAATGACGGCGATGAGGGCGCCTATCTGTACTACACGGTTGACGGAGGAAAACACTGGACGCCGGATCCTGATTTGTCGTTTCAAGGGAAGTACAAGATGGCAAACGCAGTGCGATTTACTTCCAGAGAAAGAGGCTTTGTCTTTTTCGAGGGCAAGGGGCAAAGCAGGCTTGCGTACACGATGGATGGGGGGACACATTGGCACACTCAGGTTCTTCCAAGACTCGTCGAGGATTGCCAGCTCATCGCAGGCGACCTCGTGTGTAGTGTTTTTCCTGGATTCCGCCTCTTAACCCTACATCCGAAATGACACCGTGCACGATCATGGCCTCCGGCTGGAGATGTTCAGGGCGATTTTAGCGCCGTACGCTATTGTTGTGGACAAAATACCGACTTGCCGACCACTTATCGGAAGATAGCCCACGCGTCGGCACAACTGGCACGCGTGCCAGACTGGGCTTCACTGCCTACCAGCAATCGGTTCGGAAGACGAGGTCCATCCTGGGTACGCCGAGCCGTGCCACATATTCGCGGGTGAGTTCCTTCGCGGTGCCTTCGGCGATTGGGCTGTCAGTCTTTATGAGAACCTGAAGCGTTAGATAGTCTTGCCTGCCGGACCAATGAAATTGCATGATCTCGCCGTGAAGCCCGTCTCGACTGATGGTGAGTGGGTCCAATCCGGCGAGCACGATCCGCGACTCCTTGCCACGCTTGTCCCGTAACCGTAACACTGCGTTGCCGTCGATTTGGATTGCGGTTGCGAACGGTTCCGTATAATCGACCACCCAGTCGTAGTTCTTCCGCCACAAGTAGTACGGGTCCACGTCGGTTGCCCCCATGATTCCCCGATTCGATTCGGCGTGTCCGCAATTATGGCTAGCGAAATCAGCTTTCGGCCCGCAGCCTCCCTGAAGAAATGCGTTGCAAGATCCGTGGCGCGTTTTATCGATATTTCGGTCGGCGAAATCTTCAGGGTCCGAGAGATTGCAGTCGCCGTTGTGAAGTCAGCAGAGCGGCTGTTGAAAGTCAGCAGCAGCATCAGCAAAGGGATCGTTGCCCGTGTCATTTGAAGACCATTACAACATGCGGCACGTTCGTCTATGTTGCCGGTGGCCGAAGTGATTGCGCGTTTTCCGATAAGGGCAGGAAAACAGGCTTTTGTCGAACTTCGGCGGGCGGCACATTGTCTCCGGGCGCCGACCAGGCGTAATGGAAGGAAACCCCACATATCGTTCCCCAGTCGGGCTGTTCGGCTAGTTGGCTGGTGCCATGCGCCTTCTCTAGGTGCTACGATCCGTTTGTATGTGGTCATCACGGCGCAAGACGCTCCGCCGCCTCACCTGGACAGGGCTGATTGTCACGCTGATTTGGGACGGCTGGCTAGGGGCGGACGCGATCTCGCCGGGCGGGTGTTGGCTGGGCTACGATATGTTCGGGCGATTTATCGAAACGCGGTCTGCAGTTGTTGTTTGGCTCCCGATTGCCGTTTTGGCGCTCTTCCAGGGCTTATTGGTGCTCGCGCTTATCCGGCTGAGCGAACCCCGCAGCGTCGGTCCGACGTTCCACGCACGGGTTCGGTGATGAGGATGCCAGTTTCCAGAAAGCCCCACTTCACGACTGCTTATCGGAAGCGAGGAGGGTGCCAAGCGGTATCATCGCAGCTGTGAAGGTGCCTTTTTTGCTGGTATTGCTGTGCGTAGCCGTTGCATTCGGACAAGACCTTCAGATCCGAGGCGAGGTTACTGACAGCGAAGGCGCAGTCGTACGAGGTGCGACGATCCGCCTACTCGGCGAACAGACGCGCCTGACCCTGTACCGCTGCAAAGCAGACGAGTATGGACGTTTTGAGTTCGACGGTGTAACGGCAGGCCGGTACATGATCGCAGCGTCTGCGCCGGGGTTCAGAGAGAGACTGCTTCTCCTTGGATCTCCGCAAGCTGAACGCAAAATAGTGCGGATTCGCTTGGAGGTTCTGGGGTGCGACGCCCCCGGCGTGAACTGCGATATTTTCTCCACGGGGCCTTACACGGAGCTCCGCCCCATCCGCTCAAAGGGCTACCTTCAACTTCGAGTCTCTGACGCAGTCGATCTCGACAGAGGCGGCTCGCCGGATTCCAGCGGTGCGGCCGATGTAGCGGTTCAAATCCGTAGTGGCGCGGGACTCTATCTGACGCCGCTCAATGGAGCGCGCATTGCTCAGATCGGGGAGACTGACTCGAATTGTGGCCGTGGCAAATACCAGCGGCAAGCTGTGCGGGTCGATGGTTTAGGGCCGGGGAGCGATATCTGCGTCATTACGAACGGTGGGAGTCGTTCACACCTGTTCATCACTGAAGAGATATCTGCTACATCCGCCGAGCTGAAAATCTACTACGTCACGCGAATGAGATGAAGAAAGCCCGTCTACGAAGGCACACAGGATCTGATCGCAAAACGGCGAGGAAAGCCCCGAGTGTCCGATAACGGCTGTGAAACTGGTATTTCGGAAACTGGCGAAAATCCGGGTTTAGCGTGTCACAAAGGCCCCCTCATAAGAACGCGGCGCCCTCGCCAGAGACCATCATGCCTTGTCGTCTGGATACCCTTGGAGGCTTCGTGCCATCCCGGCCATCCCTCCCTCCGCCTTGTCTAACCGCCCCCACCATGCCATACTGATTACAGGTTTTTAGGCCTATTTGTATAAAAATGGTCGCAATGGTGCCAGAACGGCGGGGGGATCCCGGGGTGCAGGATCTAACTGCATTTGTTTTCAATATCATGCGCTTCGCCACGCATGACGGGCCGGGCATCCGCACGGTGGTCTTCTTCAAAGGTTGCCCCCTTTCCTGCTGGTGGTGCCACAACCCCGAAAGCCAGAGCTTCCTGCCCGACCGCCTCTACTTCGCGGAGCGTTGCCGCCACTGCCTGGAATGCGCAGCCATCTGCCCCGAGCACGCCATCAGCGAAGTCGACGGCGTGGTCTACACTTCCGCCGCCTGCACTCTGTGCGCCACCTGCACTACGGTCTGCATGGCCGAGGCCCGCCAGATCGCCGGCCAGCGCTACACCGTTGAGGAATTGATCGCGGAGGTCGAAAAGGACGTCGTCTTCTTCGACGAATCCGCCGGCGGTGTCACGCTCTCCGGCGGCGAACCCCTGTCTCAGCCAGTCTTCGTCGCTTCCTTTCTGGCGGCCTGCCAGGATCGCGGCATCTCCACCACCCTGGAAACCTGCGGCTTCGCCCAGCCGGAGGTCTTCCAGCAGGCCGCGCTCCAGGCCGACTTCGTGCTCTTCGATCTCAAATTAATCGACCCGGCCAAGCACCTCCGGTACACCGGCGTTTCCAACGATTTGATCCTGCGCAACCTCGAGCAACTGGTGGCCGGACGGCGTCCGCTCACCGTGCGCATCCCGGTAATCCCCGGCGTCAACGATTCCACAGAAGACATCGGCGGATTCGTGGAATACTTGAGCCGCCTGCGCCCACCGGCCATCGAATTGCTCCCTTACCACCGCATCGGCGCCGGCAAGTACCGGCGTCTTGGTTCGCCCTACAAGCTGCCCGACACGCCGCAGCCGGCGGCGGCCGATCTCGAGCCTTTTCGCGATGCCTTGACGGAAGCCGGATTGAACGTGGCTCCATTGACCCCAGGAGTTTGAATATGACGGAACGAGTCGCTCAATTGCGCCAGCAGAGCCTGGACACCAAGCCGTGGCTCTCGCTCGAACGCGCCGCGCTGCTCACCGAGTTTTACCGGCAGGCCGCACCGCTCTCCCCGCCCATGCTGCGGGCCGGCTCGCTCCAGTACATCCTCGAACGCCGCGCCATCTACATCGGTCCCCAGGAGCTGATCGTCGGCGAACGCGGACCCCGTCCCAAGGGCACGCCCACTTATCCCGAGCTGTGCTGCCACTCGCTCGAAGATTTCCGGATCCTCCACACGCGCGAGAAGATTTCCTACTGCGTCGATGAAGAGGCCCGCCGCATCCAGCAGGAGGAGATCATCCCCTACTGGCAAGGTCACAGCATGCGCGACCGCATGTTCGCCGAGATGACGCCCGCATGGAAGGACGCTTATGAGGCCGGCATCTTCACCGAATTCATGGAGCAGCGCGCGCCCGGCCACACCGTCCTGGGCGACATCGTTTACCGCAAAGGCCTGCTCGATCTGAAACGCGAAGTCGCCGAAAGTCTCGCCCGCCTCGACTTCTTCAACGACCCGCGCGCCTACGACAAGCAGCAGCAACTGCGCGCCATGTCGATCGCCGCCGATGCCGTCATCCGCTTCGCCGGGCGCCACGCCGAAAAGGCCGAATCGCTGGCCGCCGCCGAGACCGATCCGCGCCGCAAAGCCGAGCTCGAAAAGATTTCGACCGTTTGCCGCCACGTGCCCGCGCACGCCCCGCGCAATTTCTGGGAAGCCATACAGGCATACTGGTTCACGCACCTCAGCGTCATCACCGAACTGAACACCTGGGACTCTTTCAGCCCCGGCCATCTCGACCAGCATCTCTATCCTTTCTACCAGCGCGATCTCGACGCGGGCACGCTCACCCGCGAAGAAGTGCGCGAACTGCTCGGCTGCTTCTGGGTGAAGTTCAATAACCAGCCGGCTCCGCCCAAGGTTGGTGTCACTGCCGCTGAAAGCGGCACTTACACGGACTTCTGTAACATCAATACCGGCGGCCTGAAATCCGACGGCTCCTCGGCGGTCAACGATCTCACTTACTTAGTCCTCGACGTCATCGATGAGATGCGCCTGCTGCAGCCCTCTTCCAATCTGCAACTGAGTAAGAAGAGTCCCGACCGCTTCCTGAAGCGCGGCCTGGAAATCGTGCGCAAAGGTTGGGGCCAGCCGTCTCTTTTCAACGCCGACATGGTGGTGGAAGAACTGTTGCGGCAGGGTAAGTCCATCGAAGACGCCCGCGCCGGCGGCATTTCCGGCTGTGTGGAAACCGGCGCCTTCGGCAAGGAAGCCTATATCCTCACGGGCTATTTCAACCTGCCCAAAGTTCTGGAACTTACTCTCACCAACGGTTTCGATCCGCGCACCGGCAAACAGGTCGGCATCGAATCCGGCGACCCGCGCGCCTTCCAGACTTATGAAGACCTGCTGGCCGCTTTCCGGCGCCAGTTACATTACCTGCTGGACGTCAAGATCCGCGGCAACAATGTCATCGAGCGCCTATACGCCCGCAATATGCCCGCGCCCTATCTCTCCCTGCTGGTTGACGATTGCATCGCTAAAGGCGGCGACTACAACGATGGCGGCCCGCGCTACAATTCCACTTACATCATGGGCGTGGCGCCCGGCACCACGACCGACAGCCTGGCGGCCATCAAGTATCACGTCTTCGATCGCCGCAATCTTTCCATGGACGAACTGCTCGCGGCCTTGCGCGCCAACTTCGAAGGCCGGGAAAAGACCCGTCTGATGCTCTGGAACAAGACACCCAAGTACGGTAACGACGACCCCTACGCCGACGAAATCCTGGTCCAGGTCTTCAACCTTTTTTTCGATGAAATCAACGGCCGCCCCAACACCAAAGGCGGCAACTACCGCGTGAACTACCTGAGCACCACCTGCCACGTCTATTTCGGCTCGGTGACCGGCGCCACGCCCGACGGCCGCAAGGCCTGGGAGCCGCACTCCGACGGCATCTCGCCCGCGCAGGGCGCTGACCGCCATGGCCCCACCGCGGTCATCCAGTCGGCCGCCAAAATGGACCACGCCCGCACCGGCGGCACGCTCTTAAACCAGAAGTTCACGCCCAAGCTTGTGGAGGGCCCCGAAGGCCTCGATAACATGGCCCACCTGGTGCGCGCCTACTTCAAGCTGGACGGCCACCACATCCAGTTCAACGTGGTCACCGCCGAAACCCTGCGGGAAGCGCAAGCCGATCCGGAAAAGCACCGCGACCTGATCGTGCGCGTCGCCGGCTACAGCGACTACTTCTGCGACCTGACCCCCGCCCTGCAAAACGAGATCATCACCCGAACCGAGCAGACCGGATTCTAGCACGCCGGTCTCGCCGCAAATTCAGCTTCACGATGCGCGCTGTCACGTGGCGGCGCCGTGCTCTCATTCCGACCACACCGACAACTCGTTCCCGCTCGGATCGGTGAAGTGAAACCGCCGCCCGCCCGGAAACGAGAACGTCTCCTTGACGATCGTGCCTCCCGATGTCCGCACCGCCGCTTCCATCGCAGCCAGATCAGCCGCGTAGATCACCACCAGCGGCCCACCGCGGGTCACCTTGTCCACCTTTGCGAACCCTCCCGCCAGGCGGCCGTCTTCAAAGCTGGTATAGTCCGGACCGTAATCGGTAAACTTCCAGCCGAATACGCGGGTATAGAAAGCCTTCGTCTGCGCCACGTCAGCCGCCGGGAATTCAATATAGTCGATGCGTCGATCGTTCGCTTTTGTTTCCATAGTTGGAGTATGGCGCACCCCTCCTGACACCGTTATGTCAGGATGGTTTCTGCCAACCTGCGTCCCATCCGGTCGCGGCGCGCGCTACCCTGTCCCTATGCGCCGCGCCGGCCGCTTGTTCCAGATCGTGCAGTACCTGCGCGCCCGCCGCCTCACCACCGCCGCGCAGCTTGCCGGCTGGCTGCAGATTTCGCAGCGCACGGTCTACCGCGACATCCGCGACCTTTCCCTTTCCGGCGTTCCCGTCCAGGGCGAAGCCGGCATTGGCTACCGGCTGCGCCCCGGCTTCGACCTCACACCCATCATGTTCACGACCGATGAAGTCGAAGCCCTCGTCGCCGGCGCGCGCATTCTCGAAGCCTGGGGCGGCCCCGCCTTGGGCGGCCACGCGCGGACCGCCATCTCAAAAATCGCCCTGGTCCTTCCCAAGACCCGCCGCGAAGAGATCGACCGCGCCCGCCTGTTCGCCGTCGATTTTCACATCCCGCAAGGCGCGGCCGCCGGTCTGGACACGGTGCGGCAGGCGATCGTCGAACACCGCAAGCTCCAGATCGCGTACAGCGATTCCGCCAGCCGTCCATCCACGCGTGTCGTGCATCCCCTGGCGCTCTACTTTTGGGGCGCCACGTGGTCTTTGGCGGCCTGGTGCGAATCCCGCAAGGACTTCCGGAGTTTTCGCCTCGACCGCATCCGCAAGCTGGAGATCAGCCCCGCGAAGTTTGAAGAACTCCCCGGCCGCACCCTCGACGACTTTCTCAAAAAGGTGAACGCCGAAAGCCGCGCCAGGACCACCAGCTCATAACCCAAATCGTCGCAGCGCATCCTTTACCGCTTCACGGTAACGAAGAAAGACGGTCACCGCATATTCGGCTTTTTTTATGTCCTTTCGTCCCCGTAGTTTAAGCTTTATTTCTACCGCCGCGGCCGCCGGAAATTTGCAGCGTGTCTGACACAATGAAATCGGATATACGTGTTGAGCGGCTGGCGGTTCGGTTTGCATCCAACCGGACTCCAGCCGCTTTCTGCTTCTACTGTGATGTCGTGGCGGCAAAGCTGGATTGACTCCGCTTGCTAACAATTATCTGTTTTATTTTCTTTCTGTTGGCCGCAAAATTGGGTTCGTTTGGTATTTTTGATATTTGGCTTCCCGGACCGCCCCGGCTTTCCTCCAGCCGATAGTCTTGACATCCATGTCCCGACTCCTGTAAAAATGTAGTACAGGCGAATAAAAAGCGAAATCATGAAGGCGGCAGCGCTCAAAAAACAGTTCGAATCCGTCTTGGGCGGCCCTTTGGATTGGCAGGCGCCGCCGGCGCCGGAGATGCTCCCCTCGGGGATTCGGGAGGTGGATGAAGCCATCGGCGGGCTGCCGCGCGGGTGCCTCACCGAGATCGTCGGGCCGGCTTCTTCCGGCCGCACCAGCCTGCTGCTTTCGATTTTGGCCCAAGCCACCGCGCGCGAGGAAATTTGCGCGCTGGTGGATGCCGAAGACGCTTTTGACCCGGCGTCGGCCGCCGCCGCCGGCGTGCGGTTGGAGCGGTTGATTTGGGTTCGTTCCTGCGGCGCCGAGCGAGCCCTCAAAGCCGCCGACCTGCTGATCCAGGGCGGCGGTTTCGGCGTGGTCGTGCTGGACCTGGGCGACACCCCGCCCGCCGCCGCGCGGCGCATTTCGCTCACCTCCTGGTTTCGCCTGCGCCGCGCCGTGGAACATACCCCCACCGTGCTGGTCGCCGTGGCCAGGCAATCGAACGCCGGAACCTGCGCGTCGCTGATGCTGGAATGCGCGCGCGAGCGGGCCGAATGGAGCGGCGCGCCTCGCGCCTCGCGCCTGTTGCGCGGCATGAGATCTCGTGCCACCTCCACCAAGAGAAACGTGATATGTTCGCCTGTCTTCACGGCAGTGGCGCTCTAACCGCGCTGGCCTTCGAGTTTTCGCCGGTGGTGGAGCAGACCGCTCCCCACACCGTCACGCTGGACGCTTCCGGCCTGGACCGTCTCTTCGGCCTGCCGCAGGATGTCGCCGCCTCCATCGCGCGGCGCGCTTCGGAAGTGGGCGTCGAGGCCAGTCTCGCGCTGGCTGCCAATCCGGATGCGGCCATCTGCGCGGCGCGCGGATTTTCCGGCGTCAGCATCATTCCTTATGGCGATGAGGCGAAATTCCTGGGCGCGCTGCCGCTGGCCCTGCTCGGCCCGTCGCCGGAATTGCAGGAAACCCTGGAGCGCTGGGGCATCCGCCGTTTTCGGGACATGGCGGCTTTGCCGCCGTTGGGCATCGCCGAGCGCCTCGGCCCCGAAGGTCTCCATCTGCGCGAGCTGGCGCGCGGCGAAGCCCGGCGCAAGCTGGTGCCGCTCGCCGAGCCGCTCTGTTTCGAAGACGAACTGGAGCTGGAGTATCCGGTGGAGCTGCTGGAGCCGCTGGCCTTCGTGCTGGCGCGGCTCATCAACGGCCTCGCCACGCGCCTGGCCACGCGTGGCCTGGCCACCAATGAGCTGCGGTTGCGGCTGAAGCTGGAAACCCGCGCCACCGACGAACGCACCCTGCGCCTGCCCGTGCCGTCGCTCGATACCAAAGTGTTTCTGAAGCTGCTGCAGCTCGATCTGGAGGCGCATTCGCCGGCCGCGCCCATCGTGCATGTGCGGCTCGCCGTGGAGCCGGTGAAGCCGCAAGCCGCGCAGAGCGGCCTGTTTGTGCCGGTGACGCCGGAACCGGTGAAACTGGAGCTGACGCTGGCGCGCATCCAGTCGATCGTCGGCGAAGGCCGCGTGGGCTCGCCCGAAATCCTCGACACTCACCGCCCCGACGCCTTCCGAGTGACTAGGACGGCGGACCCCCCGGTCCGCGGCCGACCCCCCGGTCGGCCCTCTTGCCCCACCAAGCTCTCCTTGCGCATGTTCCGCCCTCCACGCGCCGCCCGTGTCGCCCTGGCTTCCGGCCAGCCCAGCTTCGTTGCCGCCGATGGCATTCGCGGCAAGATCCTCGATCTTGCCGGTCCCTGGCGCACATCCGGCGACTGGTGGACCGCCGACCCGTGGCTCCGCGACGAATGGGACATCGCTCTCTCCGACGGCGCGCTCTACCGCCTCTACTGCTGCCCCCATGGCTGGTTCCTGGAAGGCAGTTATGACTAGTCAAAGTGGGGCAGACCCCCTGGTCTGCGCGCGACCCCCTGGTCGCGCTCTTGTTCCTGGCGTTGACATCTCCCAACCGAGCCGCGACTTGTCGCTCGACTTGTCGCTCGACTTGTCGCTCGACCGTAAGGGAGCGGTGTCCACCGACTACATCGAACTCCACGCCCGCTCCGCCTTCAGCTTCCTCGAAGGCGCCGCCGTACCCGAAGACCTGGCCGGCGCCTGCGCCCAATTCGCCATGCCGGCCATGGCCATCATGGACCGCAATGGCCTCTACGGCGCTCCCCGCTTCCACATGGCCGCGCGCAAGGCCGGCGTGCGCGCGCACATCGGCTCGGAAATCACCTGCACCAACGGCCGCGCGTATCCTTTATTAGTAGAGACTCGCGAAGGCTACCGCAACCTGTGCCGCCTGGTCACGCGCATGAAGCTGCGCGCCAAAAAAGGCGAAGGCGCGGCCTCGCTCGAGGACATCGCGGAATTTTCGTGCGGCCTCATCTGTCTCACCCGCCACCCCGACCCGCGCCTGCGCGAAATCTTCGGTCCCCATCATCTTTACGCCGAACTGCAGCGCCACTACCATCGCGAAGAAGAAGCCCACAACCAGGCCACCCTGGAACGCGCGCGCCGCCTGGGCATTCCGATTGTCGCCACCAACGGCGTGGCCTACGCCGCGCCGGCGCAGCGCGAGTTGCTGGATGTCTTCACCTGCATCCGCCGCCACGTCACGCTCATGGACGCCGGGCGCCTGCTCGAGCGCAACTCCGAGCGCCACGTGAAAACTCCGGCTGAGATGGCGCGCCTCTTTGCCGACCTGCCGGAGGCCATCGCTCAGACCCGCGCCATTTCCGAGCGCCTCGAATTCACCCTCGACGACCTCGGCTACCGCTTCCCGCGCTATCCCGTGCCCGCTGGCGAAACCCAGATGTCGTTTCTGCGTCAACGCGTGGACGAAGGCGCGCGCCGCCGTTACCAGCCGTATCACGAGCGCGCCCGCCGGCAGATTGAGCGTGAGCTGGCGCTCATCGAAAAACTGGACCTTCCCGGATATTTTCTGATTGTCTGGGACATTGTGCGCTTCTGCCAGGAAAACCGCATCCTGGCGCAGGGCCGCGGCTCGGCCGCCAACAGCGCCGTCTGTTATTCGCTCGAAATCACCGCCGTCGACCCCGTCGGCATGGACCTGCTGTTCGAGCGCTTCCTCTCCGAAGAGCGCGGCGAGTGGCCCGATATCGATATCGACCTGCCCAGCGGCGACCAGCGCGAGCGCGTCATCCAGCACGTCTACCAGCGCTTCGGCAAACTGGGCGCGGCCATGACCGCCAACGTCATCACCTATCGCGGCCGCTCCGCCGCGCGCGAAGTGGGCAAAGCGCTGGGCTTTGAAGTCGCCACGCTCGAAAAACTTTCCAGCCTGGCGCGCGACTGGGAATGGAAAGACCCCAAGGACACCACCGAGAGCCAGTTCCGCGACGCCGGCCTCGACCTCAGCCAGCCGCGCGTGCGCAAATTTTTCGAGCTCTATCGCATGGCGCAGGACCTGCCGCGCCACCTGGGCCAGCATTCGGGCGGCATGGTGATCTGCCAGGACCAGCTCGATTCCGTCGTCCCGCTCGAGCCGGCCGCCATGCCCGGCCGCGTGGTGGTGCAGTGGGATAAAGAAGACTGCGCCGACATGAAGATCATCAAGGTGGACCTGCTCGGCCTCGGCATGATGGCCGTGCTCGAAGAGTGCCTCGTGCTGATCCCGCAATCTTATGGCGAGCAGGTCGACCTGGCGCACCTGCCCGCCGGCGATCCGGCGGTCTTCGCGGCATTGCAGAAGGCCGATACCGTCGGCATGTTCCAGGTGGAGAGCCGCGCGCAGATGTCCGCGCTGCCGCGCATGCGGCCGGCGCGGTTTTACGACATCGTGGTGCAGGTGGCCATCATCCGTCCCGGTCCCATCGTCGGCAAGATGGTGCATCCGTATCTCAACCGCCGGCAAGGCCGGGAAGCCGTGGATTGTTTGCATCCTTCGCTCGAACCGGTGCTGCGGCGCACGCTGGGCGTGCCGCTTTTCCAGGAGCAGTTGCTTCGCATGGCGATGATCGCGGCCGGATTCACCGGCGGCGAAGCCGAAGAACTGCGCCGCGCCATGGGTTTCAAACGGTCGGAAAAACGCATGGCGGAAATCGAAGTGAAGCTGCGCGCCGGCATGACCCGCAACGGCATCGAAAAGCGGGCGCAGGAAAATATCGTGCGCTCCATCACGTCGTTCGCGCTATATGGCTTCCCGGAATCGCACGCCGCCAGTTTTGCGCTGCTGGCCTATGCCAGCGCGTACTTGAAGTGCCATTACCTGGCGGCCTTCACCTGCGCCATGCTCAACAATCAGCCCATGGGCTTTTATTCCCCCGCCATTCTCATCAAGGACGCGCAGCGCCACGGCCTGCGAGTCCTCCCGGTAGACGTGACCAAATCCGAATGGCTCTGCACCATCGAGCCTCCCAGTGCCAGTGGGGCAGACCCCCTGGTCTGCGCGGGTCCCCCTGGACCCGCTGCTGAAGTTTCACACGAATCGTGGGGCAAGCGCTTCCGCCTGCCAACACTTCATCTGCGCCTCGGTCTTCGCTATGCCCGCGGCCTGCGCGAGCAAGCCGGCCAAGCCATTCTGCGCGCCCGTGCCGCGCGCCCTTTCAGCAGCGTCGACGATCTGGCTCTGCGCGTCCCCGAACTCCGCAAGGACGAACTCAATCGCCTTGCCGAAATCGGCGCGCTCAACCCGCTCGATCAAGCCCACCGCCGCGACGCGCTCTGGCAGGCGCAGCGGTCCGTTCTGCCGGTGGGCCCGCTGCTCGCGCCGCTGGAAGAAACCGGCCAGCCTTCGCCGCTCGCCCGCATGAACACCGATGAGCGCCTCTACGCCGATTATCACGGCACCGGTCTGACCATCGGCAAGCACCCCATGGCCTACCGCCGCACGGAAATGAATGCGCTGCGCGTGACGCGCGCCATCGACCTGGCGAAAGTTCCCAACGGCCGCTTCGTGCGCATCGCCGGATCGGTGGTGGTGCGCCAGCGTCCCGGCACGGCCAAAGGTTTCGTCTTCCTCAGCATGGAAGACGAGACCGGCATCATGAACGCGATCGTCACTCCGCCCACCTTCGACCGCTACAAGTTCGCTGTGTTAGGCGAGCATTTCCTGCTGATCGATGGCGTGCTGCAGAACCAGGACGGCGTGATCTCGGTAAAAGCCGCCCGCATCCAAGGCCTGGCCGCCGGCGCCGCCGCGGAGTCGCATGACTTTCATTGACCTCAGGTCAGCCACCGTAGGGCATCGGGGGCACTTTTCCAAGCAGGCGGGAGTAGACGGTCAGAACGCCGCGGTGATGCGCGGTGTGCTCGACCATGGCCCATACGATGTCGCTGATGGGTTGGCCGCCCATGACCGGGCCGGGCGGGAGTGGCTGCGCGAGATCCTCCGGGCCGCGCGAGCGGAGAAAGTGGATCGCGTTCTTGTATGACGTTTCGAGCATCCGGCGGGCGGCGGCCAGCGAGGCCATACCCTCGAGGGCCTTGGCGTGTTTCTCGAAATCGAGGTCGAAACCTTCGGGTCGGGATGCGCCCTCGATGAACCAGTCGAGAGTCTGAGCCGCGTGCGCGACTTGCTGCGCGACGGTCATCATGCCTTCCTGAGGACGGAACCCGGAGTCGGCTTCATCGAGGACCCTGGTTGAGCGTTCGAAGAAATCTTTGCTTGCGAGCAACTGGTTGGCGAAGTCGTAGTGTTGCGGTTTTGGGCTCATGGGCCACACTATAGCATGAGGCGAATAAAAAGAGAACATCTCGCTTTCATGCCTCGCCTTCGGGCGCCGCTGCGGAGTCGCACGATTTTCACTGCTGTAGTAAACTAAACTTAGTTTAGTCTATGAAGACTGTTAATATCCATGCTGCAAAAACCAACCTCTCCAGTCTGGTGGAAGAGGCTGCGGCCGGCCAGGAAATCATCATCGCCAAAGCCGGAATACCAAAAGCGCGGCTCGTGCCACTTGAAAAGAAGGATTTCCGCAGCACCCTCGGCGCGCTAAAAGGAAAGATCTGGATAAGCGACGACTTCGATGATCCACTGCCGCCGGAAATTCTCAAGGCATTTGGCATTGAAGAATGAGTCTGCTGCTGGATACGCACGTCTTGATCTGGTGGTTCGACGACAGCCGCCGCATCGGAAGTCGTACTCGTGCGACGCTATCACAGCGCACGGCCAGCATTTGGGTGAGTGCGGTTTCTTTGTGGGAGATTTCTATCAAGACCGGTCTGGGGCGCCTGAAGCTCAAAAAAACGCTGGAAGAAAGCATTGCATCTTTGCTGGAACGCGGGGTCCAGCCGCTACCCATCGACTTCCACCACGCATTTGCCGTTGGACGGCTGCCACTTCATCATGCCGATCCTTTTGATAGGCTGCTGATCGCCCAGGCGCAGTGTGAGGGCCTGACACTGGTAACCGTCGATCCGCAAGTCATGGCCTACGACGTTCCAACTCTCGACGCTTCGCTCTAAACCGTCGCCAGATCCGCCAGGTCGCTGAACACGCCATACGCCGTCTGCTCCACTTGCGGATCGATCGAGATGGTGCCGAAGGTGCCCATCAGGTCGGTGTGAAACAGGATGATGTTGGATGTGCCCGGCGTCGATGCGAGAATGTCGCAGCGGTCCAGCACTTCGGCGCGCACGCGCAGCGACAGCTTCGCGCCCGTGCGGCGGCCGCGGCTGATCAGCCGCACGGTCTTGCCCTTCTGGACGAGTTCCTGCACGCGCGCCGGCGTCAGCCGCGCGATGCCGCGCGTCGAGACTTGCTGCGGCGTGGTGCGCGCGTCCATCAGGACGTTGGCCAGCGCGGCGGTCTTGGCGGCGGAGTCCCAGCCTTCGATGTCGTAGGCGCCGCCGGCTTCCGTGATCCCCATGGAACGCGCGCGGGCCAGGCCCTCGTCGAACGAGCCGCCCTGCTCCATGGTCTGGATTACCACCTTGGACGTGGAATTGAGCGCGCCCGTAAAGCCCAGCACTTTCACGCCGGGCATGGTGTAGCGCCACAGGTTGAAGACCGGCGCGCCATCCATCACCGCCGATTCGAAACGGAAGCCCAGACCCCGGCGCGCCGCCTCTTCGCGCAGGTCGGCGAAGGCGTGCGCGATGGGACCTTTGTTGGCCGTCACCACGTGCATGCCGCGGGCGAAGGCCGCGCGCATGTGCGCGATCGCCGGCTGCCCGCTGGTGGGATCGAGCGTGGTCAGCTCCACCGCGATCTGCGCGCGCGCCGCGTCCAGGAATTCCTCGATGGATGCCGCCCGCGGACGCATCGGCGGGTCTTCGGCAAGGCCGGCGGGGTCCACTGCCGTGCCGTGCCGCAGGGTGTGGATGCCGGTAATGGTGAATGGGAATTCGCGGCGCTTCTGCCGCAGCAGGCGCGCCAGGGCGCGCCCCACGTTGCCGTATCCGATGATCGCGAGCTTCACAGTGGCTTATGCCACTGTACTAAAATGCGAGGGCTTCGATCAGCTTGTCGAGATCGCTCTGCATCGCGGTCTTCTTCTTCTGCAAGTCCGCCTGGTGGTCGCGCAGTTGCGCAAGCTGCTGCTCGTGGGCATCCAACTGTTTGGCGTAATTCTGCACCAGCTGCTGCTGGCTGCTGACGTTGTTCAGGCTGTTGATGTTCTGCCGGATGCGGTCTTCATCGCGGGTCAAATCGCTGACTTGATTCTGAGCATCCTGCAACGCGCGGTCATTCTCGGCGATCTGCGATTTTTCGTCGGTGATGCGCTGCAACTGGCGGCGCGCGGCATCGCTGAGTGTCAGGTTGCGGTTTTGCACGTAGGCCAAAAGGAAATCGGGACCCATGTTGCTGACCTGGTACGACTGGTCGAACACGCGCTCTTCGGTGACGGGAAATTCCTGCGTGGCTCCCGCGGCGAGCTGGATCTCGAAGCGGTAGGCGCTGGCGGTCTTCTCCGCGGGCTTGGCACTGAGCAGCGTGTAGCCCTGCCGCAGCGGATGCTCCAGGATCAGCGTCTTGGCCTTTTGATCCACGTTGCGGATGGTGTAAGTGCGGGTCTCTTCCATGGCGGATTTCGTCGTGATGACGCCGCGGGCGGCGTGGACCTCGCGGATCACGGCGTTCTTGGAATTGAAGGCGTCGGTGATGCGCGTGCCCAGGTCGACGGCGTAGCTGATGAGCCGCTTATCGCCGGCCTTGAGCGTTTCCATCAGCGCTTCGCCGCCGTAAGCGCCGCCATCGTAGACGGTGATGGGGCCGCCATCGAGCGTCTTGCCGCTGGTGTTGGTCAGCTCGGCGGCGTTGGTGGGATGCTGCGAGCTGTGGTCGGAGTAGATCAGCAGCTTGCGGCCCTCGATGGCCTGTTGCAGGAAGGGCAGCATGGCCGATTCGTCCTTGCGGATGGTGACCGGCTGGGCGATGCGGTATTCGAACAGTTCTCCCAACTCGCCGGCCGAAGCGCTGGCAACGATGGTGCTGGGCGCGACCTTCGCCTGCTCCAGGTCGGCCATGGAATTCTGCGCCGACACATACGCCCTCCCCGATACTGGCGCTGCCGCTGGTGCAGGCATAATCCCGCCGAGCACGCCGGCTCTGACCGCGCCGACTCCGCGGCTGCCGGCGGCACCGGCGGCCGCCGTGCCGTTAATCCCAAAAGCCTCTTCATGCACCACCGGCCGCGCGGCGTTGTCGTCCGCCAGTTCCGCGCTGGGCCGCTGCACATACTTGGGGGCGTAGAGCTGGCTCACAAAAGAAATCGGCCGGCCGGAAACCAGCGAAAGCTGCACCTTGTTCCAGTCTTCGCCGGTAGTGTTGTCGACAATCGCCCAGCCTTCCAGAACCGGCTGGCCTTTATCGCCCAGTATCAGACGGTAGCTCGACTTCCAGACCGCCGCGGGAATGGTGTAGCTGGCGACGATCTCGCGCTGCCGGGCGTCGGTGGAATCGATGTAGACGCTGCGCTTGTCCTTGGAGCGCGCGGCCGCCACCGCGGCCAGGTAGTCCTTGAAATTGGCTTGCAGCTTGGCATCGGTGAAGCGGATGCTGGAGGCGGCGGCCAGATCGAGCGTGCGTATGTCGCCGCTATCGAGCAGCAGCGTGACGAACTCGCGCTCCGCCTGCTTATCGGTGCCGGCCACCACGCGTCCGCCAACGATCGCGCCGGCGACGGTGTCGCTGCCGAACTTCAACTCCACGCGCGCGCCTTGCAGCCGGCCGAAGATGGCGGCCAGCGACTGGTCATCGCCAATCTGGAAAGGGAACTCGGCCAGGCGGTGGCTGAGCGGGTCCATGGAATCGTAGCGCAGCCCGGAGATCTTACCGCCGCCGCGCTCTTCGAGCGTGAGCGATTTCAAAACGTCGTTCATATCGGAGGCGTTGAAATCGAGGCGCGCCGATTCGCCTGCGCCGAGCGTCCCGGATCGCTCGAAGAATCCAATGCCGTGCTTGTAAAGAATCACCTGCTTCACCGGCAGGTCGGCCGCTTGCGCCATAATGGCGCCCAGGGCCGCGCTCAGGAACAAGCCAACGAATGTGCGATTCATGATGCCTCCGTCCAGAAAATGCCGCATCGGGCAGTTACCTTTCAGGCGAATTGCCCGTCACTTTCATCATGACGCCTTTGCGACTCCGGCGCAGAGACTATCTAAGACGCCATTTCTTATAGAATGATACGGGCAATATAAGATATGCTTTTCGCCTCCGGAAGAGTTCTGGTGGTAGACGACGAGCCGCCGCTGCTCCGCGTGCTGAGCCTGTATCTGGGCCGGCTGGGTTACTCGGTGACCACGGCGGAATCCACGGAGGCGGCCTGGGCGCTGGTGGAGGCCGATCCGGCGGCCTTTACAGTAGCGGTGCTGGATGGGAGCATGTCCGGCATGAGTATGGACAATCTGGCATTGCGCATGCTACGGGCCAACCCGGCGTTGCGCGTGCTGGCGGCGAGCGGGTATCCGATAGATATGACGGCGCTGTCGCAAGCCGCTCCGGGACGCGTGGACTTTCTGCAAAAACCATTCACTCCGGAAATGCTGGCTGCCGCGTTGCGAGGGTTGCTTGGCGCGCAAGAAGAAAACCTTTGAGCTAGGCAAAGAGATCAGGGCCATCGCGCGCGAGCGCGTGGGGCGCATTCCCTCGGCCAAGACCATTCAGCCGAAGGCTCTGCGCAAGAAGCCCAAACACAAGAAGCCGCCGGAGGAAGAATAGCGTGCGAGACCGAGGCCAAGCCCGAGGCCGACCATGGATTCGCGCGGTGGCGCCGCTGCTGTTGTTGGCAGCCGTGGCGGGAGCGCAGACGGCCATCGATTTTTCGTACGCGGGATATGGCGGCGGAGGCGTGGCCCCACCGGCGGTTGCCGCGGCGATTGCGGTGAGGCCGGGCGGCGGGGATGACACACCGCTGTTGCAGGGCGCCATCGATCGTGTGGTGGCGCTGCCCCTGCGGGCGAACGGCTTCCGCGGCGCGGTGCTGCTGCGCGCGGGGCGCTATCGCGTGGGCGGGCGGCTCGAGATCCGGTCGAGTGGTGTGGTGCTGCGCGGCGAAGGCGAGGCCGTCATTGTGGCTTCGGGCCAGGGACGTCGAACGCTGATTGAAGCCGGCGCTGTGGCGGACCCGGCTACCGGGCCGGCGGCGAATATCACCGACGAGACGGTGCCGGCGGGCGGGCGGGTGCTCACTCTGGACAACCTCGTCGGATTGCGAGCCCGCGACCGCGTGGTGATCAACCGGCCGAGTACCGCCGCCTGGATTGCGGCGCTGAAGATGACCGGGCTCCCCGGCGCCTATGCGAGCCAAAGGTTGGATTGGGCGCCCGGCTCGCGCAACCTGGTTTGGGACCGCACCGTGACCGCGGTGGACACGGAGCGGAACCAGATCACGGTGGATGCGCCGGTGACCACGGCTTTGGAAAGGCGCTACGGCGGCGCCACAGTGGCGAAGTGGACTGCGCCTCCGGTGGCGCATATCGGGATTGAAGGGCTCACGCTCGAGAGTGAGTTCGATGCCGCCAATCCGCGCGACGAAGCGCACTCGTGGATCGCGGTGATGCTGGACCGCGTGGAAGATGCCTGGGTGCGCCGCGTGGTGGCGCGGCACTTCGCCGCCTCCGCGGTGCGGGTGGGCGCGCGGGCGCGGCGCGTCAGCATCGAAGCCTGCCGCGCGGAGAAACCGGTTTCGGAACCGGGTGGTTACCGGCGGCAGAGCTTTCTGGTGGAGGGCCAGCAGGTGCTGGTGCGCCAGTCGACGAGCGAGCAGGGGATGAACGATTTCGCCGTCGGAATGCTGGCCGGCGGTCCCACCGTATTTCTGGATTCGACGGCCGAGGGCGCGCTGGGGCCCAGCGGGTCGTTCGAGAGTTGGGCCTCGGGCGTGCTCTATGAGCGGGTGAAGATCGAGGGCGCCGGAATCCGGCTGGCCAATGACAGCACGCGGGCGCAAGGCGCCGGTTGGACGGCGGCCAATTCGGTGGTATGGAACTGCGATGCCCAGGGAATTGAGGTGCGCGGGCCGGAAGGAGCGGAGAACGTGGTGGAGCGCTCGGCCGATCCGCTCTACGAAGCGCAGTTGGCGAAGCGAACGGGAGCAAAGCTCGCGCCGGTAGCGCCATGGATCAATGATGCTGCGCCGCGTTTGGCGGAATTCCGCGCGCCGAAGAGCGCGGCGGCCGCGGTTGCGCCCGAAACCCACGCCGTCGAGATCGTGCATGGGCGATTCGTCGTGGACGGGAAGACGCTGTGGGGCGGCGCGGTGAATGAGGGCTGGTGGCGCGGGCAGGAAGTCCCGGCGGAAGCTCTCGAAGCAGGCGGCGTCTCGGTGACGCGCTTCGTGCCCGGGCGGACCGGCCCAGGGCTCACGGAAGACCTGGCGGCTCTGGCCG